>Ga0209542_10000293_pt1 | contig 124911 bp, 144 predicted proteins | sample RifCSPhighO2_01_FD_184028 | JGI IMG/M metagenome (GOLD analysis project Ga0209542, IMG submission 184028) | Soil microbial communities from Rifle, Colorado - Rifle CSP2_plank highO2_0.1 (SPAdes) (version 2) | ecosystem: Environmental > Terrestrial > Deep subsurface > Rock core/Sediment ...
CGGGACTCCGTCTTTTTACACCGTTATCTTGAGGCTGGTCTTGAGAACAATCCGCCCATAACGCAGTTTCGCCGGCAGCACTGCAATAAAACCGATTTTGAGAAGATAGTTCATAGGGGGATGCCAAGATTCCCTCATTTGCTGAAGAACATGCTTTCCAATCCAGCCCATTAGAAACAAGATCAGTGGAGATTTCACCGGGTTTGTTGATCGTGAAAATGGTAAATTTGGCATTGCCTGCGGCCGAAATCCAGCTCCACTCGCTGCTGCCTGTTTCTTCTGAGGACATTCCCTCTTGAGAGGGGGCAGGGATATCCCATTCCGCACTCAAGATTTCTGAGGGTGATTTTCCCATCTGCGTTTTAACAAGATTGTTATTGAGACAAACATATTTTCCAGACTCTGTGTCGATCACTTCACCCACATCTTTGATGCCATCATCGCCGCAGCAGCGGTTTATCCCACTGCTCGTAGGACTATAATCATATTCACGTTCACAGACATCTTTATATTTAGGGAGATCAGGGTCATCATTGACAGTAAAAACATCAGCTTCTATCTTGCCCGTTCGGCAGCTATTGTCAATGCCATCATTGCCTGTTTCTGGCCGAGCGGGATTGATACAGACGGCGCAGGAGGCATACTTTAGGTTATTGCAGTCAGCGAGAGATTCCAAATCTGCACAGACGATTGGTTCATCTGTCGGATCGTCCCGGCAATCGCCTTCTTCAACTGTAACCAGATCGTGATCTTGATCTACCCCGATCTCAACCCAAGTGACAACATCATCTGTGGTTGTACAATTATACAAAGTACTTTGATCACCATGGATGTATGAGCCATAGGTTAACGAAGTTAGTTCCCGATCATCGATACATTGATGCCACTGGCTGTCTTCGGCGCAGAGGAATTTTAAGCCGCGCACTTCGGCCGTAGAAGCAAAGAGTCCATTATACAGCAGATCAAATGCATCTTGATCATCACAAGCAGGATAATGATCTGCCCAGGTAATCGAACGCCAGCTGTGATCTAAAAGTGTTCCTTTGACTGCAAATCCCACTGCGCCATCGTCAGCGGCATCATCATCTTCATCGACAATTCCGACAAAACAGCCGAGGGGATTTCCTTTATTTCCCAGATTGCTTAATTCTTCTCCGACGTTATCACATTCCCATTCGCCGTGTCCAGTTATTAAATCGGAAGAGATTACTTGCTCTACGATAATTCCTATTTTTTTACCAACGATCTCAGCATTCTCCACACTGCCGGCAATACATGAATTACCCTTGTCAAGAAAACATGCAGAATACTCCGCATTAACCACACGGCCTAATCCCATTGTCTTTTTGTCGTTTAACCGTTTTCCCAGGGAAACAGCTTGTTCTCCCGAAGAATCTTCCTGCGCAGGGATATTGACTGCCAATAATAAGAATAGCACAGCTACTACAATCAAAACACGGCCTCTTTTTTTCATACAGACACTCTCTTTTAGAAGAGAGCAGAGAAATTTATAAATCTACCGACAAAATGGATGGATTTCACTGTATTTGTTTAGCCGGCGGCAAAACCAAGCGGTGCATCCGATTATCCAATCTGCTATGACAAATCTGTTAAGTACAAAAACAGTCCACACTTATACTAAAAAGAATTAGGTTTCGAACCTAATTCTTTTGGTATATACCAAAATCCAAAGATTTCTGTTCGAAATCTATGGATTTTTAGTATACTTTAAATAAAAAATTTCCACCACTCTTGGTGGACGGGTATGTTTTCAGAAATCAGCATTTTCGCAAATACCGTGGGACTTACAATATTCATCAGGAGTGATTTTCCCTTCCTCGCCTCCTTCGGTGAGATACGTTGAACAGGGAGCGGTAGACATGCAATCAAGACATTCTTGATCTAACCAACGATCACCTTTCTTTCCACCCTGCAGACAAAGGGCCGTTATCCCTTCTGTGTACTTTTCCATTGTCATCAGATTACCATTACCCCAAAGATTTTCTGCCCCTTTACAGTTTGCATAATTTACAGCCATAGTGGCACAGGTATATCCCCCGCCATTAGCGCCGCCGGCGCCATAATAATTATTGATCTCGTCTGGACCGCAGGCGAACACATTTGACCCCAAAAAGATACCAACAACCATTGAAACTAGTGTTTTTTTCATTTTAATCTCTCCAAAACACCACAAACCAATATTTGACTACTAAAAAGAAGTTAATTTATAAACTTTTCCTTAAAATTCGCGTAAATGCCTGTAGATCGGCGGCAGAACGCATTTCCTCCGGAGCGACGGAAAAGTTCCCAAAAAGAGTATTTACTTTAAACTTTTGACATAGTTCAAGATTAAACATCATCCTGCGCAAGAGACGCGGACGCTGCTCCGAATTCAAGATTGAAGAGAACGAGAAGACTATGATTTTTTCATTTTCCTGAGCAATCCTACAGAGAATTTGGTCCAATCCGCCGCGGATGTAATGGACGGAATCAGAACGATGGATGTTTTCCACGCCGATAACCCCATCGATCGGCACTTTTTCCAGTGCAAAACGCAGCATTTCCTCTGTTGCCGGCTGAAAGAAGACTTGTGACTTCTTCTGCTTCAATTGACGTGCTTTTTGGATTAATTCTTTTTGAGAAGAGGCAAGCACGATCTCAAAGTCTTTTCCTTTAAAATTGATTTGGGAGAAGCCTAAAGCTGCGCTTAATCTTTTCACGTTTTCAGTTTCGGGAAATAATATGTAATTATCCATCAGAAGAATATGACCCATATCTTTAAAAAAGCTCCCCAAAAAAGATCACAAAATAAATAAAAGAATAGCTTAAAATTAATTTTCCCTGTCCCGCACCCATTTATACTAAAAATCCATAGATTTCGAACAGAAATCTTTGGATTTTGGTATATACCAAAAGAATTAGGTTCGAAACCTAATTCTTTTTAGTATAAACCGAAACATTTAAAAGGGTTATTCACAACAAGTAACTACTTTTTACCTTGCTGGTGGTAGATTTACAGCAAAAATGCGCTTCACCCCCCAAAAAATAGAGGAAATACTCGTCGCTCTGCTAGGGCTGGAAGGAACACCCCTCGTCAAAGAGCTGATTGGCAAAGCAAATGTTTCTGAATTTGATTTAGCGACGAGAACGAAGAAAGATATTAAAATTATCCGCAAGCAATTGTATATTTTGCATAACTACAACCTAGTTGGTTTTACCCGAAAAAAAGATAAGCAGAAAGGCTGGTATATTTATTATTGGACCCTGCTACCGGAAAGCATTAAATTTAATTATTATAAGATGAAAAGAAACCTTTTGGAAAAGTTGAAAATGCAGTTGGAAGAAGAGAAGAAAGAGTTGTTTTTTATCTGCTCCACGGTATGTGTTCGCCTCAACTTTGATCAGGCCATGGATTTTGAATTTCGTTGCCCTGAATGTGGGGAACTGCTTGATCAAGATCATCCCGAAGAACGCGTGAAACAGCTGCAGAAAAAAATAGATGAATTGGAAGCAGAATTCACTGCTCTTAAAAAAGAACATCAAGAGAAGAAGAAGCAAGGCAAAGAGAGAAAGAAAGTGGTAAAAGCCAAGAAAAAAGTAGTACAAAAAAAGAAATCTTCAAAACAGAAAGCAGTTAAATCTAAAACAAAGAAAAGAGAAAATATCGTAAAGAAAATTAGGAGAATCGTCAAAAAGAAGAGATAAAAATTATTTCTTCTTTTTGCCTTTGAGCAGACGTTCAATAACAACTTCTTCGTGAAGCACCTTTGACGTCAGACGCTGAATATTCATCTCCATAGAAGCAACACGACGCTCCAGCATAATCAATACTCGCAATGAATAGACAATTGCAGCAAGCGTACCGACGATTACGGCAAGAATTACTTCGGCAAGTTCAAGTCCTGGCATGTGAATACACCTCTTTTTACTATTATTTGTAACGTAGAGTTTAAGATATATAAAGATTCCGGTAGGGTTGTTCTGTAGAAAAAGTCACAAGAAAACAGACAGCGATCTGTTTTCTGTGCAGAAAAGTGATTGTTTTTCACTTTTCTTGCATCCAGGCCATTGACCGTGGCGAAAACTGGTTGTATTCTTTGACGCAGAACAGACCATTTGATCTGATCTTTTTCACACCTGTTCCTGTCAATCGTTTCTCACGGTCAATCTTCAGGTCGGGCGGACGACTTTTTCTACTAAGCTGGTAGGGTTGAAATTGGCCATTGTCCCTAAACATTTATAAAACAAGCCCAAATCTTAAAGAAAGATGAAAAGCTACGAAATATTATTGCAAAAAGCGCGGCAGGAACTGCCCGAAATCACCCAAGGAAGTGAACGCTTTACGATAGACAAAGTAATGGGACACTTAGAGAGAAATAAGACCGTCCTGAGTAATCTCAAGAAAATTGCCAAAGATCTCGATCGTGATCCAGAACATCTGTTAAAATATCTTCTTCGGGAATTAGCAACTCCAGGAAAATTTTTTGGGGAGAGAGTTATTTTTGGGACAAAGATCTCCGCATCAGCAATCAACAAGAAAATCAAGAAATATGCCAGCGAATTCGTTTTCTGCCCGGAATGCCATAAGCCGGAAACAAAGCTGACTGAGGAAAAAGGAGCGCGTTATATCAAAAGCAGCGCCTGCGGGGCAAAAAAACCGGTGAAGGCGATTTAGCATGGCCCTGGTTGTGGCAGAAAAAGAAGGGGCGCATGGTCTTCTGCTTGTTGTAACAGATAGCAACATCATTGGAACGTTGTTTGAAGAAAAGAAAACCCAGCTGGATTTGCGGTCCCCTTTTTATCGGGGCAAAGAGAAATCGAAAGAAGAAGTAAAGCAACTGATTGCTCTAGCACGAGATTTGGTATTTACCGGAAAAGAGGCAGTGGCGTTAGGGGTGGAATTAGACTTGGTTGATCCACAGAAAATTTTGTATGTACATAATGTGCCGCATGCGCAGGTAGCAATGGGATAATAAAGAATAATTATCACAACAATGGATTTACTCACCCCATAAACTCTCCCAATCCAACCTGCTTGTCTTTCTCTTTGCCAAAAACATGTTCTATATCAGCTTTGATCATCTGCAAAGTCTGTTTAAGATAGGGAGAAAAATCGTATTTTTCAGCAAGCATCAGTGAAGGCTTCAGATACTTGACCACAGAGCCTTCGGAAATAGTAAAAATTAATTTTCCGCCGCAGACCGTACATTTGCTGCTCAAAGGCGGGCGGCGGTATTTTTCATTGCATTTGACACAGCGGAATTGCTGCATGGAAAATTTACGGAGATTCCCTTTCAGATCTTTGATAAAATGTTTTTGAATGACTAATCTGGCAACATCGTCCATGTTTACCGCCCGGATCTTTTGGGCGATATCCATCTGGCCCATCAATTTTTCTTCCATCGATGGAAGAATCTTATAGGCAGAACATTGCACACCTCTGTTAAAATTAGAGGTAGGGTGGGTAAATCCATAGCCTTCATATTGCTGTGGTGTTCCCAGACGATCGCTGATTTGCTCTATCTTTTTCTGTTCCAGCCCGGATTTCACTTCCCAAGGAGATTTCATCTCCGAGGCAGCTTCGTAAAATTCAAGAGGATAACGCCAAACCGTATCTATCCCATGTACCTGATCATCCACTTCGGAAGGATTAAGGAAAGCGGTTAACACCAGAGGTGAATCCATCGTCTTTGCCCCCCTTTTTTCTGGAAGATACTTGCGGGAGAAATTAAGAAGAGCATCAAGAAGGAGTATGACCGCAGCCTCATCGCCGTCACAATCACGGCGTAATCCGGCGTGATACATTGGATGAGTGATCAATCCTTGTGTTTCAGAGAAGCCGATGATACGGCCGACGAGCCCGGCAGAGATATGAGGAGCGATGCCCACAACAAGATGGCCGACCAAGTCTTGTTCCGCTTTAATATTATAAAAAGATTCTAATCCATAAAAACGGACGAGAAGATCATCCAAGAATTTGGCAACACGAGAGAGAACTTTGGGTGCTGATTCATCCAACGAATCAAAGCCGGGCAGAATGATATCCTGAGGCTTAATTTCTAAAACTTGATCTTCAGAACAAAGATCTTTGTTATCTATATCCAAAATATATCCTAACTGACGTAATCTTTCAACGGAAGTTTTGATTTCTTTGGGTTTAAAGTGGGTAATTGGAAGTTCGGTGCAATCATAGCGTGTCGTTCCATCTTTGTTAACATAGATATTATGTTTTGCCCGTAAAATGCCTTTAGCTAAATGTTCAACAACATGGTTCTTATTTGATGTTCCCCGAATACCTTTGATCAGATCAGGAAGAACATTTTCACCCAGACGTTCTTTTGCTTTAGCAAAGTAATAAGCAATATCAAGCTGTTGGTATTTATAACGAGAAGCCGGTCCATGCCGACATTGATCTTTTTCAAGATCACCACATGCACGGCAAAAGTAGCGTTCGACACAATCTTTGCCGCATTCCTCACAGGAGGGATAAATCATCTCTTTTTGACAAGCTTGACAATAAAATAGGGAAAAAGAGCTGGCAATTTTTCCGACGGAGAGAGCTGATTGAAAACTACGCAGGCGATCCCCTTCTTCCCCAACGGGAAACATGACCTGCGGTGAACCGGTAAGATGGCGCATCTTCGCTTTCTCCGGCCGGCCCATGCGTGCACCAATAAATGTCCCAGCTTTATCACGCTGGATAACTTTGCTGAATGAATTGATGAATTCCAATGCATTCTTAAAAGAAGCCGGAGAAGGAAGTGATCGTTGTTCTAATCCCTGCTGAGAAGAGAAATCAAAAACCAGGCCTAAGTAGCGTGCTTCTTTTTGTTCGATGATCAGATTATCTTTATTGATAATTTTGTGGAGGAGGCCGATGTTATCCAGAATTTTCTTGGGATATGATAATTCTTTGCTGAAAGAGAGAATGATTTTGGTAATACCTGTTTGATCGCATTTCACTTTGCCTTCTTTGAGCCACTGGAAAAAGAGAGAAACATCCTCCGCAGAGGCAAGCTTCCAATAGCAGGTAAATTCGGGATGGACAGGAAAAGAATAAGTTTTAGAAATATGGATGGCTTCTTCCCAAGTAGGATACGACAATAAAGGAGAGTGGAGAAGTTCAATGATCCGTTCTTGAGGAAAACCTAATTTTTGTGAGGCAGAGATCAGCCATTGATTGGTTTGGTTTTTGCCAAGTACTTTTTCAAATTCCAGTGCCCACCATTCTGGACAGTAGCCAGCGGGCACCAATTTTTGCCCATTCTCGGAGAAATCACCATAATTGAATAGAATATCTCCCAAAAAGAGAATCTTTTCGATGGAAGAAAAGACTAGTTTGGCTTCATCTTCAGTTTGTAACTTCAAAACAGAACCATCGGTAAGACGAACGATTGGTCCTTCTAAAGAATCACATACCGTGACAGTGGCGGCTTTTCCGGGACGTTCTACTTTCAATTGGGTGCCAATGGCGATGAATTTATTTAGAACTATCATTGTTGCCGGATGAAGTGCGGTGGCAGAGAAACCAGTTGTTCTCGCCCGTCCGTAACGCAGCCTGAATCCGCCAGCTGCTAAAGGATGTGTAAGGATAGGTCTCCCTGCAACAAGATCCATCAAAAATGTGTTGTTTGGTCTGACTACTTTCTCAGAGGAATTTTTCTCGGGGGATTTGCTAACATTCATCTCGTGAGCAGCGTGAATTTCTTCTTTAAGTTTAATAAAATCGACAAGCCAACCCCATTCCAGCCCAATATCTTTTCCCCATTTAGAAAGACGTTTCCAAAGTTTGGGGGCTTTTTGACAGAGACCTTCGGCTAGGACCAACGCCACCCCGCCGCGGATGAGATTTGTTTCAATACGGGGAAGATCTTTATAATTTGACACCTCAAATTTTTCCGTAGGATCACCGTCCACTTCGACGGGAAGATGAGACACCATAAATTTAATTTCTTGATCCGAAGGTCGATATTGCAGGTTGGTCACCCGTTCATGATAATCACCTACTTCGATAGCATAGCGATTGATTTCTGTTTCATTGGGATCATAAGAAGCATAACCCATTTTGACCCGAACGTAATCAGCAAGGATGACTGAAGTAGAAGCGGCAGTTCCCCCCGCCCCGCGAATCGGTCCGGCATATTGAAGGGCAAAATATTCTTTTCCATCTTTTCTTTTTTTTATCTTTAATCCGATGAAGCCTTCTAACGGGGCAGAAACGATTCCCAGAGTAAGATAAGCAAATCCCACCCTAATCCCCACCTCCATTGCGGTAAGTTTATCCTCAAATGTACAGAATTTTTCTTTGGCCACTTCTTCAGCGATGATAAAACCGACACGCCAATCGAGGAGACCATACTTCTTTTCTAATTCCGCAAGGCGGGCAGCGATGGAGGTATTGACAATCTGTGGGGCAACGACAGAAATCAGACCAACAACCCGTTCAGCCATATTTTTGGCTAAAAGGATAGCAACATCTTTTTCAGGATCCAAACCTTTTGAACGGGCTTTTTGCGCAATGGTATAAGCAGCAGTCACTTTTTCAGTGATCTGTTCAAAGTACGCCTGCATCGCCGGAGAAGCAATGATTGTCATATTATTCAAACCTCAATTTAACCAAACCTCAATACTTTGATCTGTCGTGTTTTAAGATTGACGATGGGAACACGTGCCGGTTCAGGTTGGTGTCCTAATTTTTCTTGGAATGTAGTCTTTCCTTGCCAACAGCTGCCGCTGATCATCGTAACCCCGCGATAATTCGCCTGCTTCGAGTAATGAATATGTCCTGTAATAAAGAAGTCAGGAATCGTTTTGATGAGGAGAGGATCTTCGGCATGGGAAGGATAATAAGGGGTAGACTTAAAAGAAGGGGCAAGATGACGGCGTTTAAGAAGAAATTTCATGATTAGATCAGAGCGATGATAACCACCTTGCGAACGAATTGATTCAACGTTAGCCACATAATAATCAAAACTAAACCCATGATACATCAAAACATCAAATCCCGCAAAATCAACAGTTTTACCAATGTTGACCAGCGCCGGGTTAGTCACCAACGTGACCTGAGGCAAATCAAAGAGGCCGGGAGCAAATTCCTGATAAAATACAGGCTGTGGTTCAGCAAGATGAACAACATCATGATTTCCTGGACAGATAATTATTTTTTTATCAGATGGGATCTGCTTGATCAGTTCTGTAAATGCGGCATATTGGAGAGAAATGTCATCAATTTCCAATTCTTCTTGCTGTGAGGGATAAATACCAACACCATCAACTAGATCGCCGGCGATAAAGATATATTTAACTTTTTGCGCAATCTGTTGTTGTTCCTCATTTCCCATCTTACCTTGCAGCCATTGTAAAAGTTTATGAAATTCTTTCTTGAGAAACAGTTTTGAGCCGACGTGGATATCAGATAAAAAAATAACATATTCTTCTTCTGGTCCTTTTTTTAGTTCGTGGCTTTGTGGAATATCCGGCCAGACAAAAGAATCAACAAAAATAATTTTATCATAAAAAACACCAACCATTCCTACAACTTCATCGACAACCAGATCTTTAGCGGTTAAATAAAGTTCATTTTTATTTTTTGAAACGAGAATTTTTATTTCCCCACTGGGATCTTCTAAAGTGATAATAATATTTCCATTTTTGGTTTCACCGATCTCTTTTACGATTCCAATTAAAGAAACTTTTTCTTTTTCGGTCTTTTGGAGAATGCGCTTGATTGGCAATATGCCATTTAATTCTTTACGGTTGCGTAAAATACTTTCCAGAAAACGATAGCGGGAAAGGAAAAAATTAGTAAAATCTTCAATATAATATTTTCGAGGATTGTTTTGATAAGATACAACAATAGTAACCGTTGTTGGATATAAATTATTTTGAAGAGTAGTGCTCTGAAGAGTAGTATTTTGCTGATCATCAGAACCAATTTCTGGAAAAGATAATTCATCAGATTCAGGAAGAAAAATATTTTCTGATTGAAAAGTGATGTTTTTGTCTGGTTGAACAGAAAGTGTCTGGTCAATTAATGTTGATGAAGAGACAATATTTTGTTTTGAGACTGAAGATTGTATAGTACATTGAGAAACGGAAAATTCTTTAAGTTGAGCTTGATAGAGATCATCATCTCGATCTTTTTCAGCATCTACGCGTGATTTGTCAATTTCATACCAATCAACCAGTGAAGATTGAGTCAGAAGATGGGCATAATCCTCATTGAGAACCAAAAGATCTTCTTCTAGTTCTATTTTTTGGATGATATTATCATCTAACGAATGGGAACGTTTAGAGAGGATCTCTTCGTTGATCAGTATCCCTTTCTCAAACATCTCTTCAATGAATTCTTTGGGTTTCTTTTGAGTCATGGTATTTTATTTATGGTATTTGGATCTATTTTAAATTATTTTAAATGATTTTGTTGATGAATAATAAGATCAATATTTAAGAGAGATGAAGGGATTTTTCCAAAATCTCTTTTAATTTGATGATTATGGTTTCTTCCAAAGAGATGGTGATTTGACGGGTTCGACCGTATCTTCCTTTAGAGATAATATTAGCATTGATAATGCCCAACATATCTAACTCCGCCAAAATATCAGAAACACGGCGTTGGGTTAAAATATTATAATTGCTTCTCTTGCAAAAATTGGAATATAATTCATAAATCTCACCGGTGAAGATTGGTTTTTTTTGGGTGGTGAACAGCAATAAAGTATAAAGAACAAGTTGAAATTGCTTTGGTTGATTAACAGCAGCATTAATAATTTTATCAGATTCTACTCTGCGTTCGGCATCATCGAGATGAGCAACAGTAACCACAGAAGAGCCGCTTCGTTCAGCAATCTCCCCCGCAACACGAAGAAGATCTATTGCCCGTCGGGCATCCCCATGCTCACGCGCAGCAAAAGCAGCACATTTTTCGATTAATCCGATCTCCAGTGCTTCTGCCCGAAACGCTTTGGCAGCGCGTTTCCTGAGGATATCTTGAATTTGAAGTGCATTATAAGGGGGAAAGATGATTTCTTCTTCAGAAAGACTGCTTTTGACACGTGGATCAAGATCTTCTGCGAAAATCAGATTATTGGATATTCCAATGAGACAGATTTGGGCATAACGCAGCTCCGAATTAATTCGTGTTAAATTATAAAGTATCTCATCTCCGATCTTTTTTGTAAGCTGATCTATTTCATCAAGCACTAATAAAAACATTTGTTTCTTCTGGTCAATTAATTTATAAAAAATGTTATAAACTTCATCTGTAGGTAATCCGGTGGGTGGAATCTCCTGACCCAAGAATTTAATTAATTGGGCAATAAGACGATATTCAGTATCAGCCACTCTTTTAAGCTTACAGTTGAGATAAATCGTTTGGATAGGAATTCTCTTTTTTTCAGCAATTTGACGTAGTGAGGCAAGGATATAACGGAGCGAAAGAGTTTTCCCTGTTCCTGTTTTTCCGTAGACAAACAAATTAGAGGTTTTTTCCAAACGCAGTGCCGGAGCAAGTATATTAGCGATTTCTTGGATCTGTTCTTCACGATAAGGTATTTCTTCCGGAAAATAAGAAGAAAGAAGTACTGATTTATCTAAAAAAAACGAATCTTTTTCCAAATAGTTTTCGAAATAAGTACCAATTTTGATCATAGACACCCCTTCATTTCTAGTGGAAGTTATTGATTTAGGAGGGAAATGAATGGAAATTTGTTTAGAGGAAATATTTATGGGGGATGGTTATAAAGACTACTAAGACTTGATGAGTGTATTGAATAATATATCTTTAAAGTAGTTAGAATAATAAGAAGTATAACTATTTGTTGTTAAATGCAATCTCAAGATAGAGTTGATTGTGGCAGAATAATATATTTTCAATATAGAAAATATATTTTAATTATTAATAATAGTTATTGTTATTATTATTGTTATTATTATTATTATTATTATTATTAAAACGTGGAGTGTTCCATCACTCTCTTTTATGAAAAGAATATTTCACTGAGGCACTAATGAAGTCGTTGCTTCATTAAGTGTTTTGATTAGTGGTTTACAAGCAAATCACCTATCTATTAAATGAAATGAACAAAAATCCTCACCCATTAGGGTTGGGGATAGTCGCTCTTCAGGATTTTCTTTAATTAGTTGTTCTTTACTCATTTTGACTAACCGTTCAATCTGATATGAAATTGCATTGAACACCTATTTTTGGATTCAACACTTTTTCCCCAACAAATTGTTTTGTCGGATCTAAATCTTAAATCTGATTATTCCATTAGTGTGTTTACCAGTGATCAAGAAGCGAAGAAAGCTTCATCGAAATAATCAGAGTTCGAACAAACGTTCTTAAATGTAGTCAAGCATGCTCTCAATCTATTGACCAGTGATCCCCTGCCTATTTTGATAATCACTATCTTTTAAACATCTCTTAATAATAAATTGTTTCTTCGACCATTTTCCACTCGAAATTGAGGGGGGATGGTTTGTCTTTACAAATTGCTTTTTCTTTCTTTTCTTGTTGTTAAATGCAATTTTATCTTTTTGTTATCTTCGATCTTTTAATTTGTTCTTATTTTAACAATTATTTTGATTTTGAACACTTCTTCTCTTTTGTTTCTCTTTTTTTCAAAAAATATTTTTGATGATTTTCTTTCGTTGGAAATGTTTATATAGTCAACAGCGTCTTTTTTGAATATGGTCTTAGAATTGTTGTTCAATCCTTTTGCTCTTAAAAGAAAACCATGGCAGATGTTCATCGCAGGTTTCTTTAATTCTATTATAGCCATGATTCTATCTTATATTGTCTTTCGGGATGCGGCTGGACTTCTTTCAGTTTTCCTGATTGTAATGGCCACCCTTCCCCTCTTTTATGTCGCAGTTAAAAATGAAGAAGAACTTGATTTTAAGTATCCTGAATCACGAATTCTTAAAGAACACGGAAAAGTTCTGTTCTTTTTTATCTTTCTTTTCTTTGGAATTCTCACCGCAATGGTATTAGCTTATATTATCCTCCCCGAACCGATGGTCAACTCCATATTCAATCTTCAGCAAGAAGCAATTATGAATGTTAATAACGCTATTCAAAATAGTCCCAGCAGTGCGGTAGTGACCGGCAATCTCACCTCTTTAAGCCTTTTTTTACGTATTTTATTGAATAACTTTAAAGTATTGTTCTTTTGTTTAATCTTTTCTTTTTTGTATGGATCTGGGGCCATCTTTATTCTCACCTGGAATGCTTCTGTAATTGCTTCAGCGATGGGTAACCTTATCAAATTAGAAGTTTCCAAAGCAATAACTTTGTTGGGATATAATTCCATAGCTACATATTTTAGTGCTGCTGCATTCAGCGTGTTTCGCTATATGACTCATGGTATTTTTGAAATTACTGCTTATTTCATTGCCGGCCTTGCTGGAGGAATAATTTCCATCGCTTTTATCAAACAAAATTTAAAAGAACAAAAAATATATGTTGATGTTATTGATTTGGTTTTGATTAGTATTGGTTTTTTAGTGGTAGGTAGTATTATCGAGGTTTATCTTACTCCTGTTTTCTTTTCGTAATTCCGATTCTATTCTGATCTTGGTTTAGCCATCAGTCGAACAAATATACAAATTCAGATAATTTACAAAACTTTGACTCGTCCTGGTTGATTTTGAAAAATATCACCCCTCTCTAATAATTGATGGATCATCGCTTCCGTATTGGTTAATGGTGATGCTTTGATTATCTCTTCCATAAAAACCCCCAACCCTTTATCCAATTCTTTAATTATTTTTAATATTTTTTCGTGAGGTATATCTATATTAAAGTTATTTGATTCTGTTGGAAGTATTAATTCTTTTTTATCATTTCTTTTTTTAGGTAATTTTAAATTTGTTTGGATCATCAATTCAGATTCTTTATCTTCTGTTTTTTTATTTTCTTTTTTTTCTAAACTTGCTTCTTCATCTCTTTTTTTAGAAACACCTATTTTTGTTATTTCTTGCAGACAGTTTTTGATTTCTTTAGATCTGACTTTTAACCAGGTTGCTTCTATCTTTTTCAAAATTTCCGGGGAAAGATAACGTTCTTCATTATAAACTCGGATTCTGCCAATCAACTGGATTACATCTCCTACTTCTCCCAGACGAAGCGACTTGCTTTCTTCAAAAAGTCGAGCAGTGATTGTTCCCGTGCCATCATCAATATAAATATTGGTGATCATTCCTACTTTCTCTTTTCCGATAATGACTGCAATAATATTAACCCTGTATATTTTAAAGCCATTTTCAATCTCTAAATAATTTGGTTCCTGCTCTTGTTGAATAATATAATTTCCTTGCTGAAGCAAAACAATAGGAATCTTATAGGCAATCTGCCGTTTTGTTTTCATTTCGGATATATTTTCTGGTTTCATAATCGCTGGACAAATCCTTTTCGTGGTTCAAAAATGTCGCCTGAGCGGCGCAACTTATCGATTGTTTCGTTGACTGTTTCCGGATTGATGCTCTTTTCTTTTCCTGCTTCAATAACCATCTCAAGGGGGATCATCTTAGATGAAAGCTGGTCCTCCAATGCATCAATTATTTCTTTAATAATGCTGATTGTTCCTCTTTGAGAAGCAGTGATTGTACTACTTAAGCGATCGATATCGATCCGTCCCGTCTTTTCATCTTTTGCGATTTGATTCAGGCAGTAGTCTACCAATTCTATCGCTTTTTGTGCATCTGCTTTATCAACAGTCTTAGAAAAACGGATTTTTGCCCTCGCTTCAGAGAGACGAACCAACGCTTCCAATTGACGGGCAGTAATGGGAATACTCTTAATCCCCCCTTCTTCACTAATCCCGGAATTACGCATGTTGATATAATATGCTTTGATTTCTGTGATCGCCTCATCGGTCATTTTTGGATTCATTTTCGCTCGAACATACCCAAAATATTTTTTTAATAAATCAGTAGAGATCTCCGAAACGGCTTTATCTGGTTCTTTGTGTAAACCAAGAATAAATCCGGCAGTACGCTCATCTTTTTCCCGGTTAGGGAGATCTTTGACCGGAAAAATAAGATCAAAGCGGTTAATTAATGTAGGCGGCAAGTCTATTTGTGAAGCAACGAGATCATAAGGATCAAATCGTCCAAATTTTGGGTTTGCCGCCGCAAGAACGGTCGTTTCACAACGCAATGTTGCTTGAATATTCGCTTTCGCAATACTGATTGTTTGCTGTTCCAAAGCCTCGTGAAGTGCAGATGTATCTTCTTTACCCATCTTGTCCATCTCATCAATGATCGCAAAGCCTTGGTTTGCTAAAACAAGCGTACCAGCTTCCAGGCTCCATCCCCCCAAAAACTCATCTTTGACAACACTCGCCGTCAAACCTGCCCCTGTCGATCCTTTTCCACTGGTAAAACGCGCTTTTGGGGCAATCTTAGAAAGACGCTTCAACAATTGTGACTTGCCGCTTCCCGGGTCACCAATAAGAAGCATATGCATATCACCCCTGGTGGCCACGCCATCCGGTCTTATCTTTCGACAGCCACCAGCCAGCTGCAAGACAAGCGCTTCTTTGATCTTTTCATGGCCGTAGATAGATGGGGCGATACTTTCCACCAGCCGCTGTAGGACTTGCGGGTCTTTGGCGATCTGTTCAATTTCATGTAATTCTTTTTTGCTGATCTGAACATCATTTTGATCCTGTTCTATCGGTTGTGTATAATTTGCTTCTACAATCAAATCAAATTTTGTTGATTGTCCACCGCTGCGCAGCGTCGTCGGAACCTCAGAAACCCATCCAACAACCAAGATTTTTGAACCAGGACTGCTCTTTCGTTCAGAGATGGGTGAAACCAAATCATCTTTGAGAAAAATATTGATCCTTTTAGGTTGTGCTCCATCAAGATCGTCAGTAATCTCTTCCAAGATCAATCCCTGACCATCCACCAATTCTTTTGAAATTTCTTTAAATTTTCCTTTACGCCCGCAGCCACAGCGGCTTGGTTCTTTATATTTATTATCCAGTTGCAGGACGGTAAGAATATTGCCGCAGGAAGGACATTCAAACTTAGAAGCAGCAACATGCGGCCGGACATCAGTCTTATTACGAACCGTACCCTCTATCCAAACAAACTTCTTGAGATGGCGGCTCCTGATTTCACTAATTTTTATTTTTTGCGAAGCGGGCAGGTTTTTGAATCGAAGCGAAAATTTTGTCACCTTTTTTGGCAGGTCAAACTCTTTGATGGCTAACTCTCCCGCTTTAAGAATATTCTCCGGGTCTTCCAGGATCTCATCGGTAAGTTCGGTGTTAAATTTTACCAATTCGGCAAAATCCAGAACAAAAAATATATTTCCTTTCCGGACAGCTTCCAGCAGCTGCGGGTAGTAATTCTGTTCAATGAATTCTCTAAATACTTTGATCTGTTCATCCACTTCCATATCTCTCTTAAGGCATGTTCCTGATATTTAAAGATTTGGAGGATAGAACCAATATCCAATTTGATTACTCACGATGCCAAATACCATCAATATATTTTTCTGTTTTCACTCACAACCTGCCAGAAGAGCTAAACAAATACAAAAATGGTAAATGATAATCTATTAAAACCAAAATTTAATCTTCACTTTGCCAATACTTTCTTCAGGTTATCAATAAGCTTGTCCGTGGCCTCATTAACTTGTAATTCTGTTTTTGTGCCTGTACAAACAATCTTTCCATTACTGAATAACAAAAAAGTGGCGTTGGTCCCTTTTAACTTGTGGACCAATCCCGGGAATTGTTCCGGTTCATATTCCGTATTTGGTAATTTAAGCCCCAATACATTCAAGTTTAGGTCCATACCTATGCTCCCAGAAGCAACGATATTTTGAACAGTAATCACCGGCTTAACTGTTACAATAATATTTAATTTCTTTAAGCTTTTGATGATGCTTTGGATGCTTAGATCCACTTCTTCCATCGTCCGCGCACCAGTACAAACCACTTTTCCACTGGAGAAGACTAATGCCGATGTTTTTGGCTCTTTAATGCGCAAGACCAATCCAGGGAATTGTTCAGGATTATACTCTGTATTTGGGAGAGTAGCAGCCATTTTTTCCAAAGGAATATCCTTTTCCAGAGCGGTAGAAACAACAATATTTACAATTCGTATTTTCTTCTTTGCTGAACTCACGGTCATTTGCTAAACCCCCCAAATAATTATTAGCATAACTGAATTATTAACATAATGAAAGCAAAGTATTTAAATATTCCCTTTATAAATGAACCCAGCGTTGATTTATATATGTTTTATATATCAACAATCTTTATCCTCAATTAAGAATCACAAAAATTAACCACTTAATAATAACAAAATGACCACACACATCTTACTCCGCTGTGGAGAAATATTCCTCAAAGGAAAGAATTATCTCACTTTTGAAAAACTCCTGCGTCAGAACATCGCTGTGCTTACTGCAACAAATAAGAAAGACATCGTTCCGCTCCGCGGCCGATTTATTCTTCCTTTTTTTGAACAACATCATCTTCTGCGGAGGGTATTTGGCTTGGTATCCTATTCCCTTTCAATAAAAATCCATCCCCAGATTGATGCTATCTGCGCTGCTGCCGTAAGTCTTCTACAAGATAAAAAAAAGACATTTAAGATTATTACCAAACGTTCAGACAAACGTTTTCCGTTCACATCACCAGAAATCACTGCCCGCGTAGGAAAATACATCGAAGAGAAGACTGCGCTCCGTTACACCAAAGAAAATCCACGTTTGATTCTTCAAATTGAAATTAACAACGATGGTGCTTATCTCTTTACAGAATCAATACCCTGTTTTGGTGGATTGCCGACAGGTTCAGAAGGCCCCGTTCTGCTTTTGGTGGAAAATGAACAAAGCCGCTTAGCTGGGTTGTTGATGATGAAAAGGGGAATATCTCTTCTCCCTGTTGGGCTGCATGATTATGACATCTCTCTCCTGCAAAAATTCAGCCCATTTCCATTGCAATTATCGTTGTTTTCCACATATTCAGAACTCAAGCAATTTGCTCATCAGAAGAAAATAAATATTTTAGTTACGGGTAGTTTTGATTTAGTGGAGCATGATCTTTCTCGACATTTTTTAATATTAAAACCACTTCTTGCTTTTGATGAAAAGCTGATCAACAAAACACTTTTAGAATATCAGAACGCCTAAATTTTTGACAGATTTAATCAACTTCCGATCCATTGATTATAGATCACCATTGCCTCTTCTTCGGAATTTGCTTTGATCAAAACCCGGCCGTCTCTAAACAGAAGAATATTCTTGAACGACAGTGTCTCTCCATCACAAAGAATTTCTCCTGTTTTTTCCCAAAATTTTTTTAACACAGCAAAATCTTTTTTAGTTGTCATCTGATATTTTTTTCCTGAACAGAATGGAATGATCTTTGTTTGTTCTTCCTGCAGCAATGGATCATCTTTCCCAAGACAAACAGGACAATTTTTCTTCTTTGAAATGACCATTTTTCTAATGGTGTTTTCCCAAACATCAATCTTTATCAATTCATTTTCAGCGACTGCTTTCCTCCCCTGGACAATAATCTTCAGCGCCAGAGTTGTCTGATGACTAGCCGTGCTGGAAATGATTGTATTCAAAACTCCCGCCGTTGCGCATGTTTCTGTTGGCGCAGTTGAGATAAAACAACGCAGACAAGGCCCGCCCGGAACGATCGGCATGATATATCCCTCTGTCCTGATCGCTGCAGCATAAATCCAGGGCTTGCTTTGATTGCGGCAATAATGATTGATCAAAAATCGCGTCTGAAGATTATCCGTGCAATCTAAAATGAGATCCACTGCCGAAAGAAAATCACAATTATGGGCAGCCAGATGGATAGCCTTTGGAATAATCACCACTTCTTGATTTATTTCGTTCAATCTTTGCGCCGCCGCAACTGTTTTACTCCTCCCCACATCTTTTTCAGTAAAAAGAGTCTGCCGCTGAAGATTAGAAAGCTCAACAATATCTCGATCAACAATCGTTAATGTACCGACCCCTGCTCTGGCGAGAAGCTCGGCCGCAACACTACCCAAAGCACCGATGCCGATGATCGCAACATGGCTTTTCTGTATTTTTTTCTGTCCTTCTTTGCCGATTTCTGCGATAATTTCCTGTCGTGAATAACGCGCTGAATCAATCATGAGAAATCATCTCTTTCATTTGACACGCATTACAAACTTCTTTATTGGCGGCCTCACCACACCGGGCACATTCTCTTACTGATTCAACGTTTCCTTTTTCCTGTTCACGGATTTGGGGCAGCAAAGCCAGAAAAGAATTGATGACCCCTTGTTTTGTCCCCCGATATCTTTCCTCAAAGTCATTTAGCATGGCCTGAACCTGATGGCGAAACCCTTCTTTGGAATAGGGACATTCAGTAAATTCAACCTGAAATTTTTTAAGGAAAGCGTAAAGACGCACTTCCTTCTCCGTGCAAAAATAAAGCGGTTTAACCCGCTGGATGAAATAGTCTGAACATTCGATTCCGGAAATTGGCCCCAAGCGGCCGGTGAGTTTTGTATTTGCTTTGAAGATATTCATGATAATAACTTGAGCTTCATCATCAAGATTATGTCCGGTGATCACTTTGCTAGCCCCGCTTTTTGCGGCATATTTATTAAGAAGATATCTTCTCCATACCCCGCAAACATTGCAAGGCTTTTTTTGTGCGCTTTTATTGATCAGGGGATAGGCTTCATCCAGCGTTTTTCCTAATTCCTGTTCAAAACTGACAACTTCTAAAGAGATGGCCTGTTCTTTGCAAAATTTTTGCAGATCGATCAAAGTTTTTTCTCGGTACTGAGCAATACCTTCATCAACAGCCAAAGCTCTGATCTTAGTTAGTGGAATATCATATTTTTCACAATACTTTTTAGTGAGATAAAGAACCGTTAATGAATCTTTTCCTCCTGATGTTGCGACACAAATATTATCTTTCCGCTCAATCATCTGATACTTATTCATCGTCTTGATCACTTTGTCTTCAAAATAATCTATAAAATGAATTTTACAGAGAGCACCATGCTGCAGGCCAATGACCGCTGGCTTAGAACAATGAACACATTTCATCTTAGCCCCCCGAGATGACACTCAGCAGCTCTAGCGTATCATCCTCATGGAGCGCTTCATCCTCAGTAATCACTTCTCGATTACGGACTACCAGAAATGCTTCCAGATTAAGATGCAGCTGCTGAAGAAGATCGGCGACAGTCACGCCGCTAAAGATAATTTCAGTTACAGTTTTTTCTCTTTCATTGGCTACAATAATGTTCATTTCTCCTCCTCCTCGCTTCAAAATAAAGCAAAAATTCGGTAAATTTTATTTAGACTAACTTTTTCACGGAATTCTTTATAAACTTTTATGAAATATTTAGGATGTACGGCTTAGATCTAAGTTTCCTTTTCCCATCAGTTCTTCCGCCGTCAAGCCCCTTCGTTTAGCCAATTCCACAGAAACAGCCCAGCAATTTCCGGTTTTTTCCAAGTCTTCCAATGTCAAAAAATACCATTCTTCATCCGGAAAGCGTATTCCCACCCAGGATTCCGCACCAAAACGCTGAGCAAATGTTTGCAGCTGTTCTACATCTTCTTTGGAAAGATATTTCTTTTGATCTTTTGTTACTTTGCATTCGATTGCCACTCTTCTCATTGCGTTTCCAGCGAGAATATCCGGCGAAGGGTAGCGTGAAGAGCCGCTTCCTGCTGCACGGATCGCCGACCAGCCACTCTCGTTAAAAATCTTGATTAATTCTCTCTCGCCGCGTGTACCCTTTGCTTTACAGTTTAATACCATTTAAATCTTAATCAACCGCTTTTTCATCTCAAAGACTCGTAATTTTTGATCTTGTATCTGATGAATGGTCTTCTTGACCACTTTAAATCCATTTTTCTCATAAAAAGAACGTGCGGTAACCGTGGAGATACATTTCAGCGTTCTCTTCCCGCTGGCGTAAACTTCTCTTTCTATTTTTGTTAGTAATTTAGTTCCAATACTTTTACCCGTGTGTTTTTTATGGATATACAACCCCATAACTTCATTGTCTTTATAATCTCCAAAACCAACTATTTTTCTTTTTTCCAGAGCAACAAATCTATCATTTAGTTTTCCCAAGTTTCTAAACCTCTTTGCCGATGTCCTGCCAGACCAGGTGGCAATCTCTGGTGGAGAATAATCTTTACTATTAACCGAGCGAATAGTCCCGCGATGTAATCGTGCTAAAGAAACGGCGTCAGGAAGTTTAAATTTTCTAATGGTTATCATCGATCATCCTCCATTATCCTCCATCTATACTAAAAAGAATTAGGTTTCGAACCTAATTCTTTTGGTATATGCCAAAATCCATAGATTTCTGTTCGAAATCTATAGATTTTTAGTATAGATTGAAAGCAATTCAATCAAACTTTAATTTTCATAAAATCTTCTGCGACGATCGCCCCGGCAAAATAAGACTGTGCTTCTTCCATAATCTCATGATTGGTCTTATAACGCTGGCTGATATGAGTAATCACTAATTTTTTTACATTATTCTCCGATGCGATCAATGCCGCCTGCTTCACGGTCAGATGTAATGATTTTTTGGCATTTGCCCTAAGATCGTCCAATAAAGTTCCTTCAATAATTAAGACATCAACATCCTTCGCCAACGCCACTGCTCCATTACACAAAGCGGTATCTGTTACATAACTCACGCTCTTTCCCGAGACAAGATAGGTTACATCCTCCGCTTTAATCACTTTTCCTTTCCATTCCACGTTCTTCCCTTCTTGTAATTCCCCCAAGAGCGGCCCTTGCAACCCCAGTTTTTCTGTCTTTGCTACCTGAATCCGGCGTTTATCTTTCTCCTGAAAACGATAGCCAATGCAGGGCACGGAATGTTTTAATGGTCTCGCCTCAATCGTGAATGTTTCTCCTTCAAAAATAATTCCCGAAGCAACTTCATGGACTTCATGTTCAATAATATCTTTTGCCGCAAATGCTTCCAGAAAATTTTTGAGGTATTGCTTTGTCCCTTTTGGACCATAAATCTGTAATTTACTCGCAAATTGGTCAGCGCCCATGCTGCTTAACAATCCAGGAATGCCAAAAACATGGTCACCATGGAAATGGCTAATACATAATTTTGTAATTTTTGCTGGTTTCACCCCGGCTATCCTCATCTGTCTTTGGATTCCCTCACCACAATCAAACAAGATGTGTTCTGTTCCATGCTGGAGTAGTACTCCGGCATGGTTGCGCAGCTTTGTCGGCTGCATACATCCTGTTCCCAAAAAGATGATTTCCATCATGGTATTTCTCTTATGTTCTACTAAAGTAATTCTCCAATCTTTTTTTCTAACTCTCTCAAAGAACCGATCTTCTGTCCGTGTTCACGTGAATTTTTACGATCAATCAATATAGCATGCATCCCCGCTCTCTCCGCCGGTTCAATATCACTTTGCAGGCTATCCCCTACCATCAATCCTTCCTGCGGCAAGAGCTGAAGATCTAAAAGGATTGTGGGAAAGAAGTCTTCATCTGTTTTAATCTTTCCTACCTCACAAGAAAAGACAATTTTTTCAAAATACCGCTTGAGTGCATACTTCTCCAAGACCGAATTAATTGAAAAACAGTCCGTATTAGAAACAAGGACTAAGCGGTATTTTTGGGCAAGTTGCTGCAACATTTCTCCAACTTCCTCATACGGCTTTGCCAACATCCATGATTTGTTCCACATCCCCACCAGTGAATCGAGTTGTTCTTCCGTACAAAGAACGGTGAAATCCGCACACAACGCCTGAAATGCTTCTCGTAATGAGTCAAAATTCTTGGTCATCACCACTTTTTCCATTCTGACTACATATTCAGAAAAAGGAGCTTTAATACCTAAAATGGTCCTGACCTGTTTGATTGGGCTCCAGACCCCGTTTTCCACTAATGTTCCCCAAAAATCAAAGAAAAGTACTTTTATCATGCTGTTCTACCCCCATTACAAGCCAATAACGGGTTTCTATTTATATTTTGCGACAAAAAGTACGTATGTACATATTTAGTTGAGTCTGTGTGGGCAGGGTCAAGATGGCCTGCCGAGCGTTGCTATTGAACTAAAGATTAGATTCTCGCGCATCTCTGAATAGAGTTCTCAAAAGATGCAAGAAAACAATCAAAGCGAGAGGAGGCAGGCCGACCCGCCCAGCACAGACTTAATACCTACGACAAAAAAGCACAATCCGAAACTGGCTCGATCTTTTTCTGTAATTCTGAAATTTCTTGAAATCGTCTTCAGCGACGGTTCACAATCACTCTGAAAATGGATTGTCTCAGAGAACAGCAATTATTTTATACTCCTCATCATTTCTAGCAGGCATGGATATCAAAGCGCGTTTTAATCTCATCAAACGCAATACTCAGGAAATGGTCACTGAAGAAGAGCTTCTTACTCTTCTCAAAACAAAAAAACAGCCGTCAGTCTATCTCGGAACGGCAATTACCGGCCGACCGCATATTGGCTATTTTGTCTGGGTCCTGAAGATGGCCGACTTTCTCCGGGCTGGATTCAAAGTGAAAGTACTTCTCGCTGATCTCCACGGAGCGCTTGATAACTGCCCCTGGGATGTCTTGGAGAAACGCTATGCCTATTACAGTGCGGTCATCCCGTTGATGTTCACTGCCATTGGGGCTGATCTCAAAAACATTGAACTAGTCAAAGGCTCATCTTTCCAACTGAGTAAAGAATATATGTTGGATACACTGAAGATGTCTACTTTCACCTCTGTCCATGACGCGATGAAATCTGCTTCTGAAGTTGTAAAATTTGGTGATAATCCTAAACTCAGCGGCTTAATCTATCCCCTGATGCAATCCCTCGATGAACAATATCTCGGTGTAGACATTCAGTATGGTGGGATTGACCAGCGGAAAATACTGATGTTTGCCCGGGAAAACCTGCCTAAAATGGGATACAAACAGCGCATCGAAGTGATGACTCCTCTTATTCCCGGCCTGATCGGTAAAAAGATGTCTGCTTCAGATCCTAAATCAAAAATAGACTTGTTAGACGACGAGAAGATTGTCACTGATAAAATCAAAGGAGCGTACTGTGAGGAAGGAATCGTCCAAGATAATGGAGTATTAGCTTTTCTGAAGAATGTAATCATGACCATCAAAAACGACAGAAAAGAAAAATTGACTATCGAACGTCCTGCTAAATTTGGCGGCAATGTCTCTTTTTCCACTTACCAAGAGATAGAAGAGGCATTCATCCAAAAGAAACTTCATCCATTAGACTTAAAGATGGCTCTGGCTAAAGAGATCAATGATCTTCTCGCTGTCTTTCGAAAGAATGGGGTAAAATTAGAGAAGATTGCCGCCACTGCCTATGAATAATAATAACTCACAAAAAATTTCAAAAATTATTGCGATTGACTATAATGAGCAAATAATTTGGAAAATTCACGATTCATCCTTTCAAATTCCTCTTCTCCAAAACTATTTTCATATTTGCTCTCTCTCAACAGCTCTTCTGCCCGTTTCTCTCTTGGTGTCAAAGCATGTTTTGTTCCGGCAACTAGCGAAAGAGCACCATATACTAATGACCCTAAAAATTCTCATTTAAAAAAGAGAATACCTGCACATTTAAAACCTTCTTTAAACATTACAAATCGTCCTTCTTTGTCTACTTCTTCCAAAGCTTCTTCCAGATTTTGCGGCATTGCCGCTTCGTATTCTTCTCTTTTGGAAAGATAGCCCCGCGTATGATCTTTTAAACAATAAAAACCGCGATCCAAGAAACTTTGTTCAGAGTTTTCATAAGCTATTCTCTCTGCCAATTTCGATCGGATCCTCAGAAGCAAAATCAAAAAGAGTATATTTTGTCATATTTTGATTTTAGACTAGAGGAATATATAAGATTTTCTTTAATCAGTTCATTACTTCCCCCTCAACACCACAAAAGTGTGATATTTAAAATAAGAGTCAATCACACGATACAGGTCTTTTAAAGTCACTCTCTTCACCTTTTTAAGAAAATCACCCATCATTCTTACGTCCTTCACCTGTTCCCAAAACAATAATTGATCGGCAGTCTTCTGTCCATCTTCCATATCCAGCAGATAACTTCCTTCCACATAGGTCTTAGCTTCTTCCAGATCTTCTTCTGAGCATTGTTTTATCTTCTCGATCTCGGCCAAAATGATTTGTCGGATCAACTTCTTGTTCTTTCGGTCGATCGAAGCATGGACCGCAAAAAAGCCAAAATGAACATCGGCAAAATGCTGTGTTCCCACTTCGTAAGCCAAAGCTCTCTTACTTCTGATCTCGACAAACATTCTCCCGCTCTGGCCCCTTCCCAGAATCCCATTGAGGACCTCCAAAACATATGTATCTGCATGTCCTCGCGGAGCAGTTTTAAATCCCATGATTGTATAGGTGTTGGCAATATTCTTCCTCTTTTCGACCACTTCCTGGCTCTTCGTCGCTGCTGGCTCCTCCAGATATTCCGGATGGATCACAACCTTTCTCTCGGCGGTGAAATGAGCGATAACTTCTCTCTTCCAATTGCTGATATCTCCCACAATCGCCACCACCATGTTATTAGGCACGTAATATTTTTGAAAATAATTAACCACTTTCTCTGTAGTCAGATTCTTGATCACTTTCCGATCACCATACGTTGGAAATTTACAGGGTGCTTTCTTAAATAGATTCTGCTGCAGCAGGATCCATTGATAATAACTCGGCTCGTCGTGGACCATGTCAATTTCTTTGAGCACGACATTTTTCTCTTTGGCGATATGCTCTTCTGCGAATAACGGCTGTTGCAGGATTTCCGCGAGAATTTCCACTGCTTTATGAAAATGCTTCTTCAATACTTTTACATAAAAACAGGTCCGTTCATTTGTTGTGTAGGCATTAAAATCACCGCCGATTTTCTCAATTTCATTGGAGATCTCTCTATTTGTCGGCCGTTTTGTCGTTCCTTCAAAGAGGATGTGCTCTAAGAAATGAGCGATACCCCTCTCTTCTGGCAGTTCATGGTTACTCCCTACCTTTACCATCACTTCCACAACTACCGAATTTCCCGGTCGGTGTTGGTAGATCACTTTTAAGCCGTTTGGGAGGACAATCTTTTGCATCGATTAGTTATATTTTAGGGATTTATATGTGTTTTGAAAAGAAGTCTGTATTAAGTTAAGTCTGGGCGGGCTGACCTACCCAGTACGGACTTAATACGTACAAAAAGAAGGATTTAAGAACAGATCTCCCCTTCCTTTGATCATGAAATTACGCCAATTTCAGCATCTCCTTGCAAAGAACAAGATCGATCTCGCTTTTTTTAGCCATGACGATCCCGCCGTCTACTACTTCATCGGCAGCGAATTTACCGGGGGGTATCTACTTATCACCCCTCATCAAGCCATTCTCTTTCTTTCCCCTTTGGATCATAAACCCAAAAAACAGGGTGTCATTGTCCGCAATCTCGCCCCGGGTTGGTCGGCAAAATATGCTAACAGCACCTTCCAATCGATTGGAATAAACAAAGCTAACCTTACGGTTGAGCTCTTGGACAGAATCAAGAAGATCTTTCCTCGTGCCAAAGTAAAAGATATCTCCTCTTCTTTAGAACAACTGCGTCTGAAAAAGACCAAAACAGAACTTGTTTTAATGGTCAAAGCCTGTGCACTGACCTCTGCCGCTTTCCAAGCTTTGATCAAAGAACTGCCTCAAAAAAGATTAAAAACGGAGCAGGATGTTGCTCTCTTTCTCGAAGCGTTTATTCGTCAGCGTCGGGGGACAATCGCTTTTCCCACAATTGTTGCCGTGGGGAAAAATTCTGCTATACCCCATCATCTGACATCTACCACCCGACTGCGGTGTGGTTTTCTCCAACTTGATTTTGGCGCCCGCATCAACGGTTATTGTGCGGACATGAGCCGTGTCCTTTTCCTCGGAAAACCAACTACGGAAGAAAAGAGATTATATCATCTTTTGGCCGACGCGCAACAGGCGGCTTTGGATACCGTCAAATCTGGGATTTCTCTAAAAGAATTAGATCACATAGCGCGGATGAAACTTGGTAAATACGCCTCTTATTTTAATCATGCGCTTGGTCACGGCATCGGTATCGAAGTCCATGAACAGCCGGCTTTTTCTGATTCTCATGCCGTTGTCATGAAAGATGTTCCTTTTACCATCGAGCCGGGGATTTATCTACCCGGCAAGTTTGGGATACGCATAGAAGATACTTTGGTCTGGAACGGCAAGAAACGAGAAATTTTAACTAAAGCGCCCAAAAATTTTATAACTATCCCTTTTTCCCGTGCTTAGATGAAAAAAGACATTCGTTATGGTATTCAACGAGCAGAACTAGATGGAATTATTGAATATATAACCAAAAATGGTTTTATTGTTGCTGAAAACCAAGACGATGGGTCTTATTCTATCCACAATCAACGTGGTGATATCTCGGGGCGTATCAACCTGTCCGGAGAAGAAACCTCTGTTGGATACGAAATTGCACTCAGGGAAAGAGCATTGAGGCTAGAACGAATTCTCGACCAGTATATCCTCCAACAACGGGTTAGCCAGGCTGCCGACTTTGACACAACGCCCGACCAAAGGAAAGGTTTTTAATATAGCTCCATTTTTTATACAAAAGTTTATAAATAGGCTGTGGGGCTGTAGTGTAGCCTGGCGAGGGATGATCAAGTCCTGCCTCTACCCTTCGGGTAACTATCACTAATGGTTTGGGCGAGCTTCGGCAATGACCGGAACAAAAAAAAACCATTGAACCCCGGTTCGAACAGATTTCACAGAGAGCATCGTGAATCTAGGAAAGTCCGGGCAGCCCCACTTATATTTACACAGAAAGACAATGGCAGCGTCAACAAAACGTTTTGGAACCCGCTACGGGACAAAACCAAAGAAAAAATTTGCGCAAATCGAAGAGCTGCAGCGTTCTGCCCATAAATGTCCCTCCTGCAGCAAAGTTGCTGTCCGCCGTCTGGCCATGGGCATCTGGCAATGTCGTAAATGTAATCTTAAATTTGCCGGAAAAGCATATACTATCTAAAAGGTGCACAATATGTATTATGTCTGTTTTGATTGTGGGAAAAAAGTGGAGGATGAATACACCCGGGCTAAAGTAAGATGCCCTTATTGTGGTGGCAAGATTCTCTATAAAGATCGGCGTACTGTCATTCAGGTCAAAGCTCGCTAGCCTTTTTGTTTAAAAAAAGAGAACCACCATGAGTCCAGCTTCAACAGTAGATAAATTACAATTGCTTCAACAGAATTTACAGAATATTCTTCTTCAAAAACAACAAATTGAATCCTCACTTTTAGAACTTAATTCAGCCTGTGAAGAGGTAGCAAAGACGGATAAAGCTTATAAGATAGTCGGAAAAATTATGCTCGCTGCTTCTCCCACCGATATTCTTTCTGATCTCCAACAAAAAAAAGAAACTGCCGAGATTCGCCTGAAAAGCTTTCTTCGACAAGAAGAAAATATCAAAAAAACCATGCAATCAGTACAGCAAGAGGCAGTAAAAGAATTGCAGGATAAAAGATGACAATTCATTCTCCCTCGATTGATGATGCCCTCAGCCGCCTTCACGTCCTGATTAATGAAGAAGACTCGGGGAAAGCATTTTGTGAGCGGGCCGCAAAAGTGATTTCTCTTCTTCAAAGTAATACAGAACTTGCTGTGGAAAAAGCACTTTTAGAATTAGAAGATCTTAATATGCTTGATCTCCCTTCCTACCTGCGCACCCAGATCTGGGATGTGGTTAGCTTATTGGAAAGCGCAAAGAAGTGAAGATTGGCTCTTGTCCTAAATGTATCACAAAGATAAGCATCAATATCGGCCTAAAGCATCTTTTAACGTATCATCAATAGATTCTCTCTCTTTAGGAACTCTGAATACGGCGAGATTTGATGACCCATAATAAGACGTAGCAGCATCGTAGAGCTTCCGACCTTCAGCTGCTCGGCCGCAGAGCACTCCCTTGTGATAAGCAACCCATGTTTCTCCTGCTGCTGATTCTACTCTTCCCTGCTCAAGATCATTCTGAAAAGAGGGGAGATTAATCTCCTCGTCTGGTCCTTTATCCGGAAATCTTGCTAATCCCTGATGACTCAGAAGATATTCTTCCGGTTTGTTTTTTGCTTTATCAACATATTCAATCATTCTTTCTTCACCCGCGTCTTTGATTTAAGAAAAAGTGAATTGGGTACATACAACGTATCTCCATTCTCTGTTTTGATCTCCGTCTCCAGATAGCCAATCTTCTCCACTACGCCGGAGATTTCCCGCACCTCAATCTTTCTTCCTTCGCGAATCAACTCCCTTTTCTGGATGACTACCCAAGCCACAAAATTAGGGATGATGTCCTTTAATCCTACAAGGAAAGTCAGGATCAATAACATCAACACGGCTCCGACGACTAGATAAATTACTATTGATGTAATATTTAAGTATCTTAGGAAAAAGATGATTGTGATCAAATAAATGATAAAAGACGCCAGCGAACTGATCCATTTTTCGAGGTCATGACGGATTCCAATCTTGACCACCACTTTGTTCAGCTCGGCTCCTTTCAGAACTTTAAACACGACTTTTCGCACGATGATCCCCAAGGCAAAACCAATAAAAAGGATAGCGACCCCCAAAGTGATATCATAAAAATAGGATTGTGCTGTTTGGATCACTTCATTGACCATTCTGCTCAACAGCGGGAAGTTTGTATATAAAGATTATGGTTATTATTTTCTCAATTCCGCCATTTCCTGCAGGTGGATTATTTTCCAGAAAGCTCCTCTCCTCTGAAGCAATTGTTCATATGTTCCTTGTTCCAGCACTCTTCCTGCATCCATTACTACGATGAGATCCGCTTTGCGGATCGTCGATAAGCGATGAGCAATGATGATTGTTGTTTTTTTCCCTGCAATCGAGAAAATCGATTTTTGAATATATTGTTCTGATTCGGAATCTAGTGATGATGTCGCTTCATCAAAAACATAAACATCTGGACTCTTTAACAAAGCTCGGGCAATACTCACCCGTTGTTTTTGCCCACCCGACAGGCGGATTCCTTTCTCACCAACAATAGTTTCATATCCTTTTGGGAACTCCATAATAAATTCGTGGGCATGAGCTTTCTTGGCGATAGCGATAATCTCTTTTTGTGTCGCCCCGGGCTTGGCAAAGCGGATATTCTCCATAATACTGCGATTGAAGATCTCTACTTGCTGCGAGACGACGGCGATTCTATTTCGGTAATCCTCTATTTTATAGCTCTTAATATCTTTTCCATCAATCAGCAGTGCACCCGACAGGATATCATAATTCCGCAGAAGGAGTTTGGCTACTGTGCTCTTCCCCGAACCAGATCGGCCAACCAGCGCAACGATTTGGTGCGGTTCTATTTTCAAAGTGAAATTTTGTAGAACTTCTTTTTCTCTTTCATAAGAGAAAATAACGTTTTTGAATTCAATCTTTCCTTCCAACGCTGAAATTGCCCATGCACTTTGAATATTTGTGACTCTTGCTTTTTCCTGCAAAAGATTTGTCAAGCGATTAATGGACTCCATCGCGTCCCCGAGATAACTATAAAGTTTTCCAATACGATGCATTGATATGAATGCTTTTTCTGTTAAAGTGTAAACCAGAACCAAACTTCCCGCACTCAATTTTCCCTGTAAGACAAGATACGAAGCGAAACTAAGAGTTGCCACTCTTCCCACATTGATGATAATATTACGTATCATCAGGAGGGGGAGAGAATAATCATGTCGTGCGATGAATAAATGAGAATATTCGTCTAGCAGATAGTTAAATCTCTTCATTTGCTGTTTTTCTTGAACGTAATCTTTCACTGTTGATATGTTCAGGAGTGTTTCTCCCAACTCGCCTACCGCTTCATCATACTTGTGGTGAAATTGCTGGCGTAGTGGCTGTACTTTTTTTCTTTCATAAGCCGTGATCCAAAGAATTAGCGGTACAAAGATTGCAAAGATCAAAGCCAGCAGCCATTGCTCGTACAATAATAATCCAATTGTGATCAGTAACTGTACTAGTGTTGGTATAAACTCTTCAAATGTAAACCAAATCAGCTCAGTTAAGTGATGTACTCCTTTGGTAATCTTAGAAACTTGCGTCCCAGTGTTATATTCTTCGTGATATCCTAAATCCAGCTCTAATAGTTTTTTCTCTGCTTTTTTGAGGATTTTTTGTTCATAGCGCAGATTCCAGCGGACTGTTGCTTTTTTAGAGAAGTATTCTATGATCTCTAGAATTACATAAGAAATGAAGATGCCCACTATCGCATAGATCAACTGAGAAACAGGACTTTTCCCCAAGACAAAATAATCAATAATGAACTTCAACAAGATTATTGGAACAAACTTGATACTTTCATAGAACAAAGATATCAAAAAGCCGCTCGCCACTCCTTGTTTAATCTCCGGTACAATCCTCAGGATCTTTGTCACCCACCCTTCCTCGTTTCTCATCATATTCTGAAGCATCTTTTTCTATAAATACTTTTGCTCTTTAGTAAATATTCAGTTTTGTCGGGCTTGGCTAGACCACGGCTCGAAGCGAAAACAAACAAGCCCTAAACTTAATATGTACCTATTTACTCTCCACATTAATCCTCTTGGATAACTTCATTCTCGTACTTTTCCCAGCAAAACCATTAAAAACCCCCCTCCCTCATCAAGAGAAATGCCCGATTACAAAGAAAAGATCAAAGAGCTGGAAGATGAGCTCAAAAAAACAAAGTATAACAAAGCGACGCAAGGCCATATCGGTCTGGTCAAAGCAAAATTAGCCATGCTTAAAGATAAGCAAGAGTCACGTATCCAAAAAAAGACCGGTCAATCTGAACATGGCTATGCCGTCCGCAAATCCGGTGATGCCACTGTCCTCTTGCTTGGCTTTCCCTCAGCTGGAAAATCAACCCTCCTTAACAAGCTTACCGACGCCCGTTCCGAGGTAGCTGCCTATGCGTTCACCACACTGAGTGTCATTCCTGGGGTGATGGAGTATAAACAAGCCAAGATTCAAATTTTGGACGTTCCCGGCATTGTCAGCGGCGCTGCTTCTGGTCGGGGAAGAGGGCGCGAAGTTCTTGCCGTCATCCGCAACGCTGATCTTGTCCTAATCGTCATCGATGTAAACAACCCTGAACACTATCCAGCCATCCTGCGTGAAGTCTGGGAATCAGGTATCCGCTTGAATAAGACCAAACCCGAAGTCTTCATCAAAAAAACATCACGCGGCGGAATTCAGATCGGCAAGACTGTTGCCCTAGACATCGACGACCAGACCATTGCCCAGATTCTGCGCGAGTTCAAGATCAACAGTGCCAACGTGCTGATCAGAAGCCCGATTAATGTCGATGATCTCATCGACTGCATCGAAACCAACAAGAAATATCTCCCGGCAATCACCTGCATCAGCAAAATCGACTTGGCTACTGTAGAGCAGGCAACGAGAGTAAAAGAAGAAACAAATGCTGATATCATCGTCTCCGCAGAAACAGACATCAATATTAATACACTCAAAGAGCTTATTTTTCATAAGCTTAATTTTATCCGCGTCTATATGAAAGAGCCCAAGAAAGAAGCGGACATGAATGAGCCGATGATTATCACGATCGGTTCAACAGTTGAAGATATCTGCTGTAAATTACACAAAGATTTCATCAAAAAGTTTAAATTTTCTCGGATCTGGGGTTCTTCCGCTAAGTTTCCGGGTCAAAGGCAGATGCTTCATCATGTCCTGCAGGATGGGGACATTTTGGAATTGCACTTGCGCTGAGAGGAAAATGTTGTCGTTTATTTAACCGGTACAAAATTCTTTTTTCTTTCGGTCTTTAGCAATCCCGTCCCGTATTCTAATTGTCTTTCCAAAGGAGAAATGACCTGTTCTGAACAATCAATGACAATCCGATCAACGTTCAAATCGCCATCCGTGTCTGAATAAGTGATTGTATGCCCCCATTGGAACGTGCGTACACTTTCTATTCCATCCTCAACAAGATATTTCGTCAATTCATCGCTTCTCCCTCCCAAGGGCAGATGAGCGGTCTCAACTACCCTCCGCTGTGACACAGCGTGATATTCTTTTTTTGGTGCGAACGACTGTAAAACACCGTAACCAGTAAAATAAGCGACGCTGCCGAGAATTCCCACCAGTATGGTCACCCCTCCCCATCTCTTTATTTTGCTTCCCAGGCGTTCTGCATTCTGCACTCTCTTCCGCTGGCGATAGTCTGTAATCCGAATAAGATCTCCCATTTTTACAAATTAAACACTACCAAAAAGAAGTGAAATATTTATAAAGCTTCCGCAATCAGCAGTGCTATGTGCGGTATTATTGGTATCTTCAATCACCCGGAAGCGAACCAGAAGATAAAGACAGCCCTCGCTCTCTTACAGAATCGTGGACAGGACGGCTGTGGTCTCGCTTCGGAAAATGAGCTATTCACGGCTAAAGATCTTGTTAACTTACCATCATTTGAAGAAGAGAATCTTCTTGGCCATACTCTTCATGCTATTATTGATCATATTCCCCAGCCACTCAAACGCAAAGGTATTCTTTCTGCTAATTGCGAGGTATATAATTGGAAAGAATTAGCTAAAGCATATGGCTTTACGGCCAAGAATGATGCTGATTTCCTCTTGCAGTTTCTGGATACATTTGGATTAGAAAAGATCGATGAACTTGACGGCGTGTACGCCTTTGCCTATTGGAACGATAATTCCCTTGTCCTCGCCCGTGATCTTATTGGTGAAAAGCCGCTGTGGTATGCTCACACTTCCACTTCATTTATCTTCGCTTCTGAGAAAAAGGTATTGGAAAAGATCGGGTTCAGGCACATTCAGGAACTAAACCCGCGATCGATCTTGGCCTACACCATTTCCACCAACACCCTTTCTTTCCTGCGGCGCAGTTTTTTTCACTATCTTCCTGAACTTAATGAAGATTTCGCTAAGCTCAAACAGAAAACAAAAGAATTACTCCATCAAGCTATCCAAAAACGCATCCCTCACCAGAAATTTGGTGTTCTTTTCTCAGGGGGGATCGATTCTACATACATCGCAAAATTTCTTAATGACTTTGATTATGATTTTACCTGTTATACAGCTGTTTTGAACACGGACGATGTTCCTCTTTCTGTTTCTCCTTCTGATCTTTCTGCCGCACAAGACATTGCTCAAAAATTAAATTTAAAATTAAAGATCAAGAAAGTCAAGCTCGATGAGATTCCTGCTTATCTCCAAAAAATAGTACCTCTCATTGAAGATTCTAATGTCACAAAAGTTAGCGTTGCGCTCACGTTCTATCTTGCGAGTGAGATGGCTAAAGAAGATGGCTGCAAAGTTATTTTCTCCGGCTTGGGCAGCGAAGAGATTTTTGCCGGCTATGAACGGCATAAGCAATCTGCAAATATCAATCAGGAATGTGTTTCCGGGCTGCTTAAGCTCTATGAACGTGACCTTTATCGTGATGACGTCCTGACCATGGAGAATAATCTTGAACTGCGTTTGCCCTATCTAGACAAAGAATTAGTTGCCTATGCTTTGAAGATCCCCCAGCAATATAAAGTCAGTGCTTCTCAAACCAAGATCATCCTGCGTGATATAGCCCGGGAAGAAGGGTTGCCCGAACAATTTGCCTTGCGCAGGAAAGTTGCCGCGCAATATGGCTCACGGATGGATAACGCCATCGCCCGCCTTTCCCGGAAAGCAGGCCATACCAGCAAATCCGCATATCTTCAAAATTTTTATCAAAAGCCCAATCTCAAACTTGGTGTCCTCTTCTCTTCAGGTAAGGACTCCACGGCCGCGGCGTATATTATGAGTCAGCAGAATTATGAATTGACTTGTCTGATCACCCTCAGATCAAAAAATCCCCATTCATACATGTTTCAAAGCGCTGGTGTCGAAATTATTGAATTACAGGCTCAGGCGATGGAACTTCCGATCATCATCCAAGAAACAGCCGGAGAGAAAGAATTGGAGCTTCTCGATCTTGAAACGGCTCTGAGAAGAGCGCAAGAACAGTATCATATTGAAGGAATTGTCAGCGGCGCCTTGTTCTCAACGTATCAACGCGATCGCATCGAACAGATCTGTGACCGGCTCGGCCTCAAGATCTTTGCCCCGCTCTGGCATAAACAACCCGACGCTCACTTGGAAGAGCTGCTCCACGCTGGATTTGAAATAATTTTCACGGCTATTGCCGCCGCCGGGTTAGATCAGTCGTGGCTGAATCGGGTCATCATCAAAACAGATATTGAGAAGTTAAAAAAAATCCGTGAAAAAACCTATATCAATATCGCAGGTGAAGGCGGCGAATTTGAATCCGTTGTTTTGGACTGCCCGATGTTTAAGAGAAAAATAAAAATTCAAAAAGCGGAGATCATTGAAGAGCAGAAAAATACCGCAACGCTGGTCATTCATCAGGCCAGACTACTGCCTAAACAAAATGAAAAATAAAAATATTCCTCTGAAGACAGTAATGTGCTTTGGCACATTTGATTTCCTGCACCTCGGTCATCTTAACTATTTCGAACAGGCCAAGAAGTACGGTGATTATCTGATCGTAGTCATCGCCCGTGACAGCACAAAACAGAAACAGAAGAAAGAGATTCTCTTCGCGGAAGAAGAGCGGCGGCAATTGGTGCAGGCCCTGCGGATTGTTGATGAAGCTGTTCTTGGTGATCATCAAGATCACTATAAGATCATCTCCGAAAAGAATCCGGATATTATCTGTCTTGGCTATGACCACAGCATTTCGGAAGAAACTCTGCAAGAAGAACTTCAACGGCGCAGTCTTTCGCCGCAGATTGTTCGGGCCAGTCCTTTTCAACCAACTGCTCAAAAAAGCAGCCGGCTCCGTGCTATTCTTGGTTCTGACGATTTTAACGATCCCGCCTCTCAGAAACACATCCATAAACTTTAAATAAGATTGTGATTCTTGATCTGTCATGAAATATTTTATTATCATTGTTCTCTGTATTCTCTCTCTTTTTTTGGTTGGCTGTTCCAGCAAAGCCAGCTATGATTTATTTGCTACCTGTCTTACAGAGAACGGCGTTAAGATGTACGGTGCTTTCTGGTGCTCGCATTGTACTGAACAGAAAAAATTATTCGGGGATAGTTTCCAATACGTGAATTATGTGGAGTGTTCCCTTCCCGATGGGAAATCACAGACCGAACTCTGCAGTAAAGAAGAGATCAGCAGTTATCCTACTTGGGAGCTTGGTGATGGCACACGGTTCGCAGGGGTTATTGGGCTGGAAGATCTCTCTCAAAGAACAAACTGTTCTCTTCAATGATCGGTTCAGCGTTCCTCTCCTTTTTTGATTGGCAAAGAACATACTGTCGTTTCAATTTTTCTGCTCAAGTAAAATAACGAGAACAAAAGCAAGATAATACCCAAAACCCCCAGTTCTTTTCCTTTAAACGGAAGAAAAGTGAGCAATCCTCCCACACTGAATGCCCCGAGCAGACCTAAAGCGCAAGAAGGGCAGGCCGGGGCGGCGATGCCGATCAAAGTTCCGATCAACCCAACATTCGCACTTTGTGAAATCTGTCTTTTAATGACAAAAAGACTTAAAGACAGAACCATTCCGGACAGAACAGAAAGACAGAATAACATCAGGACAGAAAGTGTTTCTGACGTCATCGGTGAAGCGATGATCAGGCGTAAAGCCAACGGGAGAGAGAACTCCGCTTTTAAAAGGCGATAATTTCGCAATAAAGGATTCAGTGAAAAAACCAGGAAAGCAAAGGTTAAAGAATAAAGATAATATTGCTTTTGAGCATACACCATTTTTAATGCTCTTCCCACTTCTCTTAGTCTCCTCATCATTTAAGACCAGAAACATTTTCTTCTTATAATGCTTGTGCAGGTGATCTCCTCTCCCATTGATGCTGCCCATTAGTTGACCGTAAAGAATATAAACGTAGATTGCGTCTCCCCACAAATGGTTAGCTTTGAACGATTGCAGCAATATGCACCTTTCGTCGCCCGTCTGGGGATCGGCCTGGTCTTTTTCTGGTTTGGGATGATTCAAATCTTTGATGGCCAGAGCTTTTTAGGCTATTTGCCTGATTTTGCCAAGTTGATTCCAGCCCAACCACTGACAATCATCCTCTTTAATGGGGTATTTGATACTCTTGTGGGAGCGTTTTTGATCGTTGGATTCCTCACAAGAATCACCGCGGCTGTTGCTGTCTTTCATCTAATCTTGGTTATTATTGGTTTAGGCTACAATGATATCGCTATCCGTGACCTTGGCCTGTTGATAGTTAGTATTTCGATCTTTCTCCAGGGGCCTGATCGCGGGTCATTTGATACACATTATTTACATCCACTGAAGCATCATGCTCAACGCCATCTCCAGCGGCAGAAAGAGCGTCTTGGCGATGCTGTGGGAATTAAGATAAAATTGAAATAGGAAATGCAGGAGCAGACCAGAATCAAAAAGCATTATATCCCTTCTTGCAAGAAAAGTATCAATCAGAATTCGAGAAACAATAATCATCAAATAAAAAATAAAAAAAAATAATCTTTTTTCTGTCTATTGTACCAGCGCCGCATCAATTACTTGCTGGAAGACTTCGAAGGGCTGAGCACCGGAGATTACTACACCATTAACGAAGAAACCGGGTGTCCCTTGGACTCCTGCCGCTGCGCCATCCGCCATGTCTTTTCTCACTTCTGCGGCCATCTGGCCAGAATCAAGGCAGGAATTGAATTTTCCTGTATCCAAACCAAGTTCCTGGGCATACTGCTTGAACCCGGCAACTCCGCCCTGCACACCTTTGGTGAACAATAGATCATGCATCTCATAATACTTGCCTTGTTCACCAGCACATTCCGCGGCTTCTGCTGCTTTCTGTGCTTGAGGGTGGAAACTTAATGGGAAGTCCCGATAGACAAACTTCACTTTTCCCGTCTTGATGTAACGCTCGTTAATCTGTGACAACGTCTGTTCGTAGAACCGGGCACAGAAAGGGCATTCATAATCACTAAACTCGACAATGGTTACGGGTGCATTAGCTTCACCTTTAACAGCATCGTCGTCGACGAGCTGTTTCATATCAACCGGCGCCGTTGGAGCCTGTCCATTACCGACGGCGACTGCTCCTCCCGTTGGTGCTGTCGTATCTCCTCCATTATTTCGGAAAACAAACACTGCTAATATCACAATGAGCGCTACCGTCGCAAATTTCCAGAATTTATCTGAACTTGGCTTTTGCCGCTGTTCTTCTCGCTGTTCCTGCTTTTCTTGTTGTTCCATCCTCATTACCTCCTCATTTAATTGTTGTTTTAGTAAATGGCATAGTTTAACTATATTCAACCTGTCGTTTCCTGTTTGGTAAGTGACTGTTTTTTATCCCTGATGTCATTACTATTTTAAAGAAAGAGGGATAGTTGTTTTATAACCTTTATGGTATTGGCCTATACCTATGGACTTAGACACCCATACCTATGGGGGACTTAACGAAAGAGAAGTATATCCAATCTCCAGAGCGCGCTTCCGATCCAGAGGATCAAAAATAAGTAAAGGAACCCCAGCACTTTGTTCAAAGGAACATACTCCGAAAGCCAATGGCCAGTTTTATCATGCCATTTTCTTTTCGACCAGCAGAGAACGTTGTAAATAAGACAATCCCCTAACAAAATGTACCACAAAATCCCTTCACCATAAAGAGGCATAGATGCTCAATAAATTAATCTCTATAAATAATTTGTTCCTCGGCACGGTGAGAATACTAATCAATCATTATCCACTCTTGGCGCCAGGATAAAACTCATCAACAGCCGGTCAGTGACTTTATACTCTAACTTTAAAGGGTAATCGTTATTAAACTGCAGGCTGACCTGATCAGCCATCTTTCCCGCTGCCGCCATTTTCTTCAGATATTCTAAAGAATATTTTGCTTTATGTTTTCCATCCCCTACAACTTTGATCACCGTATTCTCATCAGCATTGATCTCAATAAACGCTTTGGACAAGTCTCCTTCCGCTTTCACGGAGAGCATCTTTGCTTCTCCCAGGAAAGTGACTGATTCTGCCACAACACTGACATCATCAATGGAATCGGTTAAGATGGATGAATGGGTTGTCACGCTCAATGGGAAAGTCAATTCCGGCACTTTTTGCTCTTTTTCGTCAAGATCCAGCGTGGGGATGGAAAAAGAACGCGTCGTATTACTCTTAAATTGGATGGTCAGTTTGGCATCATCCGTTGTTTCCAAAGTGACCGTATCATCACTTTTAGCCCGCCTTAAGATCTGTTTTAATTGGTTAAGATTGACAGCCAGCTCTTCTGTACCCTTTACTTTACATTCCACAAATGAACTGCTTAACAGCTTAAAGATGACCATCGCAACATTTGCCGGGTCCATCGCTACTAACTCTAATCCTGCTGATGTAACCTTAAATTTTGCTTCCGTAACTAAGTCAGAAATGATACTGATACTCTCTTTGAAATATTTTGGTTCTGCTAAGACAAGTTTCATGTTCCCTACCCCCTACGAGCCGAGAACGAAATTGTTTTATAAAGTTTATTGTGGTGGAGGAGTAAAGTACTTATAGTTGGGGTGTTGTGTGTAATTACAGATGGATTTAATCGAGCGGTTGGACGTATTAAATACTGAAAGAGATCTGGGCTGTATTTACACCACTAAAAATCTGGCGCTGTTTTTACAAGTAACACCGCCCCCTCCTCCTGAAGAATGGACAAAAATAGTCCGATCGGCAGAACGGCGGGATCGCTTGATTCAGTGTATCGAAGCAGTCCATTCAGCGTATGCTTTTGTTTTTGATCGTGAGTCATACCATCTAAAAAAAGAGGATCAGTTGCAGCGAGAACAGCTGGAGCATTTTTTGGTGGAAGAAGAAAAACGGGGTAAAAGAGAAGAAGAGAATTATCTTACCCGGCAGGGAATCGTTACAGAGACGGAAATGGATGCTTATAGCGTTGCCTGGACCTGGGGAAATCGATTAAATCATGTTGCCTATCGAGGGAATAAATTTGATCCAAGCATTGAAGTTTTGGATGGTAATGGTTTGATTGTCCGGGAAATTGCCATGCCCCCAGATTCATTTTACAGGCATGTTCACAACGGGCTGATTGGCGCTATCCACACTTTGGAAGAAAAATATTGGATCCAGCTTCGTGGTGTGCAAAAACCGCAGATCATAAATCCGGATTTCCAAGAGAAAGCCTACCGTTGGCTTTGTGCTGAAATCGAACGTAAATTACACCCCGGTCTTGAAATAAGACTTCTGGATCACGTCTTAGCCAGGAATGATGGGAAGAGGATTGCCCTCAAAACAATAAATCATGTCAAAATTATGAAAGTGTCAAACTAATGAAAGTGGAGTCAGTCCTAAAGCTTCACTTAATAACAACCCTTTTCCCATCTTCCATCAGAAATACTTTCTTGAATCCCATCTTTGTTGCTAAATCGGCAAGTTCTCGTGCTTTCTCTCCTCCAGCGTGGGCAGGGATTACTGCCTGCGGCTTGATCAATTCCAATAATTCGCGGTGATCTTCACGTGCGGCATGACCAGAAACATGCACATCCTTAAATATCCTCACATTCTTGCTGTGTAGATTGCTTTCCAGCCGATTTCGATTATCCCGATTTAGCTGGACCGGAATGACAGAACAGCTAAAGATGATAATATCTCCCTCATCAAAGCGGAAGTCATGTTCCTCTCTGGCCATTCGTGAGAGGATTGCTTTCGGTTCTCCTTGGTGGCCGGTGCAGACGATCAGATACTTGTCTTTGCCATCTTTCATGATTTTCCGCAGCGCCTTCTCGATCTTATCGCGATAGCTGATGATCTCTACATCTTGTTTGAAATTAACCAAACCTAAATCTTCTGCTGCTTTAATGTATTTTGCTAACGAGCGGCCTAAAAAGACAATTTTACGGTTTAATTTCTTACCCATCTCGATGATGCTTTTCAGACGGGCAATATGGGAAGAAAACGTCGTGACGATCATCGCTTTCCCCTGACTGTTTGTTCCCAGCATCACTTCTTTCAGCATCTGTTTTGCGACAGATTCGGAAGGCATCTTGCGATGCTCTTCGGCGTAGAGGCACTCGATGATCAACACTTTGATCCCTTCTTTTCCTAGTTCTTCCAGACGTTCAAAATTAGGTGCTTTTCCCAATGTTGGCTGGCGGTCGAATTTATAGTCGTTGGCGTACATTACTTTTCCTTCCGGCGTATGCAGTACGACGATCACCGTATGGGGGATAGAATGAGTTACGTGGATAAATTCGAGAATCATATTCTCCGAGAGCTTGTAAGTGGAATTAGCATTTAATGGGATCAGTTGGTTAGGTATCTTAATCCGGTCGTCTTCCAGTGCTCCTTTGAGCACCTCGATCGTGTAAGGTGTGCAGATGATCGGAACATTCGGAAATAAGCCGGCAGCAAAGGGGATCGCTCCGCAATGATCCAGATGCGCATGGCTGGGTACGATGGCCAGTACTTTATCTTTCCAGTCGTTGATGAAATTATAATCTGGCACCGCTCCCGCCTTGAGCAATTCTTTATAGGACTTGGCGCTGATATCTTCTCTATCTTCGGTGTAACGGATATAATTCTCCATGTTTAAGCCCATATCCAGAATAACTACTTCTTCTCCTACTTTGATCGCAACGCTATTGCCGCCGGTCTGGGTATAACCGCCGATGGTGCAGATTTCGATTGGCATAAATTTAAAGAATCAGTTTGACTTTAAAAACATTTGGTAAATCTCACTTTCTCGCTCTCTTCGTATTCTTAATAATTTTTGTTATCCATGGTTTGTCAATAAACTGTACCAACCGTCCCAACCCAAGTTCACGGCAAGATTGAAGATACACATTTACAAATTTTTGAAAGGTAGTAATTGAACTCAATTTTGTATATGTTTTAACAAATATCTCTGGGCTTAGTTGAGCAATCACAAAGTTCCTATCCTCGAGGATATAACTATTCAGTTTAGTGTACGAGATAGTCTCTTTTCTTGGTGCTAGGATACTCAACGTTGCATTCTCTTTCTGAGCCAAACTTAGTCCAATAAAGAAACACATCATAAAACCTAAATAATACTCTCCGCCTTCTGAATCCGGAAAAACTCGTTCGTACCTTTCCTGAGCCCTCCTCTTGTCTTTCATCACTGAGATCGCTTCAACTTCTCTTTTAATCAGCTCAATTTTGTCTAGGTCAAATTTTATATATCTTGCATACCTTTTTTCTTGAAAAACGGCAATTCCTTCAGTATACAAATTACAAAGTATCTCATAGACTACAGGAAGAGCACCAATTTTCTTCGGATTTACTTTCATAAATTTACTAATCTTCTGAATTGCTGCATATTCTTTTTGGTAGATTCCCCGTGTCAACTCAATGTAATGCTCCAATTCGTGGCTTATTGTCTTTAACAGAAACGCAGAATCGATTTTTTTCAGGAACATCCACGGAAGACAAATTCTACCCAACAACCACGCTCCACTGACATCTAAAGAAATTCTCTGAAAATCACTATCTTCATTAACCATTTCAGCATACGTCCCCTCTTCCGTTCCTTCCATCACAGATACTTTAACAATTATTGTATCTCTTCCCTCAATCACTCGCTTAAACTCTGATTGCCTAAGAACATAAAAAATAAACTCCGCTAAGAGCTTAGTACTTATTTTCTTAAACTGCCGGTATGATATGTTCAGCCGTTCTCCAGTTCTTACTCTTTGGTATATTTCCCTCTTGAAAACGAGTTCATAGAATTGTGCTAGTTTCACATCCTCCCTAATCTCAGTGGGGATGTTCTTATCTTTAAACCACTCTTTATAGTAAATGTTCTCCGTTAACGTATAATCTTTACGAAAATCTCTTACCGAATATCTCTTGAAATTAAATTGGATCACAACTGTGGTTAAATTGATTTTCCTCGTAAACATAGAATCTCCAAGCATTATCACTGGATGATCTTGAAGTATTAATAATGTTTCTAAAAAAGTGTGGGCGGCAGGATTCGAACCTGCGTAGGCACTAAGCCAATAGATGGCTCACAGTTCTTCATCGACCTCTTGGGGAAGCCTCATAACCCAAACGACTTGAGTATGGACTCATTTAGCACCTTTGCCAAACGAACTATCCCGTTTGACCGCTCCGGCACGCCCACGTGAAACCTAAATTTGCGGAGCGGAATAAAAATAGTCATCTCTTTTATAAAAGTATTGCTAACAAGATTCAAACGCGGAGTATTCCGCCGGTCTATTGACCGGTGGTCCCCTGCCTATTTTGACAAAATTATCGATAAGACCAATCGGCAGGCCGGACATACATTTCCGAAAGATTAAGTCTGACCCTTATTTGATCTCTCCAGACATCATTGGCTGGAGAATCATCTAGACAAAGTTGTTTTGCACGAGACTCTAAATTTGCCGCTATCTTTCCTGCATCTATCTTGTCTAAATCAGAAGCGAGGAGCAAGATTTCTTCTCGCCTCGCGGGGGCGATCACTTTTCTTCGGAGAGACTTATCAGGATCGGCGATGATACCGGTTGCCAAATCAACATACATCAGATATAAACCACGCTCCTTTTCTCCCACCCCCCATAACCCCTTATTGTAAGCTGTAGCAAGCGTATTCAAAACACCGCACCTGTGGTCTGCTTTGAGAGCCAAATAAGGAATCCGTCGCCATGATTTTTCCTGTGATTGGGAATATTCTTGTACTCTTCTAGCAAGTTCGTCAGCACTACCAACTATATCTGGAGTATTTAATTCAATCACATTTTTGCGCAGAGAAGAAAGTATTTATAAAACTTTTGTTGCGCGACGACGCACCCTTGTTCTTATCTAATATTCTGCAATTGGCTTTCAATATCCCGCAGCTGTTTTTCCAGTTCGTCTAACTCACTGGGCTGCTCGCGCTCGGTCTGTTCTCGAGGCGTGCTTCTCTCGATCGACACGACTTCCAACGGCTGCTGTCCTGCCGGTGAAAGCAACTCTTCATCTAATCCTTGCTGCTGTAACTGTTTCTCAGAAAATCCACGAAGCTTTCCTTTAGGCAGATATTTCTTTAGTTTTCCATCGACCAGTGAATTAATCTCCCTTACCTGCGATTTAAGGACGGTAAACAACGCGACTTTTTCTTCCTGAATCTTACGAAATGTCTCATAACCCTGCATGAAGATAATCACTTCTCTCAGCGATTCCAGCAAGTCTTTGCGCAATATTTTTGGATCACTGACTTGGACCATATATTCTGGGTCTTTTTCGAGATGAGTTCTTACGTGTTCTTTTGAGAGGGGTTTGGGATGAGACCTATTCATCACTTTCCTCTTTGCTGATTTTTTTCTTTTTGTCATGATTGCGACCTAAAATTGTTCCGGCTCATTAAGAGAATGATTGATAAAATCAACTTTCTTTTCCAGTTCGGCTAAACTATTCTGCCATAACTCTAACTGATGATCCTCTTCATTTTTAAGGTCAGAAATTTTTAAGAGTGTCTCTTTAGCTTCATCCAATTTCTTCCGGATCGACCCAACAACGGCAAGTACATCATTATATTCATCTATTTTTACAAAAACAGGCATGCGTTCCATGAAAATCCCTCCTAACTTCCCTGCACTTTAAACAGGTTTTTATCGACTTGAAGCAGACGATCGTGAATCACTCGGATCGCCCGTTTTAATTTGGTATAATTCTCTTCTTCATTGTATTCCGATGTCTCCAGCCGCTTTGACGCTTCAAACGCCGCAGAAACATCAGTCTTGATAGATTCAATCTCTCCTAAGATGCGTTGATAGACATCAACCTTGACGAACAACGGCTCTTCTTCCGCTTTAGGATGAAATGAGGGTATCCTCGCTGCTCCCGATCTGGATGTTGCTTCCGGCAGGGCAGCTCTTTGTTCTTCTCGTGGGAAAACTGACTCTTCCAAGGGCCGCCTTGCAGCAAAAGTTGGCGCTTCTTCCGTAATTGAAGGCATCTCCAAACCTACAGCCTCTTTAACTTTTGCTGGCTCAATCACCCGTTCTTCCGGTCTCATCGAAGGAAAGCGCAGAGCTCCTTCTCCTGCGGGATGGCCGGTGGGAAACGGAACCTTCGGAACCTTCTTTCTGCTGAACCAAGACATAATACTACTACTGAATGGAAAGGCGTTTAAAAACTTTGTTTAGTATTAAAGAATAGTGAAAAGGTTGTTTTTGAGACATTAGGTTCTAATCCCATCATCTATTTAAAGCCGGCGGCGGGATTGCCGCCGATGAAGGGGTGGATATGGTGGATCTGGGCAGTATTTTTTCTCTCTTCTGCCTCGGCACTGCTCGAGATCAATGAGATTTCCTATGCCCCTACCGACGACTTCGGCGGGTGGTCTAATGAATGGATTGAGATCCGGAATAATGGCAACGAGACAATCAACTTCTCTGGCTGTTTTCTGGACGCAAAACTTTTGCCGCCAACAGTGATCTCCCCGGAAGAATTGATCATTATCGCCCGTAAGCCAGAAATCTTTCAGAATACCTCTTCATTTAACGGCACAATCATCCCCCTTACCATCTCTCTTACCAACACCGGGGATACGATCATCTTAGACGGAACTTGTTCCACTGAATTAACTTATAATTCTTCTCTTGGTGCGTTAACGAATAACCGGACTCTCGAGCGTCGTGAAGATAACACCTGGGGGGAATCGCTTGTTGATGGAGGTACTCCCGGCGCCCGCAACAGCATTTGGCATCTAAGAACCACCTCGCCGGACATCATGATCAGCGAACTGCTGCCTAATCCTTTCGGAGCCGACGATGACCATCTTCCTGGGGGCGAATGGGTAGAGCTTTTTAACAATGGCTCAGTTTCCGTCGATCTGCGTGGTGCATTGCTTCAAGATCAAAATGGCGGGAAAGTATATCTTGCCGACACGAACACACTGGGAAAAGAAGGCCTCACCATTTGTCCTCGCTGTTATCTTCTGGTCTATCGCAATGGCGACAGCGATTTTTCTTTAGATACCGATTACGATGAAATTACTTTGATCAACAGAGATCAGGATATTCTGACCAGAACCAGTTATAGCAGCAGCAAAGAAGGCTACTCCTGGCAGCGTAATGGATCACGATGGACACTCGCTTTTCCAACACCCCTCGCCCCGCTTTCCGATGAAGAACCTTGCGATGTTTCTTTATCCCTGGACGGAAACCTCACCAGCGCCGACGCCAATCTCCCATTTATCATTACTGCGACAAATCATCATCCCCGGGCGGTTAATATTACTGTTGTAGGAGAAATTGAAACCGGCTCCGGCCGGGTCGTCAAAAATTATTCTCCTTGGACCAACTCCAAAATCATTTCTTCTCTCTACACAGAATATTCCCCAGCGCTTTCTGCGGATACGTATCTGGTTACGTTTACTGTCGTGAACATGAGTTGCTCCGATACGCATCCAGAGGATAACATCGTTCAACAACTTTATCTTCAAACGGACCAGACACTGATGCCCGAAAACAGCACGCTTTCTGTGGAAAATATCAACTTGGGATCGGATAAAAAAGCTCGCTGGGGTGATCAGCTGTTGTTAAAACTACACATTTACAAAAGCAACGAAACGAAAAGTGAGATTCGTGTCTGGGCAGAGCACGTCGGCAAAAAAGTGAGCAAAACGACTTCGTTTCTTCTGAAAGAAAAGAATCATTTTTCCACCCTCACAATCCCGCTTCAATTAGACGCTAATTGTCGCTATCAATATCCCAACGGGTCTATCACTTTAATCGTCGAAGGCCTCGGCCAGCGTACCGAAGAGAGTGTCCCTATTGAAGGGGTCTCTTCCAATCTGTGCATGACCACTATTGCTACTTCCAGTGCTACCACTTCCCGTACGAGCCGCGCTGCTGCAATCAGTATCAACATGCCCCCTTCCATCCATGTCGGTGATCGCCTGCCAGTTACAGTTCAAGTCAAAGGGGCAGTCAGTTCTTCAGCTCCGCTCTCGTATGAACTTTATGGTTATGTGTACAGAGGGAAAAAATGTTATTCCTGCCAAAACAATTCGCAAGACCACGACGCGGATACCCAGTTATTCTTGTTAGGCAGCGCTGAAGAAAAAGAACAGAATCTTTTCCTGAAACTGGATCATTCCACTGCCGAGGGCACGTACAAAGTTAAGATCGGCCTGCGCCAGGAAGGCCTGAAGAACCCTAAAGAAACGACGGCAGAAGTCTATGTTCTCCCGGCTCCATCACCAGTATTTACTACCCTCAATTCTTCTCTTCCATCTTCTGTTACCGGACTTTCTTTGTCAGCAACCACCACTCTCCCGTACACCCAATCTCGAACAGCACTCCCCTCCCAAATTAATCAAGGGGGTCTGGTGGTATACGAATCGACATCAGCCAAAGCCAAAAAGACTATCCCCTATTTTCTCATCATTTCATTCGCCTTGCTCACTGTGGGTCTAGTCTTCTTCAGAAAAGCTTAAAAATACTCTTCTCTATTCTTGACAGCATGGAAGAAAAAGTTCTCTTTCGCACTGTTTTGGAAGTTGCCGGTCGTCCGAAAGAACATGTAGAAAGTTCCCTTCGGGAATATCTCGCCAAAATTAAAGAGGATAAGAAATACACTGTTGTTTCAGAAGAGGTGGCCGAAATCCAGCAGGAGAAGGACCAGCAGCTTTGGATGATCTTTGCCGAACTGGAAGTCAAGACTGCTTCTCTGGTGGAGATCATCAGCTTTTGTTTTGATTACATGCCTTCGTTGATCGAGATTCTCGAACCCCATGAAATCGCTTTTTCTAATACCCACACTTCCTCCTTATTCAACGATCTCCAAGCCCGTCTCCATCAGGTAGATATGGTCGCCAAACAGCTCCGTCTGGAAAATGAGCATCTCCGAAAAAATACCCAAGACATTCTGAAGAATTATATCCTTGTCCTTCTCGGCACACAGAATCTGACTTCTGCCCAACTCAGCCATTTCACTGGGGTTAATCTGAATCAACTGGAAGACTTTCTGGACCAGCTGATTGATGAGAAGAAGGTTGACATGAAAGAGGGGATTTATTATCTCAAAGAAGATTCACCAAAAACGCTGGAGCACTAAGATGGAGAATGATCCCAAAAAAGTAGAGGCTGTCTTGTTTGCCGTCGGCAAAGAGATAACAATTGAACGTATCGCCAGCCTGTGCTCTTTGACTGTTGAACGGACTGAGGAGATCATTGCTGGGCTCCAGCAGGAATACAATTCTCGCGATCACTCCCTGCGCCTGGTCAAGAAAGAAAGCGGCTGGAAACTTACCGTCCGGGACGAATTCATCCCTCTGGTCAGCAGCATCGTTTCCAGTACTGAATTGGAACGTCCATTGATGGAAACACTGGCGGTAATCGCTTGGAAATACCCCATCGTTCAGTCGGACGTGATCAAGCTCCGGAGCGCTTCCGCCTATGATCATCTGAAAGCTCTGGAAGAGCAAGGCTATATTGCGAAAGAAAAAACGGGCCGCACATTTAAGATCAAGCTGACAAAGAAGTTCTTTGAATATTTTGATCTTCCCAGTGAGGAAGCAAAGCAGGCTTTTCTCAAGTTTGTGCCTCCCGAAATCCTGAATGAAGCCGAGCAAGTAAATAAAGAAGCCGATGAGGTCGAGCGTCTGATTGAATTGGATCAAAATAAAGAAGAAGCTAAAGAGGAGATCAAGAAAGCGATGGGAGAGATAAACTCCACATTAAAAGAAAAAAATAAAGAAGAATAATCTCTCTAAATCTCTTTAAACACATAATCTTTCAAGTTTTCCAGCTGCTTTTCATAACGTTCCGGGTCGAGTATCCAGAGAGCAGCTGAAGTTGAACTCAGCAACGAATTACCATCCTGCGGGGTAAAGCTGAAGCCGGTGACATCATGGCCATCCTGACCGCCAGAGATGTGCAAAGCGCTAACAGGGATGATCGCCTGGTTGAAAATCCGTCCATAATACCCGTGATCCCGGCCAAAGCTGAAGACACTGCCCGTTGTTTTCTTCTGCGTGACAGCGAGATATTCATCCTGTTTCATTTTCTCTACCAGCAGTTCCACAGTTACTGGATCACGCACCGTTATCGTGAAGTGAGTGATGTGCATATATTGACTTGGAACTTTCATTGAACTGGAGAAAATGACCGGTTCTATCCCCAATGTGCGGAAAAGATGAGCCCCATCACGGGCATGGTGTGTTCCATACTGCAGATCTTTGTGTCGATCTATGGTTGGTGACGCGCAAAAATCATCATCTTGCGATATGTCCGTTGCCCTCCTGATGAACAAGAATTTTCCTTTGATCATGTTTTCAACATCGGGATCACTAGTCGTACCGTTATACCCAATCACTTTGACCAAAGCGGCGAGGGCATGCGTATTACAGCTTACAACCTGGAGATATCTATCTTCTCCCGGCACGAGCATTTGGTCGTTGATCCCTCGGGCGTAAGGCTTACCAAATCCAAACTCTGAACCTTGGGCGATGAAGCCTTTTGGACCGTCAAGGTGCTGATAGATTCTTTCTTTGTGATCATTACCCGCGGGTGTGCAGTCAATCACCACATCGGCTTCACTTAAAGCTTCTTCCGATGATAACCCCGCCTGCATCCCCAATCTCTCAAATTCGCGCTGGACAACATCATCCACGGCAAGCACCGCTCCGGCTTTCATTAAATTCAGCACTTTTGGGCGATCGTTTTGTGATGGAGTTCTTTTATGAAATGAAACTCTGCTGATATCCCAATCCTGCGCATGTCGCGTAAATAAGCCGATCAGCGGCTCACCGATTGTTCCCGTTCCCACAATATGGACTTTTCTGGTCATGGATAAAACACCTCGTTTAGTTTTGCAATGGGAGATATTTTTCTGTCAGTTAAAAAAGTTAGAAATTGGTATTAAGGTTTTTTTTTGCATAAGATATAAAAAGCTGGTTTTGGGTAAGGTTCATCAATAAAGAAAAAGAGTTGATTATCTTTTGAGAAGTTTGAATAATTCAATTATTGATTTACAAACTTCTCAAGAGAATTTGAAATAGTCGTAATTTTGGCCTGAAATCATAAAAATGCGTGAAGTCGTCTCACCCCGTACTGAAGTACGGGGTTTGAAAAGAGACGGCTTCTTAACTACGCATTTTTAGGATGCAAAATAGCCGGAGATGCTATGCCATTCATCCATTGACTAAAGTCAATGGTTTTCTGGCTATTTTTGCATAAACAATCTATCTGCCAAAATTACTATTTTTCAAACTTCTCTTTTATAATCCCGAACGTCACGAAAACACATACCGCCCGTGCACCGCTTCCCGGCAGATTGTCTGCAAAGCATCTTTTGCGCTTCTATTCTTGAATTCTTCGATAAGAAAGAGTGCTCCGCCGCTGCAATGGGGGTCAAAATGTTGAAGAACGGAGTTGATGTACTCATCAATGGGCATCCAATCACCACAAGTAAGCCGTCCTAACAACAGAAGATTTCTCTTCGGCTTTTGAGAATGTTGTTCACTGACAAAAATATACGCATCTCGAAGAAAAACAAGAGCATCGGAAATATCATACAAATATCCTCTATTTCCCGTTTCCACATATTTCTGCTGGGTGATTGCTCTCTCGACAGCAAAGCTGTGGCCTTCTTTGAATATTCGATAGGAAGGTCCATCTGAAAGAAATGGTTCATAAGGCAAACCCATGCCTTTGATCGAGTCTCGCTGGGCATGATGGGCATATTCATGGACAAGGGCAGGAAGCAAATCGACAGAGTGAAGTCGGCGTAAGTGGATACTCCCCCAATTATGCAACGCACTCCACCGATAAAAACAAGTATGATCCTCTTCTGCTTCCGGACTATACAACGCCCAACAGGTTGAAAGCGTCGGAATATCCAAGAAACGATGGACAAGACTTTTGACATCTCTGTAGGTTACAGCCAGCTCCTGTTTGGAAAGTATTTTCCCAAAATCTAACTCTCCTTGGGTATGATCAAATTTCCGGCAATCAATCCCCCCAATCTGATGGTGGTTTTCAACATTCGGGAAATTCTCCCGGTATAATCGAGTAAACGAAACGGCCTCTTGCTCCAGAAGATGTTCCAAAAGAGGAAGATTTTCTTTTTGAATCAGGATCTCCAACAGAGATCTATTAGTGATACTTTGAAAATACGCTTCTGTTATGCTGATCGGCTCGCCGGAAAATGTTTCTCCAGATGAATCTTTGTCCATCAAAGATAATCCGGAAGCGGCGACTAACCACTTTGCTCCCAATAGCTGCAAAAGTCTTCGGCGGTTCATAATCTAAAATTTTCCTGCTTTTTTATAAACTTTAGCTCGAAAACAAAAGCCCATTTCACAAGCACAATCTTTATAAAGGCCCCGCCTCTCCAAAAATAGGAGATTTACCGTCGACAAACACCACCCCTAAAATGTCAGAATCAGATCCGTCAAAGCCAGCTTGGACAGAGAAGATCATCCCTCGCGTGATCGAGCAAGAGATGAAAGAGGCATACGTCACCTACGCCATGTCTGTCATCGTCGGCCGCGCCCTGCCCGATGTCCGTGACGGGCTCAAACCGGTCCACCGTCGAATTCTTTACGCAATGCATGATCTGGGCATGTTCCATAATAAGCCATCTAAGAAATGCGCTCGGATCGTCGGGGAAGTTTTGGGGAAATATCATCCCCACGGCGACACTGCCGTGTACGATGCTCTCGTCAGAATGGCTCAGGACTTCTCACTTCGTTATCCCCTGATCAAAGGGCAGGGCAACTTTGGGAGCATTGATGGTGATAACGCTGCCGCAATGAGATATACTGAAGCTAAATTAAGAAAATTCACTGAAGAATTGCTCAGCGACATCGATAAAGATACTGTTGAATTTCGGGATAATTTTGATGGTTCGCTAAAAGAACCGGTCGTCCTGCCAACGGTCATCCCCAATCTTCTTGTCAATGGCTCATCTGGTATCGCCGTCGGGATGGCCACAAACATCCCTCCTCATAACCTCATCGAGATTGCCGATGCGATAACGACCATCATCAACAATCCAGATATAACTGTTGAAGAATTGATGTCTATCGTCCCTGGCCCGGATTTCCCAACGGGGGGAGAAGTGATGTGCGGCACAGGTCTGCTTCACGCATATGCAAAAGGAAAAGGCAAAGTCACGATCAAATCGGTCGCTCACGTTGAAGACAGCGATAAGATTATCGTAACCGAAATACCTTATCAGGTCAATAAAGAAGAGTTAATCCAGCAGATCGCTTCTTTAGTTAATGAAAAAAGGATTATTGGTATCCGCAACATCAACGATGAATCTGATCGGGAAGGGATTCGTATTGTCATCGAACTGCGTCGTGATGTTGATCCACAGGTCATTCTTAACCAACTCTACCAATTCAGCCGCTTAAAAGTCTCATTTGGGATTACACTCCTCGCCCTTGTTAATAATGAACCGCGAATTCTGGGGTTAAAAGATCTGCTTCAACAGCATGTTGAACACCGCAAGACCATTATTATTCGTCGGACAACATATGATTTAACCCAAGCTCGTGCCCGTGTCCATATTCTGGAAGGCCTGCTGATTGCCCTTGACAATATAGACCCGATTATTGCCGGCATCAAGCAGAGCCGGACAGTCGATGATGCCCGGTTATTTCTGACTTCAACGTACACCCTTACTGATGATCAGGCCAAAGCAATTCTGGATTTGCGCCTCCAGAAGCTAGCCTCACTAGAACAGGAGAAAATAAAACGAGAGCATGTCGAACTCCTCCAGAAAATAGAATATTACTTGGAAATTCTCGGTTCTGAACAGAAAGTGCTTGAGCTTGTCAAAGAGGAGATGGAGGAGATCCGGAAAAGTTACGGTGATGCTCGCCGTTCTCGTATCGTTCCTGGCGAAGATGAGGATTTCAATATTGAAGAATTGATTGAGGACGAACAGGTTGTCGTCACGATCACCAATTCCGGATATGTCAAACGTCTGCCCCCCGATATCTATCGCATCCAGAAACGCGGCGGGAAAGGCATCCGCGCCGCAGGGATGAAAGAGGAAGACTTTGTTGAAAAAGTATTTTCATGCTCTACTCATGACTACCTCCTTTTCTTCACAAACAATGGCCAAGTCTATTGGTTAAAAGTATATCATATCCCCGAGGGCAGCCGCGAATCGAAAGGGAAGCATATTGCAAATATCGTTGAGATGCAGCCTAATGAAAAGGCGACGGCGGTCATCGCCGTCCGCGATTTCAAAGAAGGGTATCTCTTTATGGCAACAAAAGAAGGAACCGTTAAGAAAACATCTCTGCAGGAGTTCTCCAACCCCCGCCGCGGCGGAATCCGGGCCATCAATCTTGACGAGGAAGACACACTGGTCAACGTACGTTACACGACGGGCAATCAAGAGATCATCCTCGCCACAAAAGACGGCCAGGCTAACCGATTTAATGAAGAAGACGTCCGTCCGATGGGGAGGACGGCCCATGGTGTCCGGGGAATCCGTCTAGAGAAAGAAGATGAGGTTATCGGTATGCTTGCTGCAGAGGAAGGCCGTGAAATCCTGACGCTCACCGAAAAAGGATATGGCAAACGTACTCCCGTATCTGAATACCGTTTATGCAACCGTGGGGGAAAAGGTGTTACCAACATTAAAATTACTGATAAAAATGGGCCTGTTCAGGTGATCATGCTTGTTGATGGTTCTGAAGAATTAATGCTCATCTCACGGCAAGGGATCGGTATCCGTCTTAAATGTGCGGAAATATCCTCGATTGGTCGAGTCACGCAGGGCGTCCGTGTCATGCGCCTTAACGAAGGGGACAGATTAGCGGCGGCTGCAAAAATTGTCATTGTGGAAGAAGAAGAGAAGGAGAATCACCCGCAATGAGATATGCTTTCTTAGCCAGTTCTGGCCTGGCTGCCCTTACCCAACAGGAACTCTTTGAATTGGCGGGGGTCACCAGTGATATTCAGGGGAATGCTATTCTTTTTTCTTCAGAAAATCAAGAAGTGATAAAAACGCTTTTAACGCATGCACAAGCACCCCGTCGTCTGCTCGCCGTCTTAGGCTGTTGCCAGAAAATTGACCAATACCCGATCGGGGAAAATCTTTCTTTTTATTTTCATGACAAAACCACGTTCAAGATCGAAGTGGAAAATGTGGCCGGCCAAGAACTGCGTCAGACTATTGCCAAATCTGTCTACAATCTCTTGGATACTGTTTTCCAGAATAATTCTATTAATGTAAGGGTCGATTACAAGAAACCAGACGTTTTAATTATCGTTTATTTCACGGGTGAGGAATACATCATCGGCATCGATCTTTACAACCAAGAATTAAATAGTCGCGACTATCGTGTTTTTCCTCATTCTGCCGTATTCAAAGGTGATGTGGCCTATTGGCTTATCCGGGAAAGCGGCTATGCTCCCGGTGAAAAATTATTGGTTGGTCTTGTCAAAGATGGAACTCCTGCCATTGAAGCAGGGTTATATGCTGGTCATCTCCCCATCAGAAAAGATTTAGTTACAGAAATTATCCCTCGCCCTTTTGCCGTCATTGAGGCTTTTGATAGTTCACTCTCCAATGTTCTCGCGGCGCGTAAGAATGTTACTCTCGCTCATCTTAGACATGGTATCAACATTCAACATCTATCTCTGGAAGATCTTGATGCCCATTATGAAGAGCTCTATTTTGACCGGATGGTATTCATGGTCACATCTAAAGATGAAGAGAAAATCAATGAATTATATTATCAGGCAAGACTGCTCTTAAAAGATGGCGGGACAATTCTGATTATGGGAAGAGATCGTTGGGAATTACCTGTTTCAGACAGATTTGAATTAATCTCCACGCAGAAGATAAAACGTGGTGAAGGGTCTTCCGGGGTATGGCTTTTACGAAAGAGATGACCGTACGTATTTACTTTGCCGTTCGCTCGGCGTTTGTCAAAATAGGCAGGGGACCACCGGTCAAATAGACCGGTGGCATGTTCGCTTCGCTCACCCCTGCCTAATTTTGAGCACGCAAGTATTCCACTAATAAATAAGTGGTTTGCTTGCAAACCACCACTCGGAAGAGTGGTGGAATACTCCGCGTTTCAGCCGTTTTTTGAGATGAAAAAGACAGTTTTGGAGATGAAAAAAGCACCAACCTCGTCTAACGAGGAGATTCTCTCGCTCTTAGGCGAAACTGAATACGTACGATGAACAGCATCATTTATATACTTCTTTCTCTTCATCAAAACATATGGTCAGCAAGCAGGAATTATGGGCCAGGGTCAAAGAATTCCTTCGTTTTTCCCGCTCAGAAATAGCGAATCTCCTCCTCGCAGTTATTCTCATTGGCTTCATCTTTTCTTTCCGGGATTGGGGGACTGAAACCTTTGATGTTGTACTTGGCCTGCGTCACTTTTTGGGTATTGTTCTTGTCACTGGCATTAGTATCTCTTTCCGGATTTCCTGTCAGAAGATTTTTGCTCTCTCTCAAGGCTATAATGCCGAATTTCGGATATGGTGGGCGGGCTTGTTAATTATGCTTGTATTGGCTTTCATCAGTTTTGGCCGGCTCCCCGTCATCCTCATCGGAACCGTCGTTGCTAGTCTGATGGTCAAACAACGTCTTGGTGAATTCAGATATGGTTTTTCCTATCGGGATAATGCCCTTATCGGCCTCTGGGGAATTTATGGTAATCTCATCATTGCTTTGATTTTTGCCATTATGCTTTATTTTAATCCGGCAAATTATTATCTTGACAAAGGAGTATTTATGAACCTGGTCATGGCTTTTTTTGCTCTCCTCCCTCTTCCCCAGCTTGATGGTCTCCAGATATTTTTTGGTTCTCGATCATTGTACTATCTGGGCATCTTGTTAGTACTCCTCGCTGGGGTGCTTTTACTGAGCAGGACATCTATCGGGCTCATCTTAGCCATCATCATCAGCGCACTATTAAGCATATTCTACATCTTAATCAGTTCGGGGAAATAACATGAAAAGCAGCGATCTCTGGTTTGAGTATTGGGTGGAAACATTCGCCCTGATCTTTCTGGTCATTGGCTTAGTGATGGCCGTCGGCCTACGCAACCCGCTCTTTAGTTATCTTACTCTTTTGCTTACAGGTGTCCTTGCTGGGAGGATTTTTTACCAAAAACGCTTTAAAGAACCAATTTTGCCGGTCATCTTAATCATTCTCGGTTTTCTGTTCGGATATCTTTTGGGGAATTTTTGGACAAGTCGTCTTTGGAGCATAATTTTATTCGGTGGAGGTTCCGTCTTGTCTTATTATCTTCATCTGAAGAAAATTTTCGTAATCTTTAAAAGCAAGGGCTTCATTAAGTAACCAATGAAAGATTTTACCCGAAATTTTAAAGTAAAAAGCGTCACCGTCAGTCGTAAGCCCAGTGAAACAGAGGAAGAAACATGGTCTGCGTTCATCGGGCTTTTCAATGAGAATAATCCCCATCTCAAAGGCCGTGCACCTTTCGAAGTCATCGAGATCCCTTCCATAGAAAAAGTACGTATCCGGGAATTGCGTAATATCTCCTATTATTTGATGGGGAATGACCTGATTATTAATAATCTGGAAGAAGTTACCATCGGCAAAGAAAATTCAATCGTAACGATTACCGGCAGACAAAGTCTGCCAAAATAGATAGTATCGCCAAATAGGCACAATCCGAAAAGTGAGTGATGGTGACGCCAAATGGTCGCTGAAGGATAGCTATAATACTAGAAAATGCGAGATGGCTCCGCACAAAGTGCGGAGTTAATAACACTAGCTCACATTTTCTGTTCCGAAAACTCGCCAATTGATACGAGAGCCGTAAAGCCACGGACGAAGTCCGTGGATAGGCTCGAGTGGCGAGTTTTCGTTACTGGAACTGGGCCAATTTTCTTCTGTATCTCTGAAATTTCTTAAAATTGGCTTCAGCGACGGCTCACCATCACTCACAAAATGGATTGTGCCTTGGGCTGGGTACTGATCAATGGGTAAACTTAATATATGCTCCCCAAAGAGGAGTTTGAAAAAGAGTAATTTTGGCAAATAAGTCGTTTGGTTCAAGCCAAAATTACGACTATTTCACCTCCTCTTGAGAAGTTTGTAAGTAAAAATCCCAACCGCAGCAGTCAAGTCACTGCGTTCGTGAGTTGCCTGTTGGCAACAGCTGCGGGGCATTTATAGTAACTGTGAATCAATGGGATTTTTACTCTTGAAAATGGGTCACAGTAGAACTGCGGGGTACAAGAAATGAAACCGCGATTTCATTTCTGTACAGAAAGCTTAGGCTTTCTTGTATTAGACCCATTTTCATTGAATCAATAATTGAATTATTCAAACTTCTCCAAAGAACATTACATTAATAAACTTCTTTCCTCGTTGAAAGAACTATGCTTTTCTTTCTGGTGCTGGCAGTCCTGACCTTGGCTTTCTTAGTCGTCGCTTCCTATTCTGACTTGCGCACACGGGAAGTACCTGATATGCTCTCGTATGGCCTGATTATCACGGCTTTGGGAGTGCGGGCAATTTTCGCACCAGTTGAAGGCTGGGCTGTGCTCTTTAACGGCGTGATTGGCTTCGTTGTTTGTTTTGTGTTGGCCTGGCTATTGTACAAGTCCAATCTTTGGGGTGGTGGGGATAGCAAGTTATTGATGGGGATGGGTGCGGCGATGGGTATTACCTATCCTTTGGAGGCTTCCAGCCTGTTGTTGCTCTGGTTTTTCATCCTGCTCCTGATGGTCGGTTCAATCTATGGTCTGGCCTGGCTCATCGGCCTTTCGCTGTTCCATCGGAAAACCTGTCTGCCGGCTTTTATGGAAAAAATAAAGCAATATCCTAAAACCCAGTGGGGGCTGTGCTTATCTTCAGTGGTAGTAATCGGCTTTTCATTTCTCAATATACTCTGGCTTCTCCTGTTATTGCCGCTGATTGTTTTCTATCTCTTTCTCTTTGTCACAACCATCGAAGAAGAATGTTTCGTGAAACGCATTTCACCATTGAAATTAACGGAAGGCGATTGGTTGCAGGAGGAGATACGTGTAGATGAAGAACGCTTTCCTCGCCGCAGGGCATTGGAGAAAAAAGATATTGAAATATTGCAGACCGCTCACCATGAAGGGAAACTGTCTTCAGTTGTCATCAGAGAAGGCATCCCTTTTGTGCCGAGCTTTCTGCTTGCCTACATCGTGACGCTGTGGGGAATGCCCCTGGCCGTGTCATTGGGAAATGTCTTTCTGGGGTTATGAATCGAGAGGACAGAATCTAATGCAAGACTAGAATCAGCAAACTATTATATAGTCCTCATCCTTTTCTGTTTCAGATGAACCAGCAAAAAGTGGCGGAATGGGTTTTGCGTATTGGCGTAAGCGGTATGTTTTTGGGCCACGGCATCTTTGCACTGAGTGCAAAAGTGGGCTGGATACCGTTGATCACCGCGTTTGGCTTTTCCGAAACAACAGCGGTCGCGGTAATGCCTTTTATTGGGATAATGGATCTCATTGTCGCTTTTTTCACCCTGTTCTGGCCGCTGAGAATTGTCTTGTGCTGGGCAACGATCTGGGCTTTTGCCACGGGATTAGCCCGGCCGATCGCCGGAGAACCAATCTGGGATTTTATCGAGCGTTTTGCTAATTGGGCCGCGCCGTTGGCATTGTTAGTATTACAAGGCTTTCCGCGTAAGGTAAAAGATTGGTTTACGGTTAGATAAGTAGAATACCACCCCTTTTAGAAACCTTTTTATACCTGTAAAGATTGGTCTGGTATAGATATACTTAATTCATTAGATCAGAGGTGTTAATAGATGGGGAAAAAAGGGTCGTTAAATTTATCCATTGAAGCAATTGTGATTATCGTTATTGCGTTCGTTGTTCTAGGTTTAGGTTTGGGCTTTGTGCGAAACCAATTCGGCAGTTTTACGGACCTTGGTCAGCAGGTCACCGAACAAGTCCGCCAGCAGATCACCGATGATCTTAGCCGAGGCGATAAGAAACTCAGTTTTCCCATCTCTGAAATCAGCTTGGGGAAGAAAGAAGCTAAAGTTACTGCCCTGGGAATAAAAAATGTGAAAGCCGGAACCCTGAAATATGAGATTCTGATCGAAGCAAAAGGGGGGGCGCCAATCTTTGGGAGTGAGATTACTGATAACTTTTTGTACACGGTGGATATCGAAGAATTACAGCCAACGGAAACGAGAATCATTCCCATCAGGTTTACATCGGAGACCATTTCGGGTACAGGGCAATTCAAAGTTTCCATCTATGATGTTACTGATGAAACCCAAAAAACACTGTATGATTCCAAAAACTTTTTCATAACAGTAACTGGATAGGTGATACTCATGGCACGCAACGGAAAAAAACGGATGTCACAAGATCAGGAATTTCAGATTCTGAAGCTGGTCTTAGATAAATTTCTCTGGTTAGGATTTATCGTCATGGGCTGGGGGATGTATCAGTCACTGACCGCATCTGCAGTTCTCCCTGGGTTGTGGTTTATGGTTGCGGGAGCGATCCTCTTATTCCTGTTCGTGATCATCATTGTGAAAGAATATGAAGTGTGGAAGTAAAGGCTAGTTAACGACACAAAGAGGAATTCTTTCTATTTACATTAAATAGACCAGAAAGCCTCTTCTTTTAAGATGAGGATGAATGGGCTTTCTAGCCTATTTATGTCACAAAGTGTGGGGATTAGAAAGCGTCTCTGTTCAAGCCTCGCTCTTAAGAGCGAGGTGAGACGCTTTCCCGCACTTTTATGACTTTCAATTAACTTTCTATTTCCGTACACAACGGACATACGCTTCTACTCCTTTTGGCACACATTCTGAGAGTGACCAGGAATCCGGATCAAAAGTGACCTGAAGATAAGGCTCAGAAGCATAGATACAAGTATCATCCGCAATCCAATACCAGCCGCAGGGGCCATCGAGAGCAGGGTGAAGCAGACAACTACCCGTGCCCGTTTTAAGCGTGTACATCTCTTCCCCAGAGGGCACGCGCCAGTCCTGGAAACTGCCCTCAGTTCGGCCGCTGCAGAATTCATGCGCTTCTTTTCGTGTCATCCAAAATGACGAAGGCTCATTCTGCCAATACAAGCCTGTCGCTGGATCTTTAAAGACGGCTGCTTCCTCCTCCGAATTTTCTTCCTCAGATTGGTTTGGGATCGGTGGGGAATACGCTGGCACAGACGTGGTTGAAGTAGAAGGAGTACATGCCCCAATAATTTCCCAATAAGGAATGCCCTGTTTGCTCCAAAGCTGTTGAGAAAGGCTTTCCGTGGTTATCGGACAGACAAGATCATCGTAAACGTCGGCGCAGAGATTAACTGCCGTTCGTGGTGCAGAAATGAGATAACCATCTTGTTCGCCGTAGAGCGCTTGGACAAACGTATTAAAGAGCTCATTGACCACAATCCCATCGGCAATCTTGAGGATCTTTGAAGCTGTTCCTTCCGGCAGGGCAAGGACGATGATCCCCGCGGGGACTAAAACATAGTTATTCTTCATCTGCTGTTGCGTCATGCAATAGAGATTGCTCTCTTTTCCATTGGAAAGAAAGTCGCCTTGAGTTGATGACAGTTTGGAGAGGACATTCTTTCCCCACTGATATGTTTCCAGAACAAGAGTGATCAGCCCATCGCTCTGCAAGGCGTCTTGTTTCTGCGCAAACTTCTGTTCTCCATAACCATCTTGTTTTCCTGTACTGTGCAGCTGAAAATCGGGATAATGTTCTGCGGAAGGGTCGACAGCCAGAAAAAGCGTTCCCTGATCGGTAGCTTGCCCATAAACCTTGATTCCTCCCAATGGCTGTTCATCTTCATCGACAACCATCACTTCCTGCCCCAGAATCTCTACGCTGCCCGTTACAGAAGAAGTAACGCGTGTTTCCAGGGAAGACGATCCTTCTGGCAGATAAAGCGAATCGACAGCAGCCTCATCCTCTTCTGAGACCAGCCGGCAGCCATTCTGATCACAGACATAATTATTTTCCGTTGTCCCGGAAGAACAATTGCTCAGAGAACTTCCCACCAGGACTAAGGTGCTTAACGTGTTGAGTATAACGCGCCTGCTGCTTTCTATCAACCTCATGAAACTGCTAGACACCAGTATCTTTAAATACTTTTTAGTGTTTGTATATGTATAATGAAAACGGAAAACAGGGCAAGAAAGAACTTTGGGCAAAATAAAAAAGGGGCGATTGAGATCTCCGCGAATATGCTCGTTGTGCTGATCATCGCATTGGTCATCTTCGCCGGTGGAATAACTTTACTCTATAAATTTATCAGCACTGCCGAGACGGTAAAGATGGACTTAGATGCACGCACGGAAGCCGAGATCCAGCGCCTCTTGCTGGAGGAAGGAAAGCAGGTAGCTTTGCCGCTGAATAAAGCAGAACTCAAGCGCGGCGAGCAAAAAGTGTTTGGTCTGGGCGTGTTGAACACCGCCGCGCCGGAAACTTTTATCGTCTTGGTCAATCCGGCAGTGTATATACCATTACAAGGGGAAGAAGAAGAGAATCCCCTGATTGGATCTTGGGTGCTCTATGATGAAGAACCATTTTTGTTGGGGGAGCAGGAAGCAAAAGACATTCCCATCCGGGTTGCCGTTCCGAAAGATGGGGCGAGCGGCACGTACTTATTTGATGTCAGCGTACAGAAAAGTGATGGCATCCGCTACGGGCCGATCCAGAAGATTCAGGTTGATGTGAAATAGGTTAGCAGTGGCTTTGTGCGAAATGGCAACAGCCATTTACGGGAGTAACGCAGGGGACTTAAGCTTCTGCTATTTTCCATAATAACTTGAAGTAGTTTTCAAATGATTTAGCTAATCCTCTGTTTCTTATTAATATTGCATTGAATGGGTTAATCCAATTGAATAATATTATTTCTTCATTAGTGATGAGTGTGGTAGCAGGAAGAGCGTAATCATAGGGCAGTGCTTTTGTAGTTGAATATTTGTAATCGTGCTTTTTCATTACTTTCTTAATTTTTTTCCCACAAAGAACTTTTTCTTTGATTTTACTTCTTTCACATTCTTTAAGATATTGTGTGAAGAATATAGGCATAAGTTCAAGAAAATGCCCCTCATCACCAAGAACTAAATGATCTTTCCTGTCTCTCAAAATAGTTCTAAGTGCTGTTTTAATCCCCTCTTTACCCTGATATACCTCTGTTGTTGTCTCATCTTTAGGCAGTTTTGAGAGATCAACTAATTCTGGCATAAGTTGCTGGTACTCCCTGGTTTTCTCTTCTAAATCATTGAGAATCTTTTCAGGGTGAGCAGCTTGGAAGTATTTGACATTATTCTTTATAGAATATGAAACAGCTCCTCTTTCTAAAAGAAGATCTAAATAACGATAACAGGTGGCTCTGTCTATTCCTGTCTCTGTTGAAATTTTTGAAGCCGTAATGCTTCCAAGCCTAAGTAAAACTAAATAGATATTAATTTCTTTAGCTGAAAATCCCAGCTTTGTCAATACTTTGGTATCCATTTTAGCTAATAATCAGCTCTGATATTTAAAGGTGTTGTTCATTTTGAACTACACAACTTTTTATATTCATGGGTTGTATTAGTTATCACAATGGCAGATAATAAACCAGATGGAGGTACACAAAATGAGAGAGGATAAGGAAAATAAAGTACCATTAGAAGTGCTACTTGATGGAAGAAACGCAATAGTTGGAATTGATTATGTCGGTGGACAACCGCAAGTTGAGCTCAGGGATAAGCTATCAATTGATTTGAGCCAATATGACCTGCAAAGAATGGAAGGAGAAAGTCCACTTGCATATGTAACTAGAGTAAGAGAATTATTTGTGAAATATACACCTAATGCAGATCCAACTCCAGAAACACTACGGTGATACTACAAGATGGTTTCTACTCTCTTAGTTCAAGCACAGGCAACACCGCAAGAGAGTGGATTACGTGATGAAAAGTGGTATCTTCCTCTGGGACTTCTTTCCATAGCTACATATTTAGGTTCTGCTGGTTTTTCCGATGTTCAAGTATTAGATGCGGATCATGATTCTCTAGAAAAGATCACTAGCAGAATTTTACAAGAAAGACCAGATATTGTTGGCGTCAATTTCAATGTTTTCAATACGACACTCCTTGATGATGTCGTTGCTGTTGCACATGATATCGGTTCTTTCACCGTTGTAGGAGGTCAAGCGGCAACACCAATTTCAGACAGACTTCTTTCTAACCAAAATATAGATTCTGTTGTAGTGTATGATGGAGAAGAAGCTCTGCTTGAATTGACAACAAGATTTTCTCGGGGAAATAGAGCTTTAGAAGGAGTTCCTAATTTAGCCTATAAGACCTCTGAACGGATTATTTTGCCATCAAGAAAGGATCTAAGATTACCTAATCTTGCAGATTTACCAGAGATCGACAGAAGAATTAACGGTTTTGATTTTGATAGATACTTAAAAGCTTGGAATAGGTCAGATATTGATCCGGATAGAATTGCGACAAGTATGTATACTCAAAAAGGTTGCGCTAAGACTTGTACGTTTTGTGCCAGAATTGATAAGAAACTGCGTCAGCGTTCTCCAGAGAAAGTATATGATGAACTGAAGAATTTAGGTCGAGATGGTGTTAATTATGTGTATGTCGTTGATGATACTTTTGCAGCAGATCCACAATATTTGGGAGAATTAGCTACACTTTATGCAACTCGTGGGGCATTACCAATTCAGTTATGGGCATTCGTGGATGCACGAGATGTAGATGATGTAAGTGTTGATTTAATGAAGAGATTGAATGTAGAAAAAGTGTTGGTCGGTATTGAAACGGGTAATGAAGAATTGCGAAAGAAGAATGGCAAGATGTATTCTAATAACTCTCTGCTCAGGGCAATGGGAAGATTAGGTGGGGCAGGAATTAAAGTGGAAGATTCTTATGTTCTTGGTTTAGCAGGAGAAACTGACGCAACACTTCATGACACTTTTAGGTTGGCACAAAAGTTAACTTCTGTATGTCAAACTGAAGGAACAGCATATAATATCATGACGCCTCTCATTGGTTCTCCTGACTGGAATCGTTTAATGCACATACCAGATTTAAAAAAGAAATACGGGAAAGGATATAAGTTTGATATCGCAGAATTGAGAAATGATTATTTTACTCACTTCTGTAATTTTGATCAGGGAGTGCTATCATGAACGATCAGAATTCTCTAGAGAGATATCTTGAATCATTCTTTAATCTCTCTCAACGAAGGAAAGCATTTGATCAAAGGAGATTTCAGACTCTAGAGTTAGAAATTATTGAAACATGCAATCTACGATGTTTTTATTGTTATCCAGAATCCTCACCAGAATCAAGACGAAGAATCTCTTTAGAAAAAGCAAAAGAAGTTGTTGATGGTGCAGTTGAAACTGGAATTAGAGAACTAGTTTTATTAGGAGGAGAACCATTATTACATCCTCAATGGGCTAATATTTTTGGACATGCAAAAAGTGAAGGATTAAGAACTGTATTATATACCAATGGAAGTCTTATTGAGAGAAATGTTGAAGATATTGTGAATAATGTTGATTGGTTACGACTTCATCTTGATTCGATAAATCCAGATTATTTTCGAAAAACTCAAAATCCTAAAACCCAAACAGAACATATAAGAATTCTTCAGGGAGTAGAAGCTTTGCTTGATTCAGGATTCTCGGGAAGAAATATTGAACTCGTTATACCTCTCACAAAACAAAGCTATAGAACTCTGCGGGAAACAATAGAATATGCAAGAGAAAAGTGGGGAATCGAAATTTCTACGTTAGTTCCTGTGGTTGATTATGGAGCTGCAAAAGTTATGGGCGCTGAAAATAAATTAAGTTCTGAAGAATATAGAGAAGCGTTTCAGATTCGCGCTGATGTTGAAGGAAGATCATGGTTGCTGAGGTTAGGAACTTCTGAGTATCCTAAAGAATATCAAATTTCCACCGTTATGGTTACTGTTTATGGAGACATAATTCCTTATCCCGCATTGCCCGTTATTTGTGGAAATGTTTATCGTGACGATCTTAAAGAAGTTCTCATCAGAGATTATGACATATTGGCTTTTAGAGAAGTGTTAAGCCCTGATGGAAAACAAAATATTTTAGAAGAAGAATGTGGCACTTGTGAGTATGCACAACATTGTTTTGGTACTCGATCAATGGCATATAATAATGGAAAAGGATTAAACCATTCAGATCCTACCTGTTGGTTAGTTGACCAACCAGCACATTAGATTAGTTCATAGCCCCCTCAGTTTTTCTTAATTCACGATCCTGTAGCTTTCTTCTCGGTTTTTACTTGAGCTTTGCATGGGAAAAGAAAAGAGCGAAGAAAGTCGTCGAAGAAGAGGCAAATAAAAAATTACGTATAACCTAGGCTTTGTGTACAGAAGATCATTCCTCCGGATTCAACAACTGCTCCCGGATGTAGCTTCTAAAAGCATTGTACGTGGCATTAAACTCCCCGTAGTCCTCAACAGCTTCCGGTGTCAATGCAGGAATTTTCCGTACAGCCGGGGGGAAGATATCGATGATGTAATCGAGGTGCTGGTCGCGGTAATTACTCTCGCGCACTCCACTTGCCCCTTGCGTGTCTAATAATATATAACCGTCGGTTTCACTAAGGATCGTCATCCCATTGTGTGTTCCATATTCCGCTGAGACCATGCCTTCCCAATATGTTACATCAAGACAACCAATTTTATCCTCAAAAAGAATCAGTTGGGGATCAAGACCATTAATGAATTTCAGTACATACTTGATATCGTCAGATTCAAAGATCCTTTTATCTGATTCAACAACATACTCGATCGGTTCTTGATTCTCTTTTACACTGCGGCCATAATAGCTGGCGCCAACCATAGCAATAGTTCCTAAGCCCAAAGTGATGGCAGTTACAGCTATAGCGATGCACCCTACTAATGTTTCTAGTGGTTTCATCTAGATTTAATTCTGCTGTTTTTATATAAATCTTTTTCACAGAAATTACTTTGTGTAAAAAAGTCGTCCTGGCTATCTCGAGGTCAGGCGGACGACTTTTTCTACTAGGCCAATTTAGAACAAAACATTTTTAACCAATGCCTTGGTTTACCCCGTGATGAACCTTGTCGACGTCCATTGTCATCTGAACCATGAACTATTTAAAGACGATCTCGATGCAGTGCTCCAGCGCGCGCGCCAGGAAGGAGTGAAGCGCATCCTGCTTTCCGGTGTCAACCCGGTGGCAAACAAAGAAGTTCTTGAATTCGTCAAAAAAGATCCTGCTCTGCTCAAAGCCAGCTTGGGAATCTATCCTATTGATGCGCTGGGCCTGCAGCTGGATGCCGTCGGCCTGCCGCACCATCCCGGACCGATTGATCTGGACAAAGAATTTACTTTCTTTGAAAAGAATAGACAGAAAATTACGGCGATCGGAGAGGTAGGCATGGATTTTCATTGGGCTTCCCGAGAAGAGACGTATGAGCAACAAGCAGAGAATTTTCGCAGAATTATTCGGTTTGCACTGAAGATCCAAAAACCGCTGGTTATCCATTCCCGCAAGGCAGAAGAAGAATGTATTCAGATCCTCTCCGAGGAAATAAAGAATCGAGAGATACCCGTGATTAACCATTGTTTTTCCGGGGGAAAAGCGGTGATTAGCAAAGCTGCCGCGCTGGGGCATTATTTTTCCATACCGCCTAACATCGTCAAGGCATCAAACTTTCAGACGCTGGTAAAGCTTGTTGACCTTAACCAACTGCTTACCGAAACAGATTCACCTTGGCTCAGCCCGATCAAAGGGCAGAAGAATGAGCCGGCTTTTGTGCTGAAATCAGTCGAAAAGATTGCGGAAATCAAAGGCTTGACCCGCGAAGAAGTTGCTCGTCAAATCTGGCAGAATTATGAGAAAGTGTTTGGATAAAAGAGTGCTTAGACAAGTGATGTCCTGCCTAATTCAATTTTCACAAAACAGATCGGTATAATCAAAGCGCTTGACCACATATTCCGGCACATAAAGCAGCATTCCAATGACTTCTTTCAATGAATACGCATCTTTATAATCCAAAATGGCTTGGATTTGTGCGTCGGTAAAATTGAAGTCAGCAAAGAACTGCTGGCAATAGGCAAACTCTTCTTCTTGAATCCTCTGCAGTTCTTCCCATTTATGCCGCAGACGGCAGTCGTATTTACGGATGACCTGAAAATAAAGCCGCATGAGGTGAAGTTCTTCTTGGGTTAACTCAGTGACGCTAAAGACGCCATTTTTTTCCCAGGCAAATTTACGGAAAGCCAGATGAAGCATGGAACGGACTTCTCCGATCCCTTTCTTTGTCGCATTTTCACAGACCTGGAGAAAAGCATCATACGTAGCTTTGGCCAGGCGCTTAAACAGCCGTTCCGTCTCTGTCAATTCTTCACTAAAAACCAAGTTTCCTCTTATTTCGGCAAGATATTTTTTGGTGTTATTGAGGATAAACAGGTTTTTAAAACAGGAATAGAGCCGATCCTGTTCCGAAAAAGATTCAATGGAAAGAGTGTTATGCATCCTGTCCGCGAGTTTTATCTGGATCGCTTTTTCTTTGATAGTCGGGTCAGGGCCGGTAAATAGATTGCAAATTGATTTGTAATAGAAATCACGCTTATGACGGGTAAGCAGCTGCGTTATTGCAACAAGTTCTTCAGCGGCTGCAGCGGAGCTGTTTCCCCCTCCGCTCGTTCCTTTTTCGCTAAAAGCGATCAATTCACTTTTTAACCCGGCGGTGAGCTGGCTTTCCATCTCATCTAACCGGGAAGCATCATTCCCTACATCAGAAAGATGCATTTCCTCTTTATAGAGGTCAACCGACTCTTCGATATAATCATGGATCAATCCTGCGCAGAGCGTATTACCCTCATCAATCTCCGCTTCTTTAAGCGCAAGAACAACATTGATGGGATGGATAAACGCCTCTTCACCGTTTCTTCTCTTGGACAATCGTTGGTAGAGCGTCTCGGTCTTTTGATAGAGAAAAAAGAAGAGTGGGAAAGATGGATGCTCTGGTGTAATCAACTGATCAGCGGGGACGATTGTATGTATTGCCCGCCAGTGCTGGAGAATCTTAAATGCACGGTACTCACGGGATAGGTTCGGAGAGGTAATCATCGTAAACCGGAAAATGGAGAGTAGCGTAAAGCTTTCAGGTGGCAATGCGGAGAACCATCTAAAATCTAGGCCATACTCTCTTCAAACTCATCTGCACAGCCTTTTGAGCAGAAGACATAAGTCTCGTTCTCTATCTCCCTAACTGTCTTTTTTTCTTCACGGACGGCAGCACCGCACTCTACACATTCCTGTGTCTCTTCTTCATCAAGGTAGCCTTGCATAAAACCGTCTTCAGAAGAGTCTACTTCTTCTTCTCCTTTGGGCTCTTCGGTCACTTCTTCATCAAATTCTAGGTCTTCGTCTTTCATGGCGAGAAGCAGTTAAGTCCCTTCTTTTAAACCTTTCGCTTATGAGTTATATGTTTTTTAGGGGTGAGGGGTGGGAGAGAAGTGGGCTCACTACTCTTCTTTAATCGGTAAATCCACCTTCGGGTAAAAGTGTTCATTGAGTATGCGTCGTATACGGTTGATCGATCTTTCCCAAGAAAAAGAATAAACTATGGTCTTGCGGGCATTCTGCCCCAACTGGGTGCAGAGAGACGTATCATCCAGAAGCATTTTTATCTTCAGGGCAAGCACTGCCGGATTGTCTCGTGGAATGAATATCCCATTGTGATTCTTGTTCAGATAACTCTTGATGAAGCCGACCTTTGTAGCGATGACCGGCAATCCACAAGACATCGCTTCCAGCGTTGCCAGCGAGGTTGTTTCCGTCGAACTGGGCATGACAAAAACATCCATCGCTTTCAGATAATCCTGGACATTATGGACAAATCCCGTGATCGTACAATTGGGAAGCTTAAGTAATTCAGCTTTCTGTTTTTCCGGCCCGTCACCGACGATCAAAAGATGGCTTTTTTCTCTCCCTTCGAGCATCTTGAAAGCTTCTAAGAGATTATGGATATTCTTCTCGCGGGAGATTCTCCCCACATAGCCGATGACCTTCTTCTCCGGCGAAATCCCTATCTTCTGTTTGTTAATACGCTTATCTCTGGCCGGGGAGAAGATTTGAATATCCACGCCTAATGTCGCAACATTTATCTTTGTTCTTACGCCTTCATTCTTTAACTGGTTCTGCAGTTCATAGTAAGGTACGAGGATCTCGTCGCAGCGATTGTAATAAGCGATGACAAACCGGCGGAATAAAGCAAAAAAAGGACGACGGACAATACGGGGAATAAATTTGGTGTACAGTTCCCATGGGATGACATGAACATAAAAGACGGTATTCTTCTGGTATCTGCGTGCATAGTAAATACTGAGATAACTAAGCAGTGCTGGGCCTTGCACGAAGACGAGATCTGTATCTTTAATTGCCTGTTTGATCCGAAAGATATTTCTGCGGGTTAATTTCATGTTTTGATATCCTGAAATCTGAAAGAGTTGTGACGGTTGAACATAAGTGATATGTTCTGTGACTGCAGGAAGTCTACGTGTCTTTTTCCAAGAGCCGAGGTAAGGGACAAGAAGCGAGATCTTGAACTCGTCTTTCGCACGGCGGAGGAATTCTTCCATAAACTTGAGCGTGCCGTCGACTTTTGGATAGTAGGTGTCGGCAACAAGCAGCAATTTGCGGTCAGGGGTCATTTTAGGTGTTTATTTTATGCGGTAAAAATGCTCTCCAAACATTTTCCGTAATTTCAATCCATCTCTCATCGCGCGGAAGAGGATGAGCGTAAACAAAGGATAGATAGCATGAAATTTTTGGCTGCGAAAAGTCTTCAGAGCACTTAATTTTGCCCCAAACGTTTTGCTAATATTAACATAGAAAGAAGGATAGCTGGTCTTGAACGAAACAGGATTCCAGACGGAATAGATGTATAATTCCGGCTTTTGTCTTAATTTTTGCCATAATTCCATCGTGATCGCATTAACCGCTTTATGATCAGGATGGGGGTCTTCACTGCTGTGGGTAAAGATCTTTGTCGGTTTTGCTTTATTAAGAATCAGCAGAAAGCGTTTCTCTAAACTTTTCTTTTGGTAGTCTTCGAGGAAATCAAATTCCCGCAGATCAAAAAAAATGATCTCGCAGCCGAGGATCTTACCAGCTTCCAATGATTCTTTGGAACGCATTTTTTGAACGATGTTTTCTTTCAGCCAGGGATGCGATTTTTCACCATAGGAAAAGATCAGGACAAGAATCTTCTTTCCTTCCCGGACGTATTGGGCGATCGTTCCGCCGGCACCGATTGCAAAATCATCGGAATGGGCGCTGCAGATGATGATTGTTTCTTTCTGAGTCATTAGGGTGCAGAAGGATCTGCGAGTTTAAGAAGGTTTTTGTTGGACGGCACAATTTGAACAGTGAATGGTATGGATTTCTGCTCATTTCATCGAAAGTACTTTTCTTCGATCCGCCCCATAACTTCTTGGGCATGTGCATAGACGGAAGCAAGAAAATCAAGATGCTCTAAACCTGCCGGATTGGCAGATTCTCCTTCTTTTTTGACTTCGTCTTCCCCCAATTCAAATTCTTTTGTTTTAAAAAAACAGATATCTTTCAAATCATAATCATGGGTATGCCGTCCATTTTTTTCAATGACATAGGCGCTGAAATAAAACCGTGTGTGACGGTAGCGTTCCTCTATCCGGATCTGGGCGCTGTACTTTTCATTTTTTTTAACTGCTTTATAATGGGTGCAGCCGTTTAACTTTCTAGTGAGACCTTTCCGCTCATCATCAGGAACTGTAGAAATCTGATCTGGCTCTTCGTCATCTGCATTTCGGATTTCTTCCACTTCCCAGCCGGCATCGATGAGAATTTGGTGCATTATTTCTAAAAGAAGATCGCTCTTTTTAAACTTTTTTAGGCTAGAATGTGCAATTGCACCGCAACCCCCCAACGCAGTGACTTTTTACGCAAAACCGTACGTATTTAGTTTCGCCTAAACGCACAATGAAAAGAATATTTCATTGGCGCACCAAAGTGACCGTTGTCACTTTGTGTGGGTGAGCGAGAGAATCTCCTCGTCAGACGAGGTTGGAACGTTTTTCATCGAGAAAATTGTTTTTTCAGGTCACAGAAAATCGCTGAAAAACGCCGAGCGAGCGGCCAACTAAATACGTACGCAGAACCCAATCATTTTTATAGATAAACTGTTCTCCGGTTTAAATCCATGAAAATCCTCACTATCCATGCCGATTTTATCGAATTTGAAGCCAAAAAGAAAGCTTTTGCTGCCGCCGAAGCGGGCATTACCGAAGGCAAACAGCGGGTAAACGACTGCTTGGTCATCTTTAGCGCTGTGGAGAAGCGTGATGAGAGTAATGTGGCGGGAATTGTACAGCGCTATGTGCAAGAGATCAAGAATATTGCTCAACAGGTTAGCGCCAAAAATATTGTTCTGTATCCTTATGCCCATCTTAGTTCTCAGTTAAGTAATCCGAAGATAGCGGAGCAGGTATTAAAAGAAGCAGAACGAGCGCTGAAAGATAAATTTGCCGTAACCCGGGCGCCGTTCGGCTGGTATAAAGCGTTTACGATTTCCTGTAAAGGTCATCCGTTGTCGGAATTGAGTCGGGAGTTTACGGTAGAAGAGAATCCCGCAGTAGTTTCTCCTACGGCAAAGCTTAAGCGTGAATATAAAGACGAACCATTTGTTTTTGCCGGTACAAAATTAAAAGAAAACGAAAAAATCAATATAACCACGGCATATCTTTTCGCGTTGGCTATCAAAGAGTTATATCCGGGGGCAAAAGTAGGTTCCGCAAATTTCTATCAGGAGCAGGCTTATGTTGATCTGGGGAATGTAAAAATAAAGCAGGACGATCTTCCACAGATCGAGAAAAGAGCATTGGAAATTGCTCATCGGAACGGAATGTTCTCTACGGCGGCTCTTCCTTTGTTAAAAGATGACTTACAACAAGCCCTTGCTGTCGATCTTGGCAAAGACGCCAAAGTCTATTCTTTTGACACTCTTGCCGTTGTTCCACTATTTCCAGATCCTTTTGTTGTGTTTTCAAAAATAAAAGCGCTTAAGGCACTTAACATTGCCAGTGCGTATTGGAAGAATAATCAGAATAATGAACAGCTTGTCCGTTTCTATTGCGTTGGTTTTAGCACGGAGCAAGGGTTGGTCAACTTTATCCAAAAACAAGCTGACGCAGAAAACCGTTCCCATCTCAAGATCGGCAAAGAACAAGGATTATTTGTCGTTTCCGATTTAGTCGGAGCAGGCATGCCCCTCCTGGCACCGAAAGGAACGATTATCCGCAACGAATTGATCAAATTTCTCTGGAGCCTGCACAAAGATAAAGGCTACCAGCAAGTCTGGACACCGCATCTGGCCAAAGAGCAATTGTATAAGACCAGCGGCCATTGGGATAAATTTGGTGATGAGTTATTCCACGTACAGGGAAAAGAAGAGAAATTCTTGATGAAGCCGATGAACTGTCCGCATCACATGCAGATCTACACTCATTTTGCCTGGAGTTATCGCGATCTCCCCGTACGTTATTTTGAGCCGGCGACGATTTATCGTGATGAGAAATCCGGCCAGCTGCTTGGTCTAAGCCGGGTACGGGCAATCACCCAAGATGATGGGCATCTTTTCTGCCGCGTGAGCCAGATCGGAGAAGAAGTACGCACGATCGTCAATGTTATTAAAGAGTTTTATCGAACGCTGAAAATGGATAAAGACTACTGGGTGCGTTTCTCTGTCCGGGGTGATGATCGATCAAAGTATCTCGGTTCCAACGAAGTCTGGATTACCGCAGAAGCGGCTCTTGAGAAAGCAGCTAAAGATTTGAAGCTTCCCTACAAGCGCGGAGAAGGGGAGGCGGCATTTTATGGGCCAAAATTAGATTTCATATTCAAAGATGCCTTGGGCCGGGAATGGCAGCTGGCCACGATCCAATGTGATTTTAACTTGCCGGAACGCTTCAATTTAACATACATGAACGAAGAAGGCAAAAAAGAACGTCCCGTGGTCATCCACCGCGCCATCTCCGGCTCACTGGAGCGTTTCATGAGTGTCTTGATCGAGCATTTTGCAGGAAAATTTCCGTTATGGTTAAGTCCCGTACAGGTCAAGATTGTCACGGTGACGGATCGAAATATTCCTTTTGCCCAAGAACTTTACCAGAAACTGCTGAAAGAAGATATTCGCGTAGAAGTAGATGATGCTTCAGAAACAATCGGTAAGAAAGTGCGCCGGGCGCAGCTCGAGAAAGTCAATCTCATCGTGACCATCGGCGACAAAGAAGTTGAAAGAAAAACATTGGCAGTGCGGACGCGGGAAGGAGAAGTAACATTTGATGTCGCTGTTGAACACTTTGTCAGTGAATTGAAAGAGAAGATTGAGAAGAAAGTGATTGAATAAGATAGTCAGGGATAGTCATTGTAAAAATATTTTTTAAAAGGACTTTTCTCCAATAGCTGGATGAAGCTCCACAAATTTGATGCCGTAGATCAAGCGACGGCATATATCCGGGGAAAATCAAAGAATCCTTTCCTGAAAAGACGGTTGGAGGATGTTTTGGGAGGGAGAACGGTAACTGAAATATTTTACGATGACATGCTTCATCTCAGAGAATTATACGGTGAAGGTAGTTTAGATGACCACATTGATTCTTACAACAAATCTTTTATCACCAATATTCTCGTCCCTTTTACTGATATCTGTGGTTTCCAGATCAAGACCGAACCGGCATCAGATGTTAATCTCTATCTGGTCTTCGGCCAATGGTGGCAGACAAAGGGAGAAGGAGAAGCGGCCAGCCACACTTATCCCGAAGTGATGCGGCTTCTCCAACGCGGATTTGCTTATCATTCACGAAGCAGTGATCTGCACATGGTCGTTGCCCAAAATTACTATAACGCGATGTTTACTGCCTACAACCAAGAGGAATGGGGCCGGGTATTGACTTGTGCTCGCCGCGGAGATTATCATTGGGAGAAAGCAGTATCTTTGGGATTTAGTGTCAATCCAGTGCTGGCCAAAGATATTACGCTTCAAAAAGGGAAAGCGGTAGGGCAGGCAGAAGAAGTATTACGTCAGGTGGGAAAGGAGTAGTACTGCACTTCCCGGCTCTGTAGAGAAAGTCAGCTGCCTGGCCAAGAAGTTGCGCGAGAACTACGATATACTGAAATTATTGATGCTTCTCAGCTGTAATCAAAGTAGCCGGAGAAGCACGAAAGCAACGGCCAGGCTGACTTTTTCGAGATTTTCTATAGAGCCCGCCCTTCCCAAAAGCTTATATAAAACTGGCTTTTTCAACTGATTATGCAGATCAGCAGACATGACCATGAACTCCACATCGTCGGAAACTACAAAGGCAAGAGCTATACTTTAACCGATCCTTACGTTATCAGTCTTGCACCCGTAGAGCAATTTCTCTCTACATTAGAATCGATGGTCGGCAATGAACAAGCGCGCAAAGAACGACGTCTGGTGCCGGGCACAGCTCAATTGATGGATTTGGCAGAATCAATGAATCCCGATCAGATGCGCTATGTTGTCAGTGGTTTACTCAGCCAAGTCCAGCTCTAGTCACAGCTTTATCAGGCTGCTCTCAATGATCCCCAAAGCTTTGCTTCTTTTGTGGCTAATTATCGGCAATTACATCAGGCCGAGATATTTAACATACTTGAAGATCAGGGAATCAGGGTTGGTGTTCAAAAGAAACAGGAATAATCACCCAATCAAATAAATTCCTTCCAGCGCTTTCTCCACAATTCCCTGACAATTCTCAACTTTATTCAACAAGCGGGAATTCGTGCTCGCTTTCTTGATCTGGCCGATCCGGTCCATAATCTGCGCATAGATGCGGATGAGATCACCTTCCAGAAGATTAGTCAGTTTAAGGACGTCAAAAAATGTTTGCCCGCGATAGATCGGATTGAGCAAGGTAGTGACCGTATCCAGCTGGAGAAATTTCTGTTCATGGGCCAGATATTCATTTCGTAAAAGAGTCGTCTTCAGCCTCTTCAGCGATTCATCTCGAAACGATTGCGTGAACTTATTCATCTCTTTTGGTTCATAGACAATCGCTCCCAAAGTCAGCAGGATTTGATATTCATCAAGCGCATCAGCGGTGTCGGTGGCGAATATTTCACCCATCGTGATCTCATCGGCAAAAACTTTAGAAGAAAAACGGCCCTTTGCCGTCAACGCACCATTTTCAATATAGTGGTATTTACGGAGCTTACGGATGATACTTTCATAGCGGGCAAGCAGGAGCTTCGTCGGCACATTAGCATAATTCTTACCAAACTTTTGATACGAAAAAAAACTCAGGCGTAATATATATTCAATTTCGGAAGGTGTCTTTTGCTCGATGAGGTTGAGGACAGTATTGATCGAAAGCCGGAATTGCGATTTGATCGGCTCAATATCTTTGGTGGTGATCAGCTTGATCTCTTCGTAATTGAATGACGGACGGTAGATCATGCTGATCGCATAGCCGACCGTATCTATTCCCCTCCTTCCCGCCCGGCCAGCGATCTGAAAATACTCTTTGGTGTTCAGATAACGAAAAGAACGTCCATCATATTTACGCAGGCTGTTAAAACAGACCGTCTTTGCCGGCATGTTGATCCCGACAGCAAACGTTTCCGTCGCATACAGGACATTGATCTTTCCTTGACCAAAAAGATCCTCGACAATCTCTTTCAGGACAGGCAGCAAGCCAGCGTGATGAAAAGCAATGCCTTGGGCCAGTGCTTCTTTGAGAGCCGCCGTGGAACGGAGCTTGTTAATATCCGGTGGCGCGTCAGCTAATTTCCGGTTAGCATATTCCAGCAATTGTGGATTGCGTGGAAAAAGGCTTTTTCTGGCTAGTTCCTGAGCCTTCTCCTGACAGTCCTTCCGTGAGAAGCTGAAAAAGATGCAAGGCAGTTTGTCCGGGATCAGCTCTTTGATTAGATCAAGATGATTTGGTTCAGGAGCACGAAAAACCTGGTCTCTCTTCTTCTGGCGGAAGACCTTACGGTATTCTGGCATCTCCTTAGCTTCTTTGATCGCTTTGAGCGTTGTCAATCCCAATTCCTCATCAAAGAACTGATGTTCCAGAGGAACATTTCTTGTTGCCGATACCACCGTTCGGACGGGATGTTTCTTGATTGCCTGGATCCAGCTGGCGAATTCCTGGGCATTGGGAATCGTCGCTGAAAGGCAGAGGAAACGCACCGTCTCCAAACTATAGATGATCGATTCTTCCCAGACATAGCCGCGTTCGATGTCGTTAATGTAATGGATCTCATCAAAAATGACATAGGCGATATTTTTGACCTCTTCATCTTTACTCACGACCATATTGCGATAGATCTCCGTGGTCATGATCAGAATTTTAGCGCGTGGGTTTATGACAACATCTCCGGTCATCAGTCCGACCTTATCCGCTCCATATTCCTGCGAGAAGTCTTTGTATTTTTGATTGGACAACGCTTTGATTGGTGCCGTATAGATGATGCGTTTTTGATCATCTTTGTGTTTTTCGATGATAAAATCAGCGATAAGCGTCTTTCCGCTGCCCGTCGGAGCCGAGACAACGACGGAGAAATTGCTCTCGATTGCTTTAATTGCCTCTTCCTGGAAAGGATCGAGGGTGAATTGCTTAAATTTCATCAAAAATAGTGATTATTGGCTGTTTTATAAATATTCCTCTTCATTGGGCTCTGTAGAAAAAGTCGTCCGTCTGGCCTGAAGATTGACCGTGAGAAGCGAGATGCGGGAACAGGTGCGAAAACGATAAGATCGAATGGTCTGTTCTACGCCCAGGAATACAACCTGTTTTCGCCACGGTCAATGGCCAGGAGGACTTTTTCTACAGAGCCTCTTCATTGGCACAATCCTAAAAATGAGTGATAGTTCTAAAAAGAGAGTGCTGCCGGCCGTTCGGTCTGGCGAAAACCAGATGGGAACGATGCTTCTCGAAGAATTGTCATCGGCGGATAGTTTTCGCTCCAACATTTTTGGCGGATAGCACTTCAGACCGAACATCTTGGCCGAGCAGCACTCTCCGGCGAATACGTACTTTTCACATCCTCCAGAAAAGATACACCAGATAAAGAAGATAACATAAGCCGAGAACAAGCCCTTCCCCGCGCTGGATCGTCTTGTCTCGCGTTGAGAAAACCAGAAAGAGCAGGGTAAAGAAGAGCATGACCACGCCATCAACAACGATCAGCGACGGCTTTATTACCAATGGACGGATCAGACTAATAATTCCCACTGTAAACAAGATATTAAAGATATTGCTGCCGACGATGTTTCCCACGGCCAGATCCGGATGGTTCTGCCTGATGGCGATGATTGAAGTGAACAATTCAGGAAGAGAAGTTCCGATAGCTGCAATCGTCAGCCCGATGAAAGAGTCACTTAGAGAAAAAATTGCAGCCAATTCAGTGGCATATTTCATGAATAGTTCTCCTCCCAGATAGAGGACAATGATTCCGCCGATGATCAGCAAGGCATTTTTCCAGATGGGATTCTTGTGTTGCAAAGCTTCGGTAAACTCTTTCCGGACAAGCTTTTGTTCCTGTTTAATGGATTTATAGATATACCACAGAAAGAAGCTAAAGGTGACGAGGAGCACAATTCCATCAACATACTGAAAGCTGGTCGTGTTTTCTCCGTAGATATAAAAATCATGAGCCAGCAGAAGAAAGAGAAAAGTCGAGACGAGGAGAAAAGGAAACTCGTAAATCAGCGTTTTAGAACGGACACGCAATTTTTTGATAGCCGCAACAGCCGCAATGATCAGACCAATGTTGGTGATATTGCTGCCGATGATATTGCCGATGGCGATATCACCACGCTGTTGGATGGCGGCAATGATACTGACCACGAACTCCGGAACACCTGTACCGAAAGCAACGATAGTTAACCCGACGAGGATGGGAGAAACACGCAGCAAGCGGGCTGTATCCACTGCCCCCCGGACAAGATAATCTGCTCCTTTGACCAAGAGATAGATACTGACTATAGTCAGGATGGAAGCCAGGACGACATCTATCATTTGGGAAAATAAATGAAGATACTATTTAAATGTGTTTGTTGTCTCCAGTTGCAGCACTTTTCTAACCAGCCGATAGACTTCATCGGGGGATCCAGAGCCATCTATAATAATCAGCATTTTTTTCTTTTGATAATAATCAGCAACTGGCGCTGTCTGTTCATGAAAAACTTTAAAACGCTCTTTAATCACCGCTGGTAGATCATCTTTGCGCTGGATAAGTGCTGAACCATCAATATCACAGATGCCAGCTTTTTTGGGCGGCAGATATTTGATGTGATAGCCATGGTGGCCTTGGGCACAGACCCGCCGGCCGGACAAACGCTCAACGATAAGATCTTCCGGAACAGCCAGATAAAGTGCTTTATTAACCTGAAAATCCTCAATCATTCTCGCCTGCTCGACACTGCGCGGGAAGCCGTCCAGAATATATTTGCGCTTGTTTCCGATTTTTTTCTGGATCAAATCATGGATAAATTCATCGGGCACAAGATGACCGGCATCAATCAGCGCTTTGATTTTTTTTCCCTGCAGGGTGTTTGTTATTGCTTCTTTGCGCAGCAATTCTCCGGCCGAGATGTGGAAGAAACTAAAATCCTGCTCTAGACGTTCTGCTACTGTTCCCTTGCCGCTGCCCGGCGGGCCGAGGATAATCAATTTCATCATGGTAAAGAAAAGGGGATGGATATAAAATAGTTTTGTTCTTCTGGGCTATCCTTTAAAATCAATTCAAGCAACTATAACGAAGGAACAAAGTAATTGATACAATTTGTTTGTTCCTTCGAATATAATAGCGGAGATGATATTAATTACTTATTACCGCTATTATAAAAGCAGACTATTTAGGAACAGAAACAAAGTTATCAGCGCGGAAAGAAGGCAATAAAAACAATAATCTTTGATGATCTTAATCTGAACAAAGATGAGGAAGCCGGAAAACAGAAGACTTCCACCGGTACCCATAATCAACAGAAAGAAGATTGTCGGCTGAAGCGCCGGAGCGAAAATAGTGCTCAGTATTCCACCCAAGAGGGAGAGGAAGAAAAGTGTGCCCAATACTTCATTGCGGACGCCGAAGACATGAGACCATCTACTCTCGGTCACGACACTGCAATCATGTTCTAGCGGGCAGATTAATGGTTTTTTCTGCTGGTGCTTTCGGACAAGATAGAGGGAATTAGCGAGACCAAGCACGCAAAGAACAATAAAAAGCGCAAGCAATTGAGTTGCTGCTATCTTTTCTTCACCTCTTGCCAATGCAGGGCCATCATGGCAACTGCCGAGAAGAAAAGAGCAATATCCCGGAAGATAATATCCAGCGCTCCAAGGTTAAAGACAATGATCGAGAGGAGGGCCAGGCTTGCCACCAGACCGGCATAAAATCGTTTCCAACCGCTGAGCAGCCACAATCCGAGGGTCATATCCATGACGGCGTGTAAAGGTAAAAAGATTGCGGGAGGGATAATTGCTCTAACCCAAGATGGGATAAAGCCCACCCAAGAGAGAGGATCGAGAACAGCAGCCGTACCAGCATAGAGAAACACAATAGAAAGGCCGACGCGCACAAAAAACGACGTTAATGTCTTTTCATTGTACTTTTCTGAGGAGAATTTTTTCAGTGCCATTTTACTCCAATCATATGACTAATATGGTTCATTCAACGATTATCGTACCTCGAGAGTTTGGATTCAGATGATCATGATACTTCCAGGATCCGGCCTGATTAAAAACGAAAGAATAGGTCTCTCCTTTCTCTAGGCCACGACAAGCATCGAAGGTTGAACTTTCTTCCGGAGTATTGCACTTGGTGATGCTCGAGCCGGGATAGAGTGTATGCGTCGGATGGATAGCCGATGCCGGCCAATGCTGTTGTAGATCAGTATTGACAAATATAACTATTCCTCCATTCTTGATGGTTAATGTATCTGGATTAAAACCGGCAGAGGTTATTTCGATTGTTTTCGGAGAGTTTTCGGTGTTTTTTTGCACTTCTCCCGCGCTCTCAGCAGAATCAGATGGTGTTGGCTGGCTGGATACCTGCGGCAAAATATCTTCTTGGGGAGCACAGCCAAAGATCAAAAGAGCACCTATGATCAGGACGAGCAGCCATATTTTGTTAAACATCATTTTAAACACCTTTGTTTATGGATCTTAAATTATATCTTTTGATTTTATTGATGCATTTATATCTTTCGGTCTTTCTGCACGAAACTAATGACCTCTTTACCAAAATGATTCATTTTCAAACTTCTCTTTAGGTCTTAACCCCCATCTTTCCTCCATTTTTCCAATGCTCCCTTCTTCTCTCTTTCTCCCGAAGGTAGGAGAGATACGCCCGCTCCAATGGCGACAATGTCTGCAAATATCTTTCATATTCCTGTCCGTCTCGAAACACTTCATAAAACATAGGCACCACCTCGTCTTATCGGTAATCATCAAAGAACACTTCTCTTATAAGCCACTTTTGCAATTGCCTTTCAGATAAAAAGTCTAGAGTAATCCATCATAAGTTTTTTAAAGCGAATTTATCTTTAAAAAGAAATGCTTAATATCCTGTTCAGCCCGCGCTGGTTCTCAGGGGGAGATATTCTCATTGACATTTTTAGTATTGTCGTGCTGCTGGTCATCTCCGTCGTTACCTTTCGTTATCACCAGCTTAACCAAGGGCAAAAAAAACATATTTATTTCTCGTTAGCTACCTTGTTTCTGGCTCTTGCCTTTGTTTTCAAGATCATTACTAACTTCACTTTATATGAACATGTATATCGAACATTTTCTATCGGCGTCTTCACCCTAGTCTATGGTGGGATCAATTTCTCTGATACATTGTTTCTTGTAGGCACGTTGCTCTATCGTTTATTTACCCTGCTTGGATTCTATCTCCTCTTCCGGATCTACTGTCGAAGATATTCTTTATATCTCGATGCCCTTATGATTTATTTCATGATTATCATTATGTATTTTGCTTCCCATGCTTATTATATCTTTCATCTCACGGCTTTGCTGTTTCTCCTGCCGCTTGTCCGCCATTACATCATCAATTACCGTAGGACAAAAGACAAAGCCGGTCAGCTGATTGCCTGGAGCTTCGGCCTTATCGCAGCCAGCCAAGTTGCATCAATCCTCCTGAGTATTGACCAGATTGTCTATGTTTTGGCGGAAGGAATCCAGTTCATCGGTTATGTCCTGCTCCTTCTTACAGTATTAATGGTACGTTTCTATGGAAAGAAAAAGAAATAAGATGGAGATCATCGGCGACATGCTTGTAGCCATCCAGGCAAAAGGCGGGCGGATCAAGCCGACCCATCTGATGTACAAAGCCAATCTTTCCTATGCGCAGCTTAAGACATATCTTGATCAATTGGTAGAAAAAGAATTCGTGGGGGAGATGGAAAATGACAAAAAGAATACCTATATCATCATCACTGATAAAGGCGACAAATTTATTCAAAAACTGCAGGAGATGCGCCAGTTTGAGAGATCGTTTGGATTCTAAAGCGGGTGTTAGTTTCAATAAGCGGGCGAGCTAAAATATGGTATTTTTCTACGAAAAATAAGAATTAATAACATAGGGGCAGACTACTTTTATACTCATCTCTATTATTTATGATATACACCATACGCTTTGGGTCTAGAACGTATGCAACCAAGAGGATCAAGTCTAATCTCCTTTACTTCTGTCCTTTCTTTTGGATCGTAAATAACTCCATTATAATTGTTTCTTAAAAATTCCATCACTTTTTTTTGCGTTTCTAGCTCATAATCATTTTTTCCATCACGTCCAATAAAAGTCGCTTTAGCTACTAAATTTGGTTCTAATTCAAGTAAGCCTCGTTCATCTCCATCCAATCTGTCTATGTAATCAATCTGAAGTCCTACTTCACCATGAGATCTATCAAACCAAGTATATCTTGTTCTTGTGGTTTGATCTAGTTCAAATCCTAATTTTGACAAAAGTTTAGTTAAACCTGAAGGCGTGGTTTGATCTACTCTAAACCCTAAATCCTCCAAAACTTCAGTTAAGTTTGATGGTTTACTTCTGAATCCCAATATTAAATCATATATCATGTTGTTCATTTTATTCTCTCCTTAAAAAAGTATGTAAGCTCATCTTTATAAATCTGTGGGGATATTTAGTACAATATAGTTGATACAACAACTACGCCCGCCCGCTTACTTTGGGTTTTTCGGCTACGCCGAACATTGCTCTAAAAATCAACATCATCCCCGAAGCCCAGAAAACATCAAAGTAGTACATATTTAGTTTGCCGCTCGTTCGGCGTTTTCCCGTGATTTTTCCGGTAGAGGAGTTTGAAAAAGAGTAATTTTGGTAAATAAATCGTTTGGTTCAAGCTAAAATTACGACTATTTCACCTCCTCTTGAGAAGTTTGTAAATCAATAATTGAATTATTCAAACTTCTCTGTAGTGAAAGAACTGTTTCTCTGAAGAAAAACGCTCCAGCCTCGTCTGACAAAAAGATTCTCTCGCTCGCATTTAGGCGAAACTAAATACGTACTCAAAGTACAAACATTAATATAATCCTTTTCCCTTCTTTCACCCGGTGACTGTGATGGCTGACTTTGTTCTCATTCAACAATTCCTGATCGCTTTGGCGCTGGGAGCACTTATCGGCCTGGAGCGGGAATATGCTCATTATCGCGGCAAAGGCCAAAGCTATGCTGGTATTAGAACATATCCGCTGATCGCTCTCTTTGGCTCACTTTCGGCTTATCTCGGTAATATCATCTCTCCCTGGCTTCTCGTCGTCGGCATGCTTTTGGTTGGCGGGATGATCCTTATTGCCTACTTCACGATCAATGAACGCGTCCATAAATATGTCGGAGCGACATCAGAAGTCGCTGGCTTTATCACGTTTTTTATCGGTGTGCTTGTTTATCACGACCAAGTTCTCTTGGCGACGATCATCACGATCACGATGACCCTCATCTTATATGCCCGCTCAATCCTGCATAATTTTGCCCGCAAGATGGAAAAGAAAGAATTGGCTGACACGCTCAAGTTTGTCGTCATCGCTTTTGTCATCCTTCCCTTTCTTCCAGATACCTGGTACGGTCCACATGCTATCTTTAATCCATACCTCGTCTGGCTGATGGTCGTCTTCATCTCCGGGATCAGTTTTAGCGGCTATATCATGCTCAAGTGGTTTGGTGAAAAAGGAATCGTCTTAGCTGGATTTCTTGGCGGAATTGCCAGTAGTACCGCGACGACATTGAGTTTCGCAGAGCGGAGCAGGAAAGAAAAAAAGATGTTCCGTGCTCTGGCACTAGGGGTAATCCTAGCGAATGTCGGCATGTTCGGCCGGATTGCCGTTCTTCTTTTAGCGGTCAATCGGTCAGTCTTCTGGAAATTGTTCCCAGTGATTGCGGCTCTTGTCGTGATCACGCTTGTTTTTTCTTATTACCTCTGGAGGAAAGCAAATAAAGTAAAGTCAAAAGTGAAACTGGCTTCGCCATTTACCATTTGGCCGGCGCTAAAATTTGGCGCTTTTTTTGCGGTCATTATTATGCTAACTAAGCTCGCCAATGTGTATTTTTCCACGCGGGGAATTTATCTGATCAGTTTCTTTTCCGGTTTTGTCGATATCGATCCGGTTGTCCTGTCGCTGGCGCAGTTGGCTAAGACAACTATTTCAGAGAAAGTCGCCCAGAACGGCATTCTGATCGGGATACTGACCAACATCTTAGCTAAAGGAAGCATTGCCTATTGGTTGGGTGGACGGGATTTTGGCAAGATCGTGCTCTCTTTCTCTTTAGTACTGACGATCATCGGCATCGGTTTATTGTATCTGTTCTAGGATTAGTATATACTCTATAAGCAGAAACTATTTATCTTTTATTTCATATCCAAAGGGGATGTTTTTATCTAATTTAGATTCGTCAGGCTTAGATTCCTTTTTGAGGAGTACAATCCATGAATCAGTAGAACGGCATCACTATCCTTTATCGAAGGATGGCCAAGCCTACCTTGGCGGGGTTTTGAAGCGGTTTGCGGCAAGTTCTGAATTATTTGAAGACTATCTGTTTCATGGCGAGAAGATTCATGGGCTAAAACCGGTCACGCTTCAGCATTTTGATTCATTGGAGAAGAAAGGCTCGGAAAAAGAGGCAGTTTTACAGAATCTTGCCGAACAGTGCCTCCTTCTTGTAGGCTATTTTTATGACCATATCCGCAAAAATGGTCTAGCCCAAGTGCATTTCCATAGTAATATGGGCATGGCCGCCTATGGCGGCATATCTCCTGCTAGCCCATCCGTTTTTCCAGAGATAGCAGAACATTTCGATCTGTATTCTGTTGTTGTAGGCGATCTGCATGTCCCGGAATTACGTCAGCATGCTAGAGAGCTTGAAAAAGTGATGAAACGCTGGATGCAGACCAGGGATCGTCGTTATGAATTATTGATCGAAGGAGCACTCGGGGAAAACAATCTACTTGTCGGGAAAGATAGCGGGGAAATTAATTAGGATTGGAACTAATAGACGGATAATAGATACGTATGATCCAAGCGTCTAAAAGAATTCAACTTTGGGCTGGTTAATTTCATCATCTTTTCTTTGGTTTCTGGTCAGATTCAGAAAAGAGGTAAAATCGGGAGCGGTGTTTGGGATCTCTTTCTGCGGAGCGGCTGATGTGTCGGCAAACATGCTCATCAGATTTGTCGTGTCAACAGTCTCTGCCAGTGTCGTGTTCAAATCAGAATGGTCTCTTTTTGGATCAAGAATGCCCGTCAGGATATGCAGAACCTTCTTGATATCTTCGTGCGTATCTACTTGTGTGTCTATAGTTATCTTCATCTCGTCACCGATGAGCAAGGAAGCAAAAGAGGTTTATAATATTTTCTCTTTATCCCAAATCGACAAATTCAGTCTTCAATTGCTTCATTGACATTAACGTCTTAGTCTTACTAATGCCCTTTCTGGAGAGAACACGGCGGACGAGATCATAATACGCATCCTGGTCCTTGGTTCGTACTTTGAGGACAATTTCCCAATCTCCAGTACAAATATCAACACTTTCAATCTCCGGGTGTTTGGCGAGATCTCGAGCAATTTTTTCTGGATCAGCGTATTCCTCTGGCGAGAGACTAACGAGAACGTAGCTGCAGAAACCTTCACCGATTTTCTTGTAGTCAAAGACCGCTTTGTAGGTAAGAATTGCTTTTTCTTCTTCCAGACGCTTGATGTTATAATGGATAGTCGTAGAAGGTGTTGCTATCCTCTTTGCAATTCGAGCGACTTGTGGCGTGGCAAAATCGGTTTTTAATAGTGCAATCAATCTTAGGCGGATATCTTTCATAATTCGAATATTATCCCATTTTTTATAAATATTTTGGTGAAGACTGAAATAATCTCCAAATAAGTATATTAGGATGGCTGTACTTGTTCATGCTGGTGAAACACAATGATTGATATACTTCGTCGATGTAGAATCGCTCCGGATTTAGATGTTGGAACGATCGATAAAAATACAGAATCGTCAGCGTTGGTACGAGAATTGAATACATTAACTGCACTCTGCTTCGGAAAAGAAGTTCCATTAGCAGAAACAGAGGAGCGTTTTGTACACAGCGACGTAGTTCAATTGTTGCTGCATGGGAAAGAGGTCGTAGGCTACGCGTTTAATGATCGCCTACAGTTAGTTGGTCATCCAGTTAATTACTTCAGCAGCTGTTTTGTTCACCCCTTTCATCGAGGGGGAGTCTATGTTCCATTTAATCATGCTCGCTACAAAGAGATTCCTGTAGATGTAGTTTTAACTCGTACACAAAATCCACGAGTATATGCTGGTTTTGCACGGTTCTGCCAAGAGGGTGATTTCGTGTTGTATCCCAATGCGACAGGCGAAGTTGGAGAAGAATCGCGGGCCATAGCCAATGCTTTTGCTCCCGGTTGTGGGGATGACCAAGTCTGTCGAGGAATTTACGGGCGGGAATTGATGGCCGATACGCCAAAAGCAGATGGATCTATTGCTCAATTGTTTGAATCTCTTGTTCCAGAACAAGGCGATGCGATGGTTCTTGTTGGTATTAAGAAGAATTGAAGTACCCACATGTAAAATCCAGGCAACGACACCTGGCGCCAAACAGACTCCTCATCTTTTTTCCATCCGCCACAGCCCAACATCAACCTTCTTGACCGGCTTCTCGTGAAAGGCAAAGGTTGCTTTGATCGGAAAAGCATACTGCCAAAGATGGGTAATTTTGAAATGGTGATCTTTGGCCACCGCCTCAACAAATCTTTTGGTAGAATATTTATGCATGCTGTAGATGATTTTTGCGGTGGCAAAGGCCTTTTCGAGAAATACTTTGTCGATATGCTCATTTTTTGTGCCAAACGGCGGGTTCTCGACAACAATATCGGCATCTACATCTACCAATTGGATATCACTGACGATAAACTCCGCTTTGCCTAGTTCATATTCCTCCGCGAGCGTATTATAATTATGCTGGCATATCCGAATTATTTTGGGGTCTTTATCGACAAAGATGACGTGTTTGGCCCCAAGGAGGAGTAAGCCGAGTCCAAGGATGCCAGGACCACAAGCCGCATCAAGGATCGTCTTGTTGGCAACTTCGCCGGCCATGGCCATATTCCAGATCCATTCGGCGGCGATATGCGCCGGGGTGGGATATTGTTCTAATTGAAAAGAAGGGTTCTCGTAGTTCTTTAGTTTACTTAAGAGGACTTCGAGGTCTTTCTTGGAACGGATGGACATAGGAAGGGAAATAGATAGATGTTTAAGATGTTTTTGGTTTGTATTTGTTTCATTGTAATGAAAACTACTTATCTATTTGTGGTAATCAAAATTGCGCCATAACAGCTCCTATAAGCACGAAATATTGCATAGTTTGCTTATAGGGTGTTAAGCTTAATTATTACTCACCTTAAAGTTCATCATTCTTCCAAACTTTAAGCTTCCGTCATAACTCAAAAAGAATATTGTTTCGTGGCGCTTCCACTTCGTTCCCAGCTACTCAACATAATCCTTTTGGTTTTCGCTCCTTTTATTGTCTTCGACATAATTTCCGCAAAAACAAGCCTAACATCATTAAGTCTAATTGAATTTGAGTTTTAAACTAACGGGGCTTTCCTTGATGATAAAAACTATGAAAAGTAAAAACAAGACGAGGGGGGGCTTTGACGATTTATCTAATTTCTTCCTATAATCCGTTCAACTATAGCATCAACTGATTCATTACCAACAACATTAAAGCCTCGCTTCTTTGCTTCTTGATTAACGGTTTGAGAATCGCTGTTTACGAATGTTCTCTCTTTTGGAAGATCGGATAGTAGATAAAAACAATGACCATTTAATCCATCTACAAAATACACATCCGCAGATTCTTCTTTTGGGTTTCCATATCCATTTTGAAAGTTTTCTGGCTTAAAACCGAATTCCTGAAATCGCTCATGAACCCAAAACATAGGACCAGCTCTATTATGTCTAACGTGGACATCATGTTGAGAAGTCAAGCTAGCATATCTTGCAACTAAATCATCTTCTCCATCTTCGTATATCAACACTTTTACCATGGGTTATTTTAGGCATCGTTATTTATAAACCTTTCTATTGTTACTACTCCATGCAAGTTACTTATTATTTAGAATGTCCGCCACTTTGTTAATAAATTTCCTTGCATCATCCAGCGTCATTTCTGCCAAATGCTTCTCAAATGAGACACTTCCCGAATAACTTGCTTTTTCTCGACGTTCCTTTGCTCTACCCATTTCTTTGATTTCCTCTTCGCTTAATTCCAGAATTGCAGAAATATTTTCAATGTCTTTCCTCTCTAATGTTTTTCCTAGACATTCTTTACAGAGAACACAAATCGTAGCCAGATGAGTACCTGCCTTGTAGCCCATTTTATAGAGCAATGCCATGGCAGCGTGATACATTGCATAGTAAGCGATGACAATTACCCAATCATAATACGTTTCATCTCCTACTCTTTTGTTTATGTTTTCTTGATTTTGAACAGTAAAATTAGCGAAGTCGAGATTATGATATGATTTATCAAAATGAATTTTTGAAAGAGATGGAGAAGATTCAATTTTACGAACAATATGTTGTCTGACGTACTTCTTGAAATCCCTGTTGAGAGTTTTTGTGTTCTCTAACCATACTTGCCACTTTTTTGGTTTTTCTTCGTTCATGTTAGCACCATCTTAAAAAATGATTCTGCCCCTTCAATTAAGATATGATGTTCTATTGCTTGTTTAGCTAACTCATTTTTTTTCTTAAACTCATCCATAGTCATAAAATAGGGACTTATTTTTAAGCCTGTCCGTCCGTTTATTAAATCGATAACATCTTCTACTTTCTTTATATCTCCCTGAGAAACATTTTCTTTTAGTAGAAGCATATCAATATCGGATGCTTTTGTTGCGTACCCTTTTACAATCGAACCAAAAACAAGCATAACCGAATAATCAGCATATTTCACTTTAAACATCTCTAAAGCCATTGAAAGTGTCTTGTTTTTGACAAAAAAAAGCACTGTACGGCCATATTCTACCACTCCCAGCGTAGCATAAACTAAAGAAGTTCTTTTTAGCGAATAATACTTAACGTTAGCCTCCGTTCTTACCTCCAAAATCCCCTGTTTAACCAACTTCCTCAAGACTCTTAATGTTCTTGGACGAGTCAATTTAGCTACTTTTAACAATTCAGCAAAATAATGCCTCTTAAGATCAAGAAATACGTCTAGTATCTTCGCTTCCGGCAAACTTAACATAGTATGGTTAACGTACATATTAGTACGAATAACGTACATTACTATTTAAAACTTTTGTTTGAGGACGCCAAAGCCCCCTAAATGGACGTGTCCGGAAAGCCCCTAAAGTATGTCTGCTGAAGCAGGATTGTTAACAAAAACTCAAATTCAACTCTGCGTTGCTCGACTGCGGTCTGCGCTACTCGGGGGAACTACGCTCTCTCACTATTTGATATTGTTTCGCCTTACGGCGAAAATACGAGATTTACTTTCGGTCGCTAAAGTTCCCCAGACTTAACACCGTTATGTCTAACAAAATTTCTTCAAAACTGCCGAAAGCTTTAAATAGAAATCTTATATACACTTATATAATATGCAAGAAGCAACAATTTTACATAGTCCAACACTGGAATCAGTCTTTATGGTAGAAGAAACTATCCAAAAACACAGCCAAGAATGTGGCAAATATCAACTCTGGAAAAAACTTCCTAAAAAAATGATGTATCAAACCTTCCAAGTAATTTTAGACTATCTCGAGCAATCAGGAAAAATAATTATAGATCAAGAGGGATGTGTTATTTGGACTTTTAATCCTGCAAGAATAAAAAGACTCATCAAAGAGGATTTAATTGTACGATGAACAAAGAAATATCTGTAGCTTTCATTAATCCAAAAGTGAAGCAGGAATGGGAAGCCCTTAAAGAGGGCAAATTTGAAGATAAACAACTCTACAAATTTATTGACAGAGCAATTGATGATCTCAAAGCAAATCCAACCTGTGGGATAAAAATTCCAAAAAATCTTTGGCCAAAAGAATACGTCCACAAATACGGCATAACAAACCTCTGGAAGTATAATCTTCCTGATGCGTGGAGATTAATTTACACTATTGAAACTGATGAGGTGAGGATAGCCAATATTATCTTAGAATGGTTTGACCATAAAGAGTATGAAAAACGATTTAAGTACTGAGATTGCTCCCCTGCCTATTTTGACATGTTGCAGTCCAAATATTCACAAAACACTGGTGATGAACCACCATGAACACAATGTTTACTATCCAAAGAACACACTGTAACACCTGCAAAATCTTGATCGAAGAAGAATATACTCAATTCTTGCTTTTCAATAATAATCATTACGCGGATCAAATATCTTTTTCCAAAATTCCAAAGAGGGTTTTTCTTTGTATTTGAATTGCTGAATATATTTCTCTCCCTGTTTCTGAATTGTTCGTTCAATTTCCGGCGGCGGCTTCCATTGATCACCCATCTCTTCTCTTAAATCTTTAAAGAGGAAATAAGCAATCTCAGCACCTTTTCTGACTTTATCTAAATCCGACAACCCATTAATTTTTTTTATTTGTAGTGATGATATTTTCTCAAAAAGTCTGATTAATGCCTCAATGTTGTATCCATCTATGTCCTCTAACCTAATCTCTCGATCATCTAAATAAATCCGATAGGCAATCAACTTGTCTCCTACCGAAGTAGTCGATGTGGGATGATTGGCAAAATTGATCTTCAAATCAAGATTTTTATACACTAAGTACATTCGGAGCTGCCGATAGGGCATCTCCAAATGAGGCCAAATCTCTCGGGGATTGAGATGATGATACTCTCTGACCAAGAGGATTGTATCCGTTCCAAATTTCCGACTGGCATCATAAGGTCCATGGAGATGGAATCCCCCCGCGACAAAAATATCATAAAATAAAGTATAGCATAGATTATTAGCTGTAACGACCAGAGATGCAATTTTTCTCTTTTCGTCTTCGTTATGGGGCTGATTCCATGCGCTTTGGGATAAAATCCTGCTTACTTCAGGTTCACTTAACAACAGATTCTTCCCGTCTAAGCAAAAGATGTCATTTTTAACTTTCTGTTTGAGAATTTCAAATAAGAATAAAGTATATTTCACCCTTTCTTCAGCACTGATTTTAGCAACCCCGACTTTATCTGCAACTTTCAATCCGATGATGGCATTATGCTCTAAAAAGATCCGCATGATATCTGCCGAGGGCATCATCTGAGCGATTTCTGCCACACTGAGCTTCTCTCTTAGTTTATTTAGCCGATGATACATATCTAAAGATTCATCTAGATCAAAGTACGCATCGATCTGCCCGCCATTTAAAGGCCAGAAAGTCTTAGGGTTGATGCCGGTGAAGCTTTCTTCAATTGCTTTGAGGAAGAGTTCTATTTCCAGGCTGTCTGATTCCATCAGGAGAACAGCAGTAAATCTCTTTATTAACTTTTCTAGATCGGTATTGATTTCTGCTCATTTAATATGTACCTAAACAGAAAGAAGATATATTCAAAGAAAAATAATTAACGTCGTGAATCTTGTAAAGCACCAGCAGATTTTCCTAATTCAACATATCTTTCGTTTAAGATTCCATTTTCTTTCCGGGCGGCCACCACCATCCGCAAAAAATCCTCAAATCTATCGACAGATCCAATCGAAACAGTTCCGATTCCTGATTGATAAACAGATGAATCCCGTCCCAGACCCGGACTTAATACTTGGAATCCATCGACTGTTACTAACGCGAAACCAAATCTTTCAGCGTGTACACTTGCGGCAGTAACGTAAGATTGAACTGCATCAAAATATCCTCTAAAAGCATCTATCTGATTCATTGTATTCACTTTTAGTTCTCTGGGAAGTCTTTGCCAATCATCATTCTTGAACAAGAGATAGGCTAACCCACCATTTCTTCCAACAGTAACTCCTACCTCCTCTAATCCGTATTGAGGAAGAGCCTGTTCTAAATATCCTTTTAATATGCGGGGGTTATTAAAATCGATTTCAAGTTGCATTTTTTTCACCTTATACAATTAATGTAAAAATAATGGGTTCCATTTAAATGTTTCGTTTAAATGATCTAAAAAAAGAGTATTTGTTTAGCTTTTCCGACAGGCCGTGTATCCGCGCGGAAATCGGCAAAGATATTTTCTGCCTCTCGCGGTGAACCAGAAGATTTCCGCACCTAGCTAGGAACAAAGTCTCTGCGGATACACCGCTTGGCCTTGCCGTCAGCTAAACAAATACTTTTCATTCAATTTGGGAATCTCTCGTTCTTCGATCTTCACATATTCCATCTCCCAGAAACTAGTTTCACGTAATCTATTTAAGATGTTGCAGTCCAAATACCCACAAAACACCGGAGATGATCACTTATGAAAACAACATTTACGGTCAAAGGAACACACTGCAACGCCTGCAAACTCTTGATCGAAGAGGTCTGTACTGAATTTACAGGCATCAAATCCTGCCTTGTTGATTTCAAGACAGGTAAAACAACGGTCGAGCATGATCAACCAATCAATATCAAAAAACTCAGCCAAGAAATCGAATCATTAGGTGAATACAAAGTGATTCTATCATGAAAAAAACAACTCTTCAAGTCAGCGGCATGCATTGCGCCAGTTGTGTCACCGTCTTAACGAGAGCACTGCAGAAAGTTGATGGTGTGAAAACGGTGATTGTCAATTATTCCACGGAAAAAGCAACCGTGGAATTTGATCCTACCACCGCAAATGAACAAGCATTGATTGCCGCAATTAAAAGTAAAGGCTACGCCGCGATGATCGCTGATGGCAAAGATCAGACAAAACTTGCGGAAATCTCCCGCAAGAAAGAGATCAGCCGATTAAAAAGACAAGCGATCATCAGTATCATTCTTGCCTCTCCGATTGTGATCATTGCCATGTTCTTGATGGATCTGATGATCCCTGGAAAAGACTATTTACTCTGGCTTCTGGCAACACCGATTCAATTTTATATCGGTCTGCCGTTCTACAAAGGAGCGTGGGCGGCGCTCAAAAACAAGTCTGCAAACATGGACCTGCTGATTGCCATCGGCACGAGCGCGGCCTATTTTTATTCAATGTACGTCGTTCTTTTTTCGACAGGAGGATATCAATATTTCGAAGCATCTGCGGTGATTATCACGCTGGTCATTCTAGGTAAATATCTCGAGGCAGTGGCCAAAGGCAAGACCAGTGAAGCAATTAGCACATTGATGAAAACCGGCGCGAAAACAGCGACTATTCTCAAAGATGGAAACGAAATTCAGATCCCCATCGATGATGTGAAAGTGAATGATGTGATTATCGTTAAGCCCGGCCAGAAAGTTCCTGTCGATGGCATCATCGTCGATGGCCATTCATCCATTGATGAAAGTATGATCACCGGTGAAAGTATCCCTGTCGAGAAGAAAAAAGGTGATTTAGTCATCGGTTCAACGATAAACAAACAGGGCAATTTCATGTTTAAAGCAACCAAAGTTGGCGCAGAAACGACGCTCGCCAAGATTATCAAATTAATTGAAGATGCCCAGACGCAAAAAGCGCCGATCCAGCGTTTTGCCGACCGAATTTCCGCTTTTTTTGTGCCTCTTGTTCTTTATCTTGCGTTGATTACCTTTACGATTTGGTTCTCCTTTGCTCACACCACCGTTTCATTCGCTCTCATCACGACTATCGCCGTCCTTGTTATTGCCTGTCCTTGCGCTCTAGGATTAGCAACGCCAACCTCTGTTATGGTTGGCACGGGAAAAGGCGCTAAGCATGGCATCCTCATCAAAGGCGGGCAGGCATTGGAAACCGCCCACAAAGTGAAATATGTTATCTTTGACAAAACGGGAACGATTACCAAAGGCCAGCCCACTGTTACCGATATCCTCCTAGAAGATGGAATCAATGAGAAAGAGCTTCTTGCCATCGCCGGAAGCATTGAGAAAAAATCCGAACATCCCCTTGCGGAAGCAATCGTGCGAAAAGCAGAAGCGTCGAACTATACTCCGCGTACAGTAACATCGTTTAAAGCATTAACAGGAAGAGGAGTCGTAGCCTCCCTTGGTTCAAGACGCTATTATATCGGCAATCCCCGGCTGATCGAAGAACTCAAAATCTCTCTCAATAAATGGAAAGATACTCTTTCCCGTTTGGAAGAGGGGGGAAAGACCGTGATGGTTGTCGCTGACGGGAAAAAAATTCTTGGCGTTATTGCCGTTGCTGACGAAATCAAAGAAGATTCTCCCCGAGCGATCCGTGAGTTAAAGAAGATGGGAATAATCCCTTACATGATTACTGGAGATAATGTACGGACAGCAAAGGCCATCGCTCAAAAAGTTGGCATCGAGAAATTCTTTGCTGAAGTTCTGCCCGAAGACAAAGCAAAATACGTCCAGAAGCTGCAGCAAGCAGGAAAAGTAGCGATGGTTGGCGATGGCATTAACGATGCCCCCGCTCTGGCGAGAGCAGATATTGGTATTGCCATGGGCTCCGGCACAGATGTAGCCATGGAAACAGGAAACATCGTTTTGATGAAAAATAATTTGATGGATGTGCCACGCGCAATAAAACTCAGCCGCTTTACCATGTCAAAGATTAAACAAAATATGTTCTGGGCATTATTTTATAATGTCTTGGGCATTCCCATTGCCGCAGGCGTACTTTATCCTTTTACGGGCTGGTTGTTGAATCCTGTCATTGCCGGCGCGGCGATGGCGTTTAGTTCCGTCAGTGTCGTTGTGAATTCGTTATTATTAAAAAGAAAGAGGTTATGAAATATGGTAAAACTTGAACTGCAGGTACAAGGGATGACCTGCTCTAGTTGTGAAGTGTTAATTGAACGTTCTCTCAAACAAGTCCCTGGCGTGAAGAATGTTCACGTTTCGCGAGCTGCAGAAAAAGCCGTAGTTGAATGTTCCGAGGGCGTTACACTCGAACAACTGCAGCAGGCAGTGAAAGAGAAAGGCTACATTCTGACAGAAAAGAATTCTCCCTATTCATCACAAACAAGCTTCACTTTATCAGAAGAAACTAAGAGAAAGCAAGAAACAAAGAAAAAGCACTATCAAGAGATCGGCGCTGTCCTCGTCTTTATTTTTGCAGTCTATCTGCTCTTGCAACAATTTAACATTTTTCCAGAAAACTTCGGCGTTAGCGATAACATGAGTTATGGCTTTGTCTTTGTTCTGGGCTTAATCGCTGCAACTTCAACCTGCTTAGCCGTATCTGGCGGTCTTTTACTGGCGCTGGCGGGGAAATATAACGAAAAATATCCCCATGCTACGAAAGCAGAAAAATTTCAGTCGCATCTTTACTTTAACATCGGCCGGATTATCTCTTATGCCGTTCTCGGAGCAGCAATCGGGCTTCTCGGCTCAACATTGGCGCTCTCGCCGGTCATTACGGGAGTCATTACGATCGTTGCCAGCGCCTTGATGATCATCGTTGGGTTGCAGCTCCTCCACATTTTCCCGCTCTTGGATCGTATTCAAATAAAAATGCCCAAGAGTATTGCCCATAAATTCTATGATGCGAGTAGCCGAGAGCAGGGTTCGCAATCAAAAAGCAAGCTAAAGTTAAAATCGTTTTTATTTGGTGCCGGAACTTTCTTTTTACCCTGTGGTTTTACCCAAGCATTACAACTCTATGTCTTGGGAAAAGGAGATTGGTTCTCTGGTGGTTTAACCATGTTGTTCTTCGCTCTGGGCACACTCCCCGGCCTTCTTTCTGTGGGGGCGCTTTCCAGCCTGAGCAAAGGGTCATTTCAGCGCTACTTTAAGACATTCTCGGCGGTATTAATTATCATTCTCGGCATCATGAACTTGCCCAGCGGTTGGACTCTAACTGGAGCCACCATTGGCTTTAATCTCGATTCCTATAATATCCCCGAATTGAATGATCAAAACGCCCCCTCTCAAAATCTTCCAGCGCAACAGGCCGATTCCAACGTAAAATTAGTCGATGGAAAACAAATCGTGGAAATGAAAGTGATCGGCCTCGATTATTCTCCAGATACATTTACGTTGAAGCAAGGAGTGCCTGTGGAATGGCGGATAAATGGAGATGGGGCGCAAGGCTGTGCTCAAATCATCAGCGTACCATCACTCGGTATCACGGAGCGGTTGACGAAAGGAAACCCGACAGTGATTACGTTTACGCCAGCGAAAACTGGTCAGATAAAATTCAGCTGTTCAATGGGCATGGCTGGACCGGGAATGTTTAGGGTGGTTTGAGAGTAGTTATGTGCAATATTGCTCGGGGCTCACAGAAATGTATTTAAAATGGCCTACTCCCCTTAATGATATATGTATCAACAGTATCAGACATTAGAAGAATTATGGAATGTTGTTAATGAATTGAATCAAGAACTTTTCCCGGAAAATAGCTTGAAACCAATTCTAGGCAATGGTAAAACATTTCGTCCAAAAGTGATGTTTGTATTCATAAATCCAACCCACGTAAACATTAGTTCAGACCAAAATTGGCAAGGACCAAGATTTCCTGTTATTGGAACAAAACCAATTTGGAGAATTTTCCATCATGCTGGAATGTTTGACGATGAGCTTATTGAAAAAATAAATAATTCAAAATCTTGGTCTTTAGAATTTACAGATAAAGTGCTTAATTTTCTCAAGTTAAAATCATTTTACTTTACTAATATTGTAAAATGGACCGGTCCTGATGCAACTCTGCCAAATTCAGAGAAAATTAAGATATTTTTGCCAATTTTGGAAAGAGAAATTGAGATTGTTCAACCCCAATATATAGTCACTTTTGGGCTCATTCCATTTGAAAATATGACCCATCAAAAAATAAAATTGATAGATTATTATTCAGAGATTATCAAAAGCCAAAAACTGAGGGTTTTTGGTATGGAATATAATGGTTTCAAGACAAAGATAATTCCTTGCTATTTTCCGGTAGGAAGAGGAGACCCTAAAAAAGCCGTTGAAATTCTTAAATTAATAGATAGTCTGTGAGCCCCTTCTTTTTTCAACCCCCACCTCCGGAAACCCCATACAATTATTGCAGAATAACCACATTGGTCATTCCCCGTCGTTTGCGTTCAATAATTCCCGCCCCTTCCATGCGGTCAAGAATACGCGTAATCTGAACTTTGGAAAAGCCAGTTTTATTGACTAGATCGCTTTGATAGAGAGAACCGTTATTCTCGACGAGGAGAGTATACAACCGTTGTTCTTCTGAACTGAGTTGTTTTATGTCCACCTCTTTTTTTGGCTTATGATAAATCTCCCGTTCAGACAGCGTAGAAGATACGGAAGATGAGGCTTTTTTTTCTGTTTTTTCTGCAGGTGTAAAGATGAGATAAAATCCACTGCCTAAGAGAAGAAAGACGATCCCAAAAGCGGCAACCAACAGCCACGATGTGCTATCTTTATGAGCGGGACATTCGTCCATCGTCAAGGCAGGATCGGCCGCGACGATCGTACAGAGAAAGGTGCTTCGTTCATCGATATTGATTTTGACCTGCGCGAGGATTCCCAAGAGCATAATTCCTACGACCAATAGGATCATTCCCCATTTTTTAGGTGTGATTGTCATTTTCTGATTTCCTCTTTTTCCATATTTTTATCTTTTTTTCCTCTTTCCTCTTTTTGTCCAATCGTCATGATCGCAAACAGAAAATTTCGCTGTTGTCTAGCTATCTTTAGGCCGTTCTTTTTGAACAACAAGCCCATCTCCCCCTGATTGTTGATCTTAACACATCCTGGCTCCAGTTTCTGGAAAAGCCAATGGATCGAGGGTAAGAAGAAGTTAATATCGACAATGATTATTTTACCGTCGTTCTTCAAAACTCGTTTCATCTCTGTGACAGCCTGATATTGGGAATGATAATGATGAAACGCCTCGGTGCAGAGAACATAATCAAATTCTCCGCTGTCGAAGGGAAGGCGGTGCACATCCCCCCGGACTAAAGTTACTTCCAAGGGCAGTTTCTTCCTCGCCATCTCCAGCATTTCCTCGGAAATATCTAGTCCAAATAATTTTATCTTTCCTTTGCCTCTGCGGTATAGATCCTGCAATAGTTCTCCCGTTCCGCAGCTTAAATCTAAAATCTTTATTCCTGGTTGAAATTTAATCTCGCGCAATGCCGGAATTTGAAATCGCCGCATCCAGAAGCGTATTCCTAATGAATCGTAAGTCTTTGACCAGCGGCCGAAAAAAGTTTTGTTTGCCTGGATGTTTTTCTGTTCTGTTGTTGGTTTAGTTGTGGGTTTAACTCTTGTTTGGGCCGCCATTTTTCTTCTCCTACCTTTTCCCTGCGAGTATCTTGCAGCAGTATTCTTTCATATGCGCATCGATGGATTCCAGCAGCGGCTTAATCGTTTTCTCGTTTACGGTATAATAACGAAACTTTCCTTCTTTTTTCTTGAACACCATCCCGTGGTGCTCGAGCATTTTGAGATGATGCGAAACCAGACTTTGTTCAAGATTTGCGACCTCACAGATCTGCGTAACATTTAATGGCTTTTGGCGGAGAATGTTGATCAGCGTTAATCTCGTTTCATTAGCCAGTGTGCTGAAGAAGAGCTGATACGCTCTTTTTCCCATTTTGGGTTTAGGTGAGTCCATTTTCATATGAAATAAGTTTCATATATTTAAATGTTTGTGAGGGATTGTGCCAGCATCCCTAAACATTTATAACCAATAAAATTATTCTACCAATATTATCAAAGAGGTGAAAAGATGAAACAAAATTTAGGTAAATTAGACCGTATCCTGCGGTTTGGCTTAGCTTTCTGGTGGCTTGGCCCGTGGATGCCGCAGTACAATGCAGTTTGGGCGAGTTGGCTGATCGCTATTCTTGGCTGGATTGCTTTAATCGAAAGCTTTGTGGGATGGTGCTGGCTGCATAGCTTGCTGAACATCAATAATAAAAGCTAATCGTGTTGTAGTGAGTGATAAAACGGGAAGCATAAAACCGAAGAAATACTTTTGCAACCAATGCGGCTTTTATTATAGCCAGAAAAAGTGGGCAGAAAAGTGTGAAGCGTGGTGTAGAAAGTATAATAATTGCAATCTTGAGATCACTCAACATGCCGTCAAAAAGGAAAAAACCGGGTGAATAAACATGGCAAAATACCAATGTCCAAAATGCGGGATGACGTTTAGCAAGCCGGGAAGATGCACGATGGATGGTGCAGTGCTTGTTGCCGAGGGGGGAAGATCCCCTCCCGTTTCTTCTCCTCATTCATCTCAAGATGGTGAACACAAACCGGTAAATCACGATCACAGCCAGCATCACGAAATGATGATTCGTGATTTCAAGAAACGATTTTTGGTCTCAATCATTCTTACTATCCCCATCCTCTTTCTCTCCCCATTTATCCATGATCTATTTGGATTTAACATTCAATTTAATGGCGATACCTATCTTTTATTTGCGTTCTCGGTAATCGTCTTTTTTTATGGGGGCTGGCCATTTCTCAAAGGTATTGTTGAAGAAATAAAAAATAAATTACCGGGGATGATGACGCTTATTGCTTTGGCGATTAGCGTAGCTTTTATCTACAGCTCCGTAGTTGTCTTTGGCTTGCAAGGAGAGATCTTTTTCTGGGAACTAGCAACATTGATCGATATTATGCTTCTCGGCCATTGGATCGAAATGCGATCTATTCTTGGTGCTTCTCGTGCATTAGAAGCACTAGTAAAATTAATGCCTGCTGAGGCGCATTTGATCACTAATCAGAATAAAATTAAAGACGTTCCATTATCTCAATTAAAAATGGGGGATATTGTCCTCGTCCGCCCCGGAGAAAAAATTCCTGCTGATGGCATCGTCATCAAAGGCGAAAGCAGTCTAAACGAGTCCATGCTCACTGGTGAATCGAAACCAGTCAGCCGGAAAAAAGGAGATAAAGTTATCGGCGGTTCGATTAACAGCGAAGGCGCATTAGAAGTCAAAATAACCCATACTGGTGAAGACACCTATTTGGCAAAAGTTATCAATCTCGTCAAACAAGCGCAGGAATCAAAGTCAAAGACACAAGACTTGGCAAATCGGGCGGCAACGTGGCTGACGATCATTTCCGTTTCTGTAGGAACATTAACCTTAGCGTTATGGCTTGCTATCGGTTTAAAGTTTACTTTTGCGTTGGAAAGAATGGTCACGGTTATGATTATTACCTGTCCGCATGCTTTAGGCTTGGCGGTGCCACTTGTCGTTGCCGTCTCAACTTCGATTGCTGCCAGAAATGGTTTTTTGATTCGAAATCGGATTGCGTTTGAAAGTATCAGGAATATCGATACGATCGTCTTTGATAAGACGGGAACGCTGACGAAAGGCGAGTTTGGTGTGACTGATATTATCACTGAAAAAGGATTTACCTCTCAACAAATTCTGTCGTATGCTGCTTCCCTTGAAAGAAATTCGGAACATCCGATTGCCAAAGGAATAACTCGAAAAGCAGCTGAGGAAAAAATCAAGCTGACGGTAGTCCAGAAATTTCGTGCTCTGCCTGGCAAGGGAATACAAGGAAATATCGGAAAAAAAGTAATCACCGTTGTTGGGCCGTCGTATCTTAAAGAGCATCAGATCAAACCAAATGAGAAGAGTGCCAGGTTAGAAAAGCAAGGAAAGACAGTTATTTTTGTTCTGGAGAAGAATAAAGTGCTTGGGTTCATCGCTCTTGCTGATATCATTAGGGAAGAATCAAAAGAAGCAATACAAAAGTTAAAAGCGATGAATATCAAGTGCATGATGCTCACCGGAGATAATCAAAAAGTAGCGGAGTGGGTTTCCCAAGAACTCGGGCTAGATGATTTCTTTGCCGAAGTCTTGCCGGATCAAAAAGCGGATGCTATCAAAAAACTGCAAGCAAAAGGGATGAAAGTAGTGATGGTCGGCGATGGTGTCAATGATGCGCCGGCGTTAGTGCAGGCAGATGCGGGTATTGCGATCGGTGCTGGAACAGATGTGGCGATAGAATCTGCTGATATTATTCTGGTGAGAAATGATCCGCGGGATGTTGCTTCGATTATTGGTTTGGCTAAAACGACATACTCTAAGATGAAACAAAATCTCCTCTGGGCGACAGGCTATAATCTTGTGGCTATTCCTCTTGCTGCCGGAGTCTTGTATAAATACGATCTGTTATTAAGTCCCGCTGTCGGGGCGGTATTTATGTCTTTAAGTACGGTTATTGTAGCGATTAACGCGAAGCTATTGAAGTTAAGGTAGAAATTGCTCAAAATAGTACTTTACTTATTTGAGAAGTGGCGGTTATATGGTTTTATCCATTTAAATCGACATTTTGGACGTGAGAATGATTATAGCTTCGATATTATCCCCTGCTTTTCTATCCTCGCTCTTCTTTCAATTTCGTAGCCCAGCTTAATTAGCTGTTCCTGCCTGGCTTTGATTGCACTTTGCAGCATATTCAGGAACTTATTTGCGGATTCTTTAAAATCTTTGTCAGCAACGGCAGAAAGCGTGCGGCGATAGAGCTGCATCTTCACAACATCCTTTTTTGGTTTTCCGGGTATCCGTTCTGGTGCAAGAACTTGGATGCGCTCGATCTTTTCCCAATACTTGACCGCCGGGACGATAATTTCTGTCCCAATCTTCTCTTTCCAGGCAGGAGTATTGTAAGGCGTCAGCTGTCGGTTACAGAGACGTTGGAATGCCTGTGTATTAACCAAGATATGGTTACCATTATCATATGCTTCTTTGAGAAGTACACCTAACTCCCTACTTTTGTTTCGGGTAGACAAATCGACCTGTGCTTTGCGCTGAGCTTCGCGCCGATCACGATCTCGCTGATAGACAGTAAGTCCTTTTGGCGGCGGTTCTATCCGCAGAACATTTTTTTTAACCCAACTTGTCGTATTTGATAACCAGCCCATGCTCTTTGCAAACCAAAACACCTATATAAATGTTCTGGGATTATGGACTCTGGAGAAAAAGTCAGCCGCACCGCCAGCTAAAGAGAAGTTTGTAAATCAATAATTGAATTATTCAAACCTCTCTAAACAAACACTAGTTTCTTATTCCAAAATGTTTATATATGAATGTCATTCTTTAAAATACCAATCATTTCTGATCGTCATCAACGACGTAAAGGAGGTAGTTACAATGGACGAAAATAAACTAGCAATCGGTTCACCGGCACCACTATTTGAAGCAAAGGCATATCACCAGGGGAAAATAGTCGATGTCAAACTAAAAGATTACAAAGGAAAATGGGTTGTCCTCTTTTTCTATCCTGCAGATTTTACATTCATCTGCCCGACAGAACTGGGTGAATTAGCAGATCAATATGAAGAGTTAAAAAAATTGAATGTGGAAGTGTTCAGTGTCAGTACAGACACCGCTTTTGTCCATAAAGCTTGGGCTGATACCTCGGCAACAATCCAGAAAATCACTTTCCCGATGGTCGCTGATCCGGCTGCTCAGCTTTGTACGGCCTATGGAACGATCATCCCCATGGAAGGGATTAGTTTACGAGGCACGTTTATCATCGATCCCGATGGCGTACTGAAAGCATTGGAGATACATGATAATAGTATTGGAAGAAGTACTGCAGAACTGCTGAGAAAGATTAAAGCGGCACAATTTGTCCGTGAGCATGGCGACGAAGTCTGCCCCGCAAGCTGGCAGCCAGGCAAGAAAACATTGAAGCCAGGATTAGACTTGGTCGGAAAGATCTGATGTCTTTGAAAGAATTACAAGACCAAGTTGATGAATGGGTACAGCAGTATAAAATTGGATACTGGAAACCACACGAAATCTTTGCTCGTCTAGCGGAGGAAGCTGGGGAAGTATAATAGCGGTAGTAAGTGATTAATATCAGTTCCGCTATTATATTCGAAGGAACAAACAAATTTTATTAATTATTTTGTTCCTTCGTTATAGGAAGAGAATTAAACCACCAATTTGGTCCGAAAAAGAAGAAAGTAGGAGAAGGGGAACATCATCTTGGCGTAGAAATGGCCGACGTTATATTTTCTCTCTGCTGTCTTGCTAATTCTCAGGGGATAAATCTTGATGAATCTTTTGACCGAGTGATGGAAAAATGTTACGGTAGGGATAAAGAACGGTTTGAAAAGAAATGATGGTCCCAATTTTTTTGGAGCAAAATGGCGGAAGTGGCAAGAAGAAATTTTACTACTCATAAAAGACTAAGAAACCAAAGATTTAAATACTACCCCCTATTATTCAGATTAAAATGACAAGCAGAACATTATCAAATGAACAAATAGAAGCACTTGATTTCCAAACCGATCAATTGTATGAATCATTTAGGAGAACAGTCGAAACTCAATCTCCTCAAGATGCAGTTTGGGGTCAAGAATTATTTGCTGCTTTTGGGAAATCACTGAGTGTTGTTACAAATTATTCTGCTTTTATGGATTGGAGTCGAAATACTGCTCGAACACCGGTCTTTGATAAATATTTACTGTTTTATGCTTTAGGAAGTACTCCTTCTCTTACTTTAGAGCAACAAATTCAAGCTAGACAGTTTGGTCATGAATCTGAAGCTAAAAAAACAGATGTTACACCCGAAGCATTAAAACAAACGATTGATGACAGTAATGTTCCATACACGAAAATTCAATTTAGGGCCAGGTCTTTAGCTGATGCACACAATTTCACGGGAATTGTTGATGCATTAGAATATGCCCGAGAAAGATATCAAAGACCCACTAAATAATAATACACAATACTTCTTGCCCTCGATTCTTATAACTTGATAGAAATTCGTTCTTGAAATAATTTTTCCCAAAAAAAATATTTGGACGAAGTTTGACCACACTTCGTATGGTTAAAGAGCATAACAGGATTCGATGAAAAATGCAACAAGCTCTTTCATTCTTTCTCCCGCATCTTCCGAATAAAGCTTTTCCTTCCCGAACCTTCGGCATAGGCTTGATATTGAGCTGTTCTTTTCAGATAATAATCCTGATGATATTCTTCGGCGGGATAAAATGTTGCAGCTGGAAGGATTTCCGTGACAATCGGTTTCTCGAATTTTCCAGACTCGGCCAAATCTTTTTTTGATCGTTCTGCCAATTTCCGCTGCTCTTCGCTATGATAAAAGATCGCTGTCTGATATTCTGAACCGCGATCGGCAAATTGGCCGCCAGCATCAGTCGGATCGATCTGCTGCCAAAAGATGTCCAGAAGCTCCCCGTAAGAAATTTTCTGCGGGTCGTAGGTCAGCTGCACAGCTTCCTGATGGCCGGTCTTACCGGAAAGTACATCGTTGTACGTTGGATTATCTATTTTCCCGCCAGTATATCCAGAAATAGCTGTAAGAACGCCGGGCACTTCCTGAAAAGCTGCTTCCATGCACCAGAAACAGCCGCCGGCAAAGGTAGCTATCTCTGTCTTTTCAGCTACTGCTGTCTTGTCAATTGTTTTTGTTGTTGTCATTGGTAAGCAGCCGGACACAGCGATCAAGCATAAGATAAAAAAACCGACCAGCTTAATCATATTGACATTAAAATCATAACATATTTAAACTATTCTTTTTCCATATATCCCAAAATAGGAGGATGATCTACCATGACTGAAGAATTTTTATTACCAAAACTGCCCTACACCTACGACGCTTTGGAGCCGTATTATGATCAACAAACGCTAGAAATACATCACACAAAACACCACGCTGGATATGTAACTGGCCTGAATAACGCCGTGGCGAAATTGAGAGAAGCACGGGAAAGTGGTAATTTTGCTTTGATTAAGCATTGGGAACGAGAATTGGCCTTCCACGGCGCGGGACACGCCTTGCACTGTCTGTTCTGGGAGAATATGTGCCCGGGGAAAGAAGATAACAAAGCGGAAAGTGAATTGTTAGCTGCTTTAGAAAAATCTTTTGGCAGCTGGGAAAAATTCATAGTTCAATTCAAAGCTGCGACTGTTGCCGTAGAAGGTTCCGGTTGGGGTGTATTGGCAGCAGACGGGCATGGCCATCTGCATATCTTTCAGGTTGAGAAACATCAGGATTGTTTTGTGCCTGGCCTGACGCCGCTGTTGGTCTGTGACGTCTGGGAACACGCATACTACCTGAAATATCAAAACCGGCGGGCAGAGTGGGTAGATAATTTTGTGAAGCTGATCAATTGGAAAGATGTCGCTTTGCGGTATTCTTTGATTAAGAAATAAATCAGAAAAGTATGTATTAAGTTTGCCACTCACTCGCATCTTGGCGAAACTTAATACGTACCCAGAAAAGATACATTTATTAATTTCATTATTTTCATTTTACAAATGGTAAAGATAAAAATAAGCATACTCTTCTTCTCTCTGCTGCTGCTCTTGATTACCGCCTGTCAGCCAACTCCAAAAACTACGGAAGAAAGCACAGCACAACCAGTAGCGGTGGAAATGCCGACAGCTGAAGTTGAAGAAATAAAAGAAGTAATGAAAACAGAAGAAGTCAAAGTAGTCCCGAAAGTACAGGATCCACAGTTTCCTCCCGTGACAGAATTTACCATCGAAGGAGATGATGCCGGGCTTTATCCAAAAGAGATTACCGTCAAACTTGGTGATTTGATTAAGATAACATTTGCTGCCAGAAGCAAAGGGGTTTATTATGGAGGATTGGATTTCTGGGGTGAACCGTGGGGAAACACGGGAACGGTAAAACCAGGCCAGAGTACTACGGTCACGTTTACGGCAGAAAAATCATTTGAGATAACTTCCTATTGGCCGAAAACCAAAGCATTGAAAGCAAAGGGAAAAGTGATCGTCGAGTGATTTAGCGATTATCTTTTTGAGTGAATAAATAGATTTAATGTATCGGTTCATTTTGAGTAATTTTATCAAAAGTTTTATAAAACAAGTTCCCAAGTAAAGAATAATGCCAGAAACATACAAACTACTGAAGATAGAAAAGGTTCTGGAATTGAGAGGAGCCCGTGATCCGATATTTGAGCATCGTGCGCCTGTAGTCTACGCACATGTTTCTTCAATGGCAACGCCTGACGGCGGAGAAACCCAGTACGCTCTACTTGCCTTTTTCCCACAGCACGGCGTCATGTATCTTGGACAGATAGATCCCAAAACGGGAGTATTCGATGATAATGAACCTTTAATCCGTGCTTTTTATCAACGAGCAGGAAATAAAGTTATCTGTTCTATTTCTATTCCAGATAATCAAAGAGAGAATCTTCAGGCACTAGATGACATTCTAAAGATAGAAAGAATTACGGTGGCAAGAGAATTGGTTCCAAAAGAGTGAATTATCGTCCATTCAATGCCGATAAAATTCTCTTCCCTCCCTCTGCGCCTGCACATGCGCTTCTAGAAGATCACATTCGTATCCTAACAAAGATCTTTGCACGCCTTGAATTGTCTGAACGTATGATCCCTCAGTTTCAATACTGATGAGGCCAGATTCCTTTTCATGTTCAGCAATGAGTAGTGCGAGAGCAGCCATGGTTGCTCCTTCAAATTGCTGTTGATGCGCTTGGCGTAACCGGAGAATATATGTTTCTGTTCCCGAAGTACTGCATCGATAGACGGCTTCGCCAATGATCATGTTATCTCCGAAGTACATTTTGGTCTTTTCTCACTTGTCCAAGAACCATCTTACGTACGGCTTCGTCTTCAAGAGCATTCCAGACACCATAACCTTCCCGCGTAGGGATCAATTCCTGATATAAAGTAACGTAGGCTTCACCAAACCCCTCACCAGATAAAGAAGATCTTGGCTGCGTTGTAGGTGTAACATCATATTTCTGTCGATAAGCACAGACAAAATCAGTAATTTCTGTCATCTCCTGTTTTTTTTGCTTAACCATTTTAGATTGAAGAACAGTGTGGTTTAAATAATTTGTTGAAGTGAAAAAGATAAGACGATAAGAATGAAAAATAATACTATCACTAGAAAAGTACGTATTTAGTTTCGCCAAGAAGCGAGCGAGGGAATCTTCTCGTCAGACGAGATTGGTGCGTTTTTATTCAGAAAAATAGCTTTTTCACTTCCAAAGAAATCGCTGAAGAACGCCGAGCGAGCGGCAAACTAAATACGTACCTAGAAAACAAAAATTTATAAAGATACAATCCTTTCCAGACAGTTGATGCCGGCATATGATGAGAGACTTTTAATTGACATTCATCTCGCTCTCCATGCAGGGGGCAGAGTGCGGCAGGAAATGGAGAGCATAAAGTGTGCTGACGCGCGCGGGGAATTACGGGTTCTAGCCGGGGTAGATGTGCGTCATTTGGAAAACATTCACCAGCGCTATGGAAGTCAGCTTGTCCTGCGGGAATGTTATGGTATGTTTCACTCTGTAAAACGTGCGTTGAACAAGAGTTCTCAGCGTTTTCCAGCAGTACAAGATTTTCTGGAATCTGTCCGTCAGATAGAACAACGACCACTCTGGCGCACTGTCCATGACGATGATGTCCATGAAAGAGTACGAAAAGCATGGCGAACACAAAGCAAGATCAACGATGAACAGACCGAATGGCCGCTCTTCCTGACCAAGTTTAGCAGACATTTACATCAGCGTGAACAATATCCACGTTCGATTAGTAATTGTTTTCTGATTCCCCGAGAACACATCGAGGCAAAGGTAGCAGAATTTTTTAAAAGATAATTTTTAAACTTTGATTGAATTATTCTATCCTAAATGTTTTTGTTAACAAGCATTACTAATTTACTTTAATTGTTTAATTGTTCAATTTAAAATTAAATATTTCGAAACAAAAATATTCAATCAGAGATAATATGTTATGGAACAAACGAAACGGGAAACTATGGAAAATTAAAGTGCGAGTGTCTCTCCGGGAGGTTCTCGTCCAAAAACGCCCACGAAAACACAAATTTTATATACTTAGGGAGCCCTAAGTTCACAGAGAGGTGAAAGCGATGACCCTAAGTGCACAAAATAATGAAGCAGATATACCCAAAGCAGCAGTGTATGTGCGTGTTTCTACCGAAGATCAAGTCCAGCACGGTTTCTCTTTAGCGGCGCAGGAAGAATCATTAAAGAACTATGCGCGAGTGATGGGATATACTATCCATCGGGTGTATAAAGACGAAGGCAAGTCCGCAAAAGACATGAAGCATCGTCCAGCGCTGCAGGAACTTTTAAGCGATGCTGAAAAGAAAATGTTTTCCGCTATATTCACCTATAAGTTAGATAGATTTAGTAGAAGCTTAAAAGATTTGATTCTTACTATCGACAAACTGAAAGAGTGGAATATTGATTTTATCTCTTTACAGGATAAGATTGAAACCGCTTCCGCGTCAGGAAAGTTGATGTTCCACATTATTTCAGCGTTTGCCGAGTTTGAAAGAAACATTATCGGCGAAAGGACAACATTTGGCATGGCTAGAAAGAATAAGGAAGGGGGTGCGGTGACAAAGCCACCTTTTGGGTATCAGATGATTGATAAAAAGTTAGTTGTCGTAGAAGAAGATGCAGAGCAGGTACGAGAAATGTATGCCCTATTCCTGCAGGGGATGAGCCTAAATAAGCTTGCCAAAGAGGGGGGGTTTTCGGTCAACGGAATCAAGAAGATACTGCAAAACAGAACATATTTAGGAGAAGTTACTTTTGCGAGAGAAAGTAGTAAAGGTGTGCATCAACCAATTGTGGAGAAAGGACTATTTGATGCGGTGCAGGAGCGGGTTAAGAAATAAAATATTTAGTTTTAACTATCAACTTTTAAGATTAGTTGAACTTAGTTATTATTAAACTGTTTAACCATTACTTATTTCTTTTTTGATTATTGTTTGAATGTTTTAATTGGGATATTTTTCAATTAGATTCAGAAAAAGTCAAACGAGAAAGAAATAAAAATCCCAACCACCACAAGCGGTGGGGTATCAAACAAATAAAAGAGAAGCCTATCCCACATAACTCAAATGCTTCTCATCTTCTACTTGCTCTGCTTTCTTCCCTTTGTCAATCAAACCACGCAGCTTCTTCTCAAATACCTCTGCTTGTTTGAGCAATGGTTTGATATCAACATCCAAACCAGCATAGGCATCCAACGCTTCGATGATATGGGCTGCCGCTTTGCTGTCCGGCAAGCCGCTGCGCGCTTCGGCAAAAAGGGCAACGATTGGGGTCTTCACATGCCTGGCGAGTAATGCGCCCGTCACACCGACGATGATCCCCTCTTGTAGTGGTGCGGCGATATTAGATAGTTTTTTCTTGACTTCACCATTTGCGGTCGAGTAATAAAAGATTCGTCCGCCTTCTTCTGGATTCGGGGAACCAACGCCTTCTAAAGAGAGAATTTCTTTAGCACTTAAGGTCTCGGCGAGTTCACGAACAACATCGGCTAATTTCCAAGCCATATCTTTCCCGACGTTAATCGCATGTACGAGGACAAGATTATATTTCTTGCTGTAATGCAAAGAAATCGGTTCAATAACTTTATTTTGATGGATGGCGATCATTGCAGGAATCTCTTCCATCTCCACCAGACCGATTTTCTCCGTATCGAGGTGTTCTAAGAGAAATTCAGTAGCGATCGTGCCGATCAAGCCGAAGCCGGGGAAACCTTCAATGATGGTAACGTTCTTTGGTTTTTTGGTCAGAATTAATTTCATGTGATCACCTTTTTTTCAATGATAGGAGAAATATTTGAAGTTCTTAAAGGTTTGCTATCCGCGTACGTATTAAGTTAAGTCTGTGCGGGCAGGGTCAAGATGGCCTGCCGAGCGTTGCTATTGGACTAAAAGTTAGATTCTCGCGCATTTCTTCATACAGTTCTCAAAAGAAGCAAGAAAACAAGCAAAGCGAGACGAGGCAGGCCGACCTGCCCAAGCACAGACTTAATACGTACCTATCCGCAGTGCGATGTCTGATCCTGAATCTTTTTATAGTTGAAGAAATATGAGTTGAAAATGATCGTCACAAAAGCTCAACGGCAGATATTATTTGCGTTAGGAGAATTCTATAAACAACTAAACCAGCCGTTGGAAGCAAAACCAGTGCAATTACGGACATCAAAAGTGGTGTTTATCACTTTTTTACTGCATTCGGGAATTGTGGCGAAGCAAGAACGGGCTTTGTACAAGAATCTGGAGATGTTAGAGCAGAAAAGATTGATCACCTATGAAAACAGGATGATCCGATTCACCAATGCGGGGATTTTTATCTTGAAAAAGATTGACAAAGAGATTGAAGAATTCCTCAAGATCAAACAGTTCTTCAGCGAAAAACTCTCGTTGAAGAAAGAATTTCAGACGGTGATGGAATTGAGGAAAAGATAAATAATCTCCTCTGAGATGAAATAATCTACTCTAAAGATATTATCCTGTCAAGAACTGCCCGACCTGCCGCCTCAGTTTGTAAGCGAGCGAAAGGGCATAGGTTATTCTTGAACAGGTAGCATATCCTTCTCTCTCAGGATTCTCCTGGTCGGAGAGCTTTGGGACTGATACAGCGGAAACGAGACCGACGAGGGCGCCATCCTGATTAATTATGGGGCTGCCGCTATTACCACTCCTTGCAGGAATGTCTGTTTGGAAGAAATCATAGACCAATCTTATTTTTCTGGTTTCATGACCCTCGATGAGCATCGGGAGAGATTGTGAAAGACGAAGAATGCCGCCCTCTGTAGCATAAAGAGAAACATCCATTTTATTGCGGGTCAGCAGGCGAAGATCATCTGAGGATTCCAGCCCCTCCGCAATTTTGAAATCAAGAGGTGATGGTTTCAGACCGTTCACTGCTTTGATCAAGGCGACATCGTATTTTAGATCATAACAAATGGTTGTGCCGTCGATTGGGCTTGCTTTGATATATCCAGCATCATCTTGCCGGATGACCCAGTAGAGGTAACCAGATTTGAGGGCAATACCCGCAAATTCGGAAGGCGATGGCGACCGCTCACTCCACCAGTTTCTCCAATCCTCAATCCAGTCTTCAATGATATGGGCTGCAGTGAGAATAAATCCATCAGCAGTAATCTGTAATCCGCAGCCGACTGAATCAATAAAAAAATCCGCACATCCTGGACGCGGTGAATCAATAACGGATTCCAGAGTATTTGCGCGAACGAGCATGACAACATTTCTTCCGATATTGTTTGCAGATTCCTCGGGGGAGAGCCGAGCACCAGAGCCGCCCTGTAAAGCTAGTGCTAAGGAAGCCATGCTTTCCGATACTTCTTCACGTGAAGCGTAAATCATAACATTAAAAATAGGTACTTTCTTTAAAAATATTACTGCCAAGATTTACACAGCAAGCTTTTTCCGGTCATCTCTCTCGGCTTTTTTAATTTCAAGATGTCTAAGATTGTTGGTGCAACATCTGCCAATCCTCCATCTTTTAACGCCCTGTTGACACGCACGCCGAGGAGTGGAACGGGATTGCAGGTATGGCTGGTGATCATTTCACTGGTCATGTTTTCGCAATTTCCATGATCCGCGGTGATCAGTATCTTTCCGGGAAATTTTGTGACGAGGATGCCGACTGCTCTGTCTACTGCCTCCACTGCTTTGATCGTTTTCTGTAGATTCCCGCTGTGGCCGACCATGTCGGCATTGGCGAAGTTCACGACGAAGAATTGGTGATTGCCGCTATTTCTTAAAAGTTCTGCTGTTATTTCTTTGACTTTCATTTCCGGAGTCTTGTCGTAGGTCGTCACTTTTCGGCTGGGAACATGAATTCTTTTTTCATGGGGAAAAATACATTCGCATAAGCCATTAAAGAAGTAGGTAACATGCGCCCATTTTTCTGTTTCGGCAAGACGAAGCTGGGAGATTCCTGCTTGGGAGATCACTTCGCCAAGAGTTTGTTTCAATGCAATTGGGGGGAACGCGACAGGAACTTTGACCAGTGAATCATATTGAGTCAGTGAAACAAAATGTAGGCCGATGATTTTTTCCCTCTGAAACCCTTTGAATTTTCCCCAGACAAATGCCCGGGTCAATTCCCTGGCGCGATCGGAACGGAAATTAAAAAAGATGATGGAATCGTTTTCGTCAACGACACACTTGTTGGTGAAGATCGTCGGCTTGATAAACTCATCAGTTTCGCCGCGGGCATAAGCTTTGTGCAAAGCGGTGATGGGGTCTGATTCTTTTCTCCCTTTGCAGTTGACCATGCAGTTGTATGCCTTATGTTCACGGCCCCAGCGATTATCACGGTCAAGGGCATAAAAACGACCCATCATCGTCGCCAATTGGCCTATGCCAAGCTGCTTCATTTTCTGCTGTAATTGGCTGAGATATTTTTCAGCGGATTGCGGCGGCGTATCCCTTCCGTCGAGAAAAGCGTGAACATATACTTCTTTGACGTTTTCTTTCTTTGCTAATTCCAATAAAGCAAACAAATGATTGAGGTTTGAATGAACGCCGGCATCGCTTAATAAGCCCATGAGATGTAATTTTTGCCGTTGTCGTTTGGCGCGGCGGACTGTAGCAAGAAGAACTTTATTTCTGAAAAAAGATCTGTTTTGGATGGCTTTGTTAATCCTCACTAGATCCGTAGCGTTGATCCGGCCGGTGCCGAGAGTGAGATGTCCAACTTCAGAATTGCCCATGATCCCTCTGGGAAGACCGACCGCTTCACCGGATGCTTTGAGGACAGAATGGGGATATTGTCGATAAAGGGAATCGAGAACTGGTGTTTTGGCTAAAGCGATTGCATTTCCCTCTTTTTTTCGGCTGATGCCCCAGCCGTCGAGGATGAGCAGCACTAAACGATCCATCGTTTCGGATAAAGAGTTTTGAGTAGTTAAATGTTTTGGGAAATGGGTTCTGTCAAAAAAGTCAGCCGCCTGGCCAAGAAGTTGCCTGAGAACTGTAATCTCCCAAAGTTATTGGTGCTTCTTAACTATCCTCCTCGTAGCTGGAGAAGCACGAAGGCAACGGCCAGGCTGACTTTTTTGAGATTTTTTACAGAGCCGGGGAAATGTTTATAAAAATAGTTCATTCATTCCGCTGATGGCCAAATCACTTTGGGAAATCCTCGTCCCCAACTATTCTAATGACGGAACGAAATACTCTTTGGATCATCATCATGGATGGGATGCGAAAATTCGTGAGATCGGTGCTGGATTGACAATCTTAAAGCCGGCAAAAGGCCAATGGCTAAACTCAGATGCTATACTATTTAGCGAAGAGATGATTCCGGTACGTGTCTATTGTGATGAAGAGAGTATTGATCGAATAGTTCAATTAACTTTAGACCATTATCAACAAGAGGCCGTCCTAGCGTATGAAGTAAGTAGAAACGTGAAGCTGGTTTATCGAAGAGGATAGAGGATTATTGGGGGATGACTTCCCATCCTTGCTGAACAAACATGCCTAAAATCTCATCTCTCTTTATAAATGAAAACAAAAAGAATATATAGAAGTATCGAATACAATAATAACTAAAAAGTCAAAGATAAGTGAAAAGTGAATTTTATGGTGTTTACAAAGCAAAACTTAATTCAGCAGTTAGCAACAATTCTGGTTCAATATGATAAGCCTGACAATTTTATGGATATTATGTATGTATATGAGAGAGTCAAACTGGGCTATTTAATTGGTTTCGATAACCAGGAACATAAGCGGGAAATAATCTATACTTTCAAGAAAGAAATAGCTCCCCTCTTGGAATGGTTAGGATTATTTATTAGCTATAAACATGGTGGCTATATTACGTACGATAGAAAATTATATCAAAATTGGAACAGCACCATTACGTTTTATTTTAAGAGAAACCAGAAAGGCAGCTATTTTTTAGGATACCCGATATGCTGTGAAACTGCCTGGAATAATAGCCCTAATTTATTATCATTTTCAATTTATAATATATTAAAAAGATTTCTGGTGGAGAAAGACAGAAAAAGCAGAGACCTTTTTATTCAATTCTTAATGATGAGAACTACAGCACCACATTTTCCTTGTACTGTTACCTGCCGTGAAAGTATACAATGGGGGGGAAAGTTGCGGACAGTCCAAAAAAAATATGCCGGATTCCTTCCAGCAGATTATTTTGCTGAAAAGGAGCAATTCACAAAAGAAAATACTTACGACACGGTACGCACTCTTTCCCATGCCGGTGTTCAGCGTGTATTTCATAAGTCGCTGCCATTTCTTCGGAAAAATAGGCAGCTATTTCACTTAGACGACCATTTTTTTCAAAGCGCAGAAGACCCGGTTACCGACGAAGCTGCTTTTTTGAAATTAGTAGCGCGGATGGAAGTATATTTGAAATAAATTTTAGCCAATAAACAGCCATAAAATTACAGCTAAAATTAGTGGAAACACATTAAGAGGGTTGTTCTACTTATTTATATATCACTCACTTTTCGAATTGTGCCCAGGAATCGTATTTGTTTAGCTCTTCTGGCTGGCCGTGAGTAAGAGGAAGATTAAAAGAAACTACATACCTTCGTCAGGCCCATTTTGATAATGCCTTGTCCTATCTTCAAATATGGCCAATTGATATTTTTTTCTCAGTTCTTCGGCAAGTCCCTTCGCTTTAATGTTCATCGGTTTTATTAGCAAAGACTTCTCCCACTTCCCGCGCGAACCCCCCTTCTGGTTCTCCTGCAAAATATCTTACCTGATAGCACAACGGTCTTGAAGCGCAGTCCCGAAGCACTAGTTCTTTGATACCTGAAGACATTATGAAGATGACCTCCTGCCTATGGAGAAAAGCTTAGTATTAATAAATTGTGAGGTGGCATATCCTCTGAACTGAGACAGATTTCAGATTATGTTAAATGTCCGCAAGATTTATAATAAATTTGCTCCCCGAAATACTATGGACCTCAAAGCAGCAATCTTCGACCTTGACGGAACATTAGTGTACACTCTTCCGAAATACCGTCAGATGGTTGTTACTGGTGTTCTGGCTGAGTTAGGGATTACAGAATATCCGCTGGGGTTTATCGATCAATTCTGGTTTTATGGCAATCGTTCGCAGAGAATAAGAGAAGAGTTGGGAATCGAACCAGAATCATTTTTTCAATTATGGGAGAGCCATGACACCAAAGAAAGACGTGAAACACATACCCGAATGTTTGATGATGTTGATTATCTCCATAAGTTAAAAGAAAGAGGCTATCGCCTGGGTGTCGTAACGGGCGGCTCGCCTCACGTGAAAGATGTTAATGTTAATCTTCTGGGGAGTCAGCTGTTTGATGCCGTTGTCTGCGCCAATCCGTTTGCTCTTCCCCTCTTCCGATCAAAACCGGATCCCGCTGGACTATTGTACTGTTTGCAACAATTGGGTGTCTCGCCCGCAGAAGCGCTGTATGTGGGGAATGGTGATGAAGATGTCTTAGCAGCACAGAACGCCGGCGTGCTGGACGTGCTCATCCTGCGTGGCGAGCACGAACCACCGAAGGTCAATGCCTCGCTGCGAATTCAGAAGCTGTACGAATTGGATGCGCTCTTCTGTTCAGATCTGGATTTGCTGAAATAGGAACCACGCAGGGCTCTGTGGAAAATCTCGAAAAAGTCAGCCTGGCCATTGACCGTGGCGAAAACCGGCCGTGTTCATGACAGCAGAACCAGCCATTTAAGCTGATTGTTTTCGCACCTGTTCCTGGAAATCGCTCCCCACGGTCAAACTTCAGGCCAGGCAGCTGACTTTTTCTCCAGAGCCGAACACAGAGAAACATTTATAAATAAAGAGCCTGAACTCTGGACTTATGGAATTCACTGTCCTTGAGGAAAGTAAAAACAAGCTGGTTTTCCAGCTGAAAGGGGAAACGCACACCTTTTGTAATGTTCTGAAAGAAGAATTATATACCGTCAAAGGTGTAAAAGTAGCCACCTACCGAATCGATCACCCGCTGATTGGTATTCCGACGTTCATGCTGGAGACAAGTGGTGTCGAGCCGCGCAAAGCATTGAAAGAGGCGCTGAAAAGCCTGCGCAAGAAAGCGGAAGAATTTAAGAAAGAAGTTAAAGGATTGTGAAGATTTTAGAAGTTAAGGAACAGCAAAGATTTTTATAGTTTAGGCATTCTTTTAGACAGATGGATGTCTTTCTCTTCGATCTGGATGACACGTTAATTGATACAAAAATCTATGCTCAGTTATACGAACCAATTCTCCGCCTCATTGTCGAAAAGAGAGAATTGACCGGAAAGAGTTTGGATAAAAAAGCAGCTGAGTTTGGCTTGACCAAAAACAAGTATGGAAGATGGGATACAGGAGATCTCTGCCGGGAACTCGGCCTGTTAGCTGAATATTATGAAGAATTGGAAAAAATGATTGAGATGGTCCCCGTTCTTCGCGATTCCGTCTTAGACGTTTTTAGCAAATTACGGGAGAAGAAGAAAAAGATTGGTGTTGTCTCCAATTCCATGCGTAGGACTATTGAGCTTTATCTCCAGAAGTACAATCTGCTTCCTTTCGTCGATTTTATCTTTTCTCAAAATGACGCAGGATGCAGAAAGAACGATCCTGTTTTCTGGAAGAAATTGATCCAGAAAGAAAAGCTGAACCCAGAAGAAAGCCTAGTTGTGGGAGATGATCCGATTGAAGATGGAGAAATTCCGAGGAGTCTTGGCTTTAAGACATTCTTGATCAAGAGCAGTGAATCATTAAGAGATTTGCAGAAAATCATCACTTTTGAGATCTAATCATCTTCACTAGCGAAATCTTCTTCAGAAGATCAATTTTCTTTCGGCAAAGGGGTCAATCGTGTTTTGATGAGAACCTTTGTGTGGGGAATTTCTGTGGCTTGCATTAGTTCCTCCAACGAATGCGGAGGCAATTTCTTGTCATGAAGCACAGTGGGGCGGACAGTAAAAGACTGAGATGGTTTTTCTGGAGAAACATATTCATCCCGCGCCCGTTCGCCGAGTAATTCCGGATGAAGGCCTGCCCGCTGCGCCGATTCAAACGCATATCCGCCCGGAGAAACACCATCTTCTAGCGCAAAGAAGCGCTCCGGCTTGATCTGCTGGCATTTTATCTGGGGATGGCCCTCGAATTGCCTGATGGCATCGTGATAATGCGTGGCGATAACGCCGGTAATCCCTTTTGCCAAGAGCGCCCGGGTGATTGGTGGAAGCAGTTCGGGACCGACGGAGGGTTCACTAGTGCGCAAAGTCTCATCGCCAACAAAAAAAGTCTGGTCATCCATGACCGCATATTGTGCATTAAGGCTTTCTGCTTCAGCCCGAAAAGTTGAGATACCCGAAGCAAAATCATCAGTGTGGACAAACGAACTCAGCATATTTGTGAACAAGGGAACACGGGCAGATTCAGCACAAACATAGCCAATGGCATGCGCCATAAGCACGGCTGTGCCGACACTCCTTGCGACGGTTGTCTTTCCCCCTTCCGTCGGACCGGTAACAAACAGTAATTGTTCCTGAGGAGAGAAGCGCACATCATTCGGTTGAAAACCGGATATTCGACCATATTTTGCCTGATAGTATAGCAAGGGATGTCCTAGTCCGGTAAGTGAAAGAGGGTTGCCAAATTCAGCGCGCGCCAGCCCGTATGCGTCAACGGTGTGAGCAACGCCGATGGTCGTAATCGCCAGAGCTACAACATCTTTGATCAGGCTAAACGCTTTCCAGCGCTGATAACTTCCCTGAAGAACCCGAGACGGCCAATACGAGTCAAGCTGCTCCCATTGATGTTCTCTACCGCCGACCGCAATGTCAAAAACAGGCACTCCTTTCAAAGAAGCAGTCATCGTGATCTTCTCGGCATGAAGCAGTTGGCGATAATCATCTAAAGGACTGTCCCTCATCTGTGAAGAGAGGAGAAAGAGGCGGAGGTCTGTCCACAGTTTTGAAGAAACATCCGGAAATTGTTCAACAACGGCATCAACCACCCGATAAACTTCTCGTTCAGCTTGGATTATCTGATCATACTTCGCGCCTTCGGCCACTTGTAGGGCCCCCATGACACGACCGAGATTCGTTAAAAATGTGAGGTTATTCAGCGTGGCATTGGCGCGTACTTCTTCCACGCCGTCCTGAAACTGATGTATTGTATTAACATCTTTGAACGGAAAGTCGAGGAGTTCGATAACCCCTCCCTGAGCAGATTTTGTAAGCATGTGTGCAAACTGAGGGTCTAACCGCGATCCTCCGGGGAGGGACGCTTCTGAAAAACTAAACAGATGAGCGAAGTAACGCGCCTCTATATCTCGGACATACTGGAGATTAAACAACGGATCATGCACCTTGGATTCCCGCTTAGACCGATAATGTATTTCCAGATCATCCCAGCGCGTCTGGCGCAGAGGATGCTGAAACGTAAAATCGGATATGTCTCGCGGAGCAACTTCCCACTTGATCAGGCTGTCGGAAGGTAGGGGATACGATTTCATCATTTGGGCTGAGGAAAGCACTCCTATATAAAATGAATGGAAAACTATTTTAAACATCGCTTCCACTGACAAATCATGGCTCTTCTGACCAAAAGCATCCTGCTTAAATATTACAAACGGAAAGAGATCGAGGATGCGCTTGTTGATCATGCCCGGGATAAAGAAATCGGCGTGCGCTTCGGTGATAGTTTCGGCAAACGGCCGGACACGCTGACCTATCCCCGGGAAATCTTGGAACTGGCGTTGAAGAATGCCACTTCGTTTCATGCCAGTGAGGAACGCTGGGCAAACCCTTTAGCGTTAGACAGTACTCTGCCCAAGAAAGAGTTAGACCATTTGCGCATCGGCTGGGATTTAGTTCTCGATATTGACTGCAAGATTTTTGAATACAGCCGGATCTGCGCTGATTTAATCGTGAAGTTTCTGCGTTATTGTGAAGTGAAAGATCTTTCGGTGAAATTTAGCGGCAACAAAGGTTTCCATATCGGCGTGCCTTTTGAGGCATTTCCACAAGAAGTCGGAGGAATAGCAACAAAGATGCTGTTTCCCGAAGCAGCAAAAAAGATCGCCTATTATGTTAAAGAGCATATTGCGGATGAATTGGGACGGCGCATCATGATTATGGAAGATAATGATTTTAGTGCCGTGAAAGAAAAAGTACATCTCCCCGCAGAAGAGATCATCCGTTATACTCAGAAGAAAGATGGAAGCAAGGTCGGCAAACTGCAGGTTGATAAATTCCTCGAGATCGATACTATCCTAATTTCGTCCCGCCATCTCTATCGGATGCCCTATAGTTTGCATGAAAAATCAGGTTTGGTTTCGCTGCCCATCGCCCCAGATCAGGTCATGCAATTTGAAAAAGAAATGGCCAAGCCCGAATTAGTCGTTCCACACTATCGCTTCCTGGAACAAAACGTACAAGGAGAAAGTGGAAGACGCCTGCTGGTCCAAGCCCTAGATTATCAGGTTAAATTTGAAGAGCCCAGAGAGAAGAAGAAAGAAAGAGAGTATGATGAATTAGTGATCCAGAGCCCGATCAAAGAAGATTTTTTTCCTCCCTGCATGAAATTGATCCTGCAAGGGCTGGCCGATGGAAAAAAGCGGGCAATCTTCTGCATGAGTGGTTTTCTGGGAAAACTGGGCTGGAATAAAGAACAGATCGAAGAATTTCTGCACGCCTGGAATACGGAGAAAAACCAGCCGCCGCTGCGGGAAGTGTACCTCAAAGGACAATTACAGCATCTCAAGCCGGGGGAGAGATTGCCGCCTAATTGCGATAACGAAGCGTATTATTTGGGATTGGGTGTATGCCGGCCGGATAGCCTCTGCAAGAAGATCAGGAATCCGGTAAATTATACGCTCATCCGCTGGAAACGCTACCTGCAGGATCGGGAAGAGGAAGAACAGAAAGGAAAGCGGGGAAGGAAGAAGAAAGAAGTTGAAGTGAAAAGAGAAGGAGACAAAAAAGGAGAAGAGATGATGAACAAAGTGAAAAGAGAAGAGATGAAAGAAGATATGAAAGAAAGGTTTGTAGATCAATAATTGAATTATCCGAACTTCTCAAAAGGTAATCCGGCAAGCCAGGACGCAGTCAGCAAGAACTAGAAATGAACAACCATCTTTTTTTTGAATTGCTCGATCACCTGAAGGTCTTGCGCTTGTTCGTAAAGGATCTCAAAATTAATGTCTCCATATTCATGAGCCAGGAGATTGCGCAAGCCAACAAAACTCTGCATCTTTTGAGACAATTCTTTGGAAATAATCTTTCTTCTCTCCAATAGCTGAAAAGATTCACGATAACTGGTTGGATAACCCAGTTGCTGGATAGTGATCACTTCATTGGCGAGGTCAATACAAGCATTGATGATGTTTAGCAGGAGCATGGGGATACCGTACTGCGCTTTTTTGTCATTGAGAAAATCATCCTCAGTCGCAGGAAGAAGCTCTTCGAGATCGTCGAGATATTTCTGTATATCCGTGAACAGTTTTGTTTTTTTCATGCTAAAGCTTTTTTTCGCGCTGCATCCCAGAAGCCCCGTTCATATTTTTTAAAATCTTGATATTGACGAAAAGATTGGGCGAATTTTTCTGCGATAAAATAACGATCCCGGACAAACAATGGTTTTCCTTTAAACACTTCCGACTTGAGATAAATAGGAAGCGTATCAAAAAGAGAGATATCAAATTTATCCGAACCAAATGACTTGATGTTTAAAATATCGCTTTTAGTTGTCGTTTTAGTAAAAACACAAATGTCGACATCAGAAAGCGGGGTTTCCCGGCGGGTGCCGTGAGAACCGAACAGATACACCGCAAGCACGCTTTTATCACGCTTCAGCTGATTAACCAACCGATCCACATTCCGATCTAAATTCATCATAGTAAGTAGTAGCAAACTGCTTTAAATCACTTCCGCCGAAACCTTTATAAATCACCCCCTTTTCCACTCTCCACCAAGTCCGAGTTAACGCGCAAAGGACTTACCATGTGTAAGTTTTAAATCGTTCTCTCGCTGATTACCTAAAATTATAACAAAAATGGCAGAAAAAGTTCAAGAGAAAGCATTACCCGCAAATTTCAAGCACATTGTCCGTATTGCCAATGTCGACCTTCCTGGGGAAAAAGCAGTCCGTTTTGCTTTGACTAATATCAAAGGTGTCGGTCTGCGCTTTGCTGACGCAGTCTGTACGTCGGCAAAAGTGCGCAAATCGACCAAGACAGGTACCCTCTCTCCTGAACAGATCAGCATGCTCGACAAAATCGTGACCAGCCCGACAGCCTATGGTTTCCCTGATTGGATGCTTAACCGCAGAAAAGATTATGAGAATGGGGAAGATAAGCATCTCCTGACCGGCACGCTTCATTTTGTTCAGGAAAATGATGTTAAACGATTGAAGAAGATCAAAGCCTACCGTGGCTGGAGGCACATCCATGGCCAGCCAACGCGCGGACAGCGCACGCGGTCTAATTTCCGCCGAAATAAAGGTAAAGTTGTCGGAGTATCCAAGAAGAAAGCAGCACCGGCAGCGAAGAAATAGTATCTTTAAGATAAAGTAAAGAGCAAAATCAGAAAATAAAAAACATAATCTCAAAATAAACAGCCTAACCAAAAAACATGGGAGACCCAAAACAATATCGAAGGAAGTACGAGACACCGCTGCATCCTTGGAATAAGACAGCTATCGAAACAGAAAAAGTCCTTGTCCGGGAATATGGGTTAAAGAATAAACATGAGATCTACATTGCCAGTTCATTTCTTCGGCGCTACAAAATTTTGGCAAAGAAATTCACTGCTTTAACAACCGCCCAAGCAGAAAAAGAAAAATCACAGATTCTCGATAAATTATTTCGAACCGGGATCATCGCTCAGGGAGCGGGGCTTGATCAGATCCTGGGGTTGGAATTAAAAGACATCTTGGAACGGCGCCTGCAAAGCCAGATCTGTCGGAAAGGCCTTGCCAGAACGATGAAGCAGGCGCGGCAATTTATCACCCATCGACATATCCTTGTCGATGGCAAAGAGATAACATCACCATCTTTCCTTGTATCACGAGATGAGGAAAGCATACTTACATTTAAAACGGTATCACCATTAGCGACAGAAGATCATCCCGAGCGCACGCGAGAAACTGCTGAGGCTCCCGCTGTAGAAGAGAAACCATTGAAGAAAACTCCAGCAAAAAAGATGGCTGCAGCAGCAGGCCAGAAATCAGAGAGCAGTGTGCCTGCCACCGAAATCCCAGTGGTTGCAGTAGAGGAATAAAAACATGAAAAAACAAATCGTTGAACAAGTCCAACGTGAATCCGGTCCACGCTCTGATCAGAGAATGCGCTGGGGAATCGCCCACATCCTTTCCACCTATAATAATACTATCGTTACCGTCACCGATGTCACGGGCAGCGAAACGATCGCCCGTTCCAGCGGCGGACAGATGGTAAAATCAGATCGCCTGGAGAGTTCACCGACGGCGGCCATGGGCATCGCTAAGAAAGTCGCTGAAATCTGCCGGGAGAAAGGGATTAATGGTCTGTACATCCGAGTACGAGCGCGCGGCGGACACAATGGGCCGCGTAGTCCCGGTCCCGGTGCGCAGGCGGTGATCAGGACTCTTTCCCGGGTAGGGATTCGGATCGGGAAGATCGAAGAAGTGACACCGGAGCCGCATAACGGCTGTCGGATGAAAGGAGGACGACGCGGACGACGCGTCTAAGAATGATCATGGCGCTTTCACTCGAAAAGATAAAGGAAGAACGAAAGAAGAACAAATTACAGTTTCTCGTCAAAGGCAGTTCTGAGCCATTTGTCAATACCATCCGCCGCCTGATTATCGAAGAAGTTCCGACCCTGGCTGTTGAAGATGTTGAAATCAAAGAAAATAATTCTGCACTTTATGATGAGATGCTTGCCCTACGTCTGGGTCTGATCCCGATCAAGACCGACTTAAAGAGTTACCGTCTGCCGGAAAATGAAGCAGAAATAACCGAGAAAAGCGCCCGCTGTACATTACAGTTGAAACTCAAAGCAGGCAAGAAAGGGTATGTCTATGCCGGTGAAGCAGAAAGTGCCGATCCAAAATGCACATTTGTCTACGCTAATATGCCGGTCGTCAAGCTTCTTGCCAAACAGAAAGTCGATGTGACCATGACCGCAGCCATGGGCCAGGGAAAGAACCATACAAAATGGAGTCCGGGGTGGGCGTTTTACCGCAAAGAAGGGTTAGTGAATGTGGGAAAAGTCAAAAACCCGGAACTCGTTGCCCGCCAATCGACAGACGGCGTCTTTACATTTAAGAATGGAAAGCTGGAATTGAACAAAGAAGCGATGGGCGATTCTCTCTTATTGGAATATTACGCTGATCTTGACAATGGTATTACCCTGGAATATACCAACAACATCATCTTCACCGTTGAAAGTTGGGGGCAGCTTTCTTGTAAAGAAATGCTGGACACCGCTGCCCAGATCCTGATCGAAAAAACGGAGGCTTTGGAGAAAGCGCTCTAGAACAACAATGACCCTACGCACAGGCCCGATGAACTATCAATTGCAGCTCCTGCTGATGGAGTTGGAGATGAAAGCACGTACCAGTCTGTTCTGGAGAAGGATTGCGGCCGATCTGCAGAAGCCCACCCGCCAACGGCGCACCGTCAATGTCTATAAGATCGAACAATTCGCCCGAGACGGGGAAACTATCGTCGTTCCCGGAAAAGTATTAAGTGTTGGCCATCTCAGCAAGAAAGTTGCCGTTGCCGCCTTCACTTTTTCCAAAGAAGCAGAACAAAAGATCAAAGCGGCAAAAGGAACCGTCCTTTCCATCCAAGAATTGCTGCAAAAAAATCCCGATGGGAAAAAAGTGAGGATATTAGGATAATACCCTAAAAATAAGAATAATACCATGAAAATCTACAATGGCGAGGGAATGGTACTCGGTCGATTAGCCGGATATGTCGCTAAAGATGCTCTCTTGGGAGAAGAAGTCGCTGTCGTCAACTGTGAAAAAGTCGTCGTCAGTGGAAAAAAGATTGTCGTCATGGCAGAAATGAAACAGCGCTGGGACCGCCGAGGGTATCCGCTCAAAAGTCAAAAACGGCCGCGCCTGTCTGATCGGTTTGTCCGCCGGGCGATTCGTGGAATGCTCCCCTGGAGAATAACCCGCGGACGGGATGCCTACAAGCGAGTGCTGTGTTATATCGGCGTTCCTCCCGAATTTACCGGGAAAACGGTAGTGGAAGTGCAATCTGCCTCCGTCAAAAAATTCCCCACTCTTCATTATGTAACTGTTCAGGATATCTGTAAAGGCCTGGGTGGAAAGAGATAAGTGGAGAACCGGAGATAGATTCCGGGAAAAACAGGGTTATCCAGGAACAGAAAAGAATCAAATGAAAAAGAAAGGATCAAAAGGGAAAAAACAGGAAATATCATGAAAGTAAACAACATCATCACGGAAGGAAAACGGAAAAAAGCTATTGCCCGGGCAGTGCTCTCCCCCGGAAAAGGTTTTGTCACGATCAACGGCCGGGCTCTTCAGTATTATGGTGATCCCCTCCTGCAATTACGCATCGCCGAACCGCTGACCCTCGCGGGAGATGCCGTTAAAAATGTCAATATCGATATCTCTTTGTTTGGCGGCGGAGTGAGCGGCCAGGCTGATGCGGCGCGTCTTGCCGTCGCCCGCGCTTTGGTAGTGCATGACAAAAAGTTAGAAGGCGTCTTTGATGAATATGATCGCTTTCTGCTTGTTGCTGATGTCCGCCAGAATGAATCGTGCAAACCTAACGACTCCAAGCCACGCGCCAAGCGGCAGAAATCATATAGATGAGGAAACAAAAAATAGACGAAGAAACCAAAAATTGCACAAATGAGGTTACACAAAAATGATTATACCAATCCGCTGCTTTAGTTGCGGCAAACCAGTCGGCCATCTCAAAGAAGAATTTGACCAAAGGGTAGAACGGGGAGAAGAGATGAAAAAAGCACTTGATGCTCTCGGTTTGGAACGCTATTGCTGCCGAGGATTGTTTCTTGGACACGTCGATCTGATCGACACGGCTGGTGAATTTAGGAAGGGCTGATTACAGAGCAATGATCGAAGCAGAACTTTCTATCCTCGTTGAAAGCTGGCTTGCAGAAAGACAAAAACCGAAAGCGTCGGCAGCCGAAAAAATTCTGCTTTCAGAAATTCTCGAAGCGACCGCATTAGAACCAGAGGAGTTAGAGAACACGGCAAATTGCCTCGATTGGAAATATTTCTCGTTTTCAAGCGATTTAGTCCTGCCTTCCGCTTTTCTCCTGCATCATCTGAAATCCCGTTTTGTGAAAGAATGTGATCTTTCTCCAATATTAAGAGACTGCGTTATTCCCCCTTTTGAGATGACCGCTCAACATACAGCTGGATTCACTATAAAGCCGCTGGAGACGTACGAAGCAAGAGTGGTCGGCTTCGAAAAAAATTATGCCCGATTCTGGGCTGATAGAAAAGAATACCGAAAGACTTTTGATCTTTATCTCGATACACCAATCAGTTTTTGCCTGTGCCACCAAGAAGTCCCGCGGCTTTA
>Ga0209542_10000295_pt1 | contig 124824 bp, 126 predicted proteins | sample RifCSPhighO2_01_FD_184028 | JGI IMG/M metagenome (GOLD analysis project Ga0209542, IMG submission 184028) | Soil microbial communities from Rifle, Colorado - Rifle CSP2_plank highO2_0.1 (SPAdes) (version 2) | ecosystem: Environmental > Terrestrial > Deep subsurface > Rock core/Sediment ...
TAATGGCCAGCAGATTGTACTGGATGTGGTGATGGTGCGGGAGTAGGCTCCTCAAACGGTGGTTCACTGTTCTTTTTGGCTACAACAACATCACCCCTCTGTGCTTTTGGCATGGAGGGGGTTTTTTTTTGGGAAGTGAGCCTAGTCTCGTCAAAATATTGACAGAAACGAGCATGTTTGGTACCTTGGAGTTTATCATCTGTTTTATACCGTACTACCAGATCATACGAAGACAGTTGAGTATACAAGATGCCAACCATCAACCAACTCATTCGAAAACCGCGTAAATCGCTCAAGGCCAAAGCCAAGGCCCCTGCACTTCGCAGGACCTTTAATGTGCTCACCAGCCGGCCTACGACCACCTCCTCGCCATTCAAGCGGGGCGTTTGTATCTCGGTCAAAACGATGACTCCCAAAAAGCCGAACTCCGCTTTGCGTAAAATCGCCCGTGTGCGCCTTACCAATGGTATGGAGGTCACGGCTTATATCCCGGGTGTTGGACACAACTTGCAGGAGCACTCGGTAGTCATGCTTCGGGGTGGTCGCGTCAAAGATTTGCCGGGTGTGCGCTATCACATCGTGCGCGGGGTACTGGATACCTCCGGTGTCCAAGGCCGTAAGCAGGCACGTAGCAAATATGGCGCCAAGCGTCCGAAGGAAGACAAAAAATAAATAGGATGTAGTACGTAGTGCGTGGTGGAGAAAATGGGTGCAAGCCTTCTCACTACATACTACCAGCTACCTTCTACTAACTAATATATGCGAAGAAATAGAGCGACAAAACGGGAGATACTCCCTGATCATAAATGGCAGAATATTGAGGTAGAGCGTTTTATCAACCATCTCATGTGGGATGGTAAAAAGTCCGTGGCGCGCAGAGTCATGTACGACGCACTCGATCATCTTGCCAAACTTGCCAGCGTAGAAAATCCGCTGGTAGTGTTTGATGCGGCTGTGGAAAATGTCGCTCCCTCGGTAGAGCTCAAGTCTCGTCGCGTAGGAGGCGCCAACTATCAGGTGCCGATCGAAGTCCGGGGTGATCGTCGGGCGACGCTTGCGGTACGTTGGCTCATTGGTGCCGCGCGTGCCAAAAAAGGCAAGCCCATGGCGGAAAAGCTCGCGGAAGAGTTTATGAATGCCTCCAAAAACGAGGGTGTGGCTATCAAGAAAAAGATGGATACGCACCGTATGGCAGAGGCCAACAAGGCGTTTGCTCACTTTGCATGGTAAGTTCGCTTTGCTCAAACTCAAAGTGCAAAATGCAAAGCTCAAAATTACAACTCAAAGTCCGAAACAAATTTTTTATTTTGAATTCCGCGTTGTAGTTTTGCATTTTTATTTTTGAGTTTTGATTTAAACATATGGCACGACAATATCCCATAGATAAAACTCGCGATATCGGTATTATCGCTCACATCGACGCAGGCAAAACCACGGTTTCCGAGCGTATTTTGTTTTATACCGGCGTATCGCACAAAATCGGTGAGGTGCACGAGGGTGCCGCAGTTATGGACTGGATGGAGCAGGAGCGCGAGCGCGGTATTACGATTACCTCGGCCGCTACCACCTGTTTTTGGAAGCGTACCTACAATCCGGCCGGTGGCGAGTATCGCATTAACATCATCGATACACCGGGGCATGTGGACTTTACCGCTGAAGTAGAGCGCTCGCTTCGGGTGCTTGATGGCGGTGTAGTCGTATTCGACGGTGTTGCAGGCGTGGAGCCGCAGTCCGAGACCGTATGGCGCCAAGCGGATAAGTATCATGTACCGCGTATTTGTTTTATCAACAAGCTAGATCGCATGGGCGCGAGCTTTGAGAAAAGTTTTGGCTCGATTCATGAACGTCTGACCACTAATGCGGTTGCGGTCACGATCCCGATTGGTCTCGAGGGGGACTTTGCCGGCATTATCGATCTTATGCGGATGAAAAAAATCGCTTTTGACGGCGAGCACGGTGAGCGGGTGTCGGAGGAGGAGATACCGGAAAACCTCAAGGCCGAGGCCAACAAGTGGCGCGCTACGTTGGTAGAAAAAATAGCCGAGAGCGATGAGACACTTACCGAGAAATTTCTTGAGGGGAAAGAGATGAGCGAGGCCGAGCTTCGTACGGCCCTGCGTAAAGCGACGATCGCCTACAAGCTCGTCCCGGTATTTTGCGGATCGGCGCTCAAAAACAAAGGTGTACAAATCGTGCTTGATGGTGTGCTCGATTATTTGCCGAGCCCCAAAGACGTCCCGCCAATCAAAGGATTTCATCCGGATACCAATGCAGAAGAGACGCGCGAGGCTGACGATGCTTTGCCGTTTTCTGCGCTTGCGTTCAAACTCCAATCTGACCCATTTGTCGGGCAACTCACGTATTTCCGTGTATACTCGGGCAAGCTGGATGCTGGCTCTTATGTCTACAACTCTACCAAAGGCGAGAAAGAGCGCGTAGGACGGATACTGCGCATGCACGCCAACGATCGTGAGGAGGTCAAAGAGATTTTTGCCGGTGAGATCGGCGCTATCGTGGGACTCAAGAGCACGTTTACGGGGGACACCCTCTCTGATCCGGAGCATCCGATTATTCTAGAAAAGATTACATTTGCTGATCCGGTGGTAGCGCTTCGTATTGAGCCGCGTACCAAAGCCGACCAAGAAAAGATGGGTATTGCGCTCAAGCGCCTCTCTGAAGAAGATCCGACATTCAAGATCCGATCTGATATAGAGACTGGGGAGACGATTATCGCGGGTATGGGAGAGCTTCATCTCGAAATCATGGTAGATCGCATGAAGCGCGAGTTTAAGGTAGAGGCCAACGTTGGCAAACCCCAGGTCGCCTACAAAGAGACCATCAAAAAGATGGCGGAAGCAGAGGGCAAATATGTTCGTCAGTCTGGAGGAAGAGGCCAGTACGGACATGTGTGGCTACGGGTGGAGCCTTTGGAGCGTGGCAAAGGTATCGATTTTGTAGATAAAATTAAGGGAGGTGTTATTCCGCGAGAATTTATCACACCTGTAGAAAAGGGCGTGCGTGAGGCGGCAGACAAGGGTGTGGTCGCCGGATTCCCGCTCGTGGATGTCCAAATCACACTCTATGATGGTTCATATCACGAGGTAGACTCGTCTGAAGCGGCATTTAAGATTGCAGGATCCATCGGTATGCAGGAGGCGGTCAAGCGAGCCGCTCCGGTACTCCTTGAGCCAATTATGAAGGTGGAGGTGATTACCTCGGACAAGTTTATGGGGGAGGTAACGGGGGATTTGAACTCCAAGCGCGGGCGGATCGAGCAGATGTCTGATCGCCCGGGTCTCAAGGTAATCGACGCCAAAGTCCCGCTCTCGGAGATGTTTGGCTATGTGACGAACCTACGCTCCATGACCGAGGGACGTGCAACTTACACCATGGAATTCTCTCACTACGAGGAGGTGCCCAACAATGTAGCCCAGCAAATTATCGAGGGAAGAAAGTAGTCTCTATTATATTTTGTATATGGCCCAATGCCCCGATTTCTCGGGGCATTGATTTTTTCACCGTTCAATTGTATAGATAGTATGGTTTTTGTTTGAAAATTATACAAAGATGGGAGGTGCCAGATGGCAGAAACGGACCGGAGGTTTGAGTATTTCATGCCGGATATCTCGATGATGGGTGCTCCGATAATGCGCAAATGTGAACTCGCGCGAGATGCCGGGTTTGATGGTATCGAGGTATTTTTGTGGCAAAATGAACTCACGAGTGTGCCCGAGTGGCGGGCAAAAGCCGGTCTTGCTGGCTTGAAACTTCACTTTCATGAGGCCTGGAGCTATGACGAGTCGCCCAAAATTTCCAATTGGGTGTTCCATCATCTAGGGATGTTGCCACAAGTGCCAGGAGAGGGTTTGGATTGGTGCCAAGTTATTGAGGAGGAGCCGGTGGTCGTGTATGCGCATCATATGCGCGATTGGCAGCGTCTGCGGGACAATTTTCGATTCCAGACGTTTTCGCTGCTTAATCCGGTGACCAGAGAATTTGTCATGCATGTCAGTGATTTTTTGGATCTGGCTGTGCGACTTGAGCTACCTTTAGTGTTTGATACACAACACTACGCGACGTGGTGTCTTGGGGTGGGCATGGTTGGTGATACCCAGTTTCGCAGATTTTGCTTTCAGAAAACACGGGAAGGGGAGAGTAGGCTCTGGGACTGCATTAGGCGCGGGTGGGAGCAGTTGAGGCCCTATGTGCGGGAGATTCATCTCAACAACTATGTACCAGCGCTTGGTGAGCTTTTTGGGGCCAATATATTTCCGGATCCGGGTAAGGGAATGTTGGATCTTGCACGGTTTGGCCAGATGGTGCGCGAGTCTAGCTGGTCGGGCACGGTGATTCCCGAGGTCTCGCCGGTGCATATGTGGCGGGGAGGATACAGTGTGAAGCGATTTCAGCAATTACGCCTTCTCGCCGAGCGATACATGACTGGCAATCAAAGTCTCCCATAAGTCTACAGACACACGTCTCCCTTGAGGCGTTTTTTATTTCTTGCGCGCCGGCGAGGGGTGGTCTAGGATAGAGAGGTCGCGCAAATAAGATCTCCTGTATTTCATATGTTTAGTCCCATAGCACAATTTATAAAAAATAGGATTCGCCCTTCTCTCTATACTCCTCCTGATGGCAGGCGATTGGTAGTCATGGAGGCGGAAGACTACGAAGCCTTAAGTGGTGTGGAGGCGAGTACGTTGCCTGTATTCGAGTTCGAGATGGGTGACGAGGAGAGCCAAAGCGCTGGAGAGGAGGGGGGAGATGCTCAGGTTCCTTTGCCTTATGACACTGGGGTTGACGCTTTGGGTAATGTAGGTAATACTGAAGGAAATGAAAAAGACGGCACTATCGGTTCACGACTTCTGGGTATACAGCTCGAGGAGGAGATACGGATCGACGACCTGCCTCTCTAGGGGTTGACGGACTTTATTATTTTTGCTATCTTTTTCAATTATACGTTTGTCATAAGAATACGTTTTGGTGGGGTTTCTTTTTTTGACCCTATTGCTCAAAAAACCCGCCGGGCGTCTAACATATTATTACTAATCATAGAGGAGGGTGGTATGGCTACTATTATATAGAACAGGCCGGATGCCCTACCTCAAAATATATATATGGCAGAGAAATTCGAACGATCTAAGCCCCATGTCAACGTCGGTACTATCGGCCACGTAGACCATGGCAAGACCACCCTTACGGCGGCTATCTTGCACTCGCTCAATTTGGCCGGCAAAAAGGTAAAGATGGAGAAAATCGACCAGATTGACAACGCGCCGGAAGAGCGGAAGCGCGGTATTACTATTGCACTTCATCACTCGGAATACGAATCGGACAAGCGTCACTACGCCCACATCGATGCTCCGGGACACGCCGACTATATCAAAAACATGATTACTGGTGCCGCACAGATGGACGGCGCTATCTTAGTGGTGTCTGCCACGGACGGTCCTATGCCACAGACTCGCGAGCATATTCTCTTGGCGCACCAGGTAGGCGTGCCTGCAATCGTGGTGTTTCTCAATAAAGTTGATATGGTGGATGACAAAGAGATGATCGATCTCGTAGAAGACGAGGTTCGGCAGCTTTTGTCCAAGTATGACTTCCCTGGAGATACCACCCCGGTTATCCGTGGTTCAGGGCTCAAGGCTCTTGAAGCAACCTCTCCGGACAATGAGTACGTGCAAGCTATTTTGAAACTTGTACAAACTCTCGATGACTACGTCCCCGAGCCGGTGCGCGAGAAGGACAAGCCGTTTTTGATGCCGGTAGAGGACGTGTTTTCTATTGAGGGACGCGGCACGGTAGTCACCGGACGCATCGAGCGCGGATCGGTGAAGCTCAATGAGGAAATAGAGATTGTGGGTTTGCGCGAGACTGCCAAGACCGTAGTTACCGGTATTGAGATGTTCAACAAGGCTTTGGATGAGGGTATGGCAGGAGACAATGCCGGGCTTTTGCTTCGTGGCCTCAAGAAGGAGGACGTGGAGCGTGGGCAGGTGCTTTCCAAACCGGGGTCCGTTACTCCACATACCGAGTTTGATGCAGAGGTGTATATTCTGACCAAGGAAGAAGGAGGACGCCATACGCCGTTTTTCGCTGGCTACAAGCCGCAATTCTACATTCGCACCACCGATGTTACCGGAGAAGTAACTCTGCCGGAGGGGACCGAGATGGTCATGCCGGGAGACACCATTACTTTCAAGGTGAAGCTTATTTCACCCGTAGCGTTGGAGGAGAAACAGCGGTTTGCAATCCGCGAGGGTGGCAAAACCGTAGGAGCAGGCGTGGTGAGCAAGATCACGAAATAAGCTCCCCAGTATTTATTAGATAGTACGCTTTTTTTACAACAATAAAGGGCACCTTACATGGCTGCAAAGAAGGAAGAGGAAAAACAAAAACTCCGCATACGCATACGCGCCTACGACAATAAAGTCATAGACGTGAGCGTGCGGCAGATTGTAGATACGGCAAGCCGTTACGGTGCCGAAGTCGTAGGCCCTATACCCCTCCCGACTGAGATCCGCAAGTACACCGTCAATCGTTCGACGTTTGTACACAAAAATGCGCGAGAACAGTTCGAGATGAGAGTCCATAAGCGCCTGATTGATATTTTCAATCCGACCCCCAAGATTATAGACGCTTTGACAAATCTCAATCTTCCGGCCGGCGTGGATATAGAAATCAAGATGAGCTAGTAGGGAACCGCGATTTTGATGGATTGTCCAAACAAACGTGCCGGGCCAGTCCCGGCATTTTGTTAGATGATAACAGATAGTGCGTATGAAAAAGTTTATTTTAGGTAAAAAAATAGAGATGTCCCAGATGTTCTTGGACGATGGTAAGGTGGCCCCCGTCACGCTTATTGAGGCTGGTCCGATTACGGTCAAGATGATCCGCACCAAAGAGCGCGATGGCTATGCTGCGGTACAGGTCTCTTTTGGCAAGCATACCCGCGAGTTCAAACCCAAAGATATTACCGTTAACTCGGGAGATACCATTGATGTTTCTCTTTTCCAGGAGGGTGAAAAGGTAAACATTAGTGGTATTACTAAGGGGCATGGATTTCAAGGCGTGGTCAAGCGTCACGGGTTTCATGGTGCCTCCAAGACGCATGGTACCAAGCACGCGCATCGCCAGCCGGGGTCTATCAGTGGTGGTGGCCGTGCCGGTGGTCGTGTGTCCAAGGGTTTGCGTATGGCAGGTCACATGGGCCAGGATCGCGTTACCATCAAGAATCTAAAAATAGTCAAAATCATCCCAGAGAAAAATCTTTTGGCAGTAAAAGGAGCGGTTCCCGGACCACGGGGGACGCTTTTAGAAGTGCGTGGCTAACACACGGATATGATTTCAGTCAAAGTCTACAATTTGCAGGGTGAGGAGGCAGGATCGGAGCAACTTCCCGAGGCGCTGTTTGGTATGCCATGGAACAACTCCTTGGTCAAGCAAGTGGTGGACGCGAAACTTGCTAATTCTCGTAATGTAATTGCACACGCCAAAGGCAGAGGCGAGGTGTCCGGTGGCGGCAAAAAGCCTTGGCGCCAAAAAGGTACGGGCCGCGCGCGTCACGGATCTATTCGATCTCCAATATGGGTAGGGGGTGGGGTTACGCACGGACCGAACAAAGAAAAGAATTACAGTCAAAAGATCAACAAGCAGATGCAGAGAAAAGCGCTTCTTATCTCTCTTTCCCGCAAAGCAAAAGACGGCGAGATTATGATTTTGGACACGGTACGCATGCAGGAGCCAAAGACCAAGCTCGCCGCAAAGGCATTTACCGCACTTTCCCATGTCCCCGCGTTTCCAAAGTTGGGACAAAAAGGCGGTCGGGTGTTGCTGATGATCCCAGGAAAAGACGATGTGGTAGTGCGTGCTACGAGAAATTTACCATATGTGACCCCGCAAGAGGCGCGCAATATGGATCTTTTGTCGGTGTTGGAGCACAAATATATCATTATTCCGAAAGAGGCATTGGCCGTTATTCAGAAAACATTTGTAAAGTAATACCATGGCTGCATTAAAGATGTTTGCAAAAAAAGATAAAAAACCGGTAGCCAAAAAACCTGCGCGTACACGCAAGGAGCCCGCTACGGCAAAAAAAGACGCGACCTCGCGGCCAGTAACTATGCGTTTGAGTCAGATGCTGATCTTGGAGTCTCCTGTGGTGAGTGAAAAATCTGCGCGCATTGCCTCCGATTCGGCATATGTATTCAAGGTACGGACAGATGCCAATAAGCCCGAGATCAAAAAAGCGGTGGAGGCTTTGTATCAAGTGCATGTCAGGAAGGTAAATATAGTAAAGATTCCACCCAAAGAGGTGCATGTGCGTCGGGTCAAGGGGTGGCGTAAAGGATACAAAAAAGCTATGGTAACGCTGGCGCACGGCGAGACTATTGAGCAGGTATAAATGATTTATGAAGCACTATAAACCTACAAGTCCAGGAAGACGCGGGATGTCCAAAGCCGACACCTCAGTCCTTACGAAAGCGGAGCCTGAAAAATCGCTCACGCATGGTTTTACGCGCGCAGTAGGCCGCAATCATCACGGACGCATTACGGTGCGCCATAAGGGTGGTGGTCACAAGCGGCTATATCGTGAAGTTGATTTTCATGAGGATAAACGTAATATTCCGGCAAAGATTGTTTCGTTCGAATACGATCCCAACCGCACTAGCTATGTTGCTCTTATTTCCTACGCTGATGGCGAGAAGCGCTATATATTGATGCCACAGGATTTGAAAGTGGGGGATACGGTAATTACCTCCGAGACCGCTCCCATTAAACCAGGCAATCGACTGCCTATCGGTAAGATCCCACCAAGCACGTTTGTCTACAACGTAGAGGTTAAGCCGAATGGCGGCGCGAAACTTGGCCGGTCTGCAGGGGTAAGTATTGAGATTTTGGCGCATGATGCGGGATATACCCAGCTTAAAATGCCTTCCAAAGAAGTGCGTGTGGTTTCTCAAAATTGTTGGGCGACCGTGGGCAAGCTTGCCAGGGAGGAGTATCGTTTTGTAAACTTGGGCAAAGCTGGCAGATCGCGTTGGCTGGGTATCCGCCCGACAGTGCGCGGGTCTGCTATGAATCCCGTGGATCATCCATATGGTGGTGGCGAGGGACGGACCATGCGCGGTACCCGTCGCCCCAAAAACTTGTGGGGCAAGGGAACTCGTGGTGTCAAAACCCGCAATCCCAAGAAATATTCAAACCAGCATATTGTACAGCGCAGAGCTAAATAATTATTTTAGAACATACATATGGCACGAAGTTCAAAAAAAGGTCCGTATATTGATGAGCGACTTTTAGAGAAGATCTCTAAGGTCAAGCCCGGCGACAAGGTGGTTATTAAGACCTGGGCACGCGCATCTACGATTAGCCCCGAGATGGTGGGACTTACCTTTGGCGTGCACAATGGCAAAGATCACGTGCAGGTATTTGTAACCGAAGAGATGGTGGGGCATCGTCTGGGCGAGTTTAGCCCGACACGTAAATTCGTGCGCCATGGTGGTAAAATGCAAAAAGAGATTGAGCTTAAAGCCGCAGAAGCTGCTAAAAAACCGGCGGCAACCAAATAAATAACATAAACACCGCATATGAACCGCGTTACTGCACAATTGAATTATCTGCGTATCTCGCCTCGCAAAGTGCGCTTGGTTGCGGGAGCTTTGCGCGGTTTGAGTTTGGCAGAAGCCGCAGTACGCGTGGCGTTTATCGAGAAAAAATCTGCGTTGCCGATGAAGAAGCTTATCCGTTCCGCCGCCGCAAATGCCAAAAGCCGTAATATTGATGAAAAGACGCTGGTAATAGAAAAGCTCACGGTTGACGAGGGGCCAGCGCTCAAGCGTTTTACTCCCAAGGCACATGGCAGGGCTACGCCGATTCGACGCCGGACGAGCCATATTACTCTTGTATTAAGTGAAAAAGAATAAACAATCATGACGCACATTGCTCATCCATATGCATTACGACTTGGAATACTCAACGACTGGAAGTCGCGCTGGTTTGATAAGCGCAAATATCGGGATTTTCTCAAAATCGATACGCTTCTGCGCGAATGGTTGGCCAAAGAGTTGAGCAGTATTTTGGTGGATTCCATCGAGATTGAACGCTCGCCAAACATCCTGCACGTCATTATCAAGACGAGTCAGCCGGGGCTTTTGATTGGTCGTGGGGGAGAGGGTGCGGAGAAACTGAAAGAGAAGATCAAGAAGTTTGTCATGCGCCATGATGAGAAAAAGGCCAATGCTAAACTCAATATTAAGCTTTCTATTGAGGAGATCCGCGCTCCGGAGACGCATGCGCATATTGTGGCCAAGATGGTAGTGCAGGATCTGGAGAAGCGCATTCCGTTTCGTCGAACACTCAAGACGGGAATTGAAAAAGTGATGGCCAACAAAAATGTAAAAGGTATCAAGATTGCTTTGAAGGGGCGCTTGGATGGTTCCGAGATGGCGAGATACGAATGGTTGCGCAAGGGCCGTATTCCATTGCAGACCCTGCGTGCGGATATCGATTATGGTACCGAGACGGCATTTTTGCCCTATGGCACGATAGGTATCAAGGTCTGGATTTATAAGGGAGAAGTATTTTCTGACGCCGATAAAGAGCGCAATGCTGGTGAAACCGCTTAACGTAAGAAACTGATATGTTAGTCCCCAAAAAAGTAAAACATAGAAAATGGCAGCGTGGCCGGTCTCGCGGTATTGAGACGAGAGGCACCACTATTGCGTTTGGTTCTTTTGCCCTAAAGGCAGAGGAGGCTCGTTGGGTTACCTCAAACCAGATCGAGGCGGCTCGACGAGCTATGACCAAGTACATCCAACGTGGTGGTAAGATTTGGATTCGTATTTTTCCGGACAAGCCCATTACTAAGCGTCCGCCGGAGGTGACCATGGGTGGTGGTAAAGGAGCCCCGGATCACTACGTGTTTCCCGTACGTCCCGGTCGAATTTTGTTCGAGATGGATGGGGTCGCGCCGGAGATTGCCAAAGAGGCTTTGCGTCTTGCGGCGGCTAAACTGCCCATGAAAGTACGGATTATTTCTCGGGATGCCCGCTAAGGTTGAATTATAAAGCGATTTCTGCTACAGTGCCCTACATTGCAAATCAGACAAGTATATGAAAATTAAAGAATTGCGACAAAAGAATACTGCTGAATTGGAGAAGCTGATAGGGGAGAAGACCTCTCGTATTCGTCAGCTTCGGTTTGCTTCGGGTGCAGACTCCAAGGCCAAAAATGTCAAAGAGGCCCTGCAGTCTCGTAGAGACATTGCCCGTATGCATACCTTGATCCACGAACGCAAATTGGCAGAGGTTGCTCCCGCAATGCAAGCAGACGCACAATAATACACGCATATGGAACAGAAGATGGTATATCCAAAAAAATTAAAGGGGGTAGTCGTATCAGATAAGATGCAGCAAACTGCTGTTGTTTTGGTTACGCGCTTGAAAAAGAATGAGAAGTACCAGAAGTATTACAAGGTGAGCAAAAAGTTTAAAGCGCACAACGAGAACAATCAGTTCAAGGAAGGAGACAAAGTTGTGATACAGGAGACGCGGCCGATTTCTAAGGATAAATGTTGGCGCATAATTGCTAAGAGTTAAGCATATGATACAACCACGTTCCATGCTTAAAGTTGCAGACAACACCGGAGCCAAGATTATCCAGGTCTTTAAGGTGTTGGGCGGCACGCGCCGACGGTATGCGCAAATTGGCGATGTGATTGTTGCATCGGTAAAGTTTGCCGAGCCAAAAAAGGCTGTTAAGAAAAAGGACATAGTCCGTGCGGTTATCGTGCGTCAACGCAATGCATTTCGAAGATCGGATGGGTCTTATGTGCGCTTTGACGACAATGCCGCAGTGATTATAGACGGTGTTGAACCTAAGGGTGGGCGTATTTTTGGCCCGATCCCGCGGGAACTCCGCGAGCGCGGATACACTAAGATTATTTCTTTGGCCCAAGAGGTAGTATAACGATATGGCTCTAAACAAACCAAAAATTAAAAAAGGTGATACGGTCCGTGTCCTCCAAGGCAAAGATCGCAGTAAGTCTGCGAAAGTAATTGCTGTGTTGCCACTCAAAGAGCGGGTAGTGGTGGATGGGCTTAATATGCACAAGCGCCATATAAAGCCGCGGCGAGGAGGAAAGAAGGGCGAGATTATTCAGATACCTGCCCCTATGCATATTTCCAATGTACAAATTGTGTGTCCTTCGTGTGGCAAGCCGACGCGCGTAGGGTATCGCATTACCGAGACGACAAAGGTCAGAACCTGTAAAAAATGTAAAGCGGATATTGCTTAATACACCGACATGGCTTCACGCATGCAAGAAAAATATATAAAGGAGGTCGTCCCTGCGCTCAAAAAGCAGTTTGGCTACCCAAACACACTTGCGGTGCCGCGCATTTTGAAAGTGTCGGTCAACTGCGGCGTTGGCAAGATTCGCGATGACAAAGAGCAACAGGAGGTGGTCAAGTATTTGACCATGATCACGGGACAAAAGCCGGTGCCCTGCGTTGCCAAAAAAGCCATCGCAACTTTTAAGACGCGTTTGGGTATGGTGCTCGGATATCGTGTCACCTTGCGCGGGGAGCGGATGTATGATTTCCTAGAGCGCATGGTGCAGAGCGCCATCCCGCGTATGCGTGACTTCCATGGGCTGAATGCCAGTATTGATCAAGGAGGCGCGTTTACTATTGGTATCCGCGAGCACATTATTTTTCCCGAGACGATCAACGAAGAGGTGCACACGATATTCGGGTTTGAAGTTACGATGGTTACCAATGCAAAATCCAAAGAAGAAGCAAAGGCATTATTTACGTTACTAGGATTCCCCTTATACCATGGCTAAAACATCTGTACGCGCACGTGCAAAAAAGAAGCCTAAGTTTTCTACCCGGACGGTACGGCGCTGTTTCCGTTGTGGCCGCAAGCATGGCTATATGCGCGCATTTGATATTTGCAGAATTTGTTTTCGCGAGCTTGCCAATAAGGGGCAAATTCCCGGTATTAAGAAATCATCGTGGTAATCTAGGCATATGACTGATCCAATCCGAGACATGTTTACGCGTATACGCAATGCGCAGGCCGTCAGTAAAAAGACGGTGACTTTGCCATTCTCCAAATTCAAATGGCAGATTCTCAAGGTGCTCAAAGACGAACACTACGTCGAGGAGTTCATCCGCAGAGGCCGGAAGAACAAGAAGTTCATCGAGGTGGTGCTTGGCTACGATGAGGAGTCGCGTCCGCGTATTTCCAGTATCGAGCCTATGAGCAAGCAATCACGGCGCATGTACTGGGGGGTGGCGGATATGCGGCCAGCACGCAGTGGTATGGGCATCTATGTCGTGTCTACCTCCAAGGGTGTCATGTCGTCTTATGTTGCTAAAAAAATGAACGTAGGCGGCGAGGTTATTTGCGAAATCTGGTAATCGACTGATATTTATATATGGCACGAACAGCAAAAAAACCAATTGTACTTCCTGCAGGCGTTAACGTCTCTTTCGAGTCGGGCGTACTCATGATCAAGGGCCCCAAAGGGGAGGTCCGTCGCCAGATCCCGAGCGAGATATCGCCAATTCTGGATGCGGGTGCGCATACGGTTACGTTTGCGGTTGCTCGAGAGACCAAAGAGTCAAACACACTTTTGGGTACAGTAAATGCGCTTGCTGCGGCTATGGTACGTGGTGCGTCCGAAGGATTTGTAAAAATTTTAGAGCTGGAGGGTGTTGGATACCGTGTGGCTATGGATGGGACAGATTTGCTATTGAGTCTTGGATTTTCGCACCCGGTAAAATTCGAAGTTCCCAAAGAGATATCCATCAAGCTTGAGAAAAATAACATTGAGATTTCCGGAGCAGATAAAGAGATAGTTGGGCAGGTGGCGGCTAAAATCCGCGATCTGAAAAAACCCGAGCCGTACAAAGGCAAGGGCATCCATTATCGTGGAGAGTACATCCGCCGCAAGGCCGGTAAAAAAGCCGGAGCAGGTAGCTAACCGATTACGCATATGAAAAACACAGCACGCAACAAACGAATAACACGCCACAAGCGCGTCCGTGCCCGGATACGGGGAACGGCGGAGCGCCCGCGCCTTTCCGTTGCGCGCTCCAATCGACATATTGCTTTGCAGTTGATTGATGACGTGGCACGTAAAACGATCGCATATGCATCCGACACGGAGGAGGTAATCAAAGCCAAAGGCAAGAAACCGGTGGAGATTGCTCATATGATCGGTGTGTTGCTCGCAGAAAAAGCGAAGGCCAAAAAAATTACCACTGCGATATTTGATCGGGGCGGGTACAAATACCACGGTCGCGTAAAGGCTGCGGCAGAGGGTGCCCGATCGGGAGGCCTTGAGTTTTAGTATAAATGCACGTAGTATAGGTATACTTTTAGAACGATATGAGACCATCACATCACCAAAAACCGAGACGGGAAAAGCCTGAATACGATCAGAAACTTATCGATCTTCGGCGTGTGGCACGCGTGGTTGCAGGTGGGCGCCGATTTTCATTCCGCGCGACCTTGGTTATTGGCAACCGCAAGGGCGATGTGGGTGTGGGAGTAGCTAAGGGTGTAGATACCGCGGCTTCTATTGAGAAGGCGTTTCAGCGGGCAAAAAAGAATTTGGTGCACGTACCCATAACTCCAGATGGCACCATCCCACATGAGGTGAGAGGCAAGTATGCCTCTGCGGTGATTGTGATGCGCCCCGCTCGATCCGGCAGGGGTCTTATGGCGGGGGGTCCGATACGCGCTGTATGTGATTTGGCCGGTATTCAGAATGTTACCGCTAAGATTCTCTCACGTAGTACGAATCGCTTGAATAACGCCATGGTCGCCGTTGAGACGCTCAAGAAACTAAAGGCGTCTCGCGTGATGCTTGCCACCACACCGGCTGTTGTCGCAGTATCGGCTACTGCATCGGAGACTAAGTAATTCATATGCTCATCCACGAACTCAAAGCAACAAAAAAAAAGGCACGCCGTGTAGGAAGAGGCGGTAAACGCGGCACGTTTTCCGGCCGTGGTACTAAGGGTCAAAAAGCTCGCTCGGGTCGTCGCATGCGTCCGGAGCTTCGCGATATCCTAAAGAAAATCCCGAAATTGCGCGGGAGAGGCAAACATAGCCTTAAGCCGTTTCAGATAAAACCGTTGGTCATTAATGTGCGTGATCTGGAGCGTTTATTTACTGCCGGAGAGACGGTGAGCCTCCAGACACTCAAAGAAAAAGGAGCACTTGATTTTACCTTGTCCAAGCCCCGCGGCGTAAAAATCCTTGGCACGGGTGAGCTCAAGAAAAAGCTTACCGTAGAAGGTTGCGAAGTTTCCGAATCGGCCAAAGCAAAGATAGAAAAGGCGGGCGGAGCGGTGAGTGCAAAAAAGGTGGTTGCAGAGAAATAATATATTGCTATGAACAAAATTCTCCGGGCACTCAAAGATAAGGACCTCCGGAAAAAGCTACTTACGGTGCTTGGTATTTTTGTGGTATTCCGTTTGGCTGCCGCAGTGCCAATTCCGGGCGTGGACACCAATCGTCTTCGTGCGTTTTTAGGGGGCAATGACATTCTTGGTCTCCTCAATCTGTTTTCTGGCGGTGGGCTCGACAACCTCTCAATCGTTATGCTCGGGGTGGGGCCATACATTACGGCATCTATTATTATGCAGCTTTTAACTATGGTATTTCCCCGGCTCAAAGAGTTGTATCAAGAAGAGGGAGAGGCAGGACGTCAACGCTTCAATCAATACTCACGGTTTTTGACCATCCCGCTTGCAGTGATGCAAGGATACGGGCTCCTTACGATTCTTTCGCGCCAAGGGATATTCGCTAATGCGGATGCATTCCATCTTGCTTCTAATATCGTCATTGTTACAGCCGGGTCATTATTTGTGATGTGGCTTGGCGAGCTTATCACTGAGTATGGAGTGGGTAATGGTGTCTCATTGATGATTTTTGCGGGTATTGTGGCGGGGCTTCCTACTACCATTCAGCAGACGCTATTTACTTTTGATGCATCAGAGATTCCTACATATGTACTGTTTATTGTGATGTCTATTGTTGTGGTTGCGGGTGTTGTATTCATTACTGAAGGAGAGCGCCCGATCCCGGTCTCATATGCCAAGCGTGTACGCGGTCAGCGTGTGTATGGAGGGTTTTCTACCTACCTGCCACTCCGGGTCAACCAGGCGGGAGTTATCCCGATTATTTTTGCGCTCTCGATACTACTTTTTCCGCAGTTTGTCGGCTCACTACTTGAGCTCTCTACCAACAGCACCCTGCATGCAATCGGTAATTTTTTCACCAACTTCCTTACCAACCAGTGGCTCTACGGTAGTTTCTACTTTCTCTTAGTGTTTTTGTTTACCTATTTCTACACGTCGGTAACGTTTGACCCGCAGTCTATTGCGGACAATCTTCAAAAGAGCGGCGGCTTTGTGCCGGGTATTCGCCCGGGCAAGCCAACTGCGGACTTTCTCTCTCATGTTATTACGCGTATTACGCTTGTGGGAGCCTTGTTCCTCGGTATTATCGCGGTGCTCCCGCTTATTGTGCAAAATGCCACGGGAGTGAGCACGATTACACTTGGCGGGACGGCGCTTCTCATTGTGGTGTCTGTGGTGCTCGAGACCATTAAACAGATCGAGGGCCAGCTGGTGATGCGCGAGTATGACTAGACTAGGAAAAAACAGCTTTACGATATAAGCTATAGGTAAATGATACAACCGCCCAATTTTATATTTCTTGGCCTTTCCGGATCCGGTAAGGGCACCCAAGAGGAGCTTTTGCAAACGTATCTCCAGCCGCATTATAAGATGCGGATTATTTCTACTGGTAAAAAATTTCGCGAATTGCAGGATTTGCCGACAGCAGCGGGGCATCGCATCAAGGAGACCCTCGCGGTTGGGGACCTTTTACCGGAGCAGATAGCGATTACCCTGTGGTTAAGTGATGTTATGTATACCATCGAGGAAGATGAGGGGATTATATTTGATGGGAGTCCTCGTAAAATTCGTGAAGCTGAACAGATGGATGAGTTTTTGAAATTCTTAGGGCGATTTGATGAGACAAAGGTAGTGTATCTTTCGGTGAGTCCGGAGGAGGTGACACGGCGGCTCCTGGGGCGTAAGCGTGGGGATGATACAGAAGAGGGTATAAAACGGCGTATCCAGTTTTTCTATGACGAGGTGATGCAGACCATAGAGCATTATACATCTCTGGGAAAATTGGTCGAGGTGAGCGGTGAAAATGACCCAGATACTGTACATCAAAATATTCTCAAAGCGTTAAAGCTGTGAGTCTTATTAAATCAAAAGAAGATATTGCGGCAATCCGCGCGGGCGGGCGGATTTTGGCGCGTGTACTCCGGGCGGTCGCTGAAGCGGTGCATCCAGGGCTTTCTACGGCTGATCTCGATGCGATGGCCGAGAAGCTGATACGAGATGCTGGTGGCACGCCGGCATTTAAGGGATACAAGGCGTTTGGAGCACAGGCGGCCTATCCTGCGACGCTTTGTACTTCGGTCAACGATGAGGTGGTGCATGGTATTCCGTCGGTGCATAGCATTTTGAAAGAGGGGGATATTATTGGGCTTGATATTGGTATGCAGTATGAGGGGCGATATACCGATATGGCGGTCTCGGTGGCGGTTGGCAAAACAGATGATCGTGCGCAAAGACTGATAGCGGTGACCAAAAAATCTTTGGATATTGCAATCTCCAAGGTTTGCTCAGGTGTATCTATCGGTGATATTGGTGATGCGGTGCAAACCTACATCGAGGCGCAAGGTTTTGGTATCGTACGTGACCTCGTGGGTCATGGCGTAGGACATGAGGTACACGAAGATCCGGTAATCCCAAATTTTGGCAAGTCTGGCCACGGACCGAAACTCCAAGAGGGTATGGTGATTGCTTTGGAACCCATGGTGACCGAGGGGAGTTGGCGTGTCAAAATTGATGCCGATGAGTGGACCTGGCGCACCAAAGATGGCTCACGTGCCGCACATTTTGAGCATACGATTTTGGTGACTAAAGATGGCGCTGAAGTATTGACTATGTAGATAGGTTGTTGTACATATAGCCTAGTGTTTCTTTCCCATTTCAAGAAGGAGTAGGATGCTACAATGAAAAAATTTCTCTTAAAGTATCCTTGGGTGCTAAGGATATTGCACTTTTGTGGTTTGACGAATTTAATAGATGAGGACGTGAGAGAATTCGGAGAAAACCGAAGTTAATGGGGAAAGAGGATCTGTGGCTATTTTTCAAAACGCCGATGTTTTTGTGCTCGGCCGTATTCGTTAGCGAATGCGGTTTTTTATTTGTAAAAAATATACTTCTGGGCGGTATGTTGTTCTTGATTCTTTAGGAGTACTTCATTATTCTTATCTCATGCGGTATCTTGGTATAGATTATGGGCAAAAGCGAATCGGGTTTGCGGTCGGAGATGAGGCCCAGGGCATTGCCTTCCCGCGGGAGGTAATATCTGGCGATTGGCAAAAAGTTCGCCATTTTATGGAGGGCATTATTCGCGTGGAGCAGATCGGTGCTATTGTTTTGGGACTCCCCAAGATGTTAAGCGGCAAGTCGTCCTCAAGCACCGAGGCAGTGGAGGAGTTTAAAGCCAAGATTGAGAAGGCGTTTTTGCTTCCTATACATATGGTCAACGAGGTAATGAGTACGAAGGCTGTGTACAAGGGATCTACCAAAAAAGATCGGATAGACGCGGCTTCGGCGGCTTTGATTCTGCAAAGTTTTTTTGATAGTCACAAAAAATAGCTGGGGATTAGGTTATTGGGGTTTGGGATTTTGCCATGCTAAGATATAGGTATTATGGTTACCCGAGATATTTATCTATCCGTTGTCGTACCGGCGTACAACGAAGCAGATAGAATAGAGAGCACCCTCCGGCGACTTGCTGAGTATTTATCTCAACAGCCGTATACGTATGAGATCATCGTAGCGATTGATGGCGCCAAAGATGCTACGGCGTCTATCGCCCAGAAATTGACGAGTGATATCCAGTATATGCGAGTTATTGATCGTAAGGAAAATAAGGGCAAAGGGTATACGGTGCGCGAGGGGATGCTTGCGGCTGAGGGGAAGATTCGGCTTTTTACTGATGCCGACAATTCTACCGACATCAAATATTTCGAGGACATGCGTCCGTTATTTGATAAAGGGTATGAGGTAGTAATATCGAGTCGTAATCCCGCTGATGCCCCCGGAGCTTCCCAGGAGATCCCACAGGCGTTGTTCAAGCGGCTTTTGGGTATGGCCGGCAATATTTTTATCCAAGTTGTCGCCGTACGGGGTATTTGGGATACCCAAAATGGATTTAAGGCGTTTCGCAATTTTGCCGCAGAGAAGATTTTTTCGCAAACCAAGATTTATCGTTGGGGATTTGATATTGAGGCTTTGGCGCTTGCTCGGGCGCTCAAATACAAAATCGCTATTATCCCTATTCATTGGTATAACGACGCAAGAAGCCACGTAAAATTTTCCGCCTATTTTCAGGTGCTCTGGGAGACGGTCAAAGTCCGTTGGTATATTGCAGGTGGTGCGTATAAGCTATAAGCGGCAATAGATGCTCCTATGAAACGAATCACGCCGCTTCGTAATGTAAAGATACTACGTCCGACATCAGAGCTTCGCCAAGACATCGTCTCCGGGGAGTGGGTACTGGTGGCTACAGGCCGTGCTCGGCGGCCAGAGGATTTTGCACGCGTCAAAAAAACTCCAGCACAACCAAAAAAGTCCTGTCCGTTTGAAGATCCGCAAAAATCAGGAAACCCTAGTCCACTCTTGTGGTATCCGCATCCGAAGGCGCTTGCTCGCGATGATTTTGCTAATTGGTTTGTGCAAGTCATCCCCAATAAATATCCTGCAGTCATTCCGCATGCCCAAAATGTCTGCTCGAGCCAGCATCATCGCGGTATATACTCTTCAATGGATGGGGTCGGGTATCACGAGGTAATTATCACACGCAAACATGAGGAGAGTTTGGGTCTCATGTCGGTTGCTGAAGCAGAGCTCGTGATTCGTGCCTATAAAGAGCGATATATGTCGGTCAAGAGCGATCCTTGCCTTGCGTATGTATTGGTATTTCATAATCATGGGCATGAAGCGGGGGCGTCTGTGCCGCATCCACACTCACAGATTATTGCGCTCCCCATTGTGCCACCTGATGTGGTGCGGAGTTTTGAGGGCTCGGAGCGGTTTTTTAAGCGGGAAGAGGCGTGCGTGCATTGTCGAGTAGTTGCCGAAGAGCTTAAACTGGGCGAGCGTATCGTGTATGAGAATGAGCGATTTGTGGCTCTGGCGCCTTATGCCTCGCATAGTTCGTTTGAGTTACGGATATATCCCAAGCGGCACAGTCCGCGTTTTGAAACATTATCTGATAAAGACATGCGACATCTTGCCGATGCCCTTACCAGGATTTTGAAAAAATTGCACAAGGCGCTCAATGACCCCGCATACAATTTTTTTATTCACACGGCACCCCTTATTGGAGAAGCCGGTCAAAATTATCATTGGCACTTGGAGATATTACCCAAAACTTCTACACCAGCAGGTCTCGAGCTTGGGACCGGGGTAGACGTGGTGGTGATCTCACCCGAGGATGTGCCGCGGATGCTCAAGTAGGATATATCAATATATATGAAAAGTTTGTTTGCAAAAAAACTTATAGTTGCCAACTGGAAGCTCTATATCAAAACACAAGCGGAAGCCAAAGCTTTGTACAAGTCTTGTGTGGTGGTTGCTTCCCAGCTGAAACGTACGGAGATGGTACTCGCTGTGCCTTTTGTTTTTGTGTCGCATATGGTCAAGCGCAAAAATATGCATGTTGGTGCGCAGGATGTTTCTTGGGCTGTCGAAGGAGCCTATACCGGAGAGGTATCCGCACGTATGCTCGCTTCGGTGGGTGTTACACATGTCATTGCAGGACATTCAGAGCGTAGAGACTTAGCGGGAGATACAGATGAGCAGGTAGCGCAAAAAGTAAAAGCTGCACTTGGCGTTGGACTGTGGGTGATCCTTTGTGTCGGCGAACGTGAGCGTGCGACCGATGGGTCATCTCTTGTGGTGGTCAAACGTGAGTTACTTGCGAGTCTCAAAGGTGTCAGCCGTATGCTTGCTGGCCATCTTATTATTGCCTATGAGCCGATCTGGGCTATTAGTGCGCATCATCCCAAATCGGTAGATACGCCGGAGAGTACTTTGGAGATGGCGATCTATATTCGTAAAATCTTGCATGATCTCTACGGCAAGGCTACTGCTTCTCGAATTCGTGTTTTGTATGGAGGATCGGTAGCTCCAGAAAATATCCGTGGATTTTTGGAACGTGGTGGTGTGGATGGAGCTCTCGTGGGGCACGCGAGTGCAAGTGCCGGGAAATTTACACGCATCCTGCATGAGACAGAGATGAGTTACTCGCAAGATGTATGAAACACGCACTACCGCAATTATCTACTGAGCGTCTTGAGGGTACGCGTGCGCTCATACGCGTAGATTTTAATGTGCCACTTATCCGTGGACGAATTGTAGATGATTTTCGTATTGTCATGACGCTTCCGGCATTGCTCGATTTGGAGCGGCGCGGCGCTATGATTACGATTCTAGGGCATCTTACCGAGAAAAAACGTCATCGAAGTTTTGCCCCTATGCGAAAAGCTTTGGAGCGGCTTTGCGGACGCAAAATTCTCCTGGCGCGGAGTGTGGAGGAGGCGATGCTCCTTCAGCAAAAAGCTGATCGCAAAACTTGGATACTTTTGGAGAATTTGCGCGTATTCCCCGGGGAGGAAAAAAATAGCGTTCTATTCGCCCGTGCACTTGCGACGCTTGGAGATATATATATCAATGAGGCATTTTCCCAATCGCACCGACCCTATGCCTCAATTGTACGTCTCCCCGGTTTTTTGCCGGCATATGCGGGACCATTATTCTCTCGTGAAGTGGCCCGTCTTTCAGAAGTACTCGATCCCGAGCATCCTTTTTTGTGTATCGTGGGGGGGGTGAAGTTTAAAACCAAAGTGGCGGTACTGGATCGTTTTATGAAAAAAGCGGATGAGGTGTTTGTGGGTGGAGGACTCGCCAATACCTTTCTGGATGCCGCTGGCTATGAGGTGGGTATATCTCCTACCGAAAAAGATGCGGAGCAAAATATCCGCCGTAAGTTTCTCTCCCAGAAAAATTTAATACTGCCATTTGATGTGGTGGTCAAAGGGCACAAGCAAAAATCAGTAGAGGCGGTGTCCGCGCACGATATGATTTATGATGCTGGTCCCGAGACGGTACGTATTTTGAAAGGAAAAATTGCATCTGCACGTATGGTGCTTTGGAATGGTCCGCTTGGGTTTATCGAGCAGGGATACGGGCAGGCGACCGAGGATCTGATTCATGCGCTCGCTCGCGCAAAAGCAAAAACTGTTGTGGGAGGCGGGGACACACTTGCCGTAATACATCGCTACAAACTGGAAAAAAAGTTTTATCACATTTCGACGGGAGGCGGGGCCATGCTTGAGTTTCTTGGGCGAGGAACACTTCCGGGGATTGAGGCATTGCTCGCCGGGCACAAACGGCGCTAAACTAAAAAGTAAATATCAGCGTGTCAGACAAAATCAAGCTTCGCATGATAAGGAGGGCAGTATGTATACAGAGGATAGGTCGCGTCTCGTAGAGCTCCTCGGTGTTGTCGTAAAAGAGTCGTCTCCCCATGGAGAGATGCCTGAGGCCGCAGAACCTCTTGCCAAGGCCCTGATTGGAGCGATTCTCTACAATGATCCTTTATTTTTTGGGGGTGCAGTGACGAGCTTGCTACGTCAATTAATCGAAGAGGCAAGATCTCATAATACCTGGGTGACCGAGGAGGAGTGGCGGCGGGCTGAAGTATTAGCGCTACTACTGGAGCGTAGCTTCAGAGATCGCGGTGAGGCAATCACCCGGGAAATTGCTTTGGGGGGACGCAATGCTTTGGAGGCGTCACGGTGTACTTTGGTGCCAGAACATACTTTTCGAGAGGCAGCATAGGGTCGGCAAGTGCCGACTTTTTTCTTTTTTCATGTGCTCATATATACTAATCACATGGCGACAAAGCATTGGGTTATTCGATTATTCCCCGAGGATGAGATGCAGGCAGTATTTTCCGATGAGCCAAGTATTGTCCAGCGGTTACTCTGGCGGCAGGATATCCGTACTCGAGAGGCGGCGGACATTTTTTTGTCTCCGGATTATGCCCTGCATACGCATGATCCGTTTTTACTCAAAGATATGGAGCGAGCGGTCTCGCGTATTGGGCATGCGATACGGTCCAATGAAAAAATTATTATCTTCGGTGATTACGATGCAGATGGGATTTGTGGATCGGTAGTATTTCATGATTTTTTTCGTGCAGTAGATTTTTCCAATTTCCAAAATTATATTCCACACCGGTATGAGGAGGGATATGGGCTGAAAATGCGTCATATTGAGGAGTTTGCTTCTGGAGGAGCCAAGCTTTTGATTACGATTGATTGTGGGGTCACGAACTACAAAGAGATCGAGCGCGCCGGAGAGCTGGGCGTGGATGTGATTGTGATTGATCATCATATTGTGCCGCCGCAGTGGCCACCGGCATATGCCATCATTGACTATAAGCATCCGGATGATGCCTATCCTTCCAAATATTTGTCAGGCGCGGGGCTTGCATTTAAAGTAGTGCAAGGCATCCTCGTGCGCGGTACTTGGCCGGTGACACTGGAGTGGTCCAAATGGCTTTTAGATGTAGTAGCTATTGCAGGTGTTGCGGACATGGTGCCGATTCTTGGTGAAAATCGCGTCTTGGTGCATTACGGCCTCAAGGTGCTTTCCCGGGCGCGCAGAGCTGGTCTTAAAGAGTTGTACCGTACCCAACGCATGGGAGTGAACCCAACGATTACCTCGGATACGATCGGGTTTACCATTGCGCCGCGGATCAATGCCGCATCCCGTATGGGGCACGCAACTACGGGATTTGAGTTTCTCACTACCGAGTCGAGCGAGGAGGCACGTTGGCTGGTGACGCGTCTTGAGGGAGAAAATGAAGATCGTAAAAAATTAGTCGAGGAGATTTGCATAGAGTTAAAAAAAGAAATTGCAAAACTTCCGGAGCTCCCATCAGTGTTTTATTTTGGCAAAAAAGAATGGTTGCCGGGAGTTTTGGGAATCGCGGCTACGCGTTTGGTCGAAGAGTATGGGCGTTCGGCATTTCTCTATGGCGGTGCCCCGGATCACATGAAGGGGTCTTGTCGTACGGCAAGTGGTATCAATGCGGTGGAGGTGATGCGCGCATGCGCGGATACGCTTTTGGAGTTTGGTGGGCATCAGGCGGCGGGAGGATTCTCTTTGGAAGAAAAAAATGTTGGCGTATTTGGTCATAAACTCCGTGAGGTGGTAGCGCGTGAGCTTGATAATCCGCAACCAGTTGAGATTGTTTTGGAGGCGGAGCTTCATGCAGGGGATGTTACCTGGGAGGCATTTAATACGGTGGAGCGTTTTCAGCCGTTTGGACAGGAGAATAAAAAACCACTTTTTCTTTTGCGGGATGCGGAAGTGGTATCTGCTCAAGTATTTGGGAGCGGCGGTAAGCACTTGCGTCTGGGGCTCGCGGATAGTGCACGGACGGTCTCGGCACTCAAATTTAATGCGCCGCGCGAGTGGATGGATGTGGTCGCAGTAGGCGCGCATGTGGATGCGGTAGTATCGTTCGATCTTAATGAGTGGAATGGTAATCGCGAGCTTCGTCTGCGTCTCGAGGATATCCGGTTGAGTTAACACGTGCATCTTTTTCTTGTGGAAGTTCTATGCTACGGATAGTGCATGCCCAAAGCACGTGCTTTTTTGTGTGTACTCTGTGGTTGTATTGCTGGCATAGCAGTACGTTCTTTCTGGCCGATTGCTGTCCCTGTAGTGTATGGTTTGATCGCAGGCGCTATCGCATCTTTTTCTTTTGGATTACTAGACACACGAGTACGCCAAAGGGCAAAGTTGAATCATGCGGTAGTGCTTGGTATGATGCTGATGAGTTTTGGGCTCGGCATATGGCGGTATGATGCGGTGGAGTTTGCCTATCAAGATCCATTTATATTGGGGGATATAGGACCAAGGATTGTACTCGAGGGAGTTGTAGCGGAAGAGTCGCAAGAAAATGCAAATTCACTGCGGCTTGTGATTGAGCTCAAGCAAATAGCCCACGATCAAGGAACGCGTCCTTTATTGGGGCGGGTTGTCGTGTATGCGGACGAGTATCCTTCGTATGTATACGGAGATAAATTGCGTCTTTCTGGCGTCTTGGAACGGCCAGAGGCATTTGATGGGTTTGATTATCCTGCATATCTTAAGTCAAAAGGCGTATATGCACTCATGCGTCATCCACAGATAGAGTTGATCCAGCGTGATCAGGGAGTCGTAGCATATCAATATCTCTTACGTATAAAACAGCGTGTGGAGCAGGGAGTAGAGGAGATAGTACCGGAGCCACACGCTTCATTACTCAAAGGTCTTCTTGTGGGGTCGCGTACCGGCATCCCGGAAGATCTTTCTTTAGATTTGCAACGTACGGGGACGACTCATATTGTAGCGCTCTCCGGATTCAACATTACGATTATCGCCGAAAACATTGCCGTGCTCATGAGGGTTTTACATGTTGGGGCTGTAGCGGGGTTTTGGATACCGGTCATATGTGTGATTGGATTTACGGTGATGACGGGAGCATCTGCCTCCATCGTACGGGCAAGTATTATGGGTATTCTCGTACTTATAGCGCGTCGAGAGGGGCGGTCGTATCAGGCGGCCAACGCTATTGTATGCGCGGGAACACTGATGATGCTCTATGATCCGCGGATTCTCCGATTTGATGTAGGATTTCAGCTTTCATTTTTGGCGACATTCGGCATTGTGTATCTTGCGCCGATAGTAAAACGGTATCTTGGGTGGTTCCCACAATATTTCGGCGTACGCGAGAATCTAGCATCTACACTTGGCGCGCAAGCAAGTGTATTGCCGACCCTCATATACTACTTCGGAACATTGTCGTTTATTAGTCCACTTGCGAATATACTAGTCTTATCATTCATCCCGATCACTATGGCGTTTGGTTTTGCGGCGGTGCTCGCGGGGTTTGCCGCGTCCCTACTCGGAATGCTTTTGGGGGGTGTAAGTTATGCTTTACTTTCCTACGAACTTTTTATCATACATGTTCTTGGGTCTCTGCCGTTTGCATCAGTAGACTTAGGGCATGCAGGATTTGTAGTGTTGGTATCTTTGTATGGAGGAGTTTTTCTTAGGGCGCTGGTGAGTCACCGGCGGACGCAGAAGTATAGAGCGGTATCTGGAGGCGATGCAGTCCTTGGAGCGCGCTAATCGCAGTAAATGGAGAGGCGTAGGCAATCTTATAAAGTGTTGCCGCCGAGGCTTGGTCTTTGATGTGCTCAAATGCTTCACCGAGCCAGATAAGTACAAATGGCGATGGTGCAGGATATTTTCGTAATACTTGAGTTGTAAGGGCGATGCCATCTTTTGTTTGACCGGCGAGTATTTTTTTTCTTGCTTCAGAGAGTGGTACAAACAGCGCCTGCATCTCCGCCGGGGAGCGGAGCAGGAGTGCGCGTTCATATATTTTTGTATCTCCAGCTAAGGTAGCGGCAAGTACCGCATACAGCACATACTCATTGTCTTTTGGTGTGCGCGCCGTAAGCAGCATGAATGCCGATGCCGCTTCTTGGTATGCCTGCTTATCCAAGAGGGCATTCCCATATACAAATGCCGCCTCGTCGTTGTCGGGGAGGTTGGGGTATATTTGTGCGATGGTACTGATAGCTTTGTCCGGTTGTCGTGCGCGTAGATATGCCCATCCAAGAGTAATGATTTCCCGCTTTTCCATGCTATTGCCTTGAGCAAGATCAAGAGCTATCTGGTATTCACGCAGGGCTTCATCGCTTGAGTTTTGCTTTTCTAGAGCAACGGCGAGGTTGTGGTGGTTTCGCACGTCGTTTGGGTGGACACGCAGAGCGGCGCGCCAAAGGTGCTCTTCGTTTTGCCAGTCTTTGATGCGCGTATGTGATTGGTAGGCGAGGGATAGGAGTATAAGAAAAGTAGTACCTATGAAACCGAGCTGTACGGCGCGTGCCTTTTGCATAAAATATGTATCAAAAATCGAATATCCTGCCGCCGTAACTGCAAGCGCCAGACCAGGGAGTGCAATATATAAAAAGCGCTCGTTGATAATTTCGCGCAATGGGTTAAACACATTGTGTACTGGGATAAGGGCGATAAAAAACCAACTGATGCCAAGTAATTGTAGGGGAGCGTACTTTGCAGTATGCTCCGTGCGCCACAGACGCCACATGTACCAGAGTATCGCCATGATGGCTGTTCCTGAAATTAAAACCCCGCTATCACTAATTGCGTACGATGTGCCAAAGGAGTCGTAGTTGACCGTAAGATGGTATGGGAGGAGACTAATTTTAATATAGTGGGTGACACCGCGGATCATGGTAAGTATTGCACTTCCGTAAGATCCTCCCCAAGGAGTTTCTGTTTGGCTGAATGATCCAAGATACAGTATACGAAGCATGAGATACACGCTACTGCTCACCGAGAGAGAGATGATCCCGCGCCATGCTATACGTGTGGGCCGTTGTTGCCAGGAGATGACGGCCGCAAGAAGCGGAATAATGATGGCCTGTTCTTTTGTGCATATTGCAAGAAACGATGCGATAGTGGCGCCAGAAATATAGAGCCAGGGTTGTTTGCCTGCTAGAGATTTTGTAAATAGTATGAGTGCGACGAGAGTAAGGCTGGTTGCCCAAAGGGTGGTTTGCTGGGTGATCCAAAGAATTGCTTCGGTTCCGGCAGGATGCAGGGCAAATATCAGTGCCGCGATACATGCCATAGATGCTTTGCGAACGAGTAGGGAGACGAAGAAAAAAAACAGTACGGTATTTAGTATATGCACTCCCATGCTTACTATGTGCCAGCGTCCGGGGTGCATACCGAGAAGTGACAGCTCTTGTGCGGATATCCATATGCCAAATGGTCGGTATATGCCGCCCGCATCTTTTACTTGAGATGCCCAGGCGGTTTCGGGATGAGTGGTATATTGTAGAATATTTGGCTCCCGAAGTGCAGTATTTGTTTCTATAGAGAGATAATCGTCGTAGACAAATTCATATCGATGTGTTGGCCAAAAAAGCAAACACACTATACTCACCAGGAAAATTATCATGCATGTATACCATAGAGCCGGGGATTTTTTCATGTTGGTATCATACCATGCGTTTTGATGTGTTGGAGCTTCCTTGCGGCTTGCCAGAAGGTGTCATTACGCGCTAGGAATGGTATATGTCTCGAGTCCAAAAAGCTATTTTGGCGATTCTCGCGGTCTCAGCCAGTGCCGTTTGGTATGTCATTTTATCGGCGCCGCCGGAAGTGCTGACTATATATTTTTTTGATGTTGGCCAAGGGGATAGCGCACTTGTTACATCACCTGACGGTACGCAGATTTTGATTGATGGCGGACCGGATGATACGGTGCTTCGTAGATTGGGGGAGGTAATGCCTTTTTATGATCGCTCTCTGGATGCGATTATTTTGACTCACCCACATGCAGATCATGTCAATGGTCTTGTGAAGGTTCTGGAGCGATATGAGGTTGGCATGGTGATTGACTCGGGTGCCGTATATGCAACGGGTGCCTACAAGGAGTGGGAGCGCCGTATCAGGGACAAGCATATACCGCATGTTATTGCAGTATCCGGCCAGCGCATGATTGCGGGGGGAGATTTGCGGGTAGATATGATTGCGCCACTTGAATCATTCGAAGGCGCCTCACGTAAAAACGTGCATGACGGCATGGTGGTTGTAGAGCTAGCGTATGGTGAAACGTCGGTGCTATTTACGGGAGACATGGAAGATGATCTAGAGCGAAAACTTCTGTATTTCGGAGTATTGCCAAATACGGATATTTTAAAAGTAGGACATCATGGGTCAAAGACTTCGAGCGCGGAAAGCTTTTTAAAAGCAGTATCTCCAGAGGCGGCAGTTATATCAAGCGGCCAGAAAAACAGATATGGTCATCCGCACGAGGACGTGCTTGTCCGTCTCGAGCAACTTGGCATATCCTTGCATCGGACGGATGAGGAGGGGACGGTTGTGCTTGTTGCTGATGCCTTTGGCACCTACACATTCCGGGGAAAGTAGTAAGGGAGTAGTATTCACAAAGGTTTTTCTCTATGGTAGTCTGGGTGCATATGACAAGCACTATCGAGAAAACATTGGTTATTATCAAGCCAGATGGCGTCAAGCGCGGTCTTATGGGGCGGATTCTCCAGCGTTTTGAGGATGCGGGATTAAAAATAGTTGGTATGAAGATGCGTTGGGTAGATGCTGGTCATGCTCAAAAACACTATACGGAAGATTTGGCAATTCGTCGTGGAGAGCATGTACGCAAACAAATGGTAGAGTTTATCACGAGTGGTCCGGTAGTGGCGTTTGTGATTCAGGGAGTTAATGCTATAGAAAACGTACGCAAAATGATCGGAGCTACTGAGCCAAAAGCGGCGTCTCCCGGGACGATTCGAGGAGATTTTTCGCATATGAGCTTCTCTCATGCGGATGCGGAAGGCAAAGGTATTGAAAATTTAGTGCATGCGTCCTCCGATGCTACTGACGCCGAGCATGAGGTATGGCTTTGGTTCAATGTGGATGAGATTTCCGACTACAAAACGGTGCACGAGACGCATACATTTTAATACTAGGCGCAATCCCTGTGGAAGTGCTACAATAAAAACGGCCTTGCCCGGGTTATACTTTTAGGACACCACATATTTTGGGAGCCTTATATAGCAGATCGCTGTGGCGATATGCCGCGGGCACCCACGTAGAGAAGGGCTAAAAGTTCGCCCGGGCAGGGCCAAGCTAATCTATAACATGCAATTACCTAGCAAAAAAGCGATAATCGCTTTTTTCATTCTTATTGTGGCGGTTCATGTCGCCGGGTTGAGCTACCAATGGTATCATAAACTGTGGTGGATTGATATTGTCATGCATGCATCAGGCGGTTTCTGGGTCGCTATGGTGGTTGCGTATGGGTACCAGTTGGTAGCGCCCCAGTCACATGTCTCGATGCCGCGATGGCTCTATTTCTCTTCCCTCCTGGGTATCGCCATGATTATAGGCGTGGTATGGGAGTGGGGGGAATTTGTCTCAGATGCATTATTTTTTCCAACTAGGTTTGTATTTCGTATGCAGTTGGGTCTTACAGATACTATGGGAGACCTCTTAGCAGATCTTGTCGGCGCGGCTGCGTATCTGGGGGGTCGCATATATACTAGACATAAAGCCTAATATGGTTAAACTTACTTTTTTTGGGGGCGCGCAAGAGGTTACGGGGGCATGTTATCTTTTGGAAACAGACACAGTACGTATCTTGATAGATTGCGGGATGTTCCAGTGCCCGCGGTTTTGTGAGATGCGTAACGTCGACAAGTTTCCTTTTGACCCCATCTCGATCGATGCCCTGTTTGTAACGCACGGACATATGGACCATATTGGTCGCGTACCCAAGCTGGTGCGTGACGGATTTAAAGGGACTATTTATTCTACACCGCCCACCAAAGATTTTTCCAACATTATGCTCCGCGACTCGTTGGGTATTATGGAAAAAGAAGCGCGCCACCATGAGGAAAAACTTTTTTATTCGGAGGAAGATATAGAAAAAGCCGCCTCAATGTGGCAGGGGGTTCCCTATGGGCAAAAGATTACTATAGGCAATCTTTCGCTGATCCTTCGGGATGCAGGGCATATTCTTGGATCTGCCATCGTAGATATTGATGCTGATAATAATGGTACACATGTACGTCTCGCGTTTACCGGCGATCTTGGTAATTCACCTACACCGATTCTTTCACCGAAAGAGCAAGTGACAGGAATTGAGTATCTGACCATTGAGTCGGCGTATGGAGACAGGATCCATGAGGACAAAGCCGATCGCAAGATTAAACTAGAGCGGGTTATTGAGGACACGATTAAGGCGGGGGGTACACTTATGATTCCGGCGTTTAGCTTGGAGCGTACGCAGGAGCTTTTGTTTGAACTCAATGATCTTGTAGAGCACGGCCGTATCCCGCGTGTACCGGTATTTATCGACTCACCCCTTGCCATTAATGCAACTACGGTATACCGCAATTACAGTGCGTATTTCAATAAAGATGCTCAAGCGCTCATTCAGTCAGGAGACGACCTTTTTAAATTTCCCGGGCTCAAACTCACCAAGTCGACTGATGATTCCAAGGCAATCAACGATGTTCCAGCACCAAAAATTATCATGGCAGGGGCGGGTATGATGCAAGGAGGAAGGATACTCCATCATGCGCGCCGATATTTACCGGATTCTAAAAACGCTATTTTGTTTGTTGGGTATCAGGCATCCGGGTCGCTGGGGCGTAGGATCCTCGAGGGAGCATCCGAGGCGGTTATTCACGGAGAGCGGATACCTATTCATGCCAAAGCCTATGATATTGGCTCATACTCGGCACATGCGGATTCAGATATGTTGTTTGATTATGTAGCAGGAGCTCGTGAAGGACTCAAAAAAGTATTTGTAGTGCAGGGTGAGCCAAAAGCGGCGCTGTATCTGGTACAGCGCATCAAAGACAATCTCGGTCTTGAGGCGCTCGCACCGCACCTGGGCGATAGTTTTATTTTGGCAGAGTAGTATACTACATACTATGCCGGAAGATACGAAAACTAAATCGCCACATTATCATCTCAAATACAAAATTTGCGTCTCGGGTGCGGCAGAGACCGGGCATTGCTCGGCAGATGCGCTCGATAAAGCAAAAGAGTTGGGGCGGGAGATTGTTCGGCACAATTGCGTGTTGGTCACGGGTGCCACTACCGGCTTTCCGTTTTGGGCTGCCATTGGGGCCAAAGAAGAACACGGCATTTCTATTGGGCTTTCTCCGGCATCCTCGGAGCGGGAGCATGTGGAGCGATTTAAGCTCCCGGTAGACTATATGGATATAATTATCTATACCGGATTTGATTATTCGGGCAGAAACTTGCTCCTTACCCGGTCTGCAGATGCGGTGGTGATTGGGTGCGGACGTATTGGCACACTCAATGAGTTTACGATTGCATTTGAAGATGGGAAACCCATTGGGGTACTCTCCGGTACGGGGGGGACTGCGGATGTTATTGAAGATATCGTCAAAGCCTCCAATCGTAAGGCACGCATTGTATACGATGAAGACCCAAAACGTCTTTTGGAAAAATTGATAGCTTTGATTGAGGAAGAAAAAATACAAAAAGAATAATTTTTTATGTTACAGTTCGACCCCATAACTATACGCATATGTTCGCAACTCTTGCTTGCGGTGATACTAGGGATGCTTGTGGGAGTGGAGCGCGAACACCGGCGCAAAGCGGCCGGGCTCCGTACCTATACGCTTGTGTGCCTGGGGGCCGCGCTATTTACCATACTTTCGGTAGATGGATTTTCACGGTTTGCATTTCGGGACAGTTTTGATCCGGCACGTATCGCCGCACAAGTAGTGGTGGGTATTGGGTTTATCGCCGGAGGACTTATTATTTTGCATGACAATAGAATCCAGGGCTTGACCACTGCGGCAGGACTTTGGACGGTTTCCGCAATTGGTATGGCGGTTGGCCTCGAGTTTTATACGGTTGCTATTTTTACTACACTACTCACGCTTAGCATTATGTGGGTATTACGGAGAGTAGAGGCGGGTATCCCGCGTGAAGATATTGCGGAGGTGATTCAAATCGAAAAATAGTCCATGGGAGCACATACCAAAGTCTACTCCGGTCTAGGGTTACTGGTAGGGACAGTTGTTGGCGCGGGAATGTTTGCGCTGCCGTATGTGGTAGTGCGTGCTGGTCTATGGTGGAGTGTATTTCATCTGGTGTTTACCTTTGGCGTGCTGACTACGCTCCATCTTCTCTATAGTGAGGTGATCTTCGCGACGCCTAAAAAACACCGCTTGCCGGGGTACGCGCGTCTGTATCTTGGAAATGTTTTTGGGCGGGTTTCGCTCGGCTCGGCGGTCATCGGTTTTTATGGAGCGATGCTTGCCTACGGTATCCTTGGGGGAATATTTCTTGAGCGTATCTTGGGGGGCGCGGTATCTGCGGGATCGTTGAGCGCACTCTTTTTTATGTGTGCGGGGGCGGTGGTGGCGGTCAATCTCATGCGCGTAGGCGAGATTGATTTTGTCTTGAGTGTAGCATTGATCCTATTTGTAGGAGTCTTATTCTTACTTGCGTTTCCACATGCAGATATTGCCCGCGTAGGATCAGGGGATCCAAGTGCGTGGTTTTTCCCATACGGTATTTTTCTCTTTGCATTTGCGGGGGCTTCTGCAATCCCGGACGCGGCGGACGTATTTCGCCACAACAACAAAAAACTATTTCGTAAGATTGTAATTGGCGGGACGGTCATTCCGCTCGTGATTTATCTTTTGTTTATTTACACGGTTGCTGGCGTTTCTGGCGCGGCGACTTCGCAGGATGCTATCTCGGGTCTTTTGCCGTATCTCGGGTCGGGTGCGGTGTTCTTGGGCGCACTCATCGGATTATGTGCTGTGTTTCGATCCTATATTTCTATGGGAGCGGATCTGCGCAATATTTACCGGTATGATTATGGCTGTGATGATTTTGTAAGCTGGCTCTTGGTTATGGCGGTGCCGCCGATACTCTATTATTTCGGCATGAATGATTTTTTGGGTGCGATTGGCCTTGCAGGCGGCGTAGCAATCGGCATAGATGGTATCACGATAGTCCTTTTGACGCTGGCGTTGCGTCACAAGCGATCAAACATACAAAATGGCTTAGGGGCAAATTGGGTTCTTTGGATTATTCTTGCGGCGTTACTCGCCGGTGTTGTGCGGGAGCTGTGGTTTAGTATTTTTAGCGTATAGACATGAAACATGTTTCGGTAAATCGCGTTATCCGCATCCTCCTTCTTTTTATATTTACTGCCAATGTGGGGGAGGCGCTCTTTGTGCCGGTGTTTGCGATCTTTGTCACCGACATTGTCCAGGGTGCCACGTTTTCTACTATCGGGCTTGCAGTTGCATTTTCCGCTGTCGCAAAGTCTGTATGCCAAGTGCCATTGGCGCGATATCTAGATAAAAGGCGTGGCGAGCATGATGATTTTTGGGCGATGATCGCCGGATCTTTACTTGCTACACTTGCATCATTTTCACTGCTCATAATCTCTTTGCCGTGGCATCTGTATCTGGTGAACGTCGCCGTGGGTATATCGAGCGCGGCACTGATGGCCGCGTACTATGCGGTATTTGCACATCACGCAGACAAGGGGTCCGAGGGTCTCGAGTGGAGTCTATTTAGTGTGGTGGGGCTTACGGTCTCTACAGCCTTGGGTGCCGCCATCGGGGGATATATCGCAGATCTTTTTGGTATCCGGGTTTTAATTGTCGCGGTGGGGATGATGAATGTCGCCGCAACGTTTGTTCTTGTATCTCTCTATCCATTTTTGCTTGTGCGTACCCAGCCGGTGCTTGTTGAGCAGCAAAAAAGGCCCTAGCGGCCCGTGGAGTTTTCTGTACGCATGAAGTTTATGGCGGGACGAGGAACGGAGTTTCCTCTAGGGAATAGAGGCATTGGATTGAGACGGGAAATTAGCCAATCCAGGAAAGTCCGTTCATTCGTCCCATAAGGAGGTCTTACGCTCAAGCGTAGCGTGTCTATAGTGGATGTCAAATAGTGCGCAAAAAGAAATCCCTGCTTACTTGGCAGGGACTGCTTTTTTGACGATCATTTCAAATGCTTTCGGGTGCTTTACGGCGAGCTCAGCGAGGATCTTACGATCAATCTCGATGCTTGCTTTTTTGAGTGCTCCCATAAGCTTACTGTAGGAGATGCCGTGCAAACGGGCGGCGGCATTGATCTTGATCTCCCAGAGCTTACGGGCAGTTCGCTTTTTCTTGCGATTGTCCTGGAAACGGTTGACGCCGGCATGCAGGAGTCCTTCGCGGGCGGCGCGCTCTTTTGATTTGCGTCCCCAACGAAACCCCTTGGTTTGCTTGAGTACCTTGCGGCGGCGCTTTACAGATATAGTTCCTCGTTTTACGCGTGTCATGTTCAGTAAATAAGATTAGCGGCTATGCATGTATGGAAACGGGATAACGGCGCAGAGTCTCTTTTTCTTGGACGAATCCAGTCATGCCTTTTTTGCCGAGCTGTTTGGTGCGTCGAGCCTTGGCATTGAAATGATTCTGACCCGAAGAACGCCGGAGCGCCTTGCCGTTTTTGGTAACTTTGATTCGTTTGGATACTGATTTGTTGGTTTTTGCCATGGTCGGTTATTCCTTCTCTATAGTCATATTGAGTCCGCGTGGGCCTTTGAGGGCAGGGGCGGTCACTTTGTATGGGGTGGTAATAAGTTTTAAAAATGTATCGAGGCGTCCTTGGATAAAGTTTCTGTCTAAATATTTCGCTCTGCCGCGCAGGATAAACTCGACGCGGACCTTGTTGGACTCTGCCAAAAACTCTTCGGCGGCCCGGGCTTTGAGCTCCATATCATGAAGCGAGGTATTGAGCCCGATGCGCACCCCTTTTATCTCGATCTCTTTTTGCTTTTTTGCCGACTGCCGCGCCTCTTTTTCTTTTTGGTACTGATACTTGCCATAGTCCATAATCCGGACTACCGGCGGCACGGCTTTCGCGGCAACTTCTATGAGATCCAGACCTTGCTCCAAGGAAAGCTCGAGAGCTTTCGAGGTATCCATAACGCCAAGATTCGAATCATCCGCGCCTATGACGCGGACCTGTGGAACCCGTATTTGGTTATTGATTCTTGGGTGGTCTATGGTCGGTTTGTTAATCGCGGTGGAGACGGGGAGAGTTGAACTCCCATCCGAGAGGCTAGGCCATAAAAACGTTTTACAGGCTTATTTCACTAAAAGCGAAAGGGGTTGCCCGATAATGTCGCAATCTGTATCGGACGTCGAGATTGCCGAGCTCGAAGATATAACACCGGGGTTCTGCCGTACGAGCGTGAGCAGATCCGATGCTCTGGACGAATCCAGAGAAGAGCTCGTTGCCACTAAGCAAGCGCAAGCGCCGGTTCAGCGGAAAAAGCTTTTGTAAATAAGTTTGCACTTATTCGTTTGCAGTTTGGTAAAGGAGTCCTGCGCTCCTGCCTGATTTTTAAGGTTTTACCTCCGTCGAAGCCTGTCGTCCCCGCATCTTTCCTGCGACAACTTCCATGCAGGGCACATCTGAATATCAAATCGTTGCTGATGTACTGCCTATGGAACTATGAGTCGTAAAAAAGAGGCGGGGCAGGATTATTCCTGCGAGTATTTAAGCGTACGGTTGATACGCCTCCCTTCCTCGCGTTTTTGTATCTTTTGGCGTTTGTCTATGGTCTTTTTGCCACGTCCAAGGCCAAATTTGAGCTTAATGAGATTGCGCTTAGTATACACCTCCAGAGGCACTAAAGTCAACCCCTGTTCGGCCGATTTGCCTGTAAGATAGCGGATTTCTTGCTTATGGAGGAGGAGCTCTCGGGTCCTGTCCGGGTCATAATCCTCGGGGGTATTGGCGGTTTGATAGGGGGGGATATGCGTGCCGACGAGTAGCGCCCGACCGTCGCGAATAATGATGTAGGAGCCCTGAATACGAGCCATGCCTTTTCGTATTGCTTTTGCTTCGTAACCTTTCAACGCCAAACCAGCCTCGAAGGTCTCCAGGATCTCATAGTCAAAATGCGCTTTTCGGTTTTCGGTAAGGGATGGCATAAGGGGATTGTAGCATACCTTTTATGTGTGGTAGATTTGATGCGGATATAAAACAAAAGGAGACATAGGCATGCCGCAAGCAATTCTTTTAAAACCAACCGAGCGTCGCTGGGTCAATCGGTTTTTTCTGGTGATGGAGTTTTTGCATAAGGTTGCATTTGGAGAAAAAGATGTTTTTAAACGTATCTTTCTCGCCGAAGGGGATGCTGATATTGCGGCTCAGTATATTACACCAGAAGATGCAGGGCGTTTCTACCCAGGCCGTGTTCCCGACGGAGAGGATATGTTCCTTTTATTGCCGCAGAGCTTCTTGTCCGCGCTTAACCTCATTGGTGGTACGGCGGCTGTGTTGGGCATAAACAAACACCGTCCCTTGCCGAAATATCTCATGGTTATAACCATGGCCATTCATGAGTGCAGGCACAAGGCACATGCGCGTGGCGCGCCAATCCTTAAAAGACCTGCCATGGAAGAGTGTATGATGAGTATGATCCCTCCTTCTGATGCCAGTATGCTTGCATCTTTCTTGGTGGACTGGTTTGCTTTAAATGGGATAATTCGCGGCACTCCCGCTACATGGGATGAATGGGATGCAGTTCTTATAGAGGGATCGATTGTGTTTTTGTGGGACAGGTACTTGCGCAGATTACGGACTGCATTTGATCCCGAGCGTGTCCTTTTGGAGTTTTATGCGCCGCGGATAATCAAATTGGGTATGGCGTAAATAAGGCAGAGGGGCGGAAGAATAGCCGCCTCTTTTATTTTTTATGTTTTTCTATGCCAGCGCTATATAGGCACCAAGAACTCTTTATTTTCGGACGTTTTAGGGATAGAGTGTACATATGCTGATGCATGATTATATTCAAAAATTAGTGAGGGGCGGATTACAGGAGCTCTACCCCGAAGTGAGTCTTTTGGATTTTTCGGTGGAGTACCCGGAAGATTTTAGCCATGGGGATTTCGCCACCAATGCCGCCATGGTGCATGCGCGGGCGCTTGGTAAGAATCCGCGAGAAATCGCCGAGGCTTTGGCCCAAAAGATACAGTCTGCAAAGGGTGAGAAGATCGAGCGGGTGGAGATCGCCGGCCCGGGGTTTATTAATTTTTATTTGTCGCGTTCGGTACTTGCGAATGGCGTGGCTGAAGTCCTGGAGCATGGTGATAGATACGGAGCAAATGATGCTCTCAAGGGGAAGCGTGTGGTGGTGGAGTATACTGACCCCAATCCATTCAAAGCATTTCATATTGGCCACTTGATGACCAACTGCATTGGTGAGTCGCTCTCGCGTATCGTTGAGTTTTCCGGTGCAGATACCAGGCGCATTAACTACCAGGGAGATGTGGGACTGCATGTGGCAAAAGCTGTTTGGGGTATGTTGGTTGCGCGTGACGCGGGAGAGCTTGTCCAAGTCCGGACGCAAGGTGTGTCCGAAAAAGCCATGTTTCTCGGTAAAGCCTATGCCTATGGCGCAGGAATGTATGAGGATGACGAGGCGGTCAAAAAAGAGATACAAGAGATCAACAAAAAAATATTTGCACGATCCGATGCTGATATTACGGCTTTGTATGATGAGGGAAGGGCGTGGAGTCTTGAGTATTTTGAGACCATATACAAACGTTTGGGCACCAAGTTTGACCATTATTTTTTTGAGTCGGAGGTTGCTTCACTTGGCAAACAACTTGTGGAGACGGGGATTGAGAAAAATATTTTTGAGCGATCAGATGGCGCGGTGGTATTTCGTGGAGAAAAATATCCTGGATTGCATACGCGTGTATTTATCAACTCCGATGGTCTCCCTACGTACGAAGCAAAAGAGCTTGGTCTTGCCGTGACTAAATATGAGAAGTGCCCATACGATATGGCGCTTGTGGTGACCGCCAACGAGGTCGCCGATTATTTTAAGGTGGTGCTCAAAGCCCTGGGGGAGCTGCGGCCCGATCTTGCGGAGAAAATCATCCATGTACCGCATGGGGTTTTGCGTCTGAAATCCGGCAAGATGTCTTCGCGTACGGGAGATGTGGTAACCGCGGAAAAACTTTTGGAGGATGTGCGTGCGGCACTCGGAGGAAAAATGGCAGAGTCGGATATTCCGGAGGCAGAGCGCGAAGATCTTTTGGATATGATTGCGGTCGGTGCAGTGAAGTATTCCATCATCCGGCAATCTGTGGGCAAAGATATTATTTTTGATTTTGAGACCTCGCTTTCGTTTGAGGGGGACTCGGGACCGTATCTCCAGTACACGCATGCGCGCGCTTGTTCAATTTTGCGAAAAGCCGGAGAGGCGGGTATTAAAGATACTTTGGAAGCGCCATCAGATACGACCAAGAATCTTGAGCGAATACTCATGCGTTTTTCGGACGCGGTGCGGGCGGCAGGGGAGGCGCGGGATCCGCATTATATTGCTACGTATCTGTATGTGCTTGCCCAAGAGTTCAATGCTTTTTATGCGCACGAGCGGATAGTAGATTCTGGAGATGAGGCGCCGTATCGTGTAGCGCTCACGAGAGCCGTATCCATAGTACTCAAAAATGGTCTTGACCTTTTGGGCATTAGGGCACCGGAGCGAATGTAATTGAAATATGCCCTCTCGTGTGCTAGACTTTGCCCGGATAGGAGGTGTTCTGTGAAAAAGAAGATATATGTTGATGAGCTCATTGAGCATGCCATAGGCCGAGGTGAGACGGTGGTGAGTATTGCCGAGAAGTTAGGCATTAGCGAGTCGCTCGTATCTCGTTATCGTCGCAGAAAGAAGGACACGATTTCGGTGGGGCTCAAGAAGCGTGTTGCCACAGTCTTTAAAGTCGGCATAGATGTTGTTGATGTCCGTGCGTCTCAAGCAGTATCTTCTTCATCTTCAATTAAAAATGCACGTCAGCTTCTCGAACTCGTAGATAATCTGCCGCATGCTATAGTGAGAAAGTTTTTCATGATGTGGGAGAGGAGATATGGAGGCAAGGCGCCTTGAGACGGTAAAAAGAGGTCGCGGTAAGACGACCTTTTTATTTTTTCAAATTGATGGCCGTCTTCTATTTACGATTTGAATTTAAGGCAGTTTTTCATTATGATAGGTGCATCGTATGGCTCAAAAAGAACAGCCCGCTAAACAAAAAACTATAGCCGAGCGCGAAGAGGAGACGCTCGCTTTTTGGCGTGAGCGCCAGATTTTTGAAAAATCGCTCGAGGCCACAAGAGGCAGGGATCCGTTTGTATTCTACGACGGGCCGCCGTTTGCAACGGGTTTGCCGCACTATGGGCACTTGCTTGCCTCTATCATCAAGGATGCCGTACCCCGCTATCAGACGATGCGCGGGAGATATGTAGAGCGCAAATGGGGTTGGGATTGTCACGGTCTCCCTTTGGAAAATGTAGTGGAGCAAAAGCTGGGACTCAAGAGCAAAAAAGAAATCGTCGAGTATGGGATAGACAAGTTTAACGAGGTTGCCAAAACCGAGGTGCTTCGTTATGCCGATGATTGGAAACAAATCATCCCGCGTATCGGCCGATGGGTGGACATGGAGCATGATTACAAGACCATGGATCCCACGTATACCGAGACGGTCTGGTGGATATTTAAAAATCTCTACGACAAGGGATTGATTAGTGAGGGATACAAGTCCATGCATCTTTGCCCTCGGTGCGAGACCACACTTGCAAACTTCGAGGTCTCACTTGGATACAAAGATATCACGGATACATCAGTGACGGTGAAGTTTCAGCTCGAGCCCGGACAAAAAATCGGGGATTTTGTGACAGATGAGCATACATATATACTCGCTTGGACGACGACCCCATGGACCTTGCCGGGAAATGTTGCGCTTGCGGTGGGGGGGGGTATTGAGTATGGATTCTTTAAGGTTGGTGCATCTAACTTGGGTAGATTTAAAGAGGGGAATATATTTGTTTTTGCGGATAATGATGAGGTACTGATCAGAACTTTCGGTGGGACATTCGCTAAATATGATGGCGGGTTTAATTTACATTTTGAGGCTGAGGGTAACGTTAGCTTTAAAAGACTTAAGACTATAAAAGGCTCCGACCTTGTTGGCAAAAAGTATAAACCAGTATTCGACTACTTTGTAAATGATCCCAATATCAAAAACCGTGAGAATGGCTGGCAGATCTACGCCGCGGATTTTGTAAAGACAGAGGAGGGGACGGGCGTGGTACACATCGCGCCGGCATTTGGCGATGACGACATGCAACTTGGCAAAAAGTTTACCCTGCCGTTTGTCCAGCATGTCACGAGAGACGGCAAATTTGTGCCTGAAGTTAAAGATTTTGCGGGCCGCGCGGTAAAACCCAAAGACACGGCACTGCAGAGAAAAATTGATGAGGAGATTTTGGCGTATCTTAAAAGTCATGATGCATATTTTTCCGAGATGCCGCTCGCGCACTCCTATCCGCACTGCTGGCGGTGCGATACGCCGCTTCTTAACTATGCGGCCTCTTCTTGGTTTGTAAATGTCGCACAAATCCGCGATGACCTGCATACCTACAACAAACAAATTACCTGGGTACCCGAACACATCAAAGAGGGGAGATTTGGTCATGGTCTTGAGACCGCGCCCGACTGGGCGATATCGCGCTCTCGGTTTTGGGGGGCGCCAATCCCGGTCTGGAAATGTCCGGATTGCAAAACCATAGAAGTTGCAGGATCTCTCAAGGATCTGGAGGCAAAGCGATACACGAAGCCAACGACCTTGATACTGGCGCGCCACGGCGAGCGCGATGATATGCCGGCTGATATTATGAACAACCCCGCGCGTCATGGAGAGATAACCTTAAATACACATAAGGACGCCAATGTGCACGTCACAGAAAACGGCAAAAAAACTATTGAGGAGCGCGCACAAACTCTCAAGGCAAGTGGTGGTGTGGATGCCATCTACTCTTCCGAGTATATCCGTGCCAAAGAGACGGCGGATATTTTTAGTAAAGTGCTTGGTGTGCCGATCTCCTATGATAGCCGGCTCAATGAGCTCAATCATGGACCACTCTTTGAGGGTAAGAAAGTTTCTGAATACTATGCGTATTTTGCAACGCCGCTGGAACGATTTACCAAAGTGCCTGATGGCGGGGAGTCGCTCGCACAAGCCCGAGCGCGCATGATGCAGGTTGCTCGTGAGGTTGCCGCTCGTCATGAGGGCGAGCGGGTGCTAATTGTGAGTCATGGCGATCCTTTGTGGATGCTCGAAGGGGCGCTTACCTTTACTGCTCCCGAGGCCATGCTCGCATCGCGTCCCACTTCATATATACAGCAAGGCGAGATGCGCGAGATGGTGTTCCCAAACTATCCATTCAACAACGATGGCGAGGTGGATTTTCACCGGCCGTATAGTGATGTGGTGTCTTTGCAGTGCTCGTGCGGCGGAGAGATGCAACGCATCCCCGAGGTATTTGATTGTTGGTTTGAGTCAGGCTCTATGCCCTACGGACAGGTACATTATATGGGTGAGCCGCTTGCGCATTTTGATCCTCAAAGCGGCCGCGGGTTTCCGGCGGATTTTATCGCTGAAGGACTTGATCAGACACGAGGCTGGTTTTATTCCCTGCATGTACTTGCGGGTGCCTTGTTTCAAAAACCTGCTTCTACGCATATCTTGGTCAACGGTCTGATCCTTGCCGAGAACGGACAAAAAATGTCCAAGCGTCTGAAAAACTATCCCGATCCCATGGAGGTGGTATCAAAATATGGAGCAGATGCTCTGCGTCTCTATCTCCTCAACTCGCCGGCGGTAGCCGCGGACGATCTTAATTTTTCCGAGCGCGGGGTAGACGAGATACTTAAAAAAATTATTCAACGTCTTTCCAACGTCGCTACGTTTTATGCAATGTATCGCGGTGAGGCGGTACCGGCGTTTGTGCTTTCGCATGCCGCACATGTGCTCGACAAGTTTTTGGTCTATGAGCTTTCGCAACTTTCGCAAAATGTATCGCGTGCTATGGACGCCTGCCGGCTGGACCGCGGGGTGCGTGCTATTAATGATTTTGTAGATATGTTTTCTACGGTGTATCTTCAATACTCGCGTGATAGATTCAAAGAAGGAGAGGAGGGAAGAGTCGAGGCGCTTAGCACGCTCCGCTATGCGATTTTCGAGACCGCAAAAATTATTGCGCCATTTGCGCCGTTTTTGGCAGAGCGTTTGTATCAGGGTGTGCGCCAAGAGTCAGACAAAGAGTCGGTGCATCTGGAGCAGTGGCCGGAGTTTGCGCGTGAGATAGACGGCTGGAATGTGGTAAGTGAAGATATGGCAAGGGTTAGTAAATCGGTGGAGGCGATATTGGCGGAGCGAAGCTCTCTGGGCATCAGTGTGCGTCAGCCACTTTCTCTTTCATATATACATGTAGATATAATTCCGAGAGGCGAAGAGTATCGTGATATTGTAAAAAAACGCACTAATATCGAGGATCTGAAAGAAAAAAGCGACTTTGCGGAGGGCAAATATGCAGAGTTGGATGTGACTATCACGTCAGAACTCAAGGAAAAAGGCATGTTCCGCGAATTTGTGCGTGGGGTGCAGGATGCACGCAAAAAGAGCGGGTTTGTGCCACAGCAAAAAATACCGATTCTGAAAATTTATATTTCTTCAGAAACACTTGCGCCATTCTTTAAAAAATCCAATGAGGAGATAAAAAGAGCGGTGGGCGCGAGCGATGTGGATGTGGTATTGGCTGGACAAGGGGAGTATACGATTTCTCTTGGTGAGGAGGATGTTTCTATCTCACTCGGATCCTAATGTCTTACCATATACATGAGACCGAGGCGATAGTCCTCTCCTCCCGTCCAGTCGGTGAGGCTGATAAGATTATCCGCTTCTATACTAAAGATTTTGGCAGTATTGCAGTGGTCGCCAAAGGAGTGCGTCTTGAAAAATCCAAATTGCGTAGCAGTCTGGATATTTTTATGCACGCGCGGATTTCTTTTGTCGTGGGCAAAGAATCGTACCGTCTCACTGATGCGTATGCGCTGGACGTCTATCCGTTGATCGGGGAGGAGGGGCCACGGTTTGACGCTTTCTCGGCGGTCACGCGTTTTATCTCTGGAGTTGCCGTGGGAGAAGAGCGAGATCCGGACCTTTGGACACTATTGAGCGCGGCACTCGTACGTGTCGGTTCAGGAGTGTTTTGCTCGTCAGATGTCCTGCCGACTTTGTATACCTTTCAAGCAAAGGCGCTTGCACACCTTGGGTATATGCCCGAAGGACAGCCGGCAGTGGTGCGTGCGCTGTTGCGATCGGCAGATATTGTCCCTGCAGTATCGCTTGAGGAGTTGCGTAAAAAAGAGGTACGCGATTTTTTTGAGCGCATCTATTTTTATGCATTAAAGGAAATGCGCACACCGGAGGATTTCGCAAGTAGGCAATGGGCGGTATAATAGACGATACGTATGGGCAGAGTAGATGAACTGAAAAATAGACTATTTCGCCAAGAAGAGCATTTTGAGGAGCGTGTGGGAGATCCCAGACTTGATCCTGCTGAAGTCCAAAAGAGCCCACATACCTGGGCGGATGCACCGCAGGATGAGATCCAGGCGTTTTGGCTACGCAAACGACAACGCCGCCGCCGCGCGTTTATTTGGGGTATCTCGATTACTCTGGTATTGGTACTCGCTGGTGCGGGTGCGGCGTTTTATTTTTTGCAAAATGTAGGGCGGGTGAACACCAAAAACGTGGATTTGGAGATTATCGCACCAGAACGCATCACGGCGGGCGATCGTATCGCTTATGAGGTGCGATTTAAAAATAATAATCAAACGGTGCTCGAATCTGTAGAGCTTACTTTTGACTATCCGGAGGGGGCGTTGCCAATTTTTGGCAGTCCGCCGAAAGGCAAATTCCGAGATCGTCGTGATATCGGCCGTCTCAATATCGGTGAAGAGCGCACGGAGCGTTTTGAGGCGTATCTTTTGGGCAAGGAGGGGACCAAACTTACTGCTAAGGCCTCTCTCGAGTATCGTCCGTCCAACTCCAGTGCACGTTTTGGCAATGATGCGGATCTCTCAACTCTTGTGGATCGTTCGCCGATTGGGGTATCTATTGAGTTCCCCGACGAGATTAATGTCGGCCAGGAGGTGGTGCTTGAGGCGCGGTATGTTTCTACCGCAGAGACGGTATTTAAAAATATCTCGCTCAATCTTGAATATCCGGAGGGGTTTGAATTCGTAGCTTCGGATCCGGCACCACAAAAAAACAACAACACTTGGAATCTAGGAGATCTCTCGCCCGGGCAGTCGGGTACGATTACCGTAAGAGGCGTACTCAATGGCACGGCGAATGATCATAAAAATATTGATGCCAAAATCGGCATATTCAATAGCGAGGTGAATACCTGGACCATTTACGGTGACGCCCAAAAGATAGTGCTTCTGCGCGCGCCACTACTTTCTATTGATGCGTTTGTAAACAATTCCAAGGATCATGTGGCGGCTCCCGGAGAGAGTGTGAGCGTGACATTTGCTTGGAAAAATAATCTCAAAGTTACCGTGACCGATGTGACGATTGAGGCGGAGCTTGCGGGCAGGATATTTGATTATGGATCAGTGAAAGTACAGCAGGGGGTGATGGATGGCGCAACACGCAAGGTTGTCTGGAACGGGTTTTCCAGCCCGGCGCTCAAGTTTGTGGAGCCGGGCAAGTCGGGCACAGTTTCATTTACGGTAAAACTCTTGAGCGATTTACCAATAGCGGACGCCAATGATCGCAATTTCACTGCTTCAGTCTCGGGGCGAATTGCCACCAACGTCATTCCGCAAGGATACGAGGGTATTGATATTTCAGGTAAAAGTTCGGTAACATTCAAGACGACCACCCGATTGGGTATTGCGGCTCCGGGGGATTACTATACGAGCTTGTTGCCCAACTCTGGACCGTTGCCGCCGCAGGTCGGCGAGGAGACTACCTACATGATCACGCTCTCCTTGAGTAATCTTTCCAATGACGTGGAAAATGTCGTAGTCACTACAGGTCTTCCTTCATACGTAAAATGGAAAGAGACAGTAAACCCTCCTGACGCGGCGATCCGATACAATGCCAACACGGGTGAGATTGCATGGGATGTTGGCTTGCTGGAGGCCGGAACTGGGAGAGTCCGTCCGGCGCGAGAGGTCTCATTTCAAGTGGGCATCATACCAGGCCCCAATCTCGTGGGGACCTCTCCCGATCTGACGGGTAAGATAGTAGTCAACGGGCGTGACACATTTACCGGCCAGAGTTTGCAAGGTTTGGCAAGTAAGATTACTACAGCAGTTCATACTGATCTTCGGGTCCTCCCCAATCAATACAGCGTAGCCCCCTAATCCTATGCATGAAGTATCTATGGAAAAAATTATGAGTCTTTGTAAGCGTCGCGGCTTTATCTTCCCCGGCTCGGAAATTTATGGCGGGCTCGCCCACCTAAATTTCTAAGTTATTAATTCCATGACCGATATAAACACAATAATAAGTCTTTGTAAGCGTCGCGGCTTTATCTTCCCCGGCTCGGAAATTTATGGCGGGCTCGCAAACTCCTGGGACTACGGACCTTTGGGTGTGGAGCTCAAAAATAATATCAAACAGCTTTGGTGGAGGCGTTTTGTGCACGAGCGCGATGATATGGTGGGCATTGATGCGGCACTCATTATGAACCCGAAAGTTTGGGAGGCGAGTGGGCATCTCAAGGAATTTTCCGATCCATTGGTGGAGTGTAAAGAGTGTCATAGCCGGTTTCGTGCGGATCAGCTCACAGAAAATAAATGCCCCAATTGTGGGGGGGAGTTCACTCAGCCCAAACAATTCAACCTAATGCTCAAGACATATCTCGGTCCTGCCGAGGAAAAAGCCAATGAAGTCTATTTCCGTCCAGAAACCGCGCAGGCCATGTTTGTAGATTTTAAAAATGTCGCCGATTCCATGCGCAAACGCTTGCCTTTTGGTATCGCGCAAATCGGCAAGGCATTTCGCAATGAAATCACACCAGGCAATTTTATCTTTCGTATGCGCGAGTTCGAGCAGATGGAGATTGAGTATTTTGTGCGCGAAGAAGATTGGCAAAAGTATTTTGATCACTGGCTCGGCGAGATGCGCTCGTGGCTCAAGGAGTTGGGGGTGGGTGATGCGCGCATACACGAGGCCGAGATTCCGGATGGGGATCGCGCGCATTATTCCAAGCGCACGGTGGATTTTGAGTATGAGTACCCATTTGGTCAAAAAGAGTTATACGGTCTCGCGTATCGTACCAATTTTGACCTAAAAAATCATTTTCCCGATGGGGCGCCTTATCGCGATCCGGAGTCGGGTGAGGAGTTTTGGCCGCACGTTATAGAGCCGACCTGGGGAGTGGATCGCTCGGTGTTGGTGACGCTTCTGGAAGCTTACCAAGAGGATACAGAAAAAAAGCGTGTGTACCTCAAGCTCCCGCCAAAGCTTGCACCTTATAAGGTCGCAGTGTTCCCGCTTCTTGCCAATAAACCTGATCTCGTGGCCAAGGCTCGCGAGATATATGATACGCTCCGCAAAAAGTTTCCCGTGGCTTGGGATGATCGGGGTAATGTCGGTAAGCGTTATTATGCGCAGGATGAGATCGGCACCCCGTGGTGTATCACGGTAGATTTTCAATCGCTCGAAGATAGTACGGTAACCGTGCGTGATCGCGACACAGGAGAGCAGGTGCGCGTGTCTGTTGCAGATCTTGACCCCTTCATTAGTGAGAGGTTAGTCTAGCCCTAGTAGTATCTTTTTTAGGGGGGTATATGTGTTTCATCTTCCTTCAATGCCGCCAAATCGTCTAAGTCTGCGTGGGTGGCTGTTGTTGGGTTTCTGTATCCTCGTACTCCTCTCGCAATCCTGGCAGGTGTTTTCTTACGCGGGCAGACTCGGCCATATGGATTGGCTCGTAAGCTTACTAGGCATTTTCTGTCTGGTACTCGCGGTAGGGGTGGCGGGTCTGGGGTATCTCTATCTGCCAAGGAGCGGCAGGCAAAAGAAATAAAATTTTGGAAGGAGACATCGCCTCCTTTTTTGTTTGAACTTTTCCGGATGCATGTGCTACCATCCCAATATGCAATACTCAAAAACGACCCTTCCCAACGGCATGCGCGTGATTACGGTCCCCATGCATGATACCAAGAGTCTGACACTTCTCGTGCTTTTCGGCACGGGTTCAAAGTATGAGACTAGATCAACGAGCGGTATCTCGCATTTTTTGGAGCACCTCTTTTTTAAAGGTACGAAGCGTCGTCCGCGTCCCGGGCAGGTACACCAGGAGCTGGATGACGTGGGGGCGGAGCACAATGCATTTACCTCCAAAGAGCTTACCGGCTATTGGGTCAAGGTAGACTCACGGCGGTTTGATCTTGCGCTTGATATTGTCTCGGATATCCTTCTTGACCCGTTGTTTGATGCCAAAGAAATTGAAAAAGAGCGCGGCGTGATTTTACAGGAGATGAGTATGTATATGGATAGTCCGATGCGCCGCGTGCATGAGGTGTTTGAGTCGCTTCTGTACGGCGACCAGCCAGCTGGCTGGGAGACGATTGGCACCAAAGAGGTTATCTCAAGCTTGAAGCGTGCAGAGTTTGCCAAATACCGTGAGTCGCAATATGTTGGCTCCAACGCCGTGGTGATCGTTGCGGGTAATTTTGCAGAGGATATGGCGGGCAAGCGTATTCACCAGATATTCTCCAAAATCAAAAAAGGTAGTCCCAAGCCGAAACTCAAAGTAAAGGAGGCACAAAAAAGTCCGAAGGTATCCATTGAATACAAAGATACCGATCAGAGCCACGTAGTTATTGGAGTGCGCGGATATACTATGTTTGACGAAGATCGTTACGCGGCCGCACTCTTGGCGACTATTTTAGGCGGCAAGACGAGCTCGCGGCTATTCCGTGAGATTCGGGAGAAGCGAGGTCTGGCTTATGCGCTGATGGCGGACGCAGAGCACTACACCGACTCGGGGTATTTGAGTGTGTACGTTGGCACACCGCATGATAAACTAAAAGAAGTGGTACGGCGCGTAGTGGAGGCATTTGCAAAGATTCGCCGTGAGGGTGTCTCCGAACGTGAGCTTTCCCGTGCCAAGGATTTTTATCGGGGGCATTTGGCTATTGGTCTTGAATCCTCCGATGAGGTAGCGTCATTTTTTGGGACGCAGGAGTTGTTCAAAAAAGCACTAATGACGCCTGAAGCGGTTATGGAGCGTATTCAGGCTGTGACTACCAAAGACCTCCAGCGCGCTGCGAATTTTATGTTTCGGCCGGAGAAGCTGAATGTTGCGATTATTGGGCCACACAAAGACCCGCAGCCATTTCGAGTGTTACTCAAATTATAGATTGTATGCCCAAAGATCAAACCATTATTATTTCTACCGGTACAATATTGCGTACTATTCTGTTGCTTCTGGGAGTAGTGTTTTTGTATTATGTGCGCGATGTAGTAGCTATTCTTTTGATAGCGGTAGTTATCGCCTCTGCGATAGAGCCGGGGATAAAGTGGTTTTGTAAGCGAGGGCTCCCGCGAGTGATTGCTGTCCTTGCTATTTATCTTGCAACCATCGCGCTTTTGGGTTTTTTGTTTTATCTCGTGATTCCTCCTACCATCAATCAATTACAGGATTTTGTTTCCGGATTCCCTCTATATCTTGAGAGTACCTTGTTACAGCTCAAAGAGACGTTTACCTTTTTGCCATTTGATGCATTTTCTCCATCTATTTCCACGCTCGCGTCGCGACTTGATGTTCTGGTGAGTGAGAAGCTACTTGAGTTTTTCTCCCTCGGGTCGTTTTTGTTTGACGGGCCTATGGCTATCGTATTTGCGGTTATTATTGCATTTTATTTGTCCGTGCAAGAGGACGGCGTGGGGGATTTTCTCCGAATTGTTACTCCTTATCGGCACGAATCATATCTCATAGATCTTTGGGGCCGATCCCAGTACAAGATTGGACGGTGGTTCCAAGGGCAGATTTTGCTGGGGGTTTTGGTGGGGGTGCTTGTGTATCTCGGCCTCACACTTTTGGGAGTGAAATACGCGCTCGTGCTCGGTGTTGTCTCAGCTACGTTTGAGATTATTCCTTATTTTGGTCCGATAATGGCAGCTATCCCCGGGATTGCGATCTCGGTAGTGCAAAGTCCGGTCTTGGGTCTCTGGGTGGTATTTTTGTACGTGATGGTCCAACAACTCGAGAATCACCTCATCTATCCGGTAGTGGTACGTAAGACTGTCGGCGTGCCGCCGCTTTTGGTTATCGTCTCTCTCTTGATTGGGGCAAAAATCGGCGGGTTTTTTGGGGTTGTGCTCGCGGTGCCTTTGGCGGTAGTATTAGTGGAGTTTCTCAATGATGTTGCAGAAAAGAAAAAAACTTTCCAGGTAGACTGATAGAATATGGCGGACAAATTTTATATCACCACATCTATACCGTATGTAAACTCTGTGCCGCATGTGGGGCATGCGCTTGAGTTTGTGCAAGCCGATGCCATAGCGCGCTATCGCCGGATTTTAGGGGAGGATGTGCGGTTTTTGACAGGTGCTGATGAACACGGCGCCAAGATCGCTCGTGCCGCCCAAACTGCAGGCAAGGATCCCAAGGCGTTTGTGGATGCAAATGCGGCGCGGTTCAAAGAGCTTTTGAAAGCGTTGTCCATCTCCAATGACGATTTCATACAGACGTCCGACCAAAAGCGTCATTGGCCGGGGGCACAAGCTTTGTGGCAAAAAATACATGCGGCAGGAGATATTTCCAAGGCCTCATACAAGGGACTCTATTGTGTGGGTCATGAGGCATTTGTTACTGACAAGGATCTAGTAAATGGCATCTGCGAAGATCATGGTAAACCGCCGGAAGTCGTAGAAGAGGAAAACTATTTTTTTAAACTCTCGCGCTATACTACTGACATCAAAAAGATCATCGAGTCTGGCGAGCTTCAGATTATTCCGGACGCGCGCAAAAATGAGATGCTGACATTCTTGGATGCTGGGCTCGAGGATGTGAGCTTCTCGCGCCCCGCCAAAGATATTCCGTGGGGAGTGCCGGTACCAGGGGATGAGTCGCAAAACATGTATGTTTGGTGTGACGCACTTTCCAACTATGTTAGCGCACTTGGGTATGGTAGTGCTGATGAAGCGCTATTCAAAACCTATTGGCCGGCGGATATGCATCTGATTGGTAAGGACATCTTGCGGTTCCACTCGCTTATTTGGATCGGCATGTTGCTCTCTGCTAAACTCCCAATTCCGAAGCGTATTCTCGTGCACGGGTTTATTATTTCCGGCGGCAAAAAAATGTCTAAGTCTTTGGGAAACGTTGTCGATCCATTTGAAATGATAGAGAGATATGGCGCGGATGCGTTGCGGTATTTCTTTTTGCGCGAGATTTCTACATTTGAGGACGGAGATATGACCAAAGAGCGCTTTGAAAAAGCGTATAATGCCAATCTTGCCAATGGTTTGGGTAATCTCGTCTCGCGTACGGCAAAAATGATCGAGTCGTATTTTGAGGGGCGGATCCAAAAACCTGCCGAGGAGGTACTCCTTTCGGTGCCGCTTCAGGCATCCATCGCACTATTTGACGGTGCCCAGCAAAATCTCTCCGTCAAAAGCACAAGTCTTCGCTACTTTGTCCAAGAGGTCGTGGAGCCCCAATACACGCAGGCGATGGATAGCTTTCGTCTCAACGAGGCGCTCGGAATCTTGTGGCATCTCATCTCGGTGATGGACGCCTATATCCAGGAGTATGAACCATTTAAGTTAGTGCATGTAGATAAGACCAAGACCCAGGCCATCTTATGGCAGTTAGCGCAGGCAAGTGCACGCTTAGGGCTTCTCTTGAGCCCTTTTATGCCCGATACTGCGGCAAAGGTGCTTGCGACATTTGGTGCAGATAAAGTTGTCTCTTTGGAGGATGCGACGGAGTTTGAGGTAAAAAAAGGTGAGGGATTGTTTCCGCGCATAAGCTGATATCTGTATGCACCCAAAACTAATTGACATCCATACGCACGTCAATTTCAACGCTTTCAAAGAAGACGGCCCGGAGATTATTGACCGCACACTCAAAGGCGATGTCTGGATGATTCTTGTAGGGTCACAGATTGATACCTCGCGACGCGCAGTCTCGTATGCCGAAAAATATCCTGAAGGCGTGTATGCCGCCGTGGGTCTTCACCCTATACATTTATTTGAGGATCATTTTGATGTGGCAGAGGCCGAACAAACAGCGGGGGTTCCGAGCTATACTACACGTCCGGAGGTATTTGACCACGATGCATACAAAGAAATTGCGATGCATCCAAAGACGGTGGCGATAGGCGAGTGTGGACTTGATTATTTTCGTGGGAGAGACACAGACGAGGTCAAAAAAGCCCAGCAAGATACATTTCGCGAGCAGGTGGCGCTCGCTCGTGAAGTCAAAAAACCGCTCATGATTCATTGTCGCAATGCCTATGAGGATGTGATTACAATACTCAAAGAGGAAAAGGCTGATGAGATCGGTGGCGATATTCATTTTTTTGCCGGATCCTGGGATATTGCGAAACAATTTTTAGACCTAGATTTTTACCTTTCATTTACGGGAGTTATTACGTTTGCCCGGGATTATGACGAGGTGCTCCGAAACGTGCCGCTGGACTGCGTGATGGTGGAGACGGATGCGCCGTATGTGACGCCGGTGCCGCATCGCGGCAAGCGCAACGAGCCGCTCTATGTGGAGCAGGTAGCCAAAAAAATCGCGGAAATAAAAAACCTGCCGGAAGATCAAGTCTTTCGGCAGTTGGTGGAGAATACGAGAGTGTGTTTCAAGATTTAAGCCGCAGGATTGAGGTTCCGCGGAAAAAGCAATACTACCGTACGAATTTCTTGACCATTCGGCCATGTCGATATGGCGAGAATTTTTTTGGGATTTGAACATGAAGTTCCGGGGATACGTTCGTAACGAAGGGCGGGTTCTTCGTCTACAGGCCTTTGCCTTATTAGTAGAGAGAAATTTTTTAAGAATCTTTTCATAAGGGCCTCCTCCTACCATTTAAAAGAGCAATATTTCTATTTATTGTCAAGTCCACAAAATGACTGATTCGCGCTATTCTTGTAATATATGAATCGCTATCATCCGGCAAAAATCGAAGCGAAATGGCAAAAGGTTTGGGAGAAGAAAAAGCTCTACAATGCCAAGCCGTCATCGCGCAAGAAAAAATATTACGCGCTGATAGAGTTTCCCTATCCGTCCGGCGACGGGCTTCATGTGGGGCATGTCCGAAGCTACACCGCTATGGATATTGTTGCTCGCAAACGTCGTGCCGAGGGGTATGAGGTACTCTATCCGATTGGTTGGGATGCGTTCGGTCTTCCTACAGAGAACTATGCCATTAAGCACAAGATCCATCCCAAGATTGTTACCAAAAAAAATACCGACAATTTTCGCCGACAGCTTAAGTCCCTCGGTTTTTCCTTTGACTGGTCTCGTGAGATTAATACTTCGGATCCCGGCTACTATAAATGGACGCAATGGATATTTTTGCAACTCTTTGAGGCGGGTCTCGCCTACAAAACCAAAACGTTCATCAACTGGTGTCTAAATTGTAAGATTGGTCTTGCCAATGAGGAGGTGGTGGGAGGCAGATGCGAGCGCTGTGGCGGCACGGTAGAGAAGCGCGAGAAAGAACAGTGGATGCTCCGTATCACCGCGTATGCGGATAAACTTCTCAAGGGGTTAGAAACGGTCAACTATATCTCGGAGGCGAAAGTCCAGCAAGAGCATTGGATCGGGAGATCGGATGGCGCACTTTTGCAGTTTCCGGTACCGCATGCGCAAACCCCGATCGAGGTTTTTACCACGCGACCGGACACGCTTTATGGCGCCACGTATCTGGTACTTGCGCCCGAGCATCCTTTGGTGGATAATTTTCGCCCGCGTATCAGTAACTTCCATGAGGTAGAGGCATATAGAGAGGCGAGCAAGAAAAAAACTGAAGAGGAGCGTCTGCGTCTTGAGCGTGAAAAAACAGGTGTGGAGCTCCGTGGACTCAAAGCTATCAATCCTGCAACACGCGAGGAGATGCCGGTCTGGATTTCCGACTATGTGCTTGCGGGATACGGAACAGGCGCCATCATGGCGGTCCCGGCGCACGATGAGCGGGATTATGAGTTCGCGCGCAAATTTAATCTTGCAATTCGCGAAGTGGTGCGTCCCCGGTCAGGGGCTCCTATAGAGGAGGGCAAAGTATTTGCCGGTGAAGGCATGGTATCTGCATCAGGTCGGTTTGATGGTATGCCATCAGCTAAGGCCAAATGGGAGATTGCCAAATCTGTAGCAGGCAAACGTATCACACAGTACAAGCTTCGCGATTGGGTGTTTTCGCGTCAGCGGTATTGGGGAGAGCCGATACCATTGGTTTTTTGTTCTGGATGCCAAAAAGATGCGGCAAACCCCAAATCCCAAATCTCCACCGTCAAAAAGATGCGGCAGTTTTCCAAAGGCGAGAGACTCAATCCAGGTTGGATAGCAGTGTCAGAAAAAAACCTTCCGGTAGAGCTTCCCAATGTCAAAGAATATATGCCGACTGATACTGGGGAATCGCCCCTTGCCAATATTACTTCCTGGGTGGGTACCAAATGTCCGCGGTGCGGGCTCAAGGCTCGGCGTGAGACGGATGTTATGCCCAATTGGGCGGGCTCTAGTTGGTATTTTTTGCGCTATATAGATCCCAAAAACAAAAAAACATTTGCTGATTTCAAACAGCTCAAGCATTGGATGCCGGTCGACTGGTACAACGGCGGTATGGAGCATACGGTCCTACATCTTTTGTATTCCCGGTTTTGGAATCAATTTTTGTATGATCAAAAGCTGGTACCGGTGCGCGAGCCGTATCAGAAGCGCACTTCTCATGGTTTGATCATGGGTGAGGGAGGCATGAAAATGTCCAAATCCAAAGGCAATGTGGTTAACCCCGACAGTGTGGTCAAGGATTTTGGAGCGGATGCCTTACGACTCTATGAGATGTTCATTGGGCCATTTAATCAGCCGGTTGCTTGGGATGTGCATGGTATTTTAGGTGTTACGCGATTTTTGGAGCGTGTTTGGATGCTGGGTGATCCCAAGCGCATCGCCAAAAAACACGCGGACAAAGAACTGGAGGCGCTATTGCACAAAACCATCAAGAAGGTTTCCCAAGATATTGAGTCTATGGCATTCAATACCGCGGTGAGTGCTTGCATGGTATTCGTCAATGAATGTAGCAAGCGCGAGATGCTGGATCGCGCTCTGTGGCAGACGTTTTTGCGCGTGCTCTCACCGTTTGCGCCGCACATTACCGAGGAGCTCTGGCAGGTACTCGGTAACAAAAAAAGCATCCATGAGGAGCTGTGGCCCGTCTATAATCCTAAGCTTATTCGGGATGAAGAGTTCGTACTTGTTGTCCAGATAAACGGCAAGGTCAGGGATTCGTTTACGGTACCGAGCGGTATTACCCAAAAAGAGGCTGAGTCCCTGGCACTTGCTCGCGAAAAGATACAAGCGTTCTTGGGGGGCAGTCAGCCAAAAAAGATTATTTTCGTCCCAGGGCGCTTACTAAATATCGTATTCTAGCGTTGTATAGAGACCATGAAAGCAATTATTGTGGCCGCTGGTGAGGGCACGCGTATGCGACCGCTTACCAATGATAAGCCCAAACAATTGGTAGAGCTCCAGGGGAAGCCGCTCCTGGATCATATTCTGAATTCTTTGCCGGAAGAGATTTCCGCGCTTATTATCGTGGTGGGATATAAGGGAGATCAAATTCGCACGTGGTACGGCGTCACCCATGCAGGTAAGCCCATTACGTATGTGGAACAGACGGAACGCAAAGGCACGTGGCATGCGCTTTCGCTGTGTGAGCCATATATCGAAAAGGGTGAGAAATTCTTTTACCTGTACGCAGATGACCTGCATGGGAGGGAGGGATTGCGAGAATGCATTGCGGCGTCTGATAAGGGGTGTACGATGTCGGTGACCGAGGTGGAGGATCCGCGCCGATTTGGTGTGGTGGAAATTGATGAGACAGGGAAAATCACGCATGCGGAAGAAAAACCGGATTTACCGCGTTCCCATCTGGTCTCAACAGGTGCATTTGTCCTTACTCCCGAAGTATTCAAGTATCGCCCCGCGCTTCACAAGGGGGAGGAGTACCTGTTTCAAAGTGTTGCCGCTATGATACAAGATGGCCACGCGTTTTATGCGGTACCGTCCACGTTTTGGTTTCCTATCGGATATCCAGAAGACGTTGCTCGAGCCGAAGCAGAGGTTCGTCCGGAGCACCTTCTCTAGGGCTCCTCTTACTAATATGCTGGGTCTTTGGTATCGTAAAGCGTATGCCAAAAGCTGGTCCCAAAATACTTGAGCTCAATGAAAAAACAGAAACTCTGGTGCTCTTGGAGGCGGTTGATGTGTTGAAGCGTGGTGGTGTGGTAGTAGTGCCGACCGATACACTCTATGGTCTTGCGGCAGATGCCACTAATGAGCGGGCCATTAAAAAGGTTTTTTCCATAAAAGGCCGTGATGCGGCGAAACCCTTGCCCGTTTTGGTCTCCGATTTTGCTATGATGAATAGAGTAGCGCTTTTATCCGAGAAAAATCGCGAGCGGATTGCAAAGTTTGATACGGTGACGGCAGTATTGCCGGCTCGAGGCTGGATGCCGCTCAATCTTCGTGCCGGGCAACTTACGATTGGGGTGCGTATACCCCAGCATCCGTTTCTCCTGCGGCTTATCAAAATGTTCGGGGGACCGATTACCGGTACGAGTGCTAATAAGTCCGGGGGATCATCGCATACGCATATTCAGTATGTAGTGGAGGATTTCCAAAAAGGACGCGCCAAGCCGGATTTGATCATTGACGCCGGCAATCTTGGAGAACATAGTGCATCCATGATCGTAGATTTTACGAAAGAGCCCGCGCAAGTCATCCGTACCGGGCCCATGACCAAAGAAGCACTCCTCACGTTTTTAAGCGAAGAGCAATCGAAAAATACTTGTTAATCCAATTGCATGATAGACGATAAACGCCTTTTTGATCTTATACAACAAGAAGACAAACGCCAGAAGCGGGTGATTAATCTGATTGCCTCTGAAAACTATGTCTCGCGCGCGGTACTCAAGGCACTCGGATCCACGCTCGTCAATAAATACGCCGAGGGGTATCCGGGTAAGCGCTACTATGGTGGCAATAATCTTGTCGATGAGATAGAAAATCTTACCAAACTGCGTGCACTTAATCTTTTTAAACTCGATCCGCGCAAATGGCAGGTCAATGTCCAGCCGTATTCTGGATCACCTGCCAACATGGCCGTCTATCTGGCACTGGTGCCACCCGGGGAGAAGATTATGGGTATGGAGCTTTCTATGGGCGGACATCTCACCCATGGGCATCGGGTCAGTGCCACGGGCAGATTCTGGAAACAGGTCGCTTATGGGGTAGACAAAAAAACGGAGCGGATTGATTATGATGCTCTGAAAGTATTAGCCAAAAAAGAAAAGCCAAAGTTGATTGTCGCTGGCTTTACCGCCTATCCACGCCGGATTGATTTTAAAAAATTTCGCCAAATTGCGGATGCCTGTGGGGCGGTATTGCTCGTGGACATGTCGCATATCGCGGGCCTAGTGGCAGGAGGCGTCCACGCTTCGCCGTTTCCCTATGCCGATATAGTGATGACCACTACCCACAAGACCTTGCGCGGCCCGCGCGCGGCAATGATATTCTCTCATTCGATGTTTAGCTCACTTATTGATAAGGCGGTATTTCCAGGACTCCAAGGTGGGCCGCATATCAATCAAATTGCCGCGGTCGCAACGGCGCTCCACGAGGCCTCCCAGTCAGCGTTTAAAACCTATGCCAAGCAAACGGTGGTCAACGCCCAAGCTCTTGCGAGCGAGCTTAAAAAACTTGGCTGGCGGATAGTCTCGGGCGGTACTGACACACATCTTTTGCTAGTGGATACCTGGGCGCGTGGCGTCTCGGGTGCCGCCGCAAGCGATATGTTAGAGTGTGAGGGGATTATCGTCAACAAAAATACCATCCCCTACGATACGCGTACACCGGCTGATCCCTCGGGGATTCGCATCGGTACTGCGGCGGTGACCACGAGAGGCATAAAAGAGAAAGATGTGGTACGTATCGCGCAAAAAATCGATGCAATATTGTTACATAAGATTAAGGACAAGACCAGATAATTTTTTGGTATGATTGCAGATGGTAAAAAAATACGCGATGCTATTGCTGACGAGATTCGTGCCGAGATTGCGGCTCGCGCGCATCCGTTGCGGCTCGCGATTGTATTGGTAGGCGAGGATCCACGCTCGCTTGCCTTTGTGCGGCAAAAAGAAAAATTTGCGGCGAGTGTCGGCATTGAGACGAGGCTGTATACATTTCCCGCCGATATTTCAGCCACAAAACTGCGAAGTGAGGTTTCCAAGATTGTGCACATTGTGCAAAATGACGGTGTGATTGTACAGCTACCTTTGCCGGCGCATATTCCACCCCAAAATATACTCAATGCGGTAACGCCTGAAAAGGATGTAGATATGCTCTCTGCGCGCTCGGTAGGCAATTTTGCAACGGGGGTGAGCAAAATCATGCCTCCTGTTGTGGGAGCAGTTGCCGCTATATTGTACACCTATATACCCGAGCTTTCCCTAAAAGGTAAACGAGCGGTGGTTGTGGGAAGGGGGCGGCTTGTGGGACTGCCTGTTGGTCAATGGCTGATGGGCGCGGGCGCCTCAGTATCTTTTGTAGATGAACATACAGCGGATATCGGTATCTATACAAAGCAAGCTGATATTATCATCTCGGGTGCCGGTGTACCTGGGCTTTTGACGGGGGAGATGGTGCGCGAGTCGGCGATTGTGATTGATGCGGGGACTACTGAGTCCCAAGGAAAACTCCTGGGGGATGTGGATGCAGTATCTGTCGGACCGAAAGCCGCTCTTGTAACTCCGGTCCCGGGCGGCGTGGGACCGGTTACAGTTGCTAAGGTGTTTGAGAACCTTGTCGTCTTACATAAAAAATAAAACGCGGGTATTAGTCCGCGCTCGGCTTTGATTTTTTTCTGATATCCCAAAGGCTTGAATTTATCCACACGGTATTCCCCGGAGAAGGGGATGCTTCTTGCAGGGCCACTAAAATTCTACAAGAATCTTGGTACTGCACCGCCTCAAAGATTTTTTTACCAGTCCCGAGTGAGTACGTTTTTAAACAGAATGTGCTCCCCCATGGTGTCTCAAAGCTCGTAACCGCACAAGCATCTAGATTTTTTATAATTTCCCAAGACCCCGGAGAAAGGTATATCCTATAGGGTGTCATCCAGAGCGGGTCCGTAGGGCGGGACATGCATACAATCCTCCTTTCTTAACAAACAAAAAGAATCCTCCTCACAGCTTACGGTATGGGGAGGTAAAGTCAAGATATATAGAGTGCCCGAGGTGGGACTCGAACCCACACGGCCTTGCGACCACACGATTTTTCTTGCCCGCCAAAGCTTTAGCATCGGCGGGAGCAGGAGCGCGCCCCGCACAATTGGTGCCGCGGGAGAGACTCGAACTCTCACAACCTTTCGGTTATTGGATTTTGAGTCCAACGCGTCTACCAATTCCGCCACCGCGGCACCAATTGTGCGGGATAAATAAACCAATTCCGCCACTGCGGCAGGCACTCATGAGCGTGCCGATAGGGTGAAAACTATCAATCGGCACAATTGATAGTACACATTTTTTTCCGTATAGTAAACCCATACACCTTTGATATGGTGTTTTTCAAAAGCAATGACTATCATATTTGCCAACCAAAAAGGCGGGGTAGGGAAGTCCACAACCGCAGTCAATGTGGCGGCGTATTTGGCGGCTTTGCGCAAAAAAGTGCTTCTAGTGGATATTGATCCGCAGGCCAATGCCAGCTCGGCTCTTGGATACAAAAGCCCCGATGGATGGCCGACGGTATACGATGCATTACAAGGCGCGTGTACTGCGCGTGAGGCAATTCGCCACACTAAAATTCGCGGGTTGCATCTTATGCCGGCAAATCGTGATCTTGCAGGCGCTACGGTGGAGCTTCTTGATTCGCCCTATCGGGAGGCATCACTTCGTAAGGTGCTTGAGGTGCCGTATCATGAGTATGATTACATAGTGATAGACGCGCCCCCTGGTCTCGGGCCGATTACCATAAATGGATTTGTCGCTTCCGATGCAGTGGTAATTCCTGTACAATGTGAATATTATGCGTTGGAGGGACTGGCGGAACTTCTTGGTACTATTCAGGGCATTAATCAGCGCACCGGTCAGCCGATTGAGGTCATGGGGGCGGTGCTCACTATGTTTGATCGCAAGTCCAAGCTCGCCCGTGCCGTTGCGGCTGATGTGCAGGAAAAGTTTCCCGGTCGGGTGTTCGCTTCAGTTATTCCTAAAAATGAAGCGCTTGCCGTGGCCCCCGGGTTTGCGAAAACAATTTTGGAGTACCAACCGTATTCCCATGGCGCAAAAATGTACCGTGCACTTGCTGAAGAAATTATCACGTTAACTGCATAACATTCATGTCACAAACGCTAGGTAGGGGGTTGGATGCGCTCCTTCCCGATAACGAACCAAGTAAATCATCGCATACTGCCGGTGGTTCCCCGGCAGGTGCGGTTAATTACCGTGAGCGGCCCAAAGAGTCGGTTTTTTGGATTGAGACGGAAAAAATCCGGCCGAACCCCGAACAACCTCGCAAGGTATTTGATGAGTCCGCTTTGCAGGAGCTTGCCGAGTCTATACGGCAATATGGAATCTTGCAGCCGATTATCGTTTCTAAACGCGAGCTTGAGGTGCCCAATGGTACGCAGGTAGAGTACCAGCTCATCGCGGGTGAGCGACGGTATCGTGCCGCGTCAATCCTTGGTCTTGCACATGTGCCGGCGATTATTCGGAGAGACGAGTTGAGTGAGCGTATGAAACTTGAGCTCGCGCTTATCGAGAATTTACAGCGCGAAGATCTCAACGCCATAGAAAAAGCAAAAGCGTACAAGCGTCTCGTAGCGGATTTTGGTATGTCCCAAAAGGAGGTGGGCGCGCGGGTAGGCAAAAGTCGTGAAGCAGTAGCAAACACCATGCGTCTCCTCACGCTCCCGGATCATATCCAGCTTGCGATCAGCGAAGGGCGGATCTCCGAAGGGCATGCGCGACCGTTATTGTCTCTGGCACGCAATTCCGAGGATCAGGCAAAACTATTTCAGACTATTCTTGCACAAAACCTTACGGTGCGTGATGTAGAGCGTATCTCGCGCCACCTTGTGCAAAATCAGATTGCGGGCGCCGCATCCGCTCAAGATCCGGGGACACGTATGCTGGAGGATCAGCTAGGGAGTGCTTTGGGGACCCGAGTGAGCGTCAAACGCGCGCGAGACGGCAAAGGACACATTGATATTGAGTTCTTCTCTGAAGAGGAGTTCAAAGCCATCGCCGAGAAGATCGCATATCTCCAGGCGGCTTTGCGTATGGATGGAGAGGCGAGTGTTGCTTCGGTTCCATCTCCTGTCGGTGAGCCGAGTATCCAAACTGTTCCAGCTCCAACTGATACAGACACTTTTACGGTATAGCTCGGGATTGCAACAAGACAGAATAAAAAACTGCGCTCTGTCCGCAGTTTTTTATTTCCCCAGTTTTACGGTAACTGCCTCTATGCCAGTGATACTTTTGACGCGGGCAAGCAATTTGCCGGTCTGTTTTTCATCTTTGCCCTCAAAGTATATTAGTATTACCGGGTAGGCTTTGTTTTGGGTGTTCATGGATACATTTTGAATACTGATCCGAAAAAAAGAGTAGGCGGCAGAAATATCTTTCAGGAGCCCCACCCGATCACGTGCGGTAATGTACATTTCGAAGCGTTCTGTTTTTTTGCTTGTGCGCGGATCAAGATGCGTCTGGAGTATTGCTTGTTTGCGAAGCGTTGAGCGGATTTTGGCTTTCGCATGGGATGTTTTGACGAATGTGAGCCAGTCGTCGGTGGGGTGTCTGTTTTTTTGGGTGAGCACTTCTACGGTATCGCCGGAGAGGAGTTTGTGGGCAAATGGGGCCATTTTGTTGTTTACTTTTGCTCCGGCCATATGATCTCCGATGTCGGTGTGTATATGGTAGGCAAAATCCACAGGCGTGGCGCCTTCAGGGAGATCAATAACTTCGCCGGTGGGCGTGAGGACAAATATACGGTCTTTGAAAAAGTCGATTTTGACCGACTCGATAAATTCTTCACCGTCTACGGTTGCGCCCACTTCTTTCTGCCAATCTTTGAGCTGGCGGACCCAGGAGAGCTTGTCTCCGGATACGCGTGTGCCTTTTTTTGGCTTGCCAGCTTCTTCGTATGCCCAGTGAGCGGTGATGCCGTACTCGGCTTCATTGTGCATCTCCTGGGTGCGGATTTGAAATTCGGTTACCTTGCCGCCAAGACAAAATACGGTAGTGTGTAGGCTACGGTATCCGTTGGGCTTGGGGAGTGCGATGTAGTCTTTAATGCGGCCAGGAAGCGGCCTCCATGCGGAGTGGATGGCGCCAAGCGTCTGGTAACAGTCCTCGATATTTTTGACGATGATGCGCATCGCCAGAAGATCGGTCACTCGCGCAAAATCCATATCATAGGTGGTAAGTTTTTTCCAAAGACTATAGTAGTGTTTGGTGCGAAAATCGATGCTCTTGGGCACGATGCCGTTTTTGCGGAGTGTTTGCTCCAAGATTGGTTTTACTTTTTTGAGATACGTTGTTCCTTCGGGGAGCCGTGCGTCCATCTCTTTTTTGAGCCAGAGATATTCCTCCGGGTAGAGTACGGGGAACGCAAGATCCTGTAATTGCCCTTTAAGCTCACCGATACCTAGGCGATAGGCGAGCGGCGCATAGAGTTCGAGCGATTCGAGCGCGATTCGTTTTTGTTTCTCGGGCGGCAAGTATCGGATGGTCTGCATATTGTGCAGACGGTCATAGAGTTTGATGAGTACAACACGTACATCTTCTGCGATCGCAAGAAACATTTTGCGTAGCGATTCCACCCGGCGCTCTACGCCATGGTATTTAATTTTATCGAGCTTCGTGACTCCTTCTACCAAAAATGCAATATGTACGCCAAACTCCCGTTCGATATCTTTTTGCGTGATGCCGCAATCCTCAACGGTATCATGGAGAAGGGCTGCCGCTATTGCTTCGGCGTCGAGTTTGATTTGAGCAATGCTCGAGGCTACGGTATAGACGTGTGAGAAGTAAGGATGTCCGGAGGCGCGTTTTTGACCTTGGTGTAGGTGCTCGGCAAATACAAACGCCCGCCGGATCACGAGGCGATCTTCGGGGGTGTAGGTTTGCGTATCGAGAAGTTGCTCAAATTTCTCCCAGGTCATGTGTCTACATCATACCCGAGGAGTCCAAAAGCTCAAGGTGTCGGTGCCTCTTCCCCTTGTCGCGTGTAGGGGCATTCTTTGTTGGAGCAGGAGATCATCTTGCCTTTGCGTACCAGCGGAGCATTACAAGTGGGGCATGACTCGCCAATGGGGCGATCCCATAACGCAAAGTCACAATCAGGATACCGACTGCAGCCATAGAATACTCTGCCGCGTTTGGTATTGCGCACAATGACGTTACCGGTTTTGCATTTTGGGCAGGAGATACCGAGAGATGCAGAGGGGAGCGGTTTAATATTGCGGCATTCCGGAAATCCCGAACAGCCCAGGAATTTACCGAATCTACTGCGTTTTACGAGCATAGGTTTGCCGCATTTGTCGCAGACCTCATCGGTGGTCTCATCTATGTCTTGTTTTTCTACTGAATCATATTTTTCAGCAAGATTTTTGGCAAACGGTTCGTAAAACTCGCGTATGACTGGTACCCAGTCCGTCTCTCCTTCGGCGATTTTGTCGAGCTTACCTTCCATGATTGCTGTAAAGTGCATGTCTACGACTTGTGGAAAATTTTCCACCAGGAGATCGTTGACGATAAAGCCAATGTCGCTTGGCTCAAAACGCTTGCTTTGATTTTTTGTCACATACCCGCGGTCTTGTATGGTGCTGATGGTTGGGGCGTAGGTAGAGGGTCGTCCAATACCATTTTTTTCGAGTATCTTGATCAAGCTCGCTTCCGAATAGCGTGCGGGCGGCTCGGTAAAGTGTTGCTCCGGCTTGAGCTCCAAGAGGTCCAAGACCTCCCCTTTGGATACGTCGGGGAGGATGACCTCTTCGGTCTGCGTTGGATAGATTTTGAGAAATCCATCAAAGGTGATGCTAGATCCAGTAGCACGAAACTCGTAGGCGCCGGCATCAATGACGATCGCGGTAGAGTCAAATACCGCTGTGGGCATTTGCGTTGCTACGAATCGCTGCCAGATAAGCTGATAGAGTTTAAACTGCCGCGGTGCCAAGTATGCCTTCACGTCGGCTGGTGTATTGAACACATCCGTGGGGCGTATTGCCTCGTGGGCCTCTTGAGCGCCTTTGGCTTTTGTTTTGAAACGCCGAGGTTCAGGGAGTGCATATGCGGCGCCAACATGTTCTCTGAGATAGTCATGCGCGGCCGTAAGTGCGGTCTCTGCAAGATTGAGTGAGTCGGTACGCATGTAGGTAATAAGACCTACTGACCCTTTGCCGCCAAGCTCGATACCTTCATAGAGTTGCTGGGCGATCATCATAGTCTGTTTGGCAGAAAATCCGAATCGGCGAGAGCCTTCTTGCTGGAGAGTGCTCGTGGTAAAAGGTGAGGGCGGTTTTCGTTCAGTAGCTTTTTTTTCTACGTCGGAGACGGTATAGGTCGCATGTGCGAGCTCCTGCAGGATTTTGTCTGCATCCGCTTTTGATTTGATATGGAGCTTGTCGATAGTTTCCGCACCGATTTTATGGAGTCCGGCGGTAAACTCCGGTTTGCCCGCAAATCGCGCAAGTACGCTCCAGTACTCTTCCGCTTTGAAAGCCTGGATCTCGCGTTCGCGCTCCACAATGAGGCGCACGGCTACGGATTGCACGCGTCCGGCAGAGAGTCCTTTGGCGACTTTTTTCCAAAGAAATGGTGAGAGTTTGTATCCAACCAATCGGTCGAGTATTCTGCGTGCTTGTTGTGCATCCACAAGATGCGCGTCTATATCGCGTGGATGCTCCAGCGCTTGCTCGATGGCGCCCTTGGTGATTTCGTGAAATACGATGCGCTGGATCTCTTTTTCGGTTTTTTTGCCTTTTGATTTTTCGAGATCAAGTGCATGTTTTAAATGCCAAGCAATCGCTTCTCCCTCGCGGTCTTCGTCGGTCGCGAGTATGATGGTCTCTGATTTTTTGGCGAGCTCTTTGAGTTTTTTGACTTGTGCCCGAGCTTTTTTTGGGATGACATACTTGGGTTGGAATTCATGCTCTACATCTACTCCGAGTATGGAGGAGGGGAGGTCACGCACGTGCCCGAAACTTGACTCCACGGTAAATCCGCGGCCCAGGAATCGGGAGATGGTGCGTGCTTTGGTGGGTGACTCAACAATTACGAGTTTATGCTTCATTTGGTAGAGGGTACTAGAATGTAATGTGGTTGGCAAGTACGGTGAGTATCTATTGGGTGCGATTACACTTTTCTATATACGCCTTGGCCAACATGTTTTATCATAGCATGAACTTCCAGAAGGCTGATGAGGCGATTGGTATCTTCTGCGCTTTTCCCAGTCTCGCGTGCTATCTGGTCGCGATGTTTCGGCTCGGTGAGTGCAGTAAGAATATCCGCAGCTCCCTCGGGAAGATTTTCATATGTTGGCGTTTCTATCCCTTGGTAGGTGATACCGTAGGTATCAAGGATATCTCGAGCTGTGGCCACTAGTGCCGCACCTTCTTTGATAAGTGCGTGCGGTCCTACTGATGCAAGGGAAAAAATTTGCCCCGGTACGGCGAAGATGTCTTTGCCCGTTTCCAGGCCAAAGCGTGCGGTGATTAGTGCTCCGCTTTTTTCCTGTGCTTCTATGACAAGAATTCCATCTGCAAGTCCCGCAACAATACGGTTGCGTTGGGGGAAGGTCCATGGCTGGGCATGCATGGTGAGCGGATATTCTGATATGAGCGTGCCGTTTTGTGTCATGATGCGTGTGGCGAGTTGTCGGTTGACTGCGGGGTAGAGTACGGAGTCGTGCATGCCAGATCCCAAGACGGCTATGGTCGTGCCGTTTGCCTTGAGACACGCCTCATGTGCTTTCGTATCTATGCCGCGTGCGAGACCGGATATAATAGTACAGCCAGCTCGCGCAAGATCCTCTGCGAGTGTTGCGCACGCTTCGAGGCCGTAGGCGGTAGGCTTGCGGGTGCCAACAATGGCGATAGCCAAGGTATCTTTTTTGGGCAACCCACCCCGTGCGTACAAAACCTCCGGCGGAGTGGGGATATTGTGTAGGTCGGATGGGTACGCCGGGTCGGAACGTGTATAGGTATATATGCCTGCTTTTTCGAGTGCTTGCCATGCGGCGCCGGGATCTACGGCCACGCGAGCGGTTGAGATAGTCTCTGCGAGTGCCGGATCTTGGAGAATCTCTGTGAGATCGTTGGTGCTAAGTTTCCACGCGTACTCAAAGTTGCCTGCGTATTCGCGAAGCTTGCAGAGTCGCGCCGGTCCAAGCTCGGTTATCTGATTGAGTGCATTTGCATAGAAGGCCTCTGGGGTCATGAGAGGTACTATATGCAAAAAGAAGCTCTCCAGTCAAAATGGGTACGGTTATGTGTTTTGTCGTGAAAGATATTCAAAAAATTGTCGGACAGTCATGGCAGGGGTATAGCGCGCCGTTTTTTGCGCATGTCCGCGGATGAATTCTGCGAGTTTCATTCTCCGCCGGAGCGCTTCGCCCGACATATTGTGTGTGCGTAAATCCTCCGTATGGTCGGCTCGGTAGGTGGACTCAAACTCCCCGATAGGTATATTACGTATCTCGTTGTATTCAGTGGGAGTCATGTCCCATCGCTTGCGGATTATGTCTTCCCCGGTACGCAGAAAGACGCTGGTCTGTTCGGGCTCGGCAGATTTTAGTGCAGTTGACTCGTTGCTCTCGGGGAGATCCGTCTCTATGATATGCACCATGCCGGGAGTTTGCCCTTTGGATTGCGCAAGCGCTTCGTCGATGTCGCGTATTTGGGGAGGGGTGCCTTTATGGGCCGTTGACCATGCTTTTAATGTCTCTTCTGCGTGCTCCATATGTCGCATAGAGGCGCTCATGTGATGCTCAGCATCATCGAGAGCGCGTGCAAGATCCCCGGGACGGGCAAACAATTTTTCAAAATCTATGGACTGCTCGATCTTTACCAGATCCGGGTTTTTCAGACCAAACTCTTCTGGATGCGCAACTACTCTATCTTTGAACGCATCTATGACGTAGATCCGCTGCGCTTCAGGGAGGCGGGCAAACTTGTCTCCGAATACATGCGGTTTGGCGAGCTGACGTTCAATCATTTTCCATACGGAATCACCTTTGCGTGCGGTCTCCACAAACGCGTCTTTCGGAATTTCTTTGGGGGCTAGAGGAGTAACTTCAGTCGGGTGGGGGGTCGCGGTAGGGCGCTCCAGAGGGGGGAGCTCCAAGACTTGCGGTTTTGCTGGTGATCCTGTTTCTCCGGTTGCTATGGATGATTTGGGAGCGGGTGCTTCCGTGTACAATCGGGCTCCAGGCTTTATGGTTTTTTCAAGAGTGGCCGCGCGAGTCTCGAGTTGTGAGCCTTTTGTGTGCAAGAGAGCTTCTTCTACTTTTTGGCGACTGATTTTTTCCTCAAGATCTTCAGGTATGCCGGGCACTTTTGTCTGCGACAGGTCTGGTACAGACTCATGGGCTCGAGAGAAGCTTACCGGGGCATAGGTACGCGCGAGTTGTCCCAGTGTGCCGAATGTGAGGCCGACCGCAAATCCTTTGACTGCCTGGGAGCGAATATGGTTCCATCGCTCACGAGAGACACGCGAGGCGTGCCGATTGAGGGCAAGATCTAGGTGCTTTGATTTTTCGGCACTGCTTGCATATCCTTGGGTATGTAGATATGCTTCGGCTTCAGCGATTTTTTGCAATATGTCATAGCGCCCGGAGAGCTCATCTGTGCCAAAGTTTACAAATCCGGATTCATATTTGCGCGCGGCAAATGCGGTAAGGCGTGCCAGGTGCTTTTTGGCGATTTCCTGCTGTTCTGGTGCGGTGCTGGCTTCCAATTTTTCCAAGAGGGCGCCCATACGTGTGGTGAGGTTTTCTGCATCCACAAAATCAGTTTTTTTGAGTGGCCCATGTGGAGTTGTTATTTTTTCTTTACGCGTAAGACCATGTGCCCCTTCTTTTTTTGAGGCGTTAAATTGCCGGACTGCATGTACCGATCCGCGCACCGCTCCGGTGGTTGCCGCGCCCAATATGCCATATGTTGCGTAGTTGGTTACCGCGCCGAGACCCGCATAGAGTCCTTTCTCTATGCCATGCCGTGCAAATCCGCGGGTAACCTCGCGCCAAGTGGATTTTGAGTCGATGGCGTGCAGTTGGGTCTCTACCTCCGGGTTTGCATTGAGGAATTGATTGATGTGGACCTTAGCATCACGTGCTGCAACGAATAGGATTGCTTGTTGCGTATCGCCAAAAAATTTTGTAGCTGCGGCAAGAAGCGCTTTGCGACTTCCTGCATATGCCTTTTGAGCTGCCGCATATTCTTTACGCGCTTCGCGGCTACCAGATACGTATACGTTTTTGGGGAGACTTGCCAGATACGTGGCATCATGATTAAACGCGGAGATAACTTGCCGTGTTTTGCGGCGTTCTTCCATATCCGAGTTATTCCTCAGAAGTTCATCCGAGCCTATATAGTCCATGCGCAAAGACCCGTCGGAGCCTATGTGTGTGTCGGGGTTGTTTGCGGCGATTTCAGTCAGTTTGCGGATAGTTGCTTCGTGCAGTTCCATACCGCCTCCGAGAATAGCCTCTTTAGTTTTTTTCTCCAGCTTTGCGATCTGGTAATCCTTGCCGATGACGCCTTCGCGAAATGATCGCCAGACTCTACCGAGAAACTTCGCTTCAGTAGAGTCTTCCTTGTATGCAGTTGCGGCGTCGGTCTGTATCCGTCCATGGGTAAGCTCTTCGAGATTACGCAAGACGAAAAGTTTTTTGCCTTCGGAGAGCGCTTCGAATCCCTTGATACTTTTGAGTTCTTCGCGCGAGATGTGGAATATGTCCTGGAAGGCTTGCTCGGGGGTTTGCTCTTTGTTCGTCGTCTCGATAGAAACGCTCAAGGGTACGGGTGTCGTGGTTTTTTTATCGGATGGAGATTCTTGTGCCGACGCTGTTTTGGTAAGTGTTTTTGTCGTCCCGGATGTGGCGGGTATTTCTAGTGAGGTCACGAGCGCCCCTGTTTTTTTCGCTACGTGCTGGGCCTCCGGCGCCGGTACAATTTTTTCCTTTTTTTCTTTCAGCGTGAGCGATTTTTGTTGGTCAGGGCCGGGCTTGGTTGGCTTCTCGTCAGGGTCAAAGCCGTATGTTTGAGCAAGACGCACAGCTTCCACAAATGCCTCACGTCCTCGCCATTGAGTGGATTGGTGTTTTGCGTCTCCCTCTCGGATACTTTCGGTGAGATCCTCTAGGGTCTTATCCGATAAATGGCCTGCAAGCTTCATGCGAGCTCGATGCTCAGCGCCTTCTTCGGGGGAGAGGGGGTGCTCGGAGTTTATAATCCTTTGCTGGAGCTCCCGGAGACGTGTCTCGTTGTGTTCTTGTGCCTGATCCAGCGCATCAATAGGTTTAAGCTCTTCGAGAGTGCTCGCTGTGACATCTGGCTCGCGATCTTTTTTTATGACCGACTCCGCGTCCAGGGCAGGAACTGCAGATGGAGAGGGCGGAGTTTCCCGAGTTTGCGTCTCCTCTTTTTCAGCTTGCTCTTTGAGATGAGACAGTGTTTGCTCCCATTTCGCTCTCTTTTGAGCAGCGTTTGCCTCAATTTGCGAGACCTGTTTTTGATAGTATTCTTCGCCGAGGGTTGCGCGGTTTTTCGCAAGGGCGGCAAGTTGGCCTTTTTGGTTGTCGTCTAAGAATCCTTCACTCTCTAGGGGTTGGCGTGAGAGCCAAAATTTGTATTGTTCTCTGGCTGTCTGTAGTCCGGTCACAGACACCGGCTTATCCGCCACCCCTTCTTTTTTAGTTGGTGCCGCGGGCGGGACCTCGGGGGCAGTTTCAACACGTTTGTATGCTTGTTCTTCAGGAGCGACGCGTAAAAGCAGGGCCTCCACCTCTGCTTCCGTCAAAACAGCGTGTCTCCCCGAGAATGTTTCAGGCGAGGCGTTATTGGATCCTTCGAGTGGGGCGGTGTCTTTCATGCGCGCTTTTTAGAGAAACCCGATCTCTTTGTTGATAAATTGGCGCAGCGTTAAATGTCCTGCTTCGCTGTCGCGCAAACCGTATCCATCGGCGAGCTTGATAAGTCGTTCGGGCTTTCGTTTGGCATAAAGGTCTTTGAGTTTTGCTTTTTGTATCGTCATATAGTCGGGCGCGGATATGTTGCAGATCAGACGCAGAAGATTTTCTTTGTTGGAGAGCATGAGTTCGGGTTGTGCTTCTTTGTCGTTGGCGCCTTGCGTGAGAAGTACACGTTCCATCTTGAGTGGGGCTGACGACGCTTTGAGTGGTGGTAGTGCAAAGATAATAGACGAGACTTCGTCCTCGGTTATCTTCTCTTTGGGGTGCGCTTTTACCCAGTTGGCAAGCGCCTCATTAATGGCCGCAAAGTTTTTAAGGGCTATCGCATATGAACGCTCGGCATCATTAATAATGGCAAGTAGTTCGTTTTGGTTGCCGATGATGGGTACGATGATGCTTGAGATGTCAAGCGGAGATAATGTAATATTTCGCTTTTTGGCCTCTATGCGTATTCGGTCTCGTGCCGCCGATACCACATGCATTTTTTGCGCCTCGTTCATGGTTGCAAACAGCTCTCGGAAACGGGCGGTGAGCTGTTTTTCGCAGGCGGTCCAGATAAGATACTCCTCGGTGCTTTGATCTGTTTTGGGTGTCGGCGCTGTTTTGGTGACAGACGAGGGGTTCTTTGCCGTTGGTAACTCCTTGGCTTTTATCTGGGGTGATACAGCCGGCTGATATGCGGATTCTTTTTTCCCAGAGAGGGGAGGAGTTTGCGTAGTAATCTTGGCAGAGAGATTGGCCAATAGCTCTGGTGAGAATAATTTCTGCAACAGTGGATTTTTTGAAGCCTCTTTCAAAACCTCCATTGGGTTTGGCGCGGCGCTCGCTTTTTTGATTGCCTCATCCGCTGCGTAAAATTGACTTGCATTGTATTTGCCGCGTGCAAAGTCCCGGGTTAGCTCTTGGAGAAATTGAGCAAGGGGGGAGGGGGGTTGTGGCGAGATGCTGGCGGGTGATTCGTTTGTCACAGCTGTGGAGGAGGCGGTATTCATCCGCGGGGCGAGATCTAAAATTTCAGTCTCAATGAGACGGATTGCTTCCTGTGCGTATGCCATCTCTTCTCGAGATACCTCTTTGTCTGCTTTCTGTGCCACAGTTTCTATCTCTTTGAGTGCGTCTTTGATTTTTTGCGGATCAAACCCATAGTGTTCCGCGGTAAGACGTGCCAGAAGTGGCAGCTTCTCTTCCCATGTGAGGTCTTTTACGCTACGACCACCATGGGTTTTGCGCAATGCGCGCGTGCGCTCATGAAATTCCTGCTCTTTGGGATTTGTAAATGCCGGTTCGCCCAATTTTGGCAGACCACCTTGGGTGTTCGGTGGAGGCGGCGGTGCTTGAGTCGGCACGCTTGGTGTTTGCACCGCAGGTGCTAGAGGAGGAGCGGGCTTCGGTTCTTTCGCGGGCGGGGTCACGGGGGTGGGGGGCGCTATTATAGGCGCAGGAGACGTGTCGGGCAGAGTGCGTCCCCAAGTATCCTCGAAATAATTTTTAAGAAGCGCGGTGGCGCGCATGTAGTACTTCTCGGCCGCAGGATCCTGGCTGGAGAGTTTGAGATATTTTTCTGATTTTACAAAGTTGGAAAGCAAGGAGAGGTCAAACCGAAAGTTTTCTGCGATATTGATAGCAAAGTAGTTGGTAAGATCTTCGTCGTCGAGATTTTCGAAGCGCTTATCCTTGGCGTATTGGCGAAACTTTTCGATGTCGGTTTTTAGAAGGAGCTCCCGCTCTGCATGGGTTTGCGGATCACGGGGTGGCTCTGTGGACGCGGTATTTACCTCATCTTGGTTGGGGGGGGCTTTGCGTTTAAAAAAATCTTCCAGTGAGTAGGGCTTTACCATCTGTTGCGGGACGGCAATCGGCAAAGCACCGGAAAATATTTTTTCCAGTTCTTCGGGGTCGATCTCAGGCTCTGCGGGGATCTTGGGGGCGTATACGGGAGCGGGTGTGGGTTGTTTGAGGGCAAATGCCAAAATAATAAGGTTTAGGCCTTTATATGTAGCTAAGTATAGCATGGCGTTTTTCTCCAAGAAGATAAGTTATAAACAGGTTTTTAGGGGGTTTTCTAGCCCGCGAAGTAAGCCGTATTGGCACTTGACAAAAATAAGTATTTTTGCTATGATTTTGGCAGAAAATTGACACTACGAAGGGGGTAAGAAGTATGGCGAATTTGCAATATGCGTGTTCATCGGCTCTAGTAGATAAGGCCACCCGTTGTTCAACCTATGCGGCAGTCAATGACTGGCCGACTGACCCGTCTCAAATTCTGTGCACTCTGCACAGAAATAGAAAGGAGAGAGGGGAGAAAGTTGTGACAGCCCCGGGAGTTGACCTCCTCATGTTGCGGTTCTTCTTGAATCATAACTGGGATGAGAGTTTCCGGGATGCAGGCGTTCCCTTTGTCGAAAAAAATATCGACAATACCATAAAGGTCGAGACCGAGGCAGAGCGTCTCGGACGCAATCCGTATCGGTATGAGCGAGGCGAGACTGCAGATTCTGGTGTGAGCGTTTTCGGCAAAACCAAAGAGGGATTGCGAGGGGTTGCCGTTGATACGCTACTGTTCGAGTTCGCAACGGCAGGGTACTTGCCGGTTTCCTGTTACCGATCTCCAAAGCCGAACGGAGCAGTCTGGCTGACCGCTTCGTTCAGTCGGGTTTTGAAAAACGGCAGTGTGTCTGATGAGGCGCTCGGGTGCCTTGCTCGCTTCATGCAGGCGTCGTTTGACCACGTGCATATTTGGTCAAACCCGCTCCAGCCGCCAAGGCATCTGATTACTACCGGCACGCTCAACGCGGCTGGCAGGAAGCCATTAGAAAGTGACGATGAGGAGACGCCGCGACTCAAGTTCACGGGTGGTCTCTGGACGGTTCAGTAAAAAACCACCCCTTTTCGTTGGAGTCCTTTTGTTTCACTTGCCCTACGCAATTCTGCGTGGGGCTTTCTCTTTTTGTAGAGAGATTGCTGTGAGTCTTTTATCCTAAACCAAAACCGCCGAAACGATTTTCTTTTTTAGAATAGGCGACTTTCTGGAAATACTGCAGGGTGTCTTTGAGGGGCTCTTCTTCCAGCTCTGCTTTTAGATCGATGATGCTGTCGGGCAGATTTGTTGGAGGGGCGCCGCTTATGAGATTAAAAAAGTGTGACAGAAATGTAGTCGCATATGCTCCTTTGGAAAGTGAAAATTCGAGTACCACTCCTTCGGGTATGATTTTGGCGCTGTGCATTTTGACGGATTCTTTGGTGTTGGCGCTTCGCGGCCGCAAGGTTATCTGCGGGTAGGGGCGTATATAGGCAAAGTCGGCCGGATACATGTCGAGCTCTGTCAGCATCTTTTGGTACGGCTCCCATGATACCTTGTTTCTGTCGAGAAAAAACGGAAGTTTCTCCGGGGGTTCTTGGCCGTCAGCAAGATACGATGAGATTTTCATATTAAAGAGGAGCGAGGAGAACGCAAATACCCAGAGAGTGATTTGCTCGGGTATTTGCTGGAGCGCGCCACGGAAATCCTGCGGGTTTTTTTCAAGATAGGATACCATTTTCATCTCTTCGCGGAGCATAAGGGGGAGGGGGGCGATTTTGTTTTTAATCCATTGCCAATCCCCAAAGTGCGTTCCGAGCTCTTTGCGGTAGGCGTGAAAAAAAGGAAGCTCACGCTCGGTGGGCTCTCCGATGATTGATCGTACGGCGCGTTCGTACTGCCCTTTGAGTATCAGCATGCCCCAGTAGTAGTTGATAAGGCGCGGCGTACCAAAACGCTGAAGATAAAAAAAGTTATAAAATCCCTCGCGGGAGATTTTTTGTATATGTGCCAAGAGTTGTTCGCTGTCGATAGGGTCGGCGGTACGCACAAGTATGGTAAATCTATTGCCGGAGAGATTCCCTTTGTCTATAAAACCTTTGCCGGTGGTAATGTCTTTGAGAAAAAAATACGGGGAGCGGAGAGTCATGATTTCTGTCAGCGGTTTTTGCCGGATGGAGATGCGCTGTGCCGTGATGGCGTCTTTATCTTTGATGCCGGCAAATCCTATGTGCGGATCGCCGGAGGAGCTTGCGGCGGCGATTTCTTCTAGTGCCTCGATAGTAGAGAGACCACATTTTACCAATGTGGCAAATACCGTCTCGCCGGTTTGATTTTCTGATGTGGAGGTGAGATCCCCTGTGTAGGGCGTGGTGAGGGATCCGTCAGAAAGTATCTCTTCGACGATAAAATCTTGCGGCCAGAGCTTGGGATATCCTGTGGGGAAAGAGGCTTTGCCGGGGATATGTATGCCAAATGGCTCCAAAGTTTTTGCGTCCTCGATAAATGTACCGGGCTTAAATAGTACCGGATTTTTACGGTATTCTTTCTGGAGAAATGCGAGTTCCGCGGTTTCTAATTCTTTTCTTTGTGCCATGATTTTTTGTTGGGTTTAGTATATCACGATTTTATTTGTGGTATGCGGGCGCTTGGCAGGGGAAGTGTAAAATGCCTAGCGAGGCCACTTGATTTTAGCTCGTATTTGATGTAGAGTAGCACCTATGAACAAACAGCTTTCTTTGTTTTCCAAAAATTTGCTTTATGTGGTGCTTATCTTTTTCGTTTTGGCCACGGCCTACGGATCGCTCACGGGATCATTCCAAGAGAAAAAAGAAATTACGCTTACCGAGCTCGTAGGGCAGATTAAAAAAGGTGAGGTGACCAAAATCTCTATCGAGCAGGATGATCTGGAGATTGCACTCAAGGACGGGTCTCTGGCAACTACAAAAAAAGAAAACAGTACGGCGCTCTCGGACACTTTGGTCAACTACGGTGTTACCGCGGAGGAGCTTGCGCGCCTGCCGATCGAGATCAAAAATCCCTCGGGGCTGGTTTTTTGGTTGAGTGCTATTTTACCGTTTCTTTTGCCGATTATTCTCATTGGGATATTTATCTGGATGACGGCGCGGCAAGTCCAGCGGTCTAACGTCCAGGCATTTGGTTTTGGACAATCACGCGCGCGGGTCATCGAGCCGGGGGACAAGAAAGAAAAGGTGATGTTTAAAGACGTGGCAGGTGCGCGTGAGGCCAAAGAGGAGCTTCTGGAGATTGTGGATTTTCTCAAATCCCCGGAGCGATTCTTGGCAATTGGTGCGCGTATCCCGAGAGGCGTCCTTTTGATGGGCGCGCCGGGTACGGGCAAAACATTACTTGCGAAAGCCGTTGCGGGTGAGGCCGGAGTGCCATTTTTCCTCATGTCGGCTTCGGAGTTTGTAGAGATGTTCGTGGGAGTCGGGGCGTCTCGGGTGCGCGATCTTTTCAAGATGGCCAAAAAAGCGGCTCCTGCAATTATATTTATCGATGAGATTGATGCGGTGGGGCGTCATCGCGGTGCGGGGCTGGGTGGCGGACATGACGAGCGTGAGCAGACACTCAACCAGATTCTTACGGAGATGGATGGTTTTGAGACGTCAGACCAGGTCATTATCATGGCGGCTACCAACCGTCCCGATGTGTTGGATCCGGCACTCTTGCGCCCGGGGAGATTTGATCGCCGGGTAATACTCGATCTTCCCGATATTGGCGAGCGTGAAGAGATACTCGCGGTACACACAAAGAAAAAGATGATGGCATCTGATGTGGACTTGCGGCGCATTGCCGAGCGCACCCCCGGATTTTCCGGTGCTGATTTGGCAAATCTCGTCAACGAGGCAGCGATATTTGCCGCTCGGGCCTCGCGCAAAGAGGTAACGCAGATGGATCTTATCGGCTCAATTGAAAAAGTAATGCTCGGGCCGGAGCGCAAAAGCAACCTTCTCTCGGTCAAAGAAAAAGAAATTTCTGCCTATCACGAGGCGGGGCATGCTCTGGTGGCGGCATCTCTGCCACATGCCGACCCAGTGCACAAGGTCTCTATCGTCTCGCGGGGCCGTGCGGCAGGCTATACGCTCAAGCTCCCCACTGAAGACAAGCATCTCTACTCCAAGAGTTTTTTCCTGGATGAGCTCGCCGTATCTTTAGGCGGGTATGCGGCAGAGATTTTGACCTTCGATGAGCTCACTACCGGCGCCTCTGATGATTTGCGAAAAGCCACTGCCATCGCGCGCGACTTGGTGACACGCTACGGGATGTCCGAGCGTATCGGACCGGTGGCGCTTACCAATGATTCGGACATGGTGTTTTTGGGTAAAGAGTTCGGCCACGAAAAGCATTACTCCGAAGAGATCGCCGCCTTGGTGGATGCGGAGGTGGCAGGATTTATGAAAGATGCTTACAAGACCGCGCGTGGGATTCTCGAGTCCAAAAAAGCAAAACTCAAAGAGATTGCTGATTATCTTATCAAGCATGAGACGATTGAGCGTGATGCGTTTGCGGAGCTTGCGGGCTCGCCCATGCAGGCCTAGAAATACTTGCATACAAGGCCTCGAGATGCTCGGGGCTTTGATTTTTTTACGACAAAGAGATACAACGGTATCATGCCGTTTGTTATGCGCGTGTGCCCCGCCACAGGCGGGCAGGCCAATTGATTAGAGCAGAGAGCCTATAGACAGCAGTGAGGGAGAAATAAAAACTTATTTTTATTTCGACAGAGCGAACTGTCTATGCAACGCATACCTCTGTGGTGATTGCAACTATGCACTATCGGCCCGTAGCTCAACGGTAGAGCAATCGTCTTATACACGATTGGTTGTAGGTTCGAATCCTACCGGGCCGACAGGTAGGCGCGGGGCAAAAGTCCAGGCACGCGCACCAATACAAAAATCCTCCCTGAAATGCGGTACCATTTTTAGTGTAGCGCGGTTTTTTGCTTGCTTGAGTCTGCCGGGTATTCATGATAGGAATATGCTAGACGTATAAGCTTGAAAACTAAAAAGGAGATAGATATGCAGGCCACTATTTTCCGTAAGTATGCAAAAGATGAAGCTCTGCGAAGTGATCGAAGCGCTGGCGACAGAAGAAGGCATCGGGAAAAAGTCAGAGGGTCTATCAAGGACAATTTGCATGAGATTCTCGATGATCAGTCTATCATCGGCAGTGACGGTAAAAAGATTATCAAGGTGCCGATTCGTGGCGTCAAAGAGTATCGGTTTGTCTATGGAGACAATGCGCCGGGGGTAGGGCAGGGCGATGGTGATGCCCAACCTGGTCAGGTAATTGGCAAGGCTGATGGTAAGACAGAGGGAGCAGGAAAAGACAAGGCGGGGGATCAGCCGGGCGTTGATTATTATGAGACGGATGTGACGCTTGAGGAGATTTTGGACCTTGTATTTGAAGATCTCGAACTCCCCGATATGGAGCGAAAGATTTTGCGCCAAGTTATGGCTGATCGGGTGAGCAAGCGCAAAGGATACCGCAAGGCCGGTATTCGGATACGTCTTGATAAAAAGCGTACGGCACTCAATCGTATCCGCCGACAAAATGCGGCAAAGCGCAGTGCACGTAGTCGCGGTATAGTGTGGGACGAGGAGTCGCGTTTTCCCTATCATCAGGACGACATGGTATTTAAACATATGGATACCAAAACGCGCCCGGAGTCCAATGCGGTAGTGCTCTGCATTATGGACACCTCTGGATCCATGGATACCATGAAAAAGTATCTGGCACGGAGTTTCTTTCTGCTTCTGTATCATTGGGTGCGACACCAGTACCGACAAGTGGAGATTGTATTTATCGCGCACCACACCGAAGGGCGGGAGGTGACAGAAGAGGAGTTTTTCCACAAAGGAGAATCAGGAGGGACGTTCATCTCTTCGGGGTACCACAAGGCTCTGGAGATTATTCAGGAACGGTATCATCCGACCCTGTGGAATATCTATGCATTTCATTGCTCGGATGGTGATAATTTTGAGTCAGACAATCCCGCTACCCTCAAGGCCGCCCAGGAGCTCTGCGATGTTTGCAATCTCTTTGGTTATGGCGAGATTAAACCTTTGGGTGTGGGCCTGTATGAGAGCTCGATGCTCAAGATATTGAGTCCCATTGAAAAGTCAAACAGCAATTTCCAAACAGTCCTCATCGAGGAGAAAAAACATCTCTGGCTGGCGTTTGCAGGGTTTCTCAAACGAGAGCGTCTCAAAGAGGCGGCATAATCTAGACAAAAAGAAAGGAGACCGAACGTGATCTTATACCCGTTATGGTTGGAGAGCGCCAAGATAACACTTCAGCCTCTTTTTATGGGAGGCTTGGTATCAATCGAGTCGACCAGCAAGTTCGACCAGCAATTCCCGATACTGCTCTCTGGATCCCGGGCGGAGCTCGATTTTTACTACCCAAAACTTTTGCCGCTTCTCGGTAAAGAGGTACGGGATTTCCCCGGAGATAGCTCGGCGTCACTCATCGGTATCTGGACGGCGGTGGAGCGGCGTGAGCGGGATATCCGTATTCTCTTCCATACAAATGCGCGCCCTATGGATCGATTGGTGCTTGTAGAGTTTTATCTGCGCCGGCGTCTCGTACTTGATTGTGGTCTCATGCTAGCTGGGCTCTCTGATTTTATACTTGAGTCCGGAGATAAACGTTGGGAGACCAGGGTCGGATTGCCTGAAGATCTGCCATCAAATGGTCATATCTTCTACCAAGGGATAATTTACAATTCCTAAACAAGCGCCTCCATGCGCTTTTTTTTGTTGCCTATGTTCTCTTAGTAGACGCACTGCACTTGGTGCGCTAGTATCCTGTTATATGGCAGTAGCTCATATTTCAGGGGCCAGTGACCTAGAGGGGAGCGACCGGCGGCTCTATCGGATGCTGGAGATGTTGCCCGGCTCTTTGGCGTGGGTCACGCTTATCGGTATGGTGGCACTCTCGGCATTTCGACCGATCTGGGCTGCGGTATTTATTATTGTATTCGACCTCTATTGGCTCATTAAAACGGCGTTTCTTTCCATTCATCTGCGGGCGCATTGGACGCGGCTCCAAAAAAATCTCTCTACTGACTGGCAAAAAAAACTTGACGGTCTTGAGTGGGAGCACATCTGGCAGTTGGTGATATTGCCCGTATACAAAGAAAGTTTTGAGGTGGTAGAGTCTTCGCTTGAGGCTATTTGCAAGACGAGTTGGCCCAAGGATCGAATGATTATCGTGCTTGCTACCGAGGCGCGAGCTGGAGCATCGGCGGCAGAGCTCGCTGTGGAGGTCAGTGAAAAATATGCCAAGCGATTTGGGCATTTTTTGGTGACGGTGCACCCTGCGGATCTCCCGGGCGAGATGGCAGGTAAGGGATCCAATGAGACTTATGCCGCAGAAAAAGTGATCACGGCTATTATCGGTCCCGCCGGCATTGCATATGAGTCGGTGCTTGTTTCATCATTTGATATTGATACGCAGGTCTATCCGCAATATTTCTCATGCCTTACGTATCAGTTTCTGACATGCGAGAAACCATTTCGCTCATCATTCCAGCCGGTGCCGATATACAACAACAATATTTGGGATACGCCGGCTCTGTCTCGTGTTGTGGCGACCTCGGGGACGTTTTGGCAGATGATGCAACAAGAACGGCCGGAGCGTCTAACTACCTTCTCCTCGCACTCTATGAGTCTCAAATCTCTGGTGGAGGTAGGTTTTTGGCAAAAAAATATCGTCTCCGAGGACTCGCGTATATTTTGGAATCATTTCTTCGCCTATGACGGGGATTATCGTGTGGTGCCGCTTGCCTATCCAGTATCTCTGGACGCCAATCTCGCCGAGTCGTTTTGGGCGACCGCGCGCAACGTATATAAGCAACAGCGCCGCTGGGGGTGGGGTGTAGAAAATGTGCCCTACGTCCTCTACAATTTTATCCGCAACAAAAAAATACCGTTTAGGCAAAAGTTTTTTTTCACGACCGTGCTCTTGGAGGGGTTTTGGTCTTGGGCGACCAATGCGCTTTTGATCTTTATGCTTGGCTGGCTACCGTTGTTTCTGGGGGGCAAGGTATTTAATGAGACGCTACTCTCGTACAACCTACCGCGTATGACGCGGTATCTCATGACATTTGCTATGGTCGGCATGGTGACCTCGGCCATCACTTCCACGAAACTCCTGCCGCCGCGGCCCGAGAAGTATGGTAAGTCGCGGAGTTTTTCTATGGTAATCCAGTGGGTCTTGATGCCATTTACCATTATATTTTTTGGCACCTTCCCGGGACTCGAGGCTCAAACGCGTATTATGCTGGGTGGTAGATGGCGACTTGGTTTTTGGGTGACGCCGAAACACAGAAAATAACACAGCAAAAGAAGTGCCATGGCAAAAGTGACAAAAATAAGCTATAGCTTATTTTTGTCACCAAACATTTTATGAGCAGAAACAAGTTACAAAAACCGAAAAAATTTATTACGGAAGAGATACTGCGCATGCTTCTTGCCGGTGTTGCAATTTACATTACAGCAGGCTCATCAGCTGGTGCCCGGCGTGTCATCAAGGGGTTTAGACAGGAGTGGAAGAGAAATACTGCAAGAAAGGCCATGGAGAGACTCCAAAGAAAGAAACTTATCGAGTATTGTGAAAAACCGGACGGCACAATTGTTGCTGTTATAACCTATGCAGGAAAACGTAAGGTGAAGGAGTTGGATATTGACACATTGGAGGTTCAGAAACCATCTATTTGGGATAAGCGATGGCGTATTGTCACGTTTGATATTGCGGAGAAGCGGAAGAGAGGGCGGGAGGCATTAAGGGAGCTTCTTAAACGAATGGGGTTTCACCAGTTGCAGAGAAGCATATATGTACATCCATATTCATGCAGAGCGGAAATAGAGCTTGTGCAGGAGATTTTTTCATTGCCGGAAAGGGAAGTATTATATTTTTCTACCGATCGTGTGCCGGACGAGAGCGTGCTAAAGAAAAAATTCGGACTGAAATAGATGTTTGTCTATCACCAATATAGGTGACAAATACATGCTATCGCTTAAATTTGTCACTCAATAATATTTTGTATCTGACAATTTTGTCCGGACAGCAGTCTGTTTTGCTTTAAAAGCCTGGAGATAAGATTTGACCATAATGCGTAGTTACTCAAAATGCAGTTCTTGTTGTTCAACCTGCCGTATCCGCTCCGCAAGGGACGGATATTTTTTTAGCTCGATATCTTCTTCAATGAGGTTTCGCGCTTCTTCTCGTGCGGCTTCTACCATCTTGATATTTTTGAGTGCCTCCATGCCGATATCCGAGATGCCCCACTGGGACGATCCAGAGAGTTCTCCTGCACCGCGAAGTGTGAGATCGTACTCGGCAAGCTCAAAGCCATTGCGTGCTTTCTCAAGAGCTTGGAGACGCTCGAGTGTTTTTTGATTTTTAGAGTCAGTAAACAAAAAACAATACGACTCCTGCCCAGCACGTCCTACTCTTCCGCGAAACTGATGCAGAGACGCGAGGCCAAAACGATCTGCACCCTCGATGATTATGATCGAGGCGTTGGGAATGTCGATGCCGACCTCAATGACGGAGGTAGATACCAGGATATCGATTTTTTTGTCTCGAAATGCCTGCACGATCTCCTCCTTCTCTTTGGGCTTCATCTTGCCGTGAAGCATAGCGAGCCGGAACTCGGGAAATATTTCTGTGGTCAGACGTTGGTACTCGTCTTTGACGGCTTTGATCTCGGCACTGCGCGCGGAATCATCTTCTTTGGTTTCAATCTTTGGGCATATTACAAACATCTGTCCGCCGGATGCGATAACGGCGCGGATGGTCTCGTAGGTAGCGGCGCGTTTGGTGGGTGGGACAATCTTGGTGATGGGACGTGTGCGTCCGGGCGGCATCTCGTCCAGAAGCGAGAGCGCAAGATCTCCGTATAGGGTGAGCGCAAGCGTGCGGGGGATGGGCGTTGCGGTCATGGAGAGAAAGTGCGGGGTCTTACCTTTTTGCGCGAGCTTGGAGCGCTGGCCGACACCGAAGCGATGTTGCTCATCTACGATGACCAACGAGAGATTTTTAAATGCGACCGATTTTTGGATTATCGCGTGCGTCCCCACCAGTATATCGATAGTGCCGTCTTTGACCCAGGAAAGGAGCTGGGACTTGGCGATATGGGTGGAGCCCGATGGGTCGACTTTGGAGGGAAATTTGCGGCATTCCGAAGAGGTGAGGAGTCCCATCGTCGCGCGAAAATATTGCAGGTGTTTGCAAAACTCCTCAAAGTGTTGTCGCGCCAATATCTCGGTCGGTGCCATATATGCCACTTGGTATCCGGCGCTGTGTACGGCGAGAGACGCAAGTACCGCCACCAGGGTTTTCCCCGATCCCACATCTCCCTCGAGGAGCCGTGCCATAGGGTGCGGGCGCGAAAAATCTTCGAGAATCTGGCGGACGGATTTTTGCTGTGCGCCGGTGAGTGCGAAGGGGAGTCTTCCGGCAAGTTCATGTAAACGATCGTGTGCGGGTGGGATGGTATAAGCGGGCTCGGCCTCGCGGAGTTTTTTGTCCCGTATGCGGGAGAGCTGGATTAAAAATATTTCTTCAAACGCAAATCGTTTGCGGGCGCCCTCTGCCCATGCTCTCTCTTCGGGCTTGTGGATAGCTTTGATGGCGCGGCGAAAGTCGGGGAGATGGTATTTTTTGAGTATCTCTGGCGGCAATATCTCCGGCTCGTTTTGGGCTAGAGGCAAAATAGTCTCTATGTTCGCTTGAAACCAGTGCGAGGAGAGCCCGCGTGATTCAGTGTAGACGGGCATAGGTCGCACCATGCCGTCCACGTCAATAATACGTTCTTGCTCGTTAGTGTTTTTTGCGGTAAACGCTGGATTTACAAAATAACGCGAACCTTTTTTGTTGGCATGTACCTTGCCGGAAAATGTCGCCAGTTGTCCTACCTTAAAAGCACGTGCCATGGAGGGTTGATTGAACCAAATGGCCCGCATAGTGCCGGATGGGTCTTTGATCTCTGCTTCTACCATCGGGATAGGGCCTTTCCCAAACATTTTTTTCGTGCCGATTTTGGCGATCGTTCCTTGAATGGTGGCGGTCGTCCCTGTCTCTACAGTGCTGATACTTATGGGAGAGGAAAAGTCCTCATACCTAGCAGGGAAATAAAATAATAAATCGCCGACGGTGGCAAGACCGAGACGTTTAAGATTTGCCTTTTGGCTGGGGGTGAGATCAAATACCCGCTCAAGGGGTTGCGACAAAGGAGACATGGCTCCATTGTACGCGACCGGCGTGGGTGTTCAAGGTTCAGTTTTGTGACCCCGAGAGGAATCGAACCTCTATTGCCAGCTCCGCAAGCTGGCGTCCTATCCTTTGAACGACGGGGCCAATATATTCATTTTTCTCTACCGTGTGAACTTTATTCCATTACATAATCTAGTGTCCCCGGCGGGAATCGAACCTGCACCTTGGCCTTCGGAGGGCCACGTTTTATCCATTAAACTACGGGGACGTATATGCAGGGGGCTGCGCTCTCCCCAGGGGCACTCTCATATATGCTCATTATGGATATGCCCCGTTAAAAAACAAAGCTTTTGTTTTTTAACCTATTGAACTATGGGTGCGAGCTTGCGACCTGTCTACGGAGACAGGCATCCGGAGCGTTTTTGGAGTGCACATTAGACGCACGGCGGAATTGCACCGATTATAGCCGAGAAAGCTAAAATCGTAAATACTTCGCCAAAAGGTCGATTAATGAATCATCAAACTGCTTCTCGGCAAGAAATTGGACGAGAAATGCGCGGAGCTCCAGCGGGTTTTGCTCGCCGAGAGGGATTTTGAGCACCGGGGCGAGGGTACTCTTGGGGACGAGTACCAACTCTTTGCTAATCGGGGGATTGTAGAGTATCCAAAATGATTTACAGGTATCCAGCGGGTGGAGCTCGTTGTCAATGCGGATGCCCTCAGGGCTTAGGGAAAAATGCACCACGCGCGGCTTTTTGGCGCCAAAAAGCATCAGGGTAAATCCCGCGAGCGCCACAAATATCCCAAACAGGAGATTCTTCATGATGACCGCGACCACCAAAAGACCGATGGTCAAGATCCCGAGTGCCAGATACCAATCATGCGGTTTGGGCTGGGGGTCAAACTCATGTGCATCCCAGGCGATGTATTTGGGGATTTGCTGTGGAGTCGTGGGCGCGGAAGATTCTCCCGACTCTTCTTCTGAGGCATCAGTGATAGTATCGTCATTCTCTCTTAAGTTTTGCTCACGCAGATCAAGAATATTAGCCATGAGTCTATTGTAGGGGAAAAGTGGAGAGAGGGGAATGTATTTTTTGCACCCAATAGCATTCGATGATTTTATCTATAAAAATACTATTTTTCCAAAGAAAAAGCCCAAGCCTATGTAAGGTTTGGGTTGCTGGTGGTATTGGCCTCCATAAAGGAAGCAATCTTGATGGAGTATCTCTTCTGCCGCGGTACTCTATTCTTTGTAGTGTTTCCATGATTCTCTCAAGAGGAGGATGGAAATTGCCATACCTACGCTACCTAGTATATACATTACGTCTGTGGGAGTTAAATTTTCTAGCATGCTAGCTCCGGTTTTTTTGCTGAAAAAGTGTGCCAAGTATGTTCGCCATTGTATGCTCACCTATAGGAACCCCAAAAAGCGACGAATACGACTTATCCGTGCTCTACGTAGAAAAGGTGTCCCAGGTCCTCCTTTGATACCTGGTCTGCTCTGTGCAAAAACATCATAGGCAAGTTCGTATAGCCATCCGAGGGCAACAAGGAACAGCGCTCCTCCTAGAGATATGATATTGCCAACAAAATATGTCCAAGCACCGACGCTCAGAATCGTGCCGACTGCGGTTATTGGCTGGAAAGTTCTTATTACCCACAACTCTCTTGTATCCAAACTATCCGGATACTCCAGAAGCGCGCTCCGTGCCCACAAAGATCCCAAAAGTAGTATGAACACAACGTACCACAGAAATATGATATTCGCGCGGATTACCTCACTCGCCGCTCCGAAATCCAATAGTGCTATTATGAGACTCGTGAAGAATCGCTGGTAGCTTTTAAATGGATTTCGAGATATAAGCAATCTCGCTTGTAAGTAATCTCCCATGAGGAAATAAAAAATACCTCCAGCAAGAAGAAGTCGTGTTAATTTCTGCTCGTAGGTAAGGGTCCCTATCGCAGGGAGAGAGGGTAGTATCAGGGCTACTTCTGGTCGAGCGGCAAATATCACTTTCTCGTAAGTTTGCTGTACGATGAACGCGAAGACCGCCGCATACACAAAATCCAAAAATGTCTGTAAAAATGCGGTTATCTGTTCTTCCGAACTTTCTGCCATCCGGTACCTCCTGTAAAGTTATCAAAGGACAACAAAACCGTAACACTTTGTGTCATATAAGTCAATTTTTGCAAGAAGTAAATTGCGTGATTTGCGCCGAGGTAACCAACCTTGATTTTTCGAAATGTGATTCTTGGCGGAGGAGGTGAGATTCGAACTCACGATACGGTTTCCCGTATAACGGTTTTCAAGACCGTCCCTTTCAACCGCTCAGGCACTCCTCCGAGTCCGATTTAAATATAAGTGAGAGCTTTCATCCCGCCATGGCGGGATGAAAGCTCCTAACACATTAGCAGTGTGTTGCTTTGTTTTCGCCGCTCTTGGCGAAAACCCCGGGCGCATTATAGACATACGGCGGAGGCGAGAGGATTCGAACCTCTGAGGGGTTTTAAAGCCCCTAACACATTAGCAGTGTGTTGCTTTCAGCCGCTCAGCCACGCCTCCATGTTTCCTCGGCAGAACCTCGATCAAAAAACTGTTGAGGCGTGTCTGCCCGGGAAATCTTTTAATTTCCCCTGAAAAGCTGGATAGATTCGCTTTTCAGCCACGCCTTTGCTGTATGTCCAATGCAAGGTGCACCAACCCAAGGTATGAATACTTTATCATGTTTGTTTTGTATTTTCCACCCTTGGCTAGGCCTGTATTTACTTATACCTTACATCTGTTCCCTCACCCCTTTTTTATCCATGCGCGACAACTAGTCCCCAGACCTCACGCGCGCCTGCCGCCTTGAGGGCGCGGGCGGCTTCGTTGAGGGTGGCACCCGTGGTTGAGACATCGTCTACAAGTAGTATAGTTTTGCCGGTGATCTCGTTTGTGGTTTGTACCGCAAATGCATCGCGGAGGTTTTCAAGACGTGCGGCACGGCTTTTCATGGAGAGCTGGGGTGGCGTGGAGCGTATGCGGACTAGAGTATCTCCGGGGAGGAGAGAGATGCCAAGTCGTTCGCTGATGGTTTGCGCGAGAAGCTCGGATTGGTTGAACCCACGCTCCCGCCTGCGGCGTTTGTGGAGTGGTAAGGCGATCATTCGGGTCTCGTCGCGATTTTTAAGGATATGCGCCTCCACGCGGGCAAACTGTCCGGCCGCAAGCTCGCCCATGGGGTGCGCTAGGCCTTTGATGCGGTAGTACTTGAGGTGCCCTATAATGTCTCGTACTAAGTCATCTTGGTATGAGGTGGCAAATGTTACGCCTTTGAGTACAAATTTTTCGCGTTGTTTGCATCGGGCGCAGATGGCTCCGGATGGGCTTCGCTCACCGCAGGCGATGCACTGGGGCTCGGCGGCTGGAATACTCTCAAGACACCGGGCGCAGAGAAACGTCTCGGGGGTTTCGCATCCCAGACAGAAGGAGGGGAATAAGAGTTCAAGCACGAAATCTTTGCAAGTTTGGATAATGTGTCGGGCGGGCATGGATGGCGAATAGAGGTAAATGTGGATAAATGCGTTAGAATAGCATATCGCGTAATGGTACAATACGCAAAAGATTCCGTTTGCCCAACGAATTTTTCATGATGCATGGATATTTCATTTTTCAAAAACGCTATTCAGAGCCACGGATTTTCTTTGTTGCGCAAAAATAGCGTACTTGGCGTTGATATCGGCTCTGCTTCGGTAAAGATTGTACAGCTCCGGCTTGAAAATGAGAAGGCGATACTCGAGACTTATGGTGAGCTTGCCACAGGTCCGTATACGGGAGGTAAGGTGGGGCAAGCGGCCAAGCTCAATGACAAAAAAGCCTCCGAGATTATTGCTGATGTGGTACGCGAGACGGGAGCACAGGCCAAACATGCCGCAATCGGTATACCGCTTCGCAATAGTTTTGTCACGATGGTAGAGATGCCGCCGCTCTCTGATGAGGAGCTCAAGGAGGCGATGCAGTACGAGGCGCGCCGATACATCCCGATACCGGTATCCGAGGTGGTTATAGACTGGTGGCGTATGCCGGAAGAGAAGCAGCCCCGGGCCGATGGACAGGTATTTTCCAAAAATGTTACGGCAAAACTTCTTTTGGTGGCCGTCCCAAAAGATGTAGTAGAAAAGTATAAGCGTATTGTGACGGATGCGGGGCTTGAGCCTACCGCGTTTGAGATCGAGACGTTCAGTATGATCCGCTCCATTATCAGCCGTGAGCATTCCGGCGTGGTGGTGGTGGACTTTGGCGCGGTGACTACCAAGATGACGATTTTGGACAAAGGTATTATCCGCGCGAGTCATAGCTTTGACAAGGGGTTTCAAGATATGACGATCGCGCTCTCCCAGTCGCTTGGCGTGGACTTTGAGCGAGCCGAGACCATCAAGCGGGAGGTTGGCCTTTCGTCAAAACCGGAGCATCAAGGTATACTAAAGGTAATCACCCCGCTTGTGGATTATATCTTGATAGAGGTGGAGCGGTTTGCCATGGGTTATAGCCGCAAGTATGGTGTCCCGATTGCTAAGATTTATATTGCGGGCGGGGGGGCATCATTGAATGGGTTTGTAGATTATATGGTAAAAAAATTCGGTATTGAGATTTTGGTGGCCAATCCGTTTTCTAAGGTCGAGTATCCCGCTTTTTTCCAGCCGGTGTTACGTGAGATAGGCCCATCATTTGCTGTCGCTGTTGGTTTGGCGCTTCGTGGGTTAAAATAAATCATAATGCCAGATCCCGTACTTATTTCAAAATCAAGAGTTGCGCCGCGCCCCTCGCAGATAGCGCAGAAGAGCATGGGGATTTTGCTTGTGCTTGCGCTTATATTTGCCGTTGCATCCATATTGATATATGGCGGGGTATATGTGTATCACAGCAATTTGCAGACAACTCTGGATGATGCTACGCGGGAGCTTTCACGGCTTGAAGATGAGTTTGAGCCGGATAAGCTTGCCAAGATTTCCGAGGTGGACAAGGGGCTCACGGTCGCTCGTACCATGCTCAACTCGCATGTATACTCTTCCAATGTCTTTAAGTTTTTGCAGGATAATACACTCAAGACCGCGCGCTATACCAACTTTATCTACAGTGCCAATCCGCCGGAGCTGACACTTTCAGCCGAGACGGACGGCTATTTTGGCCTAAAACGCCAGGTGGAGATATTTGAGACCACACCACTTATCAAGAGTGCCACCTTTAGCGCAGTCACGCGCGACCCCAAAGATGGCACGGTCAAGTTTCAGCTCAAGATCTCGTTTGACGAGAATTTATTACGGTATACCGGTAGTCAACCCAACTAATATGTCGAGCATAAAAACGCTGATCACTATTTTGCTGGTTGCCGCAGGGATACTCACCTTGAAATATTTGGTGCAGCCGGCTTGGATTGAGGCGCAGGCCCTGCAAGGCGAGATTGTGGTGGTCAACGACGCGATCGACAAGACCAAAGAGGTTATCCGCGTTTATGATGATTTGGTGAGTCGGTATGACAATATATCTCCGGAAAATATCGAGCGGATTACCAACTTCTTGCCATCCAAGCCTGCCGTCCCGGATCTCCTGATCGATACGGATATTATGGTGGCTAATGCCGGTCTCTCGGATAGCAATCTCACGGTGCAAGATGGGTCAGGGGCAAGTACCGCACCGGTGCCGGGAGTAGAGACGGTGAATATGACGCTTGCGGTGGGAGGGAGTTATGAGTCGTTGCATAGTCTTTTGAATATCTTGGAAAAGAACCTGCGGCTGATTGATATTACCGGCATCTCATTTACGGCTCCGCAGAAGGAGGAGGATTTTAAATTCAATCTTCTGGGGCGGACTTATTATCAAACAAAAGGCATATTCAATTAACATGGGTGGACGGCAAAATATTATTTTTATACTTTTTTTGGTGGTAGTCGTTGGCCTTGCCGCCGGATGGTATTTTTACTTTTCTACCCCATCGGCGAGCGAGCTCGTCACGGGTGGTGCGGGGACGGTCCGACTGCCGGAGGCCTCCAGTGCCGCGGTGCGGTCCGGCATATTAGGCAGTATTGCTGCGATTAAAGAAATTAAACTTGATACGACCATTTTGGAGGAGGAGGCGTTTACGCGATTGGAAAAAGTACAGCGTCCTATTGTCCCGGAGCCGGAGCGAGGGCGTGACAATCCATTTTTGCCCTACAGGGAAGAGACGGTGAGTGTGCCGATACCTTCCCGCGGCCGCTAGTTTTCGCTATGGCTAAAAAATCAATACTAGACATACTGGTGACTGACGGCGTCTTGACGCTTGATCAGTCCGAGGCGGTTGCCCAGCAAGCGAGCACGGCCAACCAAGATATAGAGGAGGCGCTTTTAGCAAGCGGCATCCCCGAGCTTGATGTGCTCAAAGCAAAGAGCTCGTTTTTGGGTGTGCCGTATATGTCCACTAAGGGACGGCGGATTCCGTTTGATATTCTCAAGGATATTCCGGAAGAATCTGCAAGTCATTACAATTTTGTGCCACTCGGTATGGAGGAGGGGGTGTTGCAAATCGGCATGATACATCCCGAGGACATCGAGGCCCGGGAGGCTTTGAAGTTTATCTCCACTAGCCTCAATGTGCCGTTTAAAATATTTGTAATCTCGCGCTCCGATTTTAGTAATATTATGGAGCAGTACAAAGGGTTGGGTGGCGAGGTGACCAAAGCCTTGGGAGAACTTGAGGGGAGCCTTTCAGAGGAGACACAGTTTGCAATTCCCCAGCAACAGCAGCGCACCGAGCTCAAAGACACACTAGTGGAGGATGCGCCGATTACCAAGATCGTCTCGGTGATTCTCAAACATGCTACAGAGGGAAAGGCTTCGGACATTCATATCGAGCCGGGGAGAGACAAGCTCAAAGTCCGGTTTCGTCTGGACGGGGTGCTCTATACTAGTCTTTTTTTGCCGATTAATGTGCATGAGGCGGTGGTATCGCGCATCAAGATTTTGACCAACCTACAGCTTGATGAGAAGCGCAAACCCCAAGACGGGCGATTTAGCGCGCGTCTGGAGGGCAGGGACATTGATTTTCGGGTCTCTACGTTGCCTACGTACTTTGGTGAGAAGGTGGTTATTCGTATTTTGGACTCTGCCACAGGCGCGCGCACGCTTGCCGAGCTGGGGCTTGCTGGCCGCAACCTCTCGCTTCTGGAGGAGGCAATCCGTCGGCCGTACGGCATGGTGCTTGTTACCGGGCCTACGGGATCGGGGAAATCCACTACGCTTTACGCGGTACTGCAGATATTAAACCAGGAGCGGTTCAACATTATCAGCTTGGAAGACCCGGTGGAGTACAGTATCGAGGGTGTTAATCAATCGCAAGTGCACCCGGAGATCGGCTATGATTTTGCCGAAGGGTTGCGCCATGTGTTGCGTCAGGATCCGGATATTATTATGGTGGGTGAGATCCGGGACAAGGAGACCGCACAGCTTGCGGTGCACGCAGCGCTCACGGGGCACCTCGTGCTCTCCACGCTCCACACAAACAGCGCCATGGGCGTCATCCCGCGCTTGATTGATATGGGTGTGGATCCATTTTTGATACCGGCGACGCTTATTCTGGCTATTGGTCAACGCTTGGTGCGTACGCTCTGTGAAGAGTCGAAAAAAGAACTCCCGGTCTCCGGCAAGGTGGCTGAATTTTTGGATTCCGAAATTGCCGCTATGCCCGAAGAGGTGCAGAAAAACATCAAAAAACCAAAGACGATTTACCAGGCCTTGCCATCGGCGAGCTGCCCCAAAGGCACGAGAGGCCGCATGGGTATATTTGAGATGTTTCTCATGACGCCGCGCCTTGAGGAGGCGATCCTCAAAGGGGTCTCCGAGACGGGTATTAGCGAGGAGGCGCAGCGTCAAGGCATGATCACTATGCGCCAAGATGGTATTTTGAAGGTTCTCAATGGCAAAGTCGGTCTGGAGGAGTTAAGCGAGGTAGTCATTTGATTATGGCGTGTCGGCGACGGAGCGTGGATGCAGATAATCGGAATGGCGGGTATACGCTTCGGGAAATTGTCATTTTGTTTAGTATTATTGCGGTGCTTGTCAGCACTTTTTTTGCTATAATGAGCGGCAAGCAGGCAGGGTGGCGGGATGCGACGCGTCTCGAGGATGTCAAAATCATCGAAGATGCACTCTACAAGTATTTTGCCCGTCATCGAGAGTTTCCTATATGTCCGCAAAGTCCTATTGAGGCTTGTTTGCAGATATTACAAGATGAAGGGTTCCTCACGGTATTGCCGCGGGATCCATCTATGCGGAGCAATACGAGCCGGGCGCGTTGCCAAGATGCGGCGGCGTATCTGTATTGCTATGAATCTTTGAGTGGCAGAGATTATGGTGTAACATACAACTTAGAGACGGATGCGGTGGGTCTCAAGGGGTGGAGCCAGAGCGGTCCGGCAGCAAAGCATTAATCATAATTCCTATGGCAGCGACAAAAGTACTTATTGTGGATGATGATCAGTTTCTCCTGGATATGTATGCGCTCAAGTTCCGTGAGTCGGGGTTTGATGTTGATGTTGCGGAAAACGGCAAAAAAGCCATCCAAAAAGTGGAGGAGTTCAAGCCGGATGTTATACTACTCGATGTGGTGATGCCCGCGGTTGATGGGTTTGAGGTGTTGAGTGAGGTTAAAGAGAAAAAGCTTGTCCCGGGCGTCAAAGTGATCATGCTCACCAATCTAGGGCAAAAAGATGATACGGAGCGCGGCATGGCATTGGGAGCGGATGATTATATTGTCAAAGCTCATTTTACCCCGACCGAAGTGGTAGATCGGGTAAAAAGTATTTTAGGGAATTAATAAGTAATGCACATGCATGGATTATACTCGCGAACTCGATGAACTCATTTTGAATGTTGCTCGAGAGAGCGCCTCGGATCTCCATATCACGGTGGGACGCCATCCGACGCTTCGGGTTTCCGGACAGCTGATTCCGCTTGTCGATAAGCCCGTGCTTACCCCGGAGATGACCGAGGGGCTTGTATTCGCAATGCTTACCAAGGAGCAGCGCGATGAGTTTGTAAAGCAAAAAGAGCTAGACTTTTCCTATCCATTCAAAGACAAATTACGATTTCGCGTCAACGCTTTTTACCAACGCGGGTTTATCGGGGCGGCACTTCGTCTCATCAATGTAAAGATCAAGACTATCGAGGATCTCAATCTGCCGCTGGACCTCATCGAGTTTGCGCGCAGAGAGCAGGGGTTCTTTTTGGTGGTAGGGCCTGCGGGGCATGGCAAATCAACTACGCTCGCATCTTTGGTAGATATGATCAATCACGAGCGTTCCGAACATATTGTGACGGTTGAGGATCCGGTGGAGTACTTGTTTATCCAGGATCGCTCTATCGTGGATCAGCGCGAGGTGCGTATTGATACCCATGATTTTCATGGGGCGCTTCGCTCGATGTTTCGTGAGGACGTCAATGTAGCAATGATCGGAGAGATGCGCGACCCGGAGACGATTTCTGCCGCAGTTACCGCCGCGGAAACCGGCCATCTTGTATTCTCTTCTCTGCACACTAACAGCGCTTCCCAGACCATAGATCGCGTTATTGACAGCTTCCCGGCCGCACAGCAGTCGCAAATCCGTTCCCAGCTTGCTTCTACGTTGCTGGGTGTGTTTTCTCAGCGTCTTCTGCCGCGGGTTTCCGGTGGGTTGATACCGGCCTATGAGCTCATGATTGCCAACGCGGCGGTACGCAACTTGATACGTGAGAACAAGGTTCATGAGGTTGATTTGGTGATTGACACGAGTTACGGCGAAGGCATGATGAGTCTCAATCGTTCGCTTTTGGACTTGCTACGCAAAGGAGAGATTACCATGGAGACCGCAATGAGCTACTCGCTCAATCCCGGTGAGTTTAAGGTGCTGTCACGGGAGTGAGGTGCTGTGAAGTCTCAAGTCACAAATTCCAATGACCAACCAAATCCAAAATCTTACAGTCTCAAAGGAAATAGGATTTGAAGGAGTGGACGATGTTGCCCGACATGGAAAGTGGTGCAGGAACAGAATCTGATACCCGCTCCAGTTACCCGATTGGTTAAAAAGAAATAGTTGGTCATTGGGGTTTAAAGTTTTGATTGGGATTTGAGGTTTGAGCATTGGGGCTTCATGGAGGTTGTTATCAACAGTTTAGAAATTAGGATTTAGAGTTTACCGCATTATGCGATTTACCTATCAAGCGCGCACGCCAGAAGGGGAGCTTCGGCAGGGTCTTGTGGAAGCCCCGACTATTGAGATTGCCATCTCCTCACTGCAACGCAAAAATCTCATTATTATCTCGGTACTTCCCGAAGAGGAAAAGCATGGGGCTTTTGGGCATCCGCTTTCGCTATTTGAACATGTCTCCACGAAAGAGATTGTGATTTTGTCGCGTCAGATGGCGACGTTGTTCCAGGCCAAAGTCCCCGTGGTAGAGTCATTGAAAATCATTGCCGAGGAGACGGATAATTATCTTCTCAAAAAAGAGTTGAGCGAGGTACTTGATGATATTGAGGGCGGTTCCTCCATGTCGCAGTCTATGGCGCGTCATCCTAATATATTCTCATCGTTTTATGTAAACATGGTTCGTTCTGGCGAGGAATCCGGAAAACTTGATGAGGTGTTTGGGTATCTCGCCGATTATCTGGAGCGTTCCTATGAGCTGATATCCAAAGCACGCAATGCCATGATCTATCCGGCATTTGTGCTTGTAGCTTTTGTGGTGGTGGTTTCTCTCATGCTTATACTTGTCATCCCAAATCTTGCTACTATCTTGGAAGAAACTGGGCAGGAGGTGCCGTTCTTTACTTCAATCGTCCTTGGGGCAAGTAAGTTTTTACAACAATTTTGGTTTCTCGTGCTTATATTTATCGCTTTTTTTGGTACCTTTGTCTGGCGTTATATCCAGACCCAAGCAGGTAGGACCGCTTTGCATAAATTTGAGCTTGCCATTCCGCTGGTGGGGGAGTTATACCGAAAATTGTATATGTCGCGTATCGCAGACAATATCCAGACACTCACCTCGGGGGGAATTCCGGTCATACGGGCACTGGAGATAACATCCGATGTGGTCGGGTCCGAGGTGTATCGCGCCATCATTCTTGATTCTATCGAGGCGGTAAAGGCGGGGAGTACGATCAGTGGCGCTTTTTCGCGTTATGCAGAGATCCCCCCACTTATGACGCAGATGATTCGTATTGGGGAGGAGACGGGCCGTCTGGACCAAATCCTCAAGAGTCTTGCGGGTTTTTATCGCAAAGAGGTGGATAGCTTGGTAGATAACTTAGTAAATCTCATCGAGCCGCTCATGATTTTGGTGCTCGGTGTGGGTATTGGAGGGTTAGTGGCGGCGATTTTAGTGCCGCTCTACAATATTACTGCAAGCATTAAGTAGTGGGCCTAGGCGAGACTCCCGCCACTTATCCACAAGGATTATTATTCATGCGACCGTTGATACTTTATAATGCAGATATCTTATTAATGTTATTTTCTTAAAGGTCGACCTCGTCGCTTGCATTCTTTTGCGGTATTTCTGCTGCGGGATGGGTGAAGCGCGGGGACAACTTAAGTAAAATTGTAAAGACCGAAAATTATGTTGAATATTTCCAATAAAAAGACCTTAAAAGCAGGATTTACCCTTATCGAACTTCTCGTGGTAGTTGCTATCATCGGTATCCTTGCTTCTATCGTCTTAGCATCCCTCAACACTGCCCGTCAGAGATCGCGTGATGCCCGCCGCGTGGCTGATATTAAGCAGATCCAGCTCGCACTTGAGCTTTATTTTGATAGCTGTGGTGAGTATCCAGATACGTATAGCGGTGCTTCTGCCGCTTGTGGTGCTGCAGGAGGATTAGTGCCTACCTACTTGCAAGTAGCCCCTCTGGACCCTACTAGCCAGGCCATCTACGCATACGATAATTATGCTAGTAACGCCCGTGTATCAGGGTGTTTGGTGGCAGGTGCCAATTGTCTCTTTTACCATGTAGGAGCAAAGCTAGAGGAGCTGGGTACTAATGCGTTAAGATCTGATAGAGACTTGGAAACTGCGGTAGACCTTGGTCCCGATGGACTAAGCACCTTAGCTGCTTGTGGTGCAGAGAACGCTATCACCGCGGCAACCGATCTCTGCTACGATCAGACACCGTAATCATTTTTGCTAGGTTTGAAAAAACACCACCCTTTGGGTGGTGTTTTTTGGAGGCGAAGCATCCTCCGGAAGTCCGACTTCCGGAGGGCTTTTGGACGGGGTTTACTCAAGAGTGAGATTCTCAATATTCTCCGGTCCGCGTTCCTTTATCCAGGAGAGCATCTCTTTTTTTTGATCTGCGGTATTCCCAAGTATTTTTTTTAGAAAATTTCTTTGTGTGGCCATGGGGAAATTGGGCTTCTCTATGTAGTCTAGATAGCTTGACCATCGATAAGATTCAAGAAAGCCCAACATCTCTTCTTCGTCATGAATTTTCCCGTCCCGCCACTCGGCATATTTTAGATCAAGTGGGTTTACATGTATATAAAATGGGAGGTAGAGAAAATGTGCTTCTTCGGCGATATGTACGACTTTGTATTTTCCTTGAAACAACGCTCCACTACGGTTATATTTTTTATTAAAGTAGTTTGTGTATCCGGTTCCTAGTTTTCTCATGAACTCGGTTACGCCCTGCTCGGTGTCTTGCTGGAGCATGAGGTGGAAATGATTGGGCATAAGACAAAAGGCGAGTATCTGCACAAGATGTTCTCGTTTCTTCGCGGTATTTTCCGGAAGTCGGACTTCCGTAGGAATGGTGTCGTTAAAATCGCAAAGACTGCGTATAAACCGTAGATAATCTTCTTCTTCTAAAAAGATACTTCGCTTGTCTACACCTCTATTAAAAACATGGTATATTTGGCCGGTTTCTGGTTTTGGGCGATGCATGACCAGATAGTAGCATGCGCTGTCTTCTTCCGGAAGTCGGACTTCCGGAAATGAGAAATGTTCTATTATAGATATATGTTTGAGGCGGTGATCTTTTGCGTGTTTTTATTTTTTCTCGGTGCTATCACCGGGAGCTTTTTGAATGTTCTCGTGTTGCGTCTGGGTACGGGGGAGTCTATCGCTTCTGGGCGTTCGCATTGTTTTTCCTGCGGCAAAGTGTTGGGTCCCGCAGAGCTTATACCACTTTTTAGCTTTATTATACAGCGCGGCAAGTGCCGACAGTGCGGATCTCGTATTTCCCGGCAGTACCCTTTAGTAGAATTTTTGTCGGGCGCCATGTTTCTTATTATCGGAATAAAAATTCTACTAAAATCCCAAGCCCCAATGACCAATGACCAATGGAATGCTTTGGGTCCGGGTTTTCTTAATTTGCTTGGATCTTGGGATTTTGGTCTCGGGGCTTCTCTGGTATTCTTTTATTGGGCATCAATATTTTCTTTGCTGTTGGCGATCGCGGTCTATGATATACGGCATACCATTATACCCAATCGCCTCGTGTACACGCTCGCAATAATCTCGCTTGGAGCTCCTGTATTGCAATTTGGCATCTGTCGCTCATTCACTGCTCCTTTGGGGCTTGCTTCTGCGGCTTTGCCCTACATCCTCTCTGGTATTGGGGCATCGCTATTTTTCGCCACTATGTGGTTTGTCTCCGGTGGGCGCTGGATGGGATTTGGGGATGCCAAACTTGCTTTGGCGTTGGGGTTTTTTCTGGGGTTCCCCGGGATTATAGTGGCAGTAACCTTGAGTTTTTGGATAGGCACTATTTTTGGTATTGTAGCAATGACGGTACGGAGGAGTTTCGTGCTTGGCATGCAGATACCGTTTGCACCATTTCTGGTGTTGGGAGCATTTGTCAGTTGGTATTGGAGCGCGCAAATTGATTATTTTTACTGGCTGTTTTCTATAGTGGTATAAAGATTTTTGAAACTCGCATGAAATTACGTTTTATAGTGGGGGGCGTTGTACTACTACTCATCTTGGGCGGGGCCTTTGTGTATGCGCACGTCCGTTCTTTACCCGCGGGGCCTACGATACGTATGACCAAAAATGGATTTGAGCCGGAAGAGGTGACCATCCAAAAGGGTATGCGGGTGACTTGGGTCAATGAAGACTCGGTGCCGCGTTGGCCAGCGTCCAATCTGCATCCAACACACGGCATCTACCCCGAGTTTGACCCTCTGGAGGGGATCCCACCGGGAGCATCCTGGAGTTTTGTGTTTGATCGGGTAGGAAGCTGGCGGTTCCATGATCATCTTTTGCCGCAGATGAAGGGGACGGTATATGTTGGCGAGTAATACGAGATCATGAAAAATAATTTCTTCGTAAAAATTTTCCTGGGCGGAGGGATATTTCTTGCCCTTGGGGCCTTGATTGTCTGGTATTTAGGGATCTTCTTTCGCGCCACCCCTCCAGCCCCGGTTTTGACAAGGGAGAGTTTTGATTGGCAGGAACAAGAGCATGTCTGGTCCCTATACATTGATGCGGTCGGGCTCGATAAGGGGTATGATGAGCTGGTACGCGCGTATCAGGATCAAACATATTTTGTAAATCAACATAACATCGCGCATGTTATCGGTATTTTGCTCTATAAGCGTCTTGGCATTGCGGGAGTTGCAAAATGCAGATCAAATTTTGGCTTGGGATGTTATCACAGTTTTTTTACTGAAGCGGTGCGCGCTTCCGGTCCCGATATTGTCCCTACACTCAATGAGGCATGCAACAAACTTGGTGCCGATGGGTTTGCAGTTGGCTGTGAACACGGTATCGGACATGCGGTGGTGGTGTATGCGGGATTTGAGCGGTCCGATCTTTTACGAGCGCTCGCACTCTGTGATCGTGGCCAGCCCTCTCTACCGGTGTCGGGGTGTGTTGCAGGAGCATATATGGAGTATAATTTTCGTCAGATCATGAGTATCGAGTCGGAAGGGCGAGCGGGAGGAATCCGGCCATTTGATCCGCAGTATCCTAATGATCCATGCGATACCCTACCTGATCGGTTTCAGGAGTCTTGCTATTATTCCCAGCCGGAGTGGTGGGGGGAGGTGTTGGACCATGATTACCGACGTGTCGGGGAATTGTGTGGGAGAGTCCCCGATCGTTGGCAAGCGCGCTGCTTTGCAGGCACAGGCAGAGCCGTCGGTCAATATTTACAGCCCAAAGCCGATCGAGTAGGGGAGCTTTGTTGGGAGATGCCGATGGACGCGGGGCGCATATCTTGTGCGCTTTCTGCAGGGCGTTTGTATGCGGATGATCCTGCTACAGCTTCAGAGCTCCCGATATTGTGTACCGATCTTGCCGCGCGTGGGGCTGTGGAGGTGGTACAAAAATTATGCGGCGTATCGTTGTAGAGGAATATTTATGAAATGAACAAAAGAAAGCACTATGCGTATTTCTTTATCTACAAAAACAATTATCCTACTTGATGCTCTGTTGATGCTTGGTTGGTCGGTGCTCATTTGGTACGCCTGGCCAGTGGTGTTTGCAGCTCGTCAGGGGGCGGAGGATGCGTTTCTGGATGCGCGGCGGATTGTAGGTGCGTGTCGCGGCAACGGGTGGGACGCGTGTTATAAAAAAGAGCTGGAGCAGGTGACGACTCGGGGCGGTATGCAATATGGGGAGCTGGTGCTTACCAATCTTCAGGACATCGATCCGGCGGCGCGGGACTGTCATGTGCTGGCGCATGCCATTTCTCGTGCCGCAGTGCGTAAAGATCCGGCGGATTGGAAAAATCTTTTAAACGAGGCCGATGCCGCTTCTTGCGGGAGCGGGTATCTGCATGGTGTCTTGGAGGCGCATGTGTGGGACGACCCGGAGTTCAAGTTGACTCCAGCGTTTGTAGATGAGGCGTGCAGGAGCCGCAAAGATTTTTACGACCAGCGCATGTGTTTTCACTTCATGGGACACCTTTTTTTGGTAGACGAGGAGGGCAAGGTGCCTCCTGCGCTCGTATCCTGCCAAGAGATTCCGGAGGATCAATTTCGATTTGAATGTTATGACGGATTGTTTATGGAGCACAACCAAAAACTTGCGCTTGCGGATCATGGTATGGAGCCGTTACCAAATATAACGCCTCAATATCTGGAGCAGTTGCGCGCACATTGTCTTTCCTACGACGGGCAGAAGAGTCTGGCGTGCTGGCAAGAGATGGCGGAGATGTATGCTAAGCTCTACGAGTATGATCCAATAAAAGTTTTTGAAAATTGCTATACTGCGCCGACTGATCAAGAACGTAAGATCTGCTATTTCAAGGGTATCGTCGTAACTTCTATATACGCTCTCTCCGATACGCCCGATCGGCTCTTGAGTATCTGTAAACCATATGATGCAGATGAGGGTACCTACAAGATGTGTACGGAATATATTATTGCGACATTCATGCACTATTCATCCAAATATACGCCGCGGGCAGTTACCTTGTGCACGCATGTCACTGACGCCCGACGCCAATCATGCTTCCATGAATTGGGAAAACAGCTGCAATCGATAGTGCCCCAGCGTGCCGAGCGGGAGGGGCTTTGTGTGGAGGTGTCTGATAATTATCGGCCGCTGTGTGTAGGTACGTAAACTAATTATGGAGAAGAGATATTATGTAGGTATCGGGATTGCGTTGGCGCTTGTGGCCGGCGCGGTGTTTCTGGGACTCTCGGCGCGTCACTGGGACTCATTGGAAAATACGGCGCGTGCCTCAAAAGATGCAGATGCGTTTGTGCGTATGACTTTGGAGGATTGTCAAAAATCTCCTGTGCGCGAGTCTAAAGCTTGTCACCAACAGGCTGCTCGCACATTGCTTGATGTGTTTTCTTTGGCACAAGTTTTGAGTATCTTTGATCGCCATGAGGCGGAGCCACTTTTTTTTGATAATTGCCATGAGGTGGCGCATTTTCTCGGCCAAGAAGCATACCGCCGGATGAGGAGTGTTTCGCAGATTTTTGCGCAGAGTTCTCGGGCCTGTCTAGGTGGTGCATTCCATGGTGCAGTCGAGGGATATTTTATGGAGCGTGCCATGCTGCCCGGTATGGTGAGTGATGCCGTGATGGGGCAGGAGATTGCTAATTTATGTGGCGAAAAAAAGACCTACACTCGGCCGCAGGACTTTATCGAGTGCAATCATGGCATGGGGCATGCACTGATGTTCCTTGCCGAGGATGACTTGCTACGTGCGCTGCATCTTTGTGATTACTTGCCAAATACCGAACAGCGCCAACTTTGTTTTACGGGGGCGCTTATGGCAAATTTTACTGGCGCGCAGAGCAAAGATCATCCGGCGAAATATTTTCGCGCCGATGATCCTTTGTATCCCTGCCCCATTCTTTCGGATGAATATCAGGAGATGTGCTATACCTATGGGGTACTTTCTCTCCATCAAGAAGATTATGAAAAAGCGGTTGCCATATGTCGATTGGTACCTGAACACTATCAAGATGCGTGCTTTAAAACATATGGTCGAGATCGCACCATGATTACCTCGGATGCTGCCACTATAACTCGCCAGTGCAGTATTATCGGCTCACCGATATTTGAGCGGGATTGCGTCAATGCCGCTGCGTTTAATCTCGTGATTCGGTTTGGCATGGAGACAGTATACGCATTTAATCTTTGTGCGTTGCAATCAGGCGCTAGTGCGGGGGGATGCTATGGAGAGCTGGTGCGTGCCGCACAGCGCTCGACTCGGGACGTGGCGGCCATGCAAGCATTTTGTAGCCGCATACCAGAAGCATATCGCAATGGTTGCGGTCTTGATGCTCTGCAGTAATAATCTATGGCATATGCACGTACATCTTGGGTATGGGTAGCGGCTGGCGCAGGAGTATTGCTAATCGCGGCGTGGTGGGTGTCAGCTGTGTGGCATGACCCGACGGTCGCAGATCCCGCGCCCTATATTCTTTCCGCTATGGAGCGGTGCTATAGCTCCAGCAAACAATCTCCTTGTTATCGGGATGCGGCAAAAGATTTCGTAGCCAAATTTTCTCCGGCGGCTATTGCTACGGTGTTTGCCGCTCATGAATCAGAAAAAAGTATTTTTGAGTTTTGCCATGAGACGATGCACTATGCGGGGCAGGAGTCATACCGGCGTTTGGGTAACGTTGCTGCTGCCCTTGCAGAGGGGAGCACGGCGTGTTTTGCAGGTTACTATCATGGTGTCCTGGAGGGGTATCTGACCGAGCGTTATGCGACGGGTATGGCGGGTGCGTCGGCTTTGGCCGCTGAAGTGCCCGAGCTTTGCGGTGAGCGCTCGCGATTTCAAACAGACAAAGAGTTCCATGAATGCCTGCATGGTCTGGGGCATGCGTTGATGTTTGCGACCGAGACCGACCTGCCAGCGTCTTTACGCTTGTGCGATACGCTTTCCTCGCCAGAAGAAGCAGGGTGGTGCTACAGCGGAGCATTTATGGAAAACTCGACGAGCTCTACCAATAAAGATCATCCATCACGCTATCTAAAAGATGACGACCTTTTGTACCCCTGCTCTATTTTGGAGGAAAAATATTTGCCGATGTGTTACAACCTGCAGGGACTATATTTTGCAGAGCGTGCCGGATATGATTGGCAAAAGACCGGTGAGCTTTGTGCACTGGTACCAAGGCGTTGGCAGGATTATTGTTTCAATGCTATTGGACAAAGTATTGCCGGGTCTTCGCGTGATCCGCAAACTTTAAAAGCGGGGTGCGAGACTATTACTGATATGCACTTGCGTGGTATGTGTGTAGTGGGTCTCGTGGGTGCCGTAGGGGAGCGTTATGAAGATGGCATTTTTCGCGCAAAAGAAATATGCGACATTGAAAATGTCGAGTACAAAAAAATTTGCTATGAGCGGGTTATGCAAAAAGCGCGCGAGTCGGGCGTGCCATCCCAGGATATTGGGCGGATGTGCGCGGATATAGCGGAGGAATATCGTGATGCCGTTTGCGCGGGTTTCTAGTGGGTGAGTTCAGGGTTGCGATCTGTCGGGATGAAAACATCTTGTACGCGCCAGGTGGTACTGCGTAAATCATATTCCATGGAGAGCTCAACCTCTATGCCAGGTTGTAGCTTGGAGAGTGGTATGGGAGAAACAGTGGATGCATTGTAGGGTGGCGCGATCAAGGATATACGCGTTGTAGGTATGATTACAAAAGGGGGCAGAGCGGAGTTTGCATCCTCAAGTATAATCTGACTGCCGTTGGCTATATTTTGTATCTCTTTAATTTTGCCGCGAAAAAAATAATGCAGGAACGCAGAGCCGACCCGAGGATTTTCTATGGGCACTGGCAGTACCACCGTTCCTTTAGCGGTTTTTTCCAATGCATTAGACACTGATTTTTTATTTTGCCAATGCGTGTAGACGAGTCTTACTCCGGTAAGCGCAAAGAGTGTTAGTAAAACAAAAAATATGCTGATGGCAAGGATTCTTGAGCGCGATGATTCCATACTCTTGATAGTACCGGGAAGCATAGCCATGTCAACTTTTGCTTGTATGAAAAAGAAAAAAGGATAGGTGGAGCCTATCCTTTCTGGATGTTAGGGCAGTTCTACATTGATGCCGACAACATCGCCACCAAGTGGGGTTACGCTCTTCTGATCGAGCGTGATGCGGGTCGGGACAGCCGTGGAATAATAACCGATGAACCCTTCCGCGGGAGTGCTTGCGCCTGGGGCGAGACTGAACTGCAGGATATTCTGCTCAAACGGGGCGCCCACTGTGTATCCCTGCTCTGTGGAGACGGTAGTCGCTCCTTCGCATCGGCCCCAGGGAGCTTGACAGGTATACACATATACGCCTGCGATTGGTGCGCCATTGCGGTTTACAACCATACCCTTAATTTGGGGGAGTACAGAGAGGGTATCTGCTCGCCATGCTGCAAATTCAGTGTAGAACGAGGCAGTTGATTGCTGAAACCCGCCGAGAAAGGCCTGATGCCAATCTGCGGTGAGGTTGAGTGTATCGAGGTAGTAGGCCAAAGAGTCTTGGCCGCGAGACTGCCATAAGTAATAGGCAGCCATGAATGCGATTCCCGTATGTCCGGGAGTCTTGGGGTTAAAAAATGCATCCCAGGTCTCGTAGGACTCAAGTGGACCAAGAGATGTATCTGATCGAATGATCGTCCGGTGATAGGTGTGCGCCTCCTCAAAGTTACATGCGTCGCGCAATATCCACCAGCCATAGAATTCAGCCGCCGCCTCCTCCAGCCAAGATGCTTGTTCGACGGTATTGACGGCGTGTACGTAATTGTGTACGACCGCCATTCTGCGGATACAAGGGGTTGCACGGATCCAATCCTCGCTACCGGTGTAGACGTAGATTGTGGAGCCCATTGCTACCGAGATATGCCCCTCGGGGCCTATGCTGGGTGGTGGGCCGGTCTCGGCGGTGGTGTGTACTTGGATGGCCGCGTGTTGCTGGAGCACGCCACGAACTCGAAAGTAGGCTTCGGCGATGACTATGCTCTCTCGGACGGAGCTTTGATCACCCCAAGCTACGTCAGGCGCAAATGCCAGTTGTGCTTGGGTGTTGCCCAATGTCTCGGTAGTGATCGAGGAGATGATCTCAAATCCCTGAGAGCCAGAGGAGAAGATTTGTCTGATCGTCACCCGTTTCTGAACGCCCGTCTCTTTGTCAGTGACGATAGCCCCCTCGATGACCAGATATTGCGTACCGCTCGCATCCACTTCTATCCGTGTTTGAGCCTGTGAAAGATCAAACTGGGAGAGAAATGGGAAGTCGCCGGGTTTGACCACGGTTACCGTTGCAGTTTGAGACCAGGGAGTCTCTCCTACGGCAGTGGCACTTACCTGAATGGTATGTTGACCGGGCGTGAGATTACCCCAGTTCCACAAGAGCGCGAATCCCGACTGCGAAGCTTGTGGGTATTGTCTGTATGCATCCGCGGATCCTACGTCGAGCCGTTTGGAACAACAGGGGATCTTTTCTGGGGGAGAGCCATCAATGGAGACTTGTACTGACAACTCACTGGTGAGCGTTGAGAATGCCCATCCGCTGATGAGACCGATACCTGCCCGAGAACTGACAGTGTTGCCGCTGGGATTTTCCAGGCTAGCTATTATTTCTCCATACGCGGGGAGGGCAAGGGTGAATAACAAGAACACTCCGAAAAGACACGACGGTATACGATTCTGCATAATTACTACCTCCTTTGGAAATGTATTCTGCTTTCAGTATGACACGCTTGGTACGGCCGTCCATCTTGACACAAGTGGATAAAACATGCTTTATATTATTGGTTTTTTACCGCGAATTGCCATTTTTATCTTTAGGTATTTGAATGGTATATTGCTAAGTATGAGACCGTACAAATTGGCAGTCGTTTGCCTTGTGGTAAGTATTTTTTTTATGAGTGGTTTTTTTCTATTTTCTACCACCACGGTGTCTGCGCATGGTACGGGTAAATCCATCGAGCGGGTGATGGGGGATTATTTGGTAGATATCGGGTACGATCCTGATCCTTTGCGTGCGGGAGAAAATAGTGTGTTTGATTTTGTGCTCAAGAGTGGTGTAGATAAAAAAGAAATTCCATTCACCCATGTCTGGGTGCGTCTGGAGACGGGATCGGGGATCGTGCTTGCGGCGGGTCTAAAAAAAGCGGAGTTGGGTAAGACGAGTCTTCTCTATAATTTTCCGGTGAGCGGTGAGTATCAGTTGGTGGCGCGTTTCCAAGATGGTGACAAGACATTGGTAGAAGTGAGCGTTCCTGTGGCTATTGCTCCTTCAGCGCTTGAGGCGCCACAAGCTATACCTTCCATCCTGCTCCTTGAATGGGGAGGGATATTTCTCCTCGGTGCTATTATTGGTATTGTCGGGGCGCGCATGCATAAAAAAGAGATGCCAAAGGCGCTCTAGGCACAAATGAAGACTTTTCGCGGCAAAATTTTACTGGGGGGGATTCTTCTTGTCGTCTCTGTAAGTCTGGGCGTTGTTTTTTTTCGTCAGCAGCTTTCACCTAACATGCCGCAATCTCCGTCTCTAGAGAATGGCAGAGATGCTATTCCGCAAGAAGCAGCGGATCGGGTGCTCGTTACTATTACGGACGAAGGGTTCTCTCCGCGTGGCATTCATATCAAACGTGGCGGAGTAGTAATGTGGGTCAATGCCACAAGCAGAGATTCTTGGCCAGCTTCTAATATTCACCCGACTCACGAGATCTATCCGGAGTTTGATCCACGCCGTCCTATTGGTCATGGAGAAGATTGGTCATTTACTTTTGATAAAGAGGGACTGTGGTTTTATCACGATCATCTCGATCCCCAACATTTGGGTACGATTCGGGTTGGAGAATAGCGTACTTTGATGTTCGGGGGTAGAAAAATATTTGATGAGTGTTTCTAAAAAAATAACAGCATACATGGAGGCGGTCTGGAGTCTTGATACGCGCTCACTCGCAGTCTTTCGCATTGGACTTGCGAGTATTATATTGGTTGATCTTGTAAACCGGGCCAGGGATCTGACTGCGCATTACGCGGATGCAGGCATCTTGCCGCGTGCCACGCTTTGGAATTGGATGTATTGGTATCTTTCTCCCCACATGATCAGCGGCTCGGTGTATTTTGAGGCTGCACTCTTTTTGATTGCGGGATGCTTTGCATTCCTGCTTCTCGTAGGATACAAGACGAGGCTTGCTACTGCGGCCACCTGGTTTCTCCTTTGTTCGCTATTGGTGCGTAACCCCTTTGTCTCAAATGCTGGCGATGGACTGTTACGGTTACTGCTTTTGTGGGGTATCTTTTTGCCGCTTGGCGCTTCCTATGCGGTAGATAGCATTCTTGCGCCGTCAAAGCGTCCGTATCAAGTGTATTCCGTGGGATCAGTCGCGCTCATTCTCCAGATGGTAACTATGTATGTAGTCACCGCTCTTTTAAAGACAGGCGTTGAATGGCACGCGGATGCTACGGCCGCATATTATGCGCTCAATTATGATCAGATTGTTAGGCCGTTTGGATTATTCCTCCGTCAATTTCCTACATTGCTTATGGTGTGCACGCGTCTCGTTTTTTTGCTCGAGCAATATGGACCCCTGCTCTTTTTTGTGCCGTTTGCAACCGCGCAAATACGGATGCTGGGCGTGGTTCTCTTTATGTTATTCCATCTTTCGCTCACAATACTTTTCCATTTGGGCGGTTTTCCGTGGGTAGGACTCGCGGGACTTGCGGCACTGATCCCAGGTTGGTTTTGGGACAAGGTGTCATTGCGGCTTACTCAATCGGAGGCTCGGATGCAGGCAAGATTATATTATGATGCTGATTGCCGGTTTTGCCGTTTTAGTGTTGTTGCTTTAGAGACGGGACTTTTTTTACCTGACCGGATGCTCGAGCCCGCGCAACTTTATCCGGATGTGTATGAGGATATGACGCGTGAACACTCTTGGATTTTGCATGATGCAAAAGGACGGTATACGGGGTTTGCGGCATTTGTAGAGCTCTGCGCGCTTTCTCCGGTAGCGTGGCCACTTGCAGGCATATTGCGTCTGCGTCCAGTCACGCTTGGTGGGGAGATGCTCTATGGATTTTTTGCGGGTCATCGGCCAATTTGGTCGCGTCTTGTATCGCGTTTGCGCCCATCAGATCCAAATCGGGAGCTTGGTGCATTTTGGCAGGGTGTTGTCGTCTTTATGCTGGTCTACGGGCTGTTTTGGAGTGCAGGCAGTTTTTATAAGATGCGAGAGGAGACGCTTTGGTTTGGGTATCTTACGGGACTGGGGCAGCGATGGGATATGTTTGCGCCATTCCCTACAAAAGATGAGGGTTGGTATGTTATGCCAGCTCGTCTAAAAGACGGCACCACGATTGATATATGGCATGAGGGGGAACCAGTAGAGTGGGCAAGACCATATATGCCCGATAGATACAAAAATCAGCATTGGCAAAAATACATGGAGGCTTTCTGGAAGCCGTATCGAAGGGCATATTATCCTCATTTTGCCTCATACCTTTGTCGTACCTGGAACGCCCAACATCCTGATGAAAAAAAAGTAATCGAGGTGCGATTGGTATTTATGCTCGAACGCACGCTACCGGACTACAAACAAGAGCCGCCGGAACGCAAGGATCTCTACACATATTCCTGTCTTGAGATGCGCGAGATACAACCTTCTCTATAATACGCGCTCTGTATCTTTGTTTGTTTCCTGCATGATATACTTTTGGGTATGGAGCGCGAAATGCATGGCACACAAGAAACGTACAAGTTATTTTTGCCGGTATGGTATCTGATAGCGGTTGCAGGGTTGTATTTTGACGTATGGTATCATTTAGTGATTGGGCGTGATGAGTTTTGGACGATACCTCATATATTTATTCTCTGTGGGCAGATATTGCACACATTCTATGCGTGGATATTGGTTCGCGACTACCAAAAGAATCGGCGTGAATCATTGCATGCGGCGTATTGGTATCTCGGAGTCCAACTTCTTTTTTTTGTAGGGCTTGCATTTGATGCATCATGGCATGAACTTATTGGCCAAGAGACCATTGATACGGCTCTTGTCCTTTGGGGGCCGCCGCATCAAATAATTGCGTTGCCGCTTCTTTTGTCGCCATTTCTTCTCGACCGCATACTAGGCACCCTTCCTGAGCCTAATCGGTCGGCTTTGCGATTGATGGCATATGGCACGCTTTTTGCATTCGTGTATTTCCACTTCCAGCCACTGTGGCCCTTGGGGGCATATCGAGTTATCGGTGCGTACGGGGAGCTCGCCATGTTGGGGCTTCTTGGGCTGGCATTGTCTTGGAGCGCGCTACGCCTCAAGTCGGTGCTCTTGCCAGCAACAATACTCTCCCTCATCTTTTTGTCTATGGGCGCTATCATGAGTTGGGGGGAGGCTTCAAATGTGCCACGTGCTCATGGGACATTTGGCATACCGGCGTATCCTTTTTGGATAACATTTTTCTCCTTTTTCATTGCGGCAATCGCGTACGATAGTACGCGTTTCTTCCGCATGCCGTTTGTTCTTCGAGGAGCTGTGTGGGGAGGAGTACAGGGCGGATTGTATTATAGTGCGGCAAAGTTATGGGTAGATTGGAGTCCTGCGGGCATATTTACCATGTGGAAGTTTTTCCCGGGCGTATTTTTAACTTGGGACAGCGTAATTTCATTCGCTCTTTTAGGGGCGATGGGGGGAGGTATTGGTGCTTGGATGGCGGCACGTCTTTATAAAATTATAGCCGATGCACATGAAGTATAAGAGAGGGCTTTTGGCTATTTTGTGTGTAACCGTAGCCGCTAGCGCAGTTGTGGGGTACGCATGGTTTAAATCAGCACATAGAGTGCAGAATGATTTGTACGGATTCCAAGAGCATTTGCAGTTGGAGTCAGCATCAATCCAGCTACTTCCCGGTGAGGAGCGCTATATCACCAAGACTGCAGTGGTAGAAAAAAACGGTTTTATAACGAACATAGATCCGTTTATTGGGACAGGAGAAAATATATTGCATCATGCCATTCTTTTTGCTGAAGGAGAACGTGATGCGTACTATTTTTGTTCTGGAGATCAGGCGCGTAAGGTATTGTTTACCAGTGGTGCCGAGCTTCTGGGGCTCCACTTTCCTGCGGCGTATGGTATGCGTGTGCGAAAGGGCCAACGTTTGATACTCGAGGCGCATCTTGCCAACGCCGATCGAAAAAAAATATCCAGCGGCTCTGTGGGCGTGGCGCTTACGTTAGCTGCAAATGCCAAGCCTGCAGATACATTGCACTTGGTGGCAGGAGTCCCTATGGAGGGGCCATGTCGCGCGGGGAGAGATCGTTTAATCTCATATCCTATACCCAAAGGGGTCGCAACATATACGGCAAAACTTGAGCGTCCGTTTGTACTTGCGGAGCCCCGTACATTAATTGCCTGGGGCGGGCATATGCATGCATACGGATCGTCTATCGCCCTTTTCTCCGGTGATCAGCGTATTGGTGAGCTACACCCCCAAGAGGCATCAGACAAAAAAACTCAAGCGGGTATGACCATCGCCTGGCATGATTTTATGCCTCCCGCGTATCTCGATCAGAATGCTCCATTACAAATAAAAGCCGTATATGAAAAGCCGGTAGAGCTTGAGATTCCGGAGGCGATGGCCATTGCGTATTTGATATTTGCGGTTGAAAAATAGCACGGGTATTTAGATATGACACATCAAGTAAAATCAAAACTATCCATTATAGTAGGAGTATTCACGCTTTTAGTGATCAGTATTTTGTTTACCTCGCAACACGGTCCATGGATGAATAGAGGAGATTCTTATCTTCCTAATTCACGCGACGCCTCTTTCACTATAGATGTGCCTTATCAAAATTTATTGCCCGGTGAGGATCGCTATGCCCGTCAAAAAATTACCGTACCGGTTGATACATACATAAACTCGTTTGCTCCGGAGATGCAAGGTCTTTTTACCATGCTACATCATGCAAACATCGTAGATACGAGCGAGTCTGACATCTATTGTCCAAACTTCCCGCGGATGCTTTTTGCTACGGGCAACGAGATAAAGATTGTAGATGAGATCTATCCGGGATATGGCGTGCCGGTACGGAAAGGGGCTGTGCTTGAGGCGTTTGTGCATTTCGCCAATACTACTACTCGCGTTGAATCGGGGATTCTGCGGTTACGTTTTAGCGGAAAAGCTGGTTTACGGCCTACGCTGCCGCTATTTCTAACAATTGGCGATTATTGTATTTCATCGGAATTGGCAGGTGAGTACACGATACCAGCGGGCATAGCTACGAGCAAAACACGTATGCAGCGTCCCGTAGTGTTGCCGCGCGCTGGCAAACTGCTCATGTGGGGCGGGCATGTACACCAATATGGCACATCTTTGCGGCTCATAAAAAATGGCGAAGTGATTTCGACGTTGCTACCGTTTGAAAATCCGCATCGCACAGAGGCGGCAACAAGCAGTGTGTATTTGCGCCGGGTAGATTTTGCCAAGCCCTTAGTGTTTCAGGCGGGTGATACGATCGATATGGAGGCGGTATATCAAAAACCCGAGAATCTCTTTTATACGGGCGCTATGGGCGTGGCAGGATTATTTTTTGATTTCGAAGAGTAGGGGACGTGCGACAATTTTTATGAAAAGCTCAACTCTAGTTTATTTTTTGGCACTGGGAGTCGTATTGGCAGGTTTTGTGGTAGTGTCAAAAAATCGTGTGCTCCAGCAGGAATTTCGTCCGGAGTATTTTCAGCATGAATTTTCAGTGCATTTCGCAGATCTATTGCCTGGGGAGGATCGGTACGTAAATACAACATTTTCTTTGCCGGTTGATACATTTTTTACAGAGTTTATCCCCGTGATGCAGGGGGATACACATCTGTTGCATCACGGGGTGCTTACCTATGAGGTGCCGGATTCGTATTGTTCAAAAAAATGGCACAGCATACTCTATACGGTGGGGTCAGAGTTTGCGATGAGATCTGCATTGCCGGTTCCTTATGGATTGCCTGTACGACAAGGGAAGGCCATTAACCTCGAATTACATTTTGCCAACAAAGGAACGACTACCGAGAGCGGTTTATTTAAACTTTTGGTAATTGGAGAAAAAAATAGGAGGCCAGCATACCAGCAAGGGCTGGGAGCTCGGGATTACTGTGTAGAGAATCGCGATGAGTTTGATATCCCTGCGGGCGTGTCGCATTTTGAGCGAACCATGGATCGACCGTTTATCATGCCACGTGACGGTAAGCTGATAGCATGGCGTGGGCATCTCCATGCGTATGGCACGTCACTTTCTTTTTTGCGTAATGGGGTTGAGGTTTTCAAACAGACCCCGATACAAAATCCAAATGAAGCCGCGGACCCAAATAGCGTCTATCTGCCCGGCAAGACTTTTTCACCACCGTTGGAGCTTAAAAAAGGTGATATATTTGATGTACGCGCCGTATACGATAAGCCTAATGAGTTATTTTATCCGGGAGCGATGGGGAATGGTATTTTAGTAATTGATTTTGGCGGGTTGGAGCCAGCATGGTGAAACGCATTCATATCGCAGGTATCTTAGTGTTCCTTATTACGGTTCTATCTGTATTTTTTGCCACGCGCCAAGAGAGGCAAAATGCAAAGGATGCCGCACTCGCATTTGATGTGCCGGTGGATAATTTATTTGCGGGGGAGGAGCGCTATGTTGCCAGAGAGATAGTATTGCCGGATGATACCTATATTACCTCAATCACGCCGCGTTTTTCCGGAGCAGGCAACCTTCTGCACCACGCGGATCTTTTTTACACGGGAGCGGATAATCTTGTCTGCCGGGGTAAAAAGTTACAGATGTATTCTACGGGGAGCGAGCTCAATACTATAGAGACTCTTGGGCCTGATCGTGGTATTTTTCTTAAAAAAGGAGAGCGACTGCTCCTGTATATTCATTTTGCCAATCCCAATGATGGCCAAAAAATCGCATCCGGATCATTCCGGCTTTCGCTTGTGGGGAGCGGTAGCGCACGGCGCGCAGTTGTTCCGGTGATGTTAAGCGTGTCTCACCCTTGTGATAAAGACGTTGCTGTATCTACAGAGTACCCAATTCCGGGGGGTGTCGCGCATCACGAAAAAAACATGGAACAGCCCTATCGTTTCCCAAGGGATGTGGTTCTTGTGGCGTGGGGAGGACATTTGCATGAATATGGCGTGTCGCTTGCTTTGATGCATAATAATAAGACCATCTCAACGCTTACCCCACAAAAAAATCCGCACCTGGCTGATCCCAAGAGCGTATATCTGGCCGGACAAGTGTTTCAAGCGGCCGTGCGTATCCGTAAGGGAGACGAAATAAATCTGCAGGCGGTCTACGAGAAGCCGGAGAACTTATTCATTACAAGTGCTATGGGTGTTGGATATTTGCTCGTTGAATTTTCAAAGTAATACTACGGAAAGATGATGTGGTCAGTAAAAAATATGGTGCTTGCGGGCTTGGGAGGGCTTTTTTTTGCGTGCGGATTTCTGTTGCCGACTATAGGGCCGATCATGGGGATTTTGGGTTTTATCCCTATATTCTTTTCTGTGCGCGGGGCGCAGGTCACATACGCGCAGGCATTTGGGAGATTGTTTTTCTCGGGGCTTATATTTTTTGGTTTGAGCCTCAATTGGCTGTTTGCCATACTGCCGCTTGATTGGGCGGGCATTCAAAGTGGCATAGTGGGCACAGCCATATTTGCATGTATATGGACATGCATCATTCTTGGGTTCGCTTTGCCGTGGGGGGTGTTCGGGTTGGGGATCCGATATTTGCATGAGCGCTTGCATCGGCCGACATCTTTTGTACTTGGTGTCGCGGCTCTTTGGGTCATGAGCGAATATCTGCGATCATTTGTATTTGGTCTTTTATGGGTCGCTCCGGGGCAGTCAATAATCGGCCCTGATTGGACATTTAGCAATATCGCGTTCTTGTTTGCTCACACACCCGTGGTGGCGTTCGCACGCTTGGGGGGCATGTACTTTATAGATTTGCTTGCGGCATTGGCGGGTGCTTTTCTGTATGTGCTTCTTGTAAGATTTTGGGAGCGGGGGAAGTTTTTTTGGGCAGGGGTTTCGGTCGTGGTAGTTCTTGGTGGGTTTTTTCTTGTGGCGCTAGGTATGCAGTGGTTTGATGGCGCCTATGTGTATCCCTCAACTCGTGTAGCGAATGCTCCACAAATAAAAGTTGCGGCGGTCAATATGAATTTCTCAAAGCGGTTTTATTTTTTACCAGAGGAACAGCAGCAAAAATATAATGTCATAGTCCGTCTGTTAAAGAGCGTCCCGGAGAAGATAGATATTGCTGTGCTTCCGGAGATTGCAGAGTTTACAAATTTTGGTATCCGAGATCCGGTATTGCTTGAGAAGATGCGGTCTCAAGATGTTCTATTGGTGGATCATGGATATATCGCCCGTAGCGGTCAGCCAATCCCAGAGACCATATACTGGCGTTCAGGGAGTGGCGTGTTTGCGTCGCAGACCAAAGAGCTACTTATGCCGGGTGGGGAATATTTGCCGTGGGTTTTGGTAGAGGGATTACGTCTTATGGGGCAAGGACTGATGGTCGATGCATATCAGGGTACACGGACTGTATATAGGGGAGAGAAGGTACCGGTGGTTCGGGATCGGCTGGGAACATTTTCCTCGATTCTCTGTTCTGAAATGATGAGTCCTCGCATTGTCCGGCGTTCGGCTAACGCGGGCGCACAGGTATTTTTTGCGCAAACCTCGGATGCGATTTTCCAGGGGGATGCCTACTATCTCAACCAGATGCTTGCTATGGCTCGCCTGCGGGCAGTGGAGACGGGGCGATTTATCGTGCGGTCCTCCAATGCAGGTATTGCGGCATTCATAGATCCGTATGGTCGTATAGTGAGCTCTCTCCCGAAAGGTGAGGGAGTGCTCGTGGGCGATGTTGCCCTGCTCTCGTACGAGACGCCATATACGCGTCTCGGTGATTGGCCGGTGTGGATATCTGTGGGAGGACTTCTCTTGTTTATCTTGTACGAACGCCGTATTTGGCGATGGTAATTGTGTATAACTTGATATAGTTTTTACCTGCATTGATTTATGATGGAAGCATCACTCATATGCGCGTAAGGTTGCTTACATTTGGTTTTGCTTTTGCTCTGCTTTTTGCGGTGCCGTCTTTTGTCTCGTCTGCGGGTGATTTTCCGGGTCTCCGCTATCCCCGGACCGTTGGCTTTGACGAAAAAAACAACTTGCTTTATGTAGCCGAGTCTTTCCAGAAAGACGGCAATATTTACGTGTTCGATGCCGCAAGTGCAGGGTCGGGGAGCGCAAAAAGTGATTTTCCTTTGGTGGCGACGATCAAGACGGATCGTATGACGCCCTTTACGATTGCGGTAGACGACTCGACGGGATATACCTATGTCAGTTATATTCTGGAGAGAGAGGTTTGGATATTTGATGGCAAAGCGATTCGAGGCGGATCAGTAAAGCCGCTAGAGCGCGTTACTTTTTCCAAGGAAGAGCGTAACGCTATATCCTATATTACAGTGATTCCTGCAAGTGACGGCAAGCGGGTATTTTTTGTGGTGCATGGCACCGGTCAGCATATTATTGTGGCCCAGTCATCCGGTAGGCCGCTTCGAACCATTTCACTTGATCGCAATCCGCTTTCTGTGGCCTATCTCGCCGACCGTGATGCTTTGGCGGTAAGTTATGGTGTTGGTTTTGACGCGATTACGCTCATCCCGATCCAGGATGGTGAGCGTAAAGAGATCTTAACACCGTATCCGGTCGGAAAGATTGTCTATAATAAAGACCAGCATCGTTTGTTTGGCGCTGATGCGCTTGGGAGTCATCTTATGATGATTCGCCCGGATATTGAACAGGTTACAGAATACAATTTGCCGTTCCAGACCCACTTCTTGGATCTGGATGGCACAGGGAATATGTATTTTGCAAATTATTTTGTTTCAGCTCTTGGTATAGTAGACGCTAAAGGCAAGATCACTCAATCACCGCTTGCTATACATCCTATAACAATGAGCGTTGTCGGTGGGCATGTAGCGCTCCTCGGTCATAATGGATTTTTGGAGGTCGTTGATGCGAAACACTTGGGAGTTCCCCATGTGGTTGCAGACACGGGTCCTCGCGGTGCGACATTTGGTGCACAGCAGTTATTTTATGCGCTTGCAGGGGATGCATCCGGCGGGAGAGTCTTTGTAGCTAATGAGGATATGGATGCAGTCACGGCAGTGTCGCTTGCGGACGGCGTTACCAGGGCGATTCATCCTGCGGACTCTGCCGCGGGTACGGTATTGCGCCATCCGAGCGGGAGTACATTTTTAGACGGCAAGCTTTTTGTAAGCAATTTTGCCGGGTTTGTCTCGGTTTTTGACCAAAAAACAGAAGTGCATCTTGCAACTATCCCACTGGAAGGCAGTATTGATGCTATAATGGCATTCAATGCTCGGGTGTATGCAGTGTCGAGCAGTGCGGGCAAGATGTTTGAGATTGATCCCGCTACATATACCGTAAGTACAGAGATACCGCTTGCAGAGTTTTTTCAGGACACGAGGAGAGCTGGCTCTATCGCGTTTACCCAAGTTCTCGGCGATCCGCATCTTGTTGCAGTCACCGATGAGATAAGCGGTCGGTGGGTTTTTGTAGATCCAGTGGCAAAAAAGAGTGTTCGCTGGGGGGTAACGCCTCTGCCGGGTCTGGTACGTCCGCCTTTGGTGGCGCAAAATGCTGTTTGGGAATTTAGTTCCGTGGAGGGGAGTATTCGGCGTACCACATGGGACGCTGATAACACCACGCATATTACAAATATCCCGCTACCCAAAAATCATTACCCGCTATTTGCAAGTGCCAAAACAGAGACGGGGGAGCTAATGGTGTTTGTACGCGATCTGGAGGGTATCGGTAAGGTCTTGATTATCGCGCCGGACGGCGAGGTATGGGAAAACTTTCCGGTAGGTAAAAACTCTGATTTACGCCTCAACCGCATCGCGGGAGGATTCAACCGCATAGAAACTGCGGCAGCCGTGTACAATCCGTTTTCTGATGCCATCTGGTCGGTCAGCTTAGAGCGCATCAATATTTTTGATAAAAAAGGGGCGCTAAAGAATACCGTTCTATTCTCGGATTATCTTACCAATATGCTTGCCGACAAGGAGACGCTATTTGTATTCGGCATTAACAAGATCAATGCCGTAAGTCTTAAGGAGGGGAAGCTTGTAAAAACTTGGAATCTTATAGATACGGTAGCGCGCAATGGCGTGTTTAATTTGCAGATGGTCAAAAGATCAAATGCACAGGAGGGCGAGGGTATTTCTTTGGCGCCTACATATGATGTAATGAGTTATTATACGTATGCGGATGATGCCTGGCATACGGTTACCAATGCGGATGATGTAGGTGCCCCAAAGTTTGTGGCTGCCCGTCAGGTAGTCTCCCCGGATGCCTTCAAGATCGATAAAAAAACTTTGGGGTTCATGCTTCTTATAGGTGCACTGGTGCTTGTCATATTTAAAATCAGCCGCTCACGTAAAGAACAAAACCTATCTATAACAAATGGTCTATGAAATATATCTACAAGGTAGCGGAGAAATTTTTACACAAGAAAGGTCCTTATCAGTTCGCGATTTTTCTAGTAATCTTTCTTCTTGGGTTTGTAGTTTTGGTAGGCGCGTTTTTTAAATTCCCGCTCTCTTTCCAGACTGTTCTTGGTGGAGATGGAGCCGCTAGTGGTGGCGGTTCGGGAAGTGATGCAATCACCGGGCCAGCAGATGCTTTCGATTATCCTGCATATCCAAGTTACCCCGGATACCCCGGATACCCTTCTTACCCGGCCTACCCGAGCTATCCTGGGTATCCTTCATATGGTAATTCGTATCCCGCCTACCCAAGCTATCCGGCATACAGCAACTCTTACCCATCATATCCGGCATATGGCAACTCATACCCATCATATCCTTCGTATGCGCCCAATTATCCATCGTATCCGAGTTATCGGGGTACTATACGCTCGCGTGTGTTTCTTGATATCAATGGGAATGGGGTGCGTGAGGCGGGGCTCGATCCGTTTATCTTAGATGTTGGTATTACCTGTCCCGGCACTGCAGATGGTGTCCCGAACTATATGCTCAACAATGTTCGAGTAAATCGGCTCTCGGGACCTTCGGCGCTCGGTAATCGCCAGCCGCGTGATTGTGGCCTATCCTCTGGTATCAACCCCAACTCTCCCATGATGCAGGTAGGTAATATGAAGGTAGGTAATTATAAAATTCAGGTAAATGGCCCTTCCGGCTGGACGTGCACGCTCTGCAGTACGGTGTCGGCGTTTGCGGTACCTGCGGGTGGTTATTCTGCTATGCAGTCTCTAGGTATTAGTGCGCCTGATTATGCAGTAGATAATATGAGTCAGATTCCCGGGTCTCCGGCTGTAGGACAACCAATAACATTCTCAGGTCGCGTAGTTAATATGGGTGGTGTAAATGCTCTGGTAACCTCCCAAGCCCGTTTGCGATTTGACCGAAATAATGATGGTAGCTGGGCGATTATCTCCCCGCTACGTACGGTGAGCGCGCTTCCGGGTAGGTCTGGTGCTGTTGAGGGGGGGAGTCAGGTGGTGACATGGGCCAATGCTTGGACGCCGACAGCCATAGACGTAGGAAAAACGCACGCATTTGAAATATGTAGTGATGTTAATGACGATATCGTTGAGATTTGGAATAGCCCGGGGTCTGGTAATTGCGCCACGCAGACCTTTACCGTTTTGGCTACGCCGCCGCTTTGTGGTAACGCCACGGTAGAGGGTGCCGAGCAGTGCGATGATGGCAATGGCAACAATAATGATGCGTGCAAAAATAATTGCACAAACAACATTTGTGGCGATAGTTTTGTGCGTACTAGCGTGGAGCAGTGTGATGACGGCAATCTTACGAATGGCGATGGCTGTTCTTCAGCGTGCACGATTGAGATTATGTCGTTCTGCGGCAATGGTATTACTGAAGCCGGCGAACAGTGTGATGATGGCAACGCAAGTAATACGGATGCTTGTACCAACAGCTGTCTCAACGCGGTTTGCGGTGATGGATTCGTTCGGGGCGGCGTGGAGCAGTGCGATGACAGCAACACCACCAGCGGGGATGGTTGCTCGGCAACATGCCAGAATGAAATACTCTGTGTTGATGACTGCTCTCCCTCCGGTATTCGTGAGTGTACCGCCGCCACTTCATACCGAACCTGTGGTAACTTTGATGCAGATGTTTGTCTTGATTGGGGACCCTCCAACTCTTGCCCGGTAAGCAATGCCTGCACGGGGGCCGGTATGTGTACCGGAGCCGGCGACTTCACCATCACCTCCGACTTCAGTATCATCACGATGATCCAGCCTTTCCCGAATCCCGGATTTATCTTCTCGAGCCCCATTAAGTTCCGTACTACTCCTACCGCTCCGTTTGCCAGTAATCTTCGCTTCTCGGTAGATGCTCCCATCCGTAATGTAGATGGTAGTACCGGTACCGGCATCACCACTGGATTCGGTACGGATTTCAATACTACTAGTGTCATTACTCCTGCCAATTACAATGACGCTACTTTCCGTCTCTCATTCCGGGTGCGTATTACCTCTGATACCATTCCGGGCAGATACATCCTCAAAATCCGGGCACATGATGAAGATGACGTAATCGCAGACAAAGTTATGGATATTAAGCTCGATGTGGTCAATCCGACGCCGGGGAGATAATACGGTGTAGTTCGGGTCCATTCAATTCCTCGCGCCTTTCGTGTATTCTTAAGGAAGGGTGCGAGGTTTTGTTTTTCTCAACTCTCTTACAATACATGCGCGTATCCAGCGGATATACTCTTATAGAACTCGTCGTAAGCATCGGTATTCTGATGCTCGTTACAGTTGGGTTTCTCTTCAACTCCTCCACGCTTCGCAATGGGTTTTCTGCGACGCAAGCTGCCCAAAAAATTTCTCTCACATTCCGCTTGGCGGAAAATAGATCTATCGTCGCCGCCGCCCAGTCCTACAGCGGTCCAGGAAGTTTCCCTGACGGATACGGCGTGTATTTTGATAAAGTAAATATGCCCCGATGTTATGTGCTTTTCAGTGATACCGGCGCTACGAAGAACGGACGCTACGACGGCCCGGCAGATTGTAGCTTAGGAGGGGAGGGTGTAGAGATATTTACATTCTCCGAACAGCTCGCCATAGGGGATGTAGTATCATTTGATAGTGCGGGGGTATCCACTTCACTTACACAATTGAGCGTACTTTTTCGGAGACCAGATCCCACCCTTGAAGTCTGGGTCAACAGTCCGCTCGTAGTGTCGGCTCAAAATCATTTTGCAGTGCGCCTGAATGCATTTGATAATAGCTTTATACGAACGATTCATGTTTGGTCCACAGGGCAGATATCAGTTGTGAAGCAATAATATGATCTCATTGCAGAAAAATATCCCCACTCGTTTTCAAAAAACTCACCAGAGTCATGGGTTTTCTTTGATTGAATCATTAGTTGCGATTTCGGTTTTGGTACTTGCTATTACGGGGCCGGTAGTGCTTGCCACACAGAGTCTGCGGGGTATCGCCCCCAATCGCGATAAGCTTGTTGCGGTGCATCTGATGCAGGAGGGATATGAGTTGCTACGCAATGTTCGCGATCGGAATGTGCACATCATCGTAGCGGATGTGCCGGGGCCGCCCGATCCGCCTCCTTGGGACAATAATATCTGCCAGGCGGGAGGAGGCATCCCGGTGGCTGGGTGTGATCGCGAGATTGCTTGCGCACGGACCAATTGCGATGCGCCAAGTCTACAGCCATACACGGGTACTCCGCTCAACCTCGATACAGCTACAGGATTTTACAATTATGCCGGCGTAGGAGGAACGAACAATGCGACTGTATTTGTACGCAGGGTTCGCCTAGAACAGGCGCCGTTTCCCAGTGGGGCATTGGACACGGATATGCAGATTAAATATACGATTACCGTTTCTTGGCAGGATAGATTTTCCCCAAAAAGCGTACAAACGTCCGGCTACCTAACCAATTGGAGATAGGTATATGCGTACTGCTTACCAAAAAATACATCGATCATCCTTAAATGCCGGATTTAGTCTTCTGGAGATGCTGGTTGCTTTGACGGTATTTACCATCGCAATATTTATTAGTACCGGCATGCTACTTACCCTTTCCCAGGCACAAGAGCATGCAACCGCATTCCAGAATCTTCAGGACAACATGCGTTTTGCACTTGATTCAATGGGCAAAAGCATCCTTGTCGGCAAAAACTATCGCTGTTTTGCAGCTCCGTTAGCCGATCCACCAGGTTTCGCCATCACAGATGCAAATGCCAACGGCGATTTAGACGGCCTTGAGATAGCAGACAATTGTAACTTCGGGTCGGGAGTGAGTACGTTTGCCTATCAGTCATTTCCCACGCCCACCTATCCGCTGGGTCGGCTCATTGTATATCAGATGAGCGGTAATAAAATCATGCGTTCGGTAAACAATGGCAACTTTGTTGCAGTCACAGACCCGCTCTTAGAGGTGGATCGTTTGCTCTTTTATGCTACGGGACCAGCGGCCAATGATCAGTACCAGCCCAAGGTCACTATACTCATCCATGCATTCTTGCCGGTACGCCAAGGGAGCCCAATCGATTTGAATCTCGAGACCACGGTGTCACAGCGTCGCATAGATACCTAAGCATATATGGATACGTTCGGACATAATAGAGGGTTTGCGCTGGTATTTGCTGTACTTTTTGTGACAGCGGCTTTCTCCGTGAGTTTGGGGATTTTTGCAGTTGCCTATGGTGAGATTAATATCGGACGTGAGACGTCGCAGGCTTCGCAGGCATTCAATGTTGCTGATTCGGGAGCGGAGTGCGCGCTCTTGTGGCGTTTTCGTAAAGACTCATTTGCGAGCGCGGTCCCCGAAGCGATCGATTGTGCAGGACAGCAGGCTAATACGACGATTTCAAGTCCAGTGGTGGATGGGCTGGGCAACCTTATCTCTGTCACGAGTACGTTTGATATGAATTATGACGGGCATCATTATCGCGTCCAAGTGATGCGCAATATGTTCCCGCATCCCGATCCACGCACGGTTATCACCGTGTTTGGAGAGAATACCGATGTGGCTGGAGTAAAATCGTTTCAAGAGATGCGCGTCTGGGATATTGATTTTTAATCCGCCTCTTATGACCAAACAGGAAGCCAAAGAACGGATTGCAAAACTCCGCCATACCATCGATCATCATCGCTACCTCTACCATGTGCTCGATCGCCAAGAGATATCTGACGGGGCGCTTGATTCGCTCAAGCACGAGCTCAAAAAGCTTGAGGATGCGTTTCCAGATTTGATTACTGCCGATTCGCCGACACAGCGCGTAGGGGGCACGCCGCTTGATGCGTTTCAAAAGATTCGCCACGAGCGTCCCATGCTTTCTCTGGAGGATGTATTCTCTCCCGAGGAGTTTTCAGAGTGGGCGAGCCGCATACAGAAACTTGCCACTGCCAATCATCTGGAGTTTTTTGGAGAGCTGAAGTTTGACGGTCTTGCGGTGAGTCTCATATACGAACGCGGGGTGTTGGTACGAGGATCCACACGGGGTGACGGCAAGATAGGGGAGGACGTAACACAAAATATCCGTACGATTGAATCTGTCCCGCTTACGTTGGAGGTGCACCAGGTGTCTTCGGATATCCGCAAAAAAATCCCGCATTTGGATGAGCTGGTTCGCACCGAGCGCATTGAGGTTCGCGGGGAGGCGATCATCACCAAAAAAAACTTTGACCATATCAATGCCAATCAAGCTCGCAAGGGAGAAAAGCCCTATGCCAATCCGCGCAATCTCGCCGCAGGGTCTATTCGGCAGCTTGATCCAGAGATGACTGCTTCGCGTAAGCTCGATTTTTTTGCGTATGATCTGGTAACGGATTTAGGACAAACATTGCATAGTGAGAAACATGAGATCCTTGAAGCTCTGGGATTTCGGTCGGATCGGGATGCACGAGTACTTGGTTCATTGGGTGCAGTAGTTGCGTTTCGGGAAGGTATCGCCAAAAAACGTGAACGTCTGGCGTATCACATTGATGGTATTGTAGTAACGGTAAATGACATACAGGTGTTTGAGCGTCTGGGTGTTATCGGTAAAACACCGCGTGGTGCAATAGCATTTAAGTTTGCGCCAGAGGAGGCAACCACAAAAGTTTTGGATATTCAGGTGCAAGTGGGGCGCACGGGGGTGCTTACGCCGGTAGCGCATTTGGATCCAGTGCAGATTGGGGGTGTCGTGGTGAGCCGGGCGACGCTGCACAATTATGACGAGATTAAGCGTCTCGGGGTAAAGATAGGGGACACCGTAGCGGTGGGGAGAGCTGGTGACGTCATTCCCGACGTGCGCGCGGTACTCAAAGACTTGCGCACGGGCAGGGAAAAGACATTTCGTATGCCGGTGCATTGTCCGGTGTGCGGTGCACGAGTTATACAGCGCGCCGGCGAGGTGGCGTATCGCTGTGGCAACCCACATTGTCCGGCGCTCAAGCGCGAAGGCCTGTATCACTTTGTATCGCGTAAAGCGTTTGATATCGATGGGCTTGGTCCTAAAATTATCGATGTACTGCTTGATCAGAGTTTGATACAAGACGCAGCAGATTTATTTGCACTCAAAGAAGGAGACTTGATGCCGCTTGAACGGTTTGGCGAAAAATCGGCGGCAAATCTGGTGCGGGCAGTGCAAGCGCGTAAAAAAATAGAGCTTGCACGTTTTTTGTTTAGTCTCGGGATCTTGCATGTAGGGGAGGAGACGGCGCTTACGTTGCGGGATCAATTTTCGTTTAGGGCAGGGAGGCTCTCCATAAAAGATTTTGCTAAAACGTACAGAAACTTTTCTCGGGAGGAGTTGGAAGCAGTGCCGGATGTCGGTCCAAAAGTCGCTGCTAGTATTTATGAGTGGTTTCATGACCCGCATCATATGTCCTTTCTGGAGCGATTGGGGGATGCCGATGTAGAGATTGTAGTTGAGAAGCGTATCGGTGGCACGAAACTAGCCGGCAAAACATTTGTATTTACCGGTGAGATGCAGTCGATGAGTCGGGATGAGGCTAAAGACGCGGTACGCCGGTTGGGGGGAGAGGTCTCCGAGTCGGTATCCAAAAAGACGAGCTTTGTGGTAGCGGGTGCGTCTCCCGGATCTAAATATGCAAAAGCTAAAAAATTAGGAATACCCATCTTAGATGAGCATATATTCTCGCGAATGATAGAAGGGTAGCCGTTTCTTTGTTTTTGGCTGTAAACACTGCCTCACGCTTATAGTAACGTTGTTCTCAAAGACAGAGATTGTAGGCAGACTCTAAAGTTTTGGCGATGTAGTTTTATGCAAAATTATGCAGAATGTTGTGGATATCCTCATCCCATAATTATGGTACCCTGAAGTGTGTATTGTTCTCGTGTATATGATATCTCCTATGAAAAAAATATTTCTCTTCGTGTTGGTTTCCTTTGTGGCAGGTCTAATATCAGGAATGGTATTACAGGCCCGAAGCGATTTGTGGTCCATCTACTCCGATAGGACGGTAAAGACTCCCCCGGAGGGTCCAAAAGGGGCCTTTGGACTGGATCCCTCACTTATCAAGCGAGAAGACCCGCAGGTACTTTCTCTCAAGGGGGGCGTGTCAAGCTTAGAAATGGATTCATTTGTTGTTGCTGGAGAAGAGGATAAGAGGCCTTTTACCGTCAATCTCTCTACGGGTACAATATATCAGCGTACGAAGATCTTGCAGAGGAAGGATGGTGAATTTCCTTTGGGTGGTGGTGGGCTTTTTACGGTAGTGTCGGCACAGCGCAGAGATATACAGGCAGGAGATTTCGTGGAGGTATTTTTTTCCGAAGACATAAGAAATAAAGAATCTGCCGTAGCTGATCTAGTAGTCATTCAGTAGTAATTTTTATGTATTAAAAGACATACCGATAAAATATATGGATAAAAAAAGTTTTCGGATTCTTGTTTTCCTTGCCATTATACTCAATATGCTCTTTTTTACCGCGCGGTTTGTTTTTGCGGTGTGGCAGGACAATCCTTCTGCTCCGCCAAGTAATAATGTCCAGTTGGTGGTGTACTCTGAAACGTGCGCTGATTGGGCTACCAAAGGCTGGTCGAGCAAGGGTGACTGTCTTCATGATGGCAGATGGCATAGGGTTTTGAGCAATAGTCCTCTGGGGGCGGCGACTTTCGGCTCGGTAGCCGATGTGGCGGCGCACATACGGGATGGATCTGATGTGCGCGTGTATGCGCATACCGCTGATTTTTCAATATTTTGCAACGATGTATCTCTCGCACTGGGGATGGTTGTCTGCAGTGATCCTTTGCATCATGGCGTATGGGATATTGCTGCCGATACCGGGCATCATCTTGGCTCCTCGGTCCTCTATTCAGACGGGCGTATCATATATGCTTATACTGCCGATGCATATACTAAAGACCTCAAGCTCTCCTCGAGTTTACTGGCAAGGGTGGCGATGGATTGGTTTATCCGTTACTAGCGCTCGCACTCCATGAGGTTACCAGGATCTTCTATCGCGTACTTTGTTTTTGCGCTCTCTCTCATTACAGTGATGGGGGGAGGTTGGATTGTGGCCGCTTCTTCGGCAGACATCGTGGGTGGTTGGGCATGGTCAGACGCTTTCGGCTGGCTTAGTTTCAATGATACGAACACAGGATCTGGCGGGTCGTACGGTGTTTCATTGGATGCTACGGGGGCATTTTCGGGGTATGCATGGTCAGAGCGCGTAGGGTGGGTTTCTTTTGCTCCGCCAGGGCCGTATCCTAGCGTACCCAACACGCCTGCTCGGTTAGACCTTGTCACAGGAGAAGCAAGCGGTTGGGTGAGAGTCTTAGCTTTACAGACTTATAATAATTCAGGTTGGGTAAAGTTGAAGGGCCCCCAGTATGGAGTCTCTCTCGATAAATCATCATGTGTTCTTGTGGGGTGGGCATGGTCCAGCGAGCTCGGCTGGGTGCATTTTTTAGGGAGCCAGTACAAGGTACAGGCTAATCCAGGGATTTGTGGTGGATCGTCGGGTTGTGGCAATGGCGCGGTAGAAGCCGGCGAACAGTGTGATGATGGCAACGCAAGTAATACGGATGCTTGTACCAACAGCTGTCTCAACGCGGTTTGCGGTGATGGATTCGTTCGTGGCGGCGTGGAGCAGTGCGAT
>Ga0209542_10000296_pt1 | contig 124691 bp, 136 predicted proteins | sample RifCSPhighO2_01_FD_184028 | JGI IMG/M metagenome (GOLD analysis project Ga0209542, IMG submission 184028) | Soil microbial communities from Rifle, Colorado - Rifle CSP2_plank highO2_0.1 (SPAdes) (version 2) | ecosystem: Environmental > Terrestrial > Deep subsurface > Rock core/Sediment ...
CAACAACGTTTTACTTTTTGGCTAGGAGGAGGTCGTAGTTGTAAAACTTGGCAACTTTCTTGATGTTATTCATTTTTTCGCGTAAAGTAACCATATACTCTTTATCCTCGAGCACTGTTATAAGACCGGACAGTGCCTGACCCCAAGTTATAAGAAGGGGCTTATTGCGTGTAAGAAAAAGCTTAATTCTAACTCTGATCATGATTATGATGCAGGCACAATCCGGCACAGTTTTTTTATTGCCTATTCTTGTGCTACTGATTTTCATATCTATAACTTTATAAAGTTCCGTCATTTTGCATAACTTTATAAAGTTTGGTAATATAGTAGATATCTATTACAAACTAAATCTAATTATATGACTACTCGTCAAAAACTGGAAATAATTCAAAAAATGTTGGGACTAACCCAGACCAAGCTGGCTCTAAGGTTTGGCGTTTCTTTTGCCGCTTTCAACAGTTGGTGGACCGGCAAATCTAACCCTCGAGCAAAAATGCAGGCTTCCATTGATGAGCTTTTTTTGGAAGTAACCGGACAGAAAACAATTCCCTCTGATCAGTTGACGGCCAAAAAACAAGTTCTGGGGCAAAAATCCGGAGAACATAAAAGTGTTATAAATGAAATTTTGGCTAATCCGGATATTCGTGATCAGTTTATTTTGAAACTTACCTATCACAGCAACAGCATTGAGGGCAGTACTCTTACCGAACCCGATACTGCGGCTATTCTTTTTGACAACGCAGCTTTGCCAAATAAAAGCTTGACCGAACAACTAGAGGCAAAAAATCACCAGACGGCCTTGAATTATTTATTTGATCATATTGCTAAAAAAGAAAAAGTTGACGAAGCTCTTATGCTTAAACTCCACAGCATTCTCATGAATGGCGTTCGCCCGGATGCTGGTGTTTATCGTAATCACGCCGTCAGAATTACCGGTGTTAATTTGCCAACAGCGAATTATATGAGTGTTCCAAAACTTATTCCAGAGGTTATGGCTCGTATAACTCTAAAAACCAAGGACATTATCTCTTTATCGGCTGGCACGCATAGTAAATTTGAACAGATTCACCCATTCGGAGATGGCAATGGCCGTGTTGGTCGCTTGCTTATGAACGCAATGCTACTTAGTTCAAACTTCGCTCCCGCCATTATCCGCCAGGAACAAAAACAGCTTTACTACACATATCTCTATAAAGCTCAAACAAAAGAAGATCAGAGTCAATTGGAGGATTTTCTATGCGAAGCTATTATGGACGGATTCAAAATCTTGGACCGCACGGATGTAAGATAATCATTATTCACCTCTCGTATTAAAATGCATGATTTCTATCAGCGAACAACAGCTTGAGTTATTTATGTCTCTGTTCCGAGGAAGAACAGATGTTTACGCGCGTCGTTGGGAAAAAGAAGGACGATCTGGATACAGTCCAGCCTACGATTTTAATTGGGATGAATTCATGGCACATAAGCGACGTGGTGGTTCAATGAAAGATTTCGAAAATAAGAAACTCATACCTCTATCCAGAGAAGTCGTTAAAAAACATCTTCTCGGTCAGCACGTTGTTGGTATATATCCAATTCTAGCTGACAATACTTCATATTTTATTGCAGCTGATTTTGACGGTGATAATTGGTTAGAAGATAGTAAATCGTTTTTGCAGGTTTGTGAAGAAATTAAACTTTCTGCATATCTCGAACGCTCTCGTTCTGGTAATGGTGGCCATGTTTGGATTTTCTTTTCTGAAAACTATCTTTGTTATAAAAGCCGACAAATCGTACTTGAACTCATCCGCAAAGCTTTTCATGTATCTGAATTTGAAAAAGAAGTCAGCTTTGATCGACTGTTTCCCAACCAAGACACATTAACCGGAGTTGGCTTTGGTAATCTTATTGCCCTACCACTTCAAGGCGGATCAGTAACAGCTGGTAATGCAATGTTTATCGATCTGGAAACTGGCAAACCATTTTTTGATCAGTGGCAATTACTGGCTACTGTAAAACGGCACGCTATTTCCGAGTTAGATTCAATACATCAGTCACTATTTGCAGACACAGGAAAAGCAATGGCAAATATGCCAACTGGTGGTGGGTTAGGAATTTTGGTAAGCAATCAGATTGATTTGAAACGGTCTGAGCTTTCCCCTGGACTCATTAATTTTCTCAAAGAAGAACTCAACTTTCTCAATACTGAATATCTCACCAAGCGAAGGCTGGGAAAGTCAATTTATAAGGTGCAGAAGTATTTCAAACTAATTGATGAAACTGCAGATTTCATTTCTTTACCTCGAGGATTTTTACAAACTCTGATTGGTTTTCTTAAAGAAAATAAGATCACCTATACAACACATCTCAACATTCCTAATTTTGAACAAACTTCCTATCAAAGTGAGATAAAGCTGACACCAGCACAAGTTCCAATTATTCAAGTAGCAATGGAATGCAATCAAGGTGTTATTGTTGCACCATCCGGAAGCGGTAAAACAATAATAGGACTAGAGCTCGTGGCTCGCAGACAATTACCCGCTCTTATTCTTGTCCATCGCAAACAATTACTTGATCAGTGGATTGAAAGGACCCAGGCATTTTTAGGTATTGCAAAGGCGCATATTGGTCAGTATTCTGGGACAAAGAAAAAATTAGGTAAACAAATCACCGTCGGTTTGTTACAAAGCTTAGCCCGCAAGGGTGACCTTTCGGAATTAAAGGATAAGTTCGGCACGATTATCATCGACGAATGCCATCACATTCCGGCCGCTACTTTTCGTGAAGTTATTGCGCAACTAAACCCAAAATATATCTATGGATTAACGGCCACTCCCAAGCGAAAGCATAATGATGAAAAACTGATCTATATTTATATTGGGGATATTATTGCTCGTATGAAAGCTTCAGATATTGAATCCGTTTCCAATCTTCCGCATCAACCGCCTGAAGTTTTAATCCGCACGACGGGCCTAGTTGTACCGTTCAAATTTACTACTGATCATTTTCAGCTTCTAGCAAAAGTTGTGTGTTTTGATACCGCTAGAAACCAGATGATTGTTGAGGATATTTTAAACAAGATTAGTGACGGCAAAAGATTGCTCGTGTTGAGCGAAAGAAAAGAGCACCTTGAGATTCTGGCTATGTACCTCAAAGGTAAATGCGAAACGATCGTAATCTCTGGTGATGATTTGGCACCTAAAAGAAAATCTAAATTGAAACAGATTGAGGGTGGTCATTATCAGGTTATTCTTTCTACTGGTCAGTTTTTTGGTGAAGGATTGGATATTCGCAATATTTCTTGCCTCATATTGGCATTCCCTTTTTCGTTTGAAGGTAAACTAGTCCAATATATGGGACGACTCAGAGATGTTGGCGAACAAAAAATAGTCGTTGATTATCGTGATGTAATGATTCCATTTTTGGAGAAGCAGTTTAAGCAACGAGAACGGTACTATAAAAAATTGAAAGCTCAGATAAAATTTGCTTAACTTTTCCGAAGTTAAGCAAATCGTTCTAAGCTCTGCAAATTTCGTCAAACTGGTGGGCTATGTTCGCAAGGGGTGTCAAAGGTCTATCCGGGATACAAACCTGCCTGCCGGCAGGCAGGCTCGCCCCAAGGGCAGACAAGGGGCAACAACGTTTTACTTTTTAGCTAGGAGGAGGTCGTAGTTGTAAAACTTGGCAACTTTCTTGATATTATTCATTTTTTCGCGTAAAGTAACCATATACTCTTTATCCTCAAGCACTGTTATAAGACCGGACAGTGCCTGACCCATTTTTCACATATAAATCCCGGAGTATGCCGGGATTTTGTGTTTTGAAAAATGGCGTGTGCCCGCATGGGTGCACCCATTTGAAAAAGAAAAAGCCCGGTCGGGCTTGTTGAGTAAATGCAGAAATTTTTATTTGTGCAATAAGACTTCAAATATGAGGAACAAGGCAAGTGTTATGGTCCAGCAGACTATTTCGGGCGCTACGGGTTTGAATTCTATTTTATGAAGGGTCATTGCGAGCGACCCGAACAAAGTAATTAAAACGCCGAACGTGAAAAGCATTTTGCCGCACTGTTTCTGTTTAATAAATTAGCACGCCGTATTGTGCCGGTCAACGTATTGTGCACGAAGAGCTTGCGCCGATAATAGCGGCGCTGTTTTGCAGCTTTTGCTTTATTGATGTATACTTAATAAATGTTAAAAGCTCCGATACCGGCGGATGAAAATAAAAGACTCGAAGCCGTAAGGAAACTGAAGATTCTTAATACGGCACCAGAAGCGCGGTTTGATGAGCTGACAAATACCGCCATCAAGCGTTTTAATGTTGCAATTTCTACGATTACGGTAATAGACGAAGACAGAGAATGGTACAAGTCCTGTCAGGGCACGCACTCTTCTTCAGAGTTAAGAGATATCTCTTTTTGCGGACATGCCATGTTTTCGGCTGATATTTTCATAGTTGAAAACACATTAAAAGACGAAAGGTTCGCTGATAACCCCATGGTTATCGGGCCTCCGTATGTCCGCTTTTATGCAGGTGTTGCGATACATGAAAAGGAAAGCGGACAACCCATAGGAGTTTTTTGCATAAAGGACACGCAACCACGCACCATGTCCAAGGAAGACATAGCTTTTCTGGTAAAATTGGCGGGCAGGGCGGAGGACATGCTGAACGGCAAAATATAAAAACACCGTATTTACATACGATGTTGCGATACTGCGGGAATTAACGGCATTCTTCGCCTGACGTGGGCACTTTTAGGCAAATCGGACAATGAATTCCGGGTTTGTGATACGCCTCAATAAACTTATTCAGCGATAAAGCGTTGTTTGTCATTCTCAATGATTCGGCAAATAAGCTTTGGTCGGACATTTTTGTATGATGATATTCTTTTTTATCGGGGTTTGTATCAGTGCGTAATATCCCATATAGTCTGATGGCTCTGTCGATAGGGCCATTAAGGCCGGCAAAGTTGGCCATCTCTTGTGCTTGGAGTTCGGCTTGTTTGTTTAAGCTTCTTTCGGGAGGCAGCATGACGAAGCTTTTCTCGAGGCTATTTTCATAATCTCCCTCGTTGAATATCCCGCCGGATTCCTGATATTTTTGGTACGGTGTTTTTTCTTCGGTGTTTTCACGCATAAAGATAATATATACTATATATATGACTTTAACAACTCACGCTATAGTGGGGGCGGCGGCGGCGAAATTATTTCCCCAGCATTATATACTCGCTTTTTTTGCGGGGTTTATTTCACATTTTTTCATTGACGCCATTCCTCACTGGGATTATACGCTTAGTTCAATGAAAAAAGACGAACAAAACCCTTTAAACAACGACATTGTTTTCGGCAGAAGTTTTATTCTGGACCTTTTGGATATCGGTTTTGATTTTTTTCTCGCGCTTTTTCTCCCTTTGCTGATATTCAGCTCAAACGAAATTTCGCAGTCGCTGATAGTACTTTGCGGGGCTGTGGGGGGTGTTTCGCCTGACGCTTTGCAGTTTGTGTATTTTAAATTTCGCCGGGAACCGCTTGTAAGCCTCCAAAAATTCCACCAGTGGATACATGCCGATACAAAGATTGAAAGCTGGAAGCGGGGAATACCGGCTCAACTTGCCATAGCCGTGTTTGTAATTTTTATCTCAACCAAAATTTAATATTAAGCTCGTTGACAAAGAGCTTACTTGCGTGCTTAAATGTGTTTTAGTTTAAGTACTTTAAATTTGAGGGGGAAAAATGGAAACAAATCCGGACCGTGCGCTAGGAAAACTCAATCATTTTCTTTCGGTAAGAGATTTCTCCGTGAGCAGTTTAATTAATCTGATGAGGAAAACTCTTGAGATTAAGAATTTTATCAGGAAGCCTAAAGGCCCTGAACTTCTTCTCCGCGCCTGCGCAGGGAAGCAAATGGTCAATGTTTTTTTTCAGGATTCTACGCGTACGCGCAGTTCCAGCAGCTCTGCCGCCGCGAGCCTAGGCATGTTCGTGGAAAATATTCTTGGAACCAAAGTAGACGGCGAATACAAGCTTGCTTATACTTCGTTGTACTCCAAGGGCGCCGCTTTTTTGGATGAGATGATGACGTACGCCGCGTATTTTGATCTGATTAATATTCGCGCGCACAAAGTCGGCATGGCTGAAGAAATTGCCAGGGAAATTGACAGGCGCGGATATAACGGCCACGTAATCAATTCCGCCGACGGAGAAAAAGGCGAGGGCGAACATCCGACTCAGGCCGCAACAAACATTTATACCTTTTTCGGAGGGTTCGGAATTGACATCGAAAAAGACTGGAAAAGACTACCTCAATATTCCGTGGCTTTCATAAATGACTGCAGGAACAGGGTTGTGAGATCTGACTCGCTTTTGATGGGCAAGGCACTGGGAATGGAGTTGAAATATTGCTGTGTGCCGGGGCTTGAACCGGACGAACTTCTCCAAAACGAATTAAAGTCGGCCGGAGTAAGGTTTTCAATCCATTACAATCTTCAGCCTGCAAGTGTGGCGAGTATATCCAGGATTCCGGAAGATTGGCTTGGCAAAGAGCGAACCGAAGAAATTTTAAGGTCAGGCCAAAGTTGCTCCATAACTAGGCGGACGGCGGACGAATTCGGTTATGCCGGCGTAATGCATGCTTTTCCGCGTTTTGAACGGGGCAATGAATTGCCTTCAAGAAATACTGCCGGAGATTTAAGTCTGGATGACGATGACAGGGCCTGGTATTGGAAGCAGATAAGAAACGGCAAATTCGTCCGTATGGCCGTCATTCTGATGTTACTTAATCCGTCATTAGAACTTGAAAGTTTGAGACTGCAAGAATTGAACGCCAGTTTCATTGGTCAATGTTACCATTGCGGCAGATTACAGAATTCAGTTTCCGGTTGGGGCGATTTGAAAGCGGAAAGATACAAAGAACTTCCGTTGTTGCCATTTTGTCCAAAATGCCAAAAAAAATAATCCCGTCCCGACGTAAACGTCGTGGACGGTTTTTTATTTATATTTCGGATTGTTTTCTTTTGCACCCGCTTTTTTGTTTGCGTAGCGCGCGAGGACAAAAAGCAGACTGGAGAGACGGTTCATGTAGGATAGGCTAAATTTGGAAGCTCGGCTTCCACTTGGAAGCCGAGCTTCCAAATCACAAATTTGGCGTTCTGCACGCCGTGCGAGAGCTCTCGCATAATCCAAATGCGCGGACAACACGCTTCCTCCGGAGATTGTGAATTTTGTGATAACACCGAGCTCGCCGCCGAATTTATCAGCGGTTTTTTCAAGTTCTTTTAACTTTTTTTCTTCTAATTTTAGATTTTTGCTTCCGCCAAGCTTCGCCTGTAAAATAAATAAAGTTTCCTGTATGTTTTTTACGATGTTTTTGATTTTTTTATCCTGCGATAAAGACACACAAATACCCAGATAAGAATTTAGCTCGTCCAAATTTCCCAGCGCATGGAAAATTTTATTATTTTTTTTGATGCGTTTGCCGGAGCCGAACAAAGTTGTGGTTCCGCCGTCGCCTTTCCCTGAATAAAATTTCATTATACAATTATAGTACATTATGAAAAAAATCTTATCTATATCGGTACTTGGCGCGGTGTTCGCGGTATTGTTTTATTTCCGGGCCGACCTGCTTAAGGTTTATAAGGCACTGCCCGAGATATCCAACAATATTCCGAATATTGTAAACGACATCAAGAAAGAAATTTCGGCGCCTGCGCCGCTGCGTTCTTCCAGTACTGCGCCGGCCGTTGTGCTTACAAAGGCCGGGGTAATTGAACGCACGAACATAGAGCGTCAAAATAACGGCGGTCTCCCTGTGCTGAAAGAAAACACCAAATTAAACGCCGCGGCGCAGGTGAAACTGAAAGATATGTTCGCAAAGCAATATTTTGAGCATGTTTCTCCCTTGGGCATCGGGCCGGGAGACCTGGTGGAGGCGCAAGGGTATGATTATATTCTTGCCGGAGAAAATCTCGCGCTCGGCAATTTTGCGGGAGATAAAGATTTGGTCACGGCATGGATGAATTCTCCCGGACACCGCGCGAATATTTTAAATAACAGATACCGGGAAATCGGGGTCGCGGTAGGAAAAGGAATATATGAAGGGCACGAGACATGGCTTGCCGTGCAGGAATTCGGTCTGCCGCTTTCGGCCTGCCCGTCGCCTGATAAAATGCTTCAGACTGATATCTACGGCGGCGAAGCCGGATTAAACATCCTCAAAGCGGAGGCGGAAAATTTGAAAGCGGAACTGGAAGCAAACGAACCGAAAACACGCAAAGAATTCGGCGAATACAACCAAAAAGTGGACGAATACAATTCGCTTGTAAGGCAGATCAACTCGCTTATAGATGAAATAAAGACCATGGTAATCAAGTATAATGCTGAAGTGCAGGCGTTTAATCTTTGTGCCGGAAATTAATCGTGCTATAACAGAAACAGATTATTCGGGTATTGACCGGTGGGATACTATATAACTTTCGACGGAGGAAGCGGTACGGGAAAAGGCACTGTAATTAAAGAATTCGAAAATTATTTGACCGGCCTCGGGAAAAAAGTCAAAATTTTACGGGACAATGAAATAGCGCCTTTGAGAGACCACGGCGCTTTGATGCTGCCGTGGTGCGGGAAGAATGATATAGTAAAAAGTGCTTTTGTATTCCCGCTGTTCGTTGCAGGTTTCAGGATGACCGAGCAGGTTGTGGACGAAGCGTTGCGCTTGAACGATTTTGTCCTGCGGGACAGGTCATTTGTGAGTTCTTTGGCATATAGAGCCTCTCCCGGGGATCTAGACCAGTACCAGATTTGGGACCTTTTCATAAATCACATGGGTTTGCGCGTTCCTGACATCGCGGTCATAACCGATTGTGATGTGGATACGGCGATGGAAAGGGAGTCGCTGCGCAAACAGGCAGACAAAGGGCTTGGCGGAAAAATGTCCGGGGGACGCGGCAATAGGGTAAAAATAAGAGAATTATTTTTGAAACTGCCTGAAGTTTTTGACGGCAAGATGAATGTTGTTATCGTCCGCAACGGCGGCAAATTCACTGATGATAAAGACGCGGTTGCGAGGAAGATTGCAAAGGCGGCGGATAAAATGATAACTACTATGAAAAGAAAGGGGATAAAGATATGATAAACGGCCTGAGCTGTGATGATTTCGCCGCGGTTTTCAAAGAAAATATCGAAAAAAGAAGCCGTACGGCAAAAGGTGTGTCTGATACAAGCACGAGTTCCAAAAAGAAAAAACTCTTAAAAGAAAAAACTGCTTTAAAAGAGCAGGTTGCCGAAAACACTGAATGCTTGGTTAAATCCGTCGCAATTGACTCAATATTTTATTCTTCCATTAAGCAGCCTTTTCTAAAAAGCGTCACGATAAGAGCTTTGATGGAGAGCTGGGATTCGGTCATCAATTCCGGTCTGCAGGAAGAAGGCGCTTATCTGGATGATTATCTTAAACTTTGCGCTTCGGCCAAGGAACTTAAAAAGACCGCAGGATTTAATTACCGGGTAAACAAGCGTTACCGGACGTGGAGGGTATCCTACACTAAAGCTAATCTGGACCCTTTACAGTTGGAATCAGCAATGGACTTTTTTTACGGGGAGCTTGTTTCAAAAATAGAACTTGCCGTAAATAAGCAAATTTCCCAGGCGGAGCTTTTGGCTTATGCCGACCATATGATAGACGGCGAGATACATCCGTGGGCGGACGGATGCGGAAGAAGCGCCACTGCAGCCGTGATGTGGCTTTCGCTGCTCTCTCTGGATTTTGTTTTTCCGGTCTTCGGCGAAAGGAGCGAACACTACGCAGCCATCCATGACTTAACGGAGCATACGAAGTATTATGAATGTTGTTTGTCGGGAAAGTAAAAAAATAAGTGGGACATAGGTCCCGCTTTTTGTTATACTTAAAATTATGGACCGAGATAAATTTTTTAAAGATGCGCTCGAATTTGTAAAAGAAAAGCACAAAGGTCAGGTAAGAGCAGGAAATGTGCCCGCCTGGCATCATTTGGCCAGAGTTTCCGGTCTTTTGAGTTTTGTATTGGAAAAACACGGGGAATGCGGAGGACAAGAAAGGTCCATAATTGTCACTGCGGCTTTGGGGCACGATGTTTTGGAAGACACAAAAGTCACTGAAAAAGAAGTTATGGCGGTTTTTGGGCCTCGAGGATCAGAAATTATTAAAAGCATGACTAATAAATGGGGGGATAAGAATGTGATGCCTTATGTTAAACAGGTTGCGGGTTCTGAAGAGGCGGTAAGGCTTGTAAAGCTTTCCGATCTTTATGACAACCACATCAGCGTTGTTTATAACCTGCATATTCTGGGCCTAAAATGGACGCATTCGTATTTTTTGCCCATTGTTACTCCGATGCGTTTAGCTGTTACCAAAACAAAATTTAAAAAATTCAAAAAAACAGCCGAGGAGCTTGTCTCATTGGTAAATTCCGCGGCATTTTTATTGGATGGCGAGATAAGGCGGTTTGAAGAGAAAAATAAAAAACGGCCTTAGCGGCCGCTTTTTGCTTTTTCCTGAAGGACGTTCAATACTTGCTCGGCTATCATTTCAACCATTTTTTTCTCTTCCATTTTGGTCGTATCCAGCAGGCGGAGCTGTTTGTGGGTGGGTGACAAGACATCATAAGCTTTTTTGTACCGGTTTACCAAAATTTCTACGTTTTTAGGATTGGTCGTCTCACCGAGTTTTTTGGTAAGCGCGATGCGCTGTTCGCGTTCCATTGCGATTTTCGGGTCGCAGACCATGAAATAGGCGGCATCAATATTGTTTACCCAGAACTCGGAAAGAAAAAACTTTTGATATATTTCTTTGTCCTGAACGGTGAGCTTGTTTTTTTCTTGCCAATATTCCATCCAGCAATATCCGTCGAAAATACCGCGATCGAAGATGACGACATCGTATTTGTGGCCGTGGCTTTCATCAATAAGGATCTTCCGGGCATAGTCGCAGGTTGCGATGTTGTAGAGAGGAGTATCTCTCTCAATATGCCGTACCTGCTCGGCGCCTTCTTGCGGAGGCAGGACTCTGAAACCTTCGCGGCGCAGAAATTTATCCAGTTCGGTGATAGTGGTCGATTTCCCCGCCGAAGGAGAGCCGGTAAACTCCAGAAAGAACGGCCTCGGAATATAATTGCCGTAGCGAATATTGCTTTTGAGATATTTGAGTATTTCCTGCGCTTTTTGTTCAAACATCTTTTCTTTGTTCATATTTCACCTCATCCGTCTATTCCGAGATATTTGAGGTCGCGGAAAAGTTCTTTGGTCAGAGTGAAATACCTCTCGTTGATGTCGGCGGGTTTATCTTTTAGCGAAATCACGGAAAGTTCTTCCCAGTTTTTCATTCCGCAGGGAAAAGGTACGGAGATATTTTCCGCCAATATCGCGTTGAGCGATACGCCGACTTGTTTGGCGATATAATTCCGGTGTATGCCGTCCATGATAACGAAATTTTTGCCGTGCCTTTCCACTATCGGAGGCAGATAACACGAAAAAGCGGGGACATCTTCCAGGTCACGCCCGAAAACGAACCATGCTCCGAGTTCGCTTATCCCGCTCGGTATCATGTAATTTCTGAAGAACGAAGGCAGTTCTTTTAAGACGCCAGACAAATTTTCCTCGTACGCGAATTTCTGGCCTACTTTAAGGCCGTTCGGGTCAAATTTCCGCAGGCTTATCTGCGCTTCGCTGAAAGGATAGTGTCCGTTCATCGTCCGCATTTTGGACATGAGATATTTCGCAAGATCCCAGCTTATCGGAGATAGTTCGCCGACATTTTTCATGTATCTTAAAGGAATAATGTGTTCAGCCGTGTCCAGGTCTGGAAGATTCATCCGTCTTACAAGATCGCCGCCGGAGAGTCCGAGTCTTTTTAAAAATTCTTCCTTGCCAATTTCCCATTCCGGTGTTTGCATATAATTTTATTTCCAAAATTTCAAATCTTAAGTTAATATAGAAGAATGCAGATGAAAAGTCATGTGGACAACGCCCGCGATCTTGGTCGGGGTAAAAAAATTTTGGGGTTTGACATGGACGGAGTTGTGATTGATAATGCTGAACTGAAATTGAGAGTCGCCAAAAGTCTCGGAATTAATTTGTCGCCTATGCAAACGCCCGCGGAAATAATAAAAAAAATAGTTTCTTCTGATTTGTTGCGCAGGCTTCAGCTCGCTATCTACTGTAATCCCATGATTTCCATAGAGGCTCCGCTTATGCCCGGAATCGTAAAGCTTTTGGACGATATTAATTCGGCAAAAATACCGTACCTCCTTATTTCAAGGAGACTCGAGCCGTCTATAGCGATAGATTTGCTGAAGAAAAGAGGTATCTGGCCGAAATATTTCAATGAGTCAAACGCTTTTTTTGTTGTTGAGCCTATAGAGAAAAATATTAAGGCGAAAGAATTGGGAGTTACTCATTATGTGGACGATGAAACGAAAATTTTATCCGTTCTTGCGGACGTGCCGAACAAATTTTTATTTGACCATTTGAACGTATTCCCGGCATCGGACAATTACATTAAAATTGCTTCGCACGAAGAGCTTGCTAAATATTTTTTGGGGTGAAAAAGGTTCTGACCAAAAAATTTTTTGAAAGGAGCGCGCTGAAGGTTGCACCGGAGCTTTTGGGTAAATATTTATGTGTATCTAGCTCACTTAGACGTCGGACGTCTAAGTGTTTTATGATAACCGAAGTCGAGGCTTATGATGGACCAAAAGACAAAGCGTCGCACGCTTCGCGCGGAAGAACGCTCCGCAATGAGCCGATGTTCGGAGAAGCGGGTCGGTGGTATGTTTATTTTACTTACGGCATGCACTGGATGCTGAATATTGTGACCGGCCCCAAAGATTATCCCGCGGCGGTATTGATAAGAGGTGTTTCCGATTTTTTGCCGCAGCAAAACCTTAAATTTAAGGCTTTGAAGGCGAATATTTTTCAAGACCTTGCGAGCGCGACGGCGCAAGCACGAGGAATTTTTCAGCAGGAAAATATCCGTGTCTTGAAAAATGTTGCGCCGAGAAGCCTTGATGGTCCTGCTAAGCTTACAAAATCTTTAAAAATAGATAAAAAATTCAACGGTCAGACGGCGTCTAAAAAAAACAAATTATGGATAGAAGACCGAGGAATTAAAATAAAATCTTCAAAGATAAAAGCCGCGCCTAGGATAGGTGTGGACTACGCGGGAGCGTGGGCAAAGAAACCTTATAGGTTTCTGCTTACGCCTCATTGATTTAATGCTGTTTTTGATTTAAACTTTTTTCAAGGGGGAGGTAAATAAAAATGAGTGAACACGTTAAGGAAGTTTCCTCGCGGGATTTTAACGCGGAGGTAGTGAAAAGCGATTTGCCGGTAGTAGTGGATTTTTGGGCGCCTTGGTGCGGACCATGCAGGGTTTTGGCACCGATATTGGAGGATAATTTGGCAAAGCCGTTTTCAGGCATAATGAAGTTTGTCAAAGTTAATATTGATGAAGAGCCCGGCCTTGCAAGTCTTCATGGTATCCAAAGCATACCAACACTGATATTGTTCAGAAACGGAAGCGAATTGGACCGGGGGGTCGGCGGTACGGAAGGTATTAAAATGATCGAAAATTTCGTAAACGCAAATTACGTAAAAAAGTAAAACCGGGGTTATTGACCCCGTTTTTTGTTTTTTTGAAGGTTATGTTATAATTTAAAACATGGCAAAGAAAGTTGCTATCTATTCAACTCCTTGGTGCGTCTATTGCAAGATGGCCAAGAAGTATTTTGCGGATAATAAAATAGAATACACCGAGCACGATGTCGCCGAGGATATAAAGGCAAGAGATGAAATGGTCAAAAAAACCGGTCAGATGGGCGTACCGGTAATTGATATAGACGGCGAGCTCACTATAGGCTTTGATCAAATGCGTCTCAAAGCTCTTTTGGGGCTTTAACTAAACTTCGCGCGATCTTCCAAAAGAACTTCGCAGGACATTTCTTTGTCTTTGCGCAGATATTTTAAAACCAGTTTGTCGCCGACTTTACAGTTGGCCAAAACATCTTCCAAAGTTTCTTTTTCGGTAATATTTTTTCCGTTGGCGGCTACAATAATGTCGTGTTCTCTTAAGCCCGCTTCATACGCTGAGCTTCCCGGAAGCACCGCGAATTCTTCCCCTACACCCTCTTTTACTATTAAAGCCCCGTGTTCAGCGGGTATTTTGAAATGCTTTCTGATATTTTTATTCAAAAGAACGTAGCGTATGCCCAAAAACGGCGAGCGGATGTGGCCGTATTTTTTTACTTCTTCAAGGTCGTTCCTCGCGCGGTCAATTGGAATTGCGAAGCCGATGTTTTGCGCGCCGAAAACTATTGCGGAGTTAATGCCTATGGCCTCGCCGTCCAGATTTATTAAAGGTCCGCCCGAGTTGCCGGGGTTTATCGCGGCGTCGGTCTGAATAAGCCCGCGGAGGCGCTCCTGATGGCCTTCAATATCGGTAATGGCGGAGAGAAATCTGGAGAGTCCCGAGACTATACCCGTGGAAACAGTATTTGAAAATTCTCCAAGAGCGTTGCCTATGGCAATCACGGCCATGCCGAGCTTTACCTGCTTGGTTTTGGAAAGTGAAATACTGGGAAGGCTTGAAGGAGGATTGAGTATTTTTAATATTGCGATATCGGCAAGAGGGTCAACGCCTAGTATCTGCAAATCGTAAGATTCGCCGGCAATCACCGCTTTGTAAGTTGCTTTTTTATCCTGCACAACGTGTTTATTCGTCAAAATTATTCCCGAAGGGTCAACAATAAAACCTGAGCCTCCGGATACGGACACTTTGCCGTCCACCGTTTCGTCGTTGAGCTTCTCCGAAAATTGTTCCGGAGGTACGCCCATTTTTCGAAGGTCTTCGGCGACGAGCTCCGCGGATTTGGACGCGGCAATGCTTACCACTCCCGGGAGGGCCTTTTCTATTGCCAGCATTATTTTTTCCTGATATTCCATTTTATTTAATATAACACTTTTTAATATTTGTGTCCCCTCGAGAGGAATTGAACCTCTATCGACCCCTTAGGACGGGGATGTTCTGTCCGTTGAACTACGAGGGGGAGACTTGGTTATTTATAGCATTTTTCTTGCAAAAATTCTATCTTCACGCTATGGTAATGGGAGATTTTAGTTAGCACGCATGAAAATTATCCTAAAAGAGATTCGCGGTTGCGGGGCGACTTTTGTTTTGGATTTGTTTAAAGGCAAGGACAGGACAGGTAAGGCATTTTTTAAGCGGTTCAATGATTTGTTATCGCAAGTTTTTGACGGAAACGCGGAAGATCTTGTTTTCTACACATACGGCGTGAAAATTGATCCGGAGCGCATTACTCTAAACATGACCGACGGTCGAAAGCGCATGGCAAAAGTTGACGGTTTAGGGAATCAGTATAGGGAAGACCAAAAATTTGCTGTGGCTATGTTGGAGTACGACGCAAAAAACGGAAAGTATTCCACTCCGGTTCCGCGTTATGCTTGCTATTTATGCGAAGAAGCAACGTGGGGAGTGGGAAGAATCAGAATGGAAGTTTACGATCATAAATCAAAATCAATTAAAGAAGTAAATGTGCATGACGATTGTAAGTTGAGATATCTTAAAAAAATCTCTAAATAAAATTGCGTACTCAAAAAGCCGGATAGCCAGGCTTTTTTCTTTACAAAAACATAGAACAGCGTTAAAGTGGCAGAAGATTTGGGGGAGCAGAGAATGAAAAGATTTTTAATCGGGGCCGCGGTTATATTGACATTGCTTGTTACTGTTCACGCTGAAGCCAAAGAAGCCTGGCATGTGGTCAAAAAAGGAAGCGGCCACGATCATATTGTAAAAGGCCTTCAGCAGTTTCCGCTCACGCAATATTTGAATTACAAATACGCAACTTATGTCGGTTTTGGCAGGGGGTGTGCCACGCCGCCTGAATATGCCGGAGGGGAATGTGTAACCTTAACTCTTGTAACCGGTGACGACGAATTAGTAAGGGTTGAGGTGGAGCTGCCCTCATTTGAAATGACTTTATTTTTACACGAATTGAGCCCTCATTTCGGCAAATATAAATGGTGGAGTCCTGTTTTACAGATCAAAGAAAAACCGCTGTTCGGAGGTGATAAATATCAATTAATCGACATTGTATTGCTCGGTAGATTTAAAATGGTGCTTGATAAAAATCCGCCACATGGCGTTGTTGGTTACACGAACGAGGTGTATTAATTTTTTTATAGAAGCCCTAATAATGAGAGGGCTTTTTTTCTTGCTAAAAAACCCGTTCGGAGCTAGGGTGGGAGAGGAAATTATACTTGAAAAAGGAGCTTGCGATGAAGAAGAGTGATTTGTTTATTGTTCCTGAAGAATGGGGAAATTTTCGGCTTGAAACTTTGGCGATACACGGAGGCGGTTTGCTTACCGATACGGAAATGAATCCGGGGATTCAGCGTTCTACCGCCATGCCAATGCTGACAGATGACAGATCAAGAAGGCTTTTTTCAGGTAAGGAAGCAGGTCATTTTTATGGCCCGATAAGCAATAAAACCGAAGAATGTTTGGAGAGACGGCTTGCTTCGCTTCACGGCGCGGGAGCCGCTTTGACCCTTGCCAGCGGTATGACGGCCATAAAAACACTGTTTGAATATTTAGGCAGAAACGGCGGACATATTGTGTCCTCGAGCAAACTGTATGGCGGAGTCTATGATTTATTCAAAAAGATTCTGCCGGCCTTTGGCATTGAAACTACTTTTGTTGAAAATCCGTACGATTTAAGAGAGTGGGATGAGGCCATAAGAAAAAATACGGCGGCGTTTCATGTTGAGATCCCTTCCAATCCTTTGATAGATGTTTTTGACGGGAAGCGTATTGCGGAGCTTGCCCATAAGCGCGGAATTGTTGCCGTGGCCGATACTACTTTGGGCACGCCGTTTTTGATACGGCCGTTTGACCTTGGTTTTGATTTTGTCGGCGAATCGCTGTCAAAATATTTTTCAGACGGAGAGGTTTGGGGAGGAGACATTCTTTCGCGGTCCAAAGAATGGATGGACCGTTTTCGTACTGATTGGTATCGGGACGTGCGCTCCAGCATGTCTACGGACACGGCAGACACAATCCGTGCCAATACCGAATCTTTGGGACCGCGCATAGAAGCTCATTGTTTCAACGCGGAAATGATGGTCAAATATCTTTCACAACATCCAAAAGTAAAAAAGGTTTTTTATCCCACTGTCGGTCCGAGAGCCGAAGCGAATAAGAAGCTGATGCCAAACGGGTTTGGCGGACTTTTGGCTTTTGAGGTGGAAGGCGGAGGAGAAGCGGCCAAAATTTTCGTGGACTCGCTAAAACTTTTTTGGCTCGCGCCGAATATCGGTGAGCCGAGATCTTTGATGCTCCGGCCCTGGGTTACGACCCACAACCAAATGGACTCGGAAGAGCTCCTAAAAGTCGGCATTTCGGAGGCGACAATAAGGTTCTCTATGGGGCGCGAAGCCTGGCAAAACCAGGTTTTCGATTGCCATCAGGCATTTCAGAAAATTTAACGTCCGCGACGCATAGTCGGACGTTTTTTTATTTTCGTATAATTCATGTTAAATTTAATCTAATGAAGGTCCGCATTAAAAGATTCGATAAATTCTTGCCGCTGCCCCAGTACAAGACCAAGGGCGCGGCGTGTTTTGATTTTACGGCGCGTATTACCGCGGAAATTTTACCGAAGGAAATAAAATACATACCGTTGAATGTCGCGATAGAGCACCCCGAAAACCATATGCTGATAATGGCCGCACGTAGCTCGCTCCACAAAAAAGGACTGATGCTTGCGAATAACGTGGCGATTGGAGACACGGATTTTTCGGGAAACGCCGACGAATACCACGCCGCAGTTTATAATTTTTTGGACAAGCCGGTTTCAATTGAAAAAGGCGAAAGGATAACGCAGGGATTTTTCCGTAAATACGACCGCGCCGAATGGGAGGAGGTTGAGGATTTGGGCAATACCTCCCGTGGAGGGTTTGGGTCTACGGGTCTGGTTTAATTTATCAAAATTTGCTAAAATACTTTTATGCAATGGGGATCGTATTACAATAACTGGAATACGCACTGGAATGTGCCTTTTTGGGGTTTTGCTTTTATGCCCGTTATCGGATTGTTTGTTTTGGCGCTTATCGTATGGACTATATATTGGAAAGGCAGGGCTTTGTGGCACGCCGCCAGAAAAGGAGATCTTTATTGGTTTATTGCACTGCTTCTGATAAACACAGCCGGCATTTTGGAAATTTTATACATTTTCCGCTTCAGCAAAAAATCTTTGCCGAAAGCGGAGCCTGTTGAGACAAAACAAAATTAACAAGGGCCTATAGTTCAGTGGCAGAACGGATCCATGGCATGGATCAGGTCAGGGTTCGATTCCCTGTAGGTCCAAAATATTTTTATGCATAATAATCAAATTTTAATAATTAACCCGCCATCATTCCCCCAGAAAAAAGAGGCGGGGCGCGGTCAGGAGTCCCACTCAAAATAAGTTTGAGTAAATGATATAATGACACCACCGTTATAATAAGTAATAATTTGTAATAACTTTGAATAACAATGTCTGCCGAAAAAGAGCAAAATCTTAATAATTCCGAAAAAGAAAGATTGGCGGAGCTTGCGAGAGAATTAGAAGTCATCCATGTGCAGAAAACCAACGGACAAAGCGATGTTGTGATGCAAAAGCTTATAAAAAGGCTTCGAGATGGCGACGCGTATTCCGCGAAAATCTTTTTAAGCAATGAAGCGGATAAATTTACACAGTATCGGGAAGACGCGGTACCTGTTATCATTGAAAAACTTTATGGTGGTAGCGGAAGTCCTTGGTTTACGCTTGAACGCAAAATGAGGATTGTCAAATCTGAATCTCCGAAATAACTTGGTTCCAATCGACACGGATGTAGTCCGCTATTAAAATAAAACCGCCTATTGGAGGCGGTGCACGGAAGTGTTTTCCTTACGGAATGGTTGTCCGTCGGAACGGTAAAGAATTTCTTTCTCGGGTTCGGCGACACATCGCGGGCATTTATAAACTTTTTGGAACATCCCGTTTTCCTGGAAATCAGCGCAGGCAAACTCTTCCAGGGATTCTTTGCATTTAGGGCATTGTAATCGCAGCATTGCCATCGGTAAGAACTTTGCGGGTTTTTTGGCTGAAGAATGTTTTTTATAGATTATCATTTTCAGCCCTGCCGCAATCAACGCCAAGACCAAAAGCCCGCCGAAAGTATTTCTATCCATAAAATTGTTCTTTCTTTCTTCTTTTTTCATAATAGCACAAAAGCACGGCTTGCAAGTTTTTCTATTATTTGTAAATATTTAACGTAGATATCGGAAAGCGGTAAGCAAATGAAAAATCCGGCAGTTAAAGAAACTCATTACGGCAAAGAAGTTCTGGTCAACAAAGAAATGGATATGTTGCGCAAAACCGAATGTCTTTGCTTGAATTGCGGAAACATGAAGCCAGGCCAGGCAGATCATTGTCATGTTGCTTCAGCGCTTTACAAGATTTGCGTTATTGAAAATGTTTCGATGGCGATTACCAGATGTCCGATTTTTAAACCCAAAAACTAATGGATAAGACCATTAGTTTTTTTGTTGCGCGGGTGGGCGGGTTGACTTTTGGTATAGATTATGATATACTCTAACCAGTAAAAAAGCTCTCTGAAATCAAAAAACACATTAAACAAATTTAGAAAGGTAGGAAGGCGGCAAATGAAAAAATGGACGTTTGAGGCGAATGCGGGAGGAGACTCCATCGGAGGTTCTTCTTATGTACACAACGGCAATATTCAAGTAGACCACGGTGCGATACAATCGGAAAAAAGGATAAAGTATCCTGAAATGACGCGCGGAGACATCGAACTTTTTCTCTTATCACATGATCATCTGGACCATTGCGGAGGAGTGCCGGTTTTTTTAAGAGAACACCCCGAGTCAAAAGTGATGATGACGAAAACATCGTTTGAAGGGATGAATTTTCTCTTAAAGGATTCGGTTAAGATAGCCGAATCCCGCGCGGAGATAGATTTGTTGCAAGGACGGAAACCGGAGCCGCCGCTATTTAGCTTAAGAGAGGTTGAGAGTCTCGTTGACCGGGTGGATTTTATCGGCGACACTTCATGGTTCTCGCCGATCGCGGGGCATAAGATTTCTTTTCGTTCCGCCGGACACAAACCGGGAGCGGCGATGTTTCTGATGGTTTTTCCTGACGGCACGCGAGTTTTGCACGCCTGCGATGTTTCTGTGGATGAAAGGGCTTTAGTTAGGGGCGCCGGCATACCGCAAGATTTTCTCAACCCGGATGTGATGGTGGTTGAATCCACGTACGGCAATCGAGAACTTCCGGACAGAGCCAAAGAAAAGGCCAGATTAAAGGAGGTTATCCGGAAAGTTTTTGCGCGCGGCGGTAAAGCCGTTATTCCGCATTTTGCTTCCACGCTAATTGAAGAGGCGTTGCCTTTGGCAGAAGCCGGATTTCCGGTTCATGTTGACGGCATGGGCAGAGATTTTACGCATCTTTACGCAAACAGCGCGCCATGGTGCGAACAGGACAAGCCGTTTAAGCTTTCTGATTTCGGTTCGCTGTTCTTAGTGGACGGAGGGTGCAAGGAAGAGGACAGGTTTTACCGGCGGGATCTTGTTAGACAGCCGGAACCGGTGGTCATTGTAAGTTCTTCGGGAATGCTTGAGGCGGGACCGTCAGTAGGATATGTTGAGGAGCTTTTGGAAGATTCAAAAAACGCAGTAATTCTTCCCGGATACCAGGCCAAAGATACGCAGGGCAGAAAGCTTACTCAACTGCAGAAAGGCGAGAAGATAACTTTTTTTCATCAGTATGTGAAGAAAGTTGAAGGACAGCAGCCCGAGTTAAAAGAATATGAAGTAACCAGGCAAATCAACGCCGATGTTATCCCGTTCAAACTGTCGGGGCACTCCGGAGGCGACAAGATGGCGAAGTGGATCTGCCGGATCAACCCCAAAAAGGTTGTGACGGTCCATGGAGAGCCGGAGGCTCACGAGGGGCTGAAAGAAAGGACGCAAAGATTGAAGAAAGACATCGAGTTTTTCACCGCAAAAAACGGAGAGACTTTGGAATTTGTTTTTGTGTAAGTGTGTAAGTAGGGTGCCAGGCGTTTTTGACCAACTAACAAACCGGCCGTAGGCCGAAAAGGAGAATTTGTTATGAAAGACATGAAAGATTTGCAAAAGGCGGTGATTGAGAAGGAGGCGGATAACCGTCCGCAGGAGATTAGCGAGGTGGATGTAGAGGCGATGACAGGCGATGCTCTGAAGGGAAATGAGCTTGTGGATGTGCTTGCGTTGGCCAATCTGGACGTGGAGGAGTTGTTGAAGGACAACGAGTCCTTTGCCAATTTCATTTCGGCCGAAATTGAAAAAGCTGAGGTCCTGATAAAGATCAAGAAAAACATCCCGCAGTACGAGGCATTGCTTAGGAAAATGATCGAGGCTAATTGCTCAAAAGGCGTGTTCGCTGATACCCAGCCTATCAAAGACCTAAAGGCTCAGATTGATGCGGCCAAAGAGTTCCGGGTCGGAGAAGAGGTTGATGAGGCTGCGCTTGAGGTTGTGAATTTCAGGAATTTTTACACTGAGGTGCAGGATTCGGCCGACAAAGTAAGAAGTCTCCTGAAGTCGACGAAAGAAGAGGCGGACGCGGAGGTTGACGGGCTTGTCGATAAGTACCGCGGCTTTTTTGAGAAGCTGTGGAAAAACAGGCACATCCAGGAAGTTCCCGACGAGATCGTGGACGAGTGGAAGAGGAAGCATGTTTCTTTCTCCGACTACGCATTCTCGGCGAAAAATCCCAAGGGGAAGAAAATTTGGTGCTGGGGAATCAAGGGGAACATAGAGAGCATGGCAGTTGCCAAAGCTATGAGGCGTTTCTATGCCGATCTGGACACGCTGCTGTTCCGCCTCAAAAAGGCAAATCAGCCTGATACGCCTTCGGAGGCTCCCGCTGACGCTCCCGCACCTCAACAAGAATAACTAAACACCGGAAAGCCAACGAGCTTTCTATGCCCCCATGCAATCCATGCATGGGGGTTTGACTTTTATATAATAATATGGTACACTAGGCATAATAAAATGGATAAGATAAAAGCTATTGTTTTGCCTGTACGCCCTCAGCCCGACACGCTTGTGGCTATTTTTCTTTTGAAAAGATTCGGAAAAACCACGTTTCCTGGCATTGAAGAAGCGGGCTTGGAGGTATGGCAAACGATGCCCGAAGGGAAGACGTCGGAAGATTTGGAAAAAGAAGGATATATTTTGATGGATATGGGCGGAGGCAGATTTGACCACCATGAATTCCGTGGCAAAACAACCGCTTCGCAAATGGCCGCGGAATTTTTGGGTATTGCCGAGGACGCGTCTTTGGCAAAAATGCTGGAATACGCGAGACGCGACGATATGTTCGGCAAAGGCACAATTTCAGAAGACCCGATAGACCGCACGTTCGGGCTTTCCGCGATAATTTATACTTTAAATAAAAATTTGCCGAAAAATTCACAAAAAGTTCTGGATATTATCATGCCGATTTTAATCTCCCACCACAACGAAGAGCTTAAGCGCACGGAGGAATTGCCGGCGGAATTTAAGAAAAAAAACGACGAAGGAGGAGTGCGTATAATGGAAGCGCGTCAGCGCGGAAAAAAATTGAAAGTTGTTTTTATGGATTCGGACAATACCAGTATGGCCGGCTATTTAAGGTCGCAGAACGGAGGCAAGTTTGACGTTGTTGCCCAGCGTCTTTCTTCGGGGCACGTGAATATTTTAACCAGGCAGGCAAAGCATATAGACCTTCGGGCAATGGCGGTTGTTTTGAGGCTTGAAGAGCTGACGGCGAGGAACAGGGAAGTTGAGCTCGGCGCACAGGAGCTTTCCAGAACGGCCAGGCTGAAAGAAGTGCCCGAATGGTATTATGACCGCGCGACGAATACAATCCAGAACGGCGGAGTGAATCCGAAAAATGTTGAAGCGACCGCGATATCCTGGGACAAAATGCCGCAGCTTTTTGAGGTCGGGCTTGGAGAGAAGATTTGGAGCCCCGTTCAGGATACGGGATTTGGAGAAAGCCGCACTGTGTAATATAATTACTTTAATATGAAAATGCTCTCAAAAAATGCGTTTAGCGCTCTGCTGATACTTCTGGCATTGGCGTTCATGTACACGGCGCTCTCGGGAAGCTTTAAAGAAGTAAAAACAATTTCTATTTCGGAACTTGTCGGAAAAATAAACGCAGATCAGGTTGTTAAGATAACCGTAATGGATTCAGACCTGACTATTACAATGAAGGACGGCGCGGAATTTTTATCCAAAAAAGAAAATGAGGCCGCGCTTTCGGAAACATTCAAAAATTACGGACTCACGGATGAAAAGCTGGCAAAGATTGTAATAGACATACAAAACCCTTCAGGAGTCTGGTATTGGCTGGCGGTGCTTTTGCCGTTTTTATTGCCTCTGCTTCTGGTAGTGGCGTTTTTCTGGCTGACCGCGCGCCAGGTCCAGCGTGCGAACATCCAAGCTTTTACTTTCGGACAATCGCGCGCGCGGGTAATTTACCCCGACAATAAAAAAGAACGGGTGATGTTTAAGGATGTTGCAGGAGCCAAAGAAGCCAAAGAAGAACTTGTAGAGATAGTAGACTTTTTGAAATCGCCGAAGAAATTTCTGGATATCGGTGCGAAAATACCGAAAGGGGTATTGTTGATGGGCGCGCCCGGTACGGGAAAAACTTTAATAGCAAAAGCAGTCGCGGGAGAAGCAGGTGTGCCGTTTTTCCATATGTCCGCGTCGGAATTTGTTGAAATGTTCGTCGGAGTCGGCGCGTCGCGCGTACGCGATTTATTTAAAATGGCCAAAAAAGCGGCGCCTTCCATTATTTTTATTGATGAAGTAGACGCAATCGGACGCCATAGGGGAGCTGGCATGGGCGGAGGACACGACGAAAGAGAGCAGACATTGAACCAGATTTTGGTTGAGTTGGACGGATTTGAAACCAACGAGGCGGTAATCGTTATGGCAGCCACCAACCGGCCAGATGTTTTGGATCCTGCACTTTTGCGCCCCGGAAGGTTTGACCGGCGCGTAATCATAGATCTTCCCGATATCAACGACCGCGAGGCGATTTTAAAGATACATTCTCTGAAAAAACCGCTGGCTAAAGATGTTGATTTCAAAAGAATCGCCGAGCGGACACCGGGATTTTCAGGTGCGGACCTCGCAAATTTGGTGAATGAGGCGGCGATTTTGACCGCGCGCAACGCAAGGAAAGAGGTAACACAGCTGGATATCATTAATTCAATTGAAAAAGTCATGCTTGGGCCCGAAAGGAAAAGCCATATTCTTTCGGACAAAGAAAAGAAAATCGCCGCTTACCACGAAGCCGGGCACGCCCTTGTTGCGGCCTTGATGCCCGATACCGACCCGGTGCATAAAATTTCAATAATTTCGCGTGGCCGCGCGGCAGGGTTTACTTTGAAGCTTCCTTTGGAGGACAGACATTTTTATACAAAAACCCATTTTATATCCGAGCTCGCGGTCTCTTTGGGCGGATATGCGTCTGAAGAAGTTGTTTTTAAAGAATTTACCACAGGTGCGTCGGACGATCTGAAAAAGGCCACCGACCTCGCGCGGGCTCTGGTTACAAAATACGGCATGTCGGAAAAGTTCGGACCGATGGCGTTTTCCGGCCATGAGGAAAATGTTTTCCTGGGACGCGATTTTGGTTCGTCCAAAGATTATTCGGAAACGGTTGCGTCACTCATTGATTCTGAAGTTTCTAATTTTATGAAAAATGCCTTCAAAACAGCCAAAGAAGTTCTTACAAAGCATCGCGATGTTCTGGACGCGCTGGCCCAAAAATTAATAACGGAAGAAACCGTGGAACGCGATGAATTTGCAAACTTCATAAAATCTTACGGATTGGTTTAAAAAAAAGAACCATAGTTTTATGGTTCTCGAGTATTGCTAAAGCGTTTTAAAATTTTGTTAGAGATTTTTTCGGCGAAAAAAAATTGGCTATGTAGGCGGTCTAATTGGCTCATGTAATTATAAATTACAATCGCACTGGTAATCTCGTTTTGTTTATAGATTTGAACCGTCAATTTGTCTGGTTTCTCCTCCGGCGGCGGACAAAGTATAACCGCATATTCATTTTTGGCCAGTTTAATGCTCGTTAGCCGGCCGTTGCATTTGAAAAGGGTTTCTTTGCGGCCCGGGTGTTCAAGGTATACCGATCCGGCCCATGATCCAAAGGTTAAGTCTGTTATCCTGCTTTCCGGATATTCCGCAATTTCTGCCGCACACACTGCGGTGGAAACGAAAATTGCTAACGCTATCAAAATACTCCGCATATAACACCTCCTAGTAAATTCGTAACTTTTTACATGATAACAAATTGCTTGAAATTTGTCAAACAAATATCATGGATGAGTAAGCTGAAATTTTTGTGCGAGCGGAAGGATTCGAACCTTCAACCCTCGAGGTATAAGCTCGATGCTCTGCCGTTGAGCTACGCTCGCGCTTTTTCATTTATACCACTTTTTTGGACCCATTGACAAGTTTTTTGGCGTTTGCTACACCTAACGTAGGTTTTAATATCGTCAGCTATTTGACATAAGGAGGAAGGTTATGGGAGAAGAAACAGAGAGAAGCGAATTTCAAGAATTTGTTCAAGGCAAGATTCAATCAGACCGGAAAGACAAGCTGGATCGTTCCTGGAGCGGAACCGTACTGCAGTATATGGAAAAGGTTAAGGCAGACCCATTGGTTGCTAAATTGGCCCACGCCCGCCTAAACGACATCATTGTAAGAGCCGGCGAGAAACCAATTACGGAAATCGAGGATAACAGGATCAAAAGACTTTTTAAGGGCGAGCCGTTAAAGGTTTATGATTTTTTTTCCAATGATTTTTTCGGCATCGAGAAGACAGTCGCGCAGATTGCGCGGTATTTTTACTCGGCTGCCCAAAGAGGCGAAGAATCCAGGCAGGTGTTGTACCTGATGGGGCCGGTCGGTTCCGGAAAAAGCTCGCTTGCCGAGCATTTACACAGAGGCTTGGAATCCAGCGAGCCGTTCTATGCGATGGACGGCTGTCCAATGTTCAATGAGCCGCTGCTTCTGGTTCCCAAGCATTTGCGGGAAGAAATATTCACGATGCTCGGACTTCCGGCAAAGTTTTTTAAGCAGGAATGGGATATCTGCCCCGTATGCCGCTACAGACTGAAAGAAGATTTCGGCGGGAAATGGGAAAATATGCCCGTGCGGACATACGAATTTTCCAAACGTGCGCGAGTCGGCATCGGCGTCGTTCCGCCCGTGGATCCAAACAATCAGGACACTTCCGTACTGATTGGTTCTGAGGATATTTCCAAGCTGGATCTTTATTCCGAAGGCGATCCGAGAGTTTTGGAGCTCAACGGCGCGCTCAATATCGGAAACCGCGGAGTTGTGGAATTCATCGAGGTTTTTAAGAACGAGATCGAATACCTGCACGCGATGATTACGGCGACACAGGAAAAAGTCGTTCCTGCGCCGGGCCGGCACGGATTGGTTTATGTTGACACGGTAATCGTAGCCCATTCCAACGAAGCCGAGTGGCAGAAATTCAAAGGCGACCATACCAACGAGGCGATCTTGGACCGCATCGTGGTGGTGAGAGTGCCTTACAATCTGCGTCTCTCCGAAGAGATCAAGATTTATCAAAAAATCATCCGCGAGACGGACTTCCGCGCACACGTGGCGCCGCATACGCTGGAAATCGCTTCAATGTTCGCGATTCTGTCGCGTCTTGAGCCGACCAATAAGTGCGACCTCATGACCAAACTGAAACTCTACAACGGCGATGAAGTCATTGAAAAGGGACGCACGAAAAAAGTTGACATTCAGGAATTGCGCGAGGCCGCAAAGCGTGAGGGCATGGACGGTATCTCAACGCGTTTCATTATGAAAGCGCTGGACAACGCCCTTTCCGACAACGCAAGCGGGAAATGCGTGAATCCGATTAATGTGCGGGAAGCGCTGATCAACATGGTTAAGGAAGATGATAAGGCCAGTGAGGATGTCAAAAAGCAAAGATTGGAATTTCTGCAGGATACGCTGCACAAGGAGTACCTCGCTATTCTGGACAAGGAAGTAACAAGGGCTTTCGTCCACTCTTACCAAGAGCAGGCCGAGTCGCTTTTCCAGAATTATCTTGATCACGCAGAAGCCTATGTCAACAAGAGCAAGGTGAAGGACCACAACACCAAAGAAGAATTGGCGCCCGACGAAGAGTTAATGAAATCTATCGAGGAGCAAATCGCCATTATCGGTTCGGCCGCAGACGGGTTTCGTCAGGAGGTGATTGCTTATCTCTGGGCGGCAAACCGCCGGGGTGAGAAGATTGACTTCCGTAGCTACGAACCGCTCAAGGAGGCGATTGAGAAAAAGCTCATCGCTTCGGTACGCGATTTGAGCCGGGTGATTACCAAGTCGCGCTTACGCGACAAGGAACAGGGAGAAAAATATGATATGATGGTCCAGCAGCTGTTGGATAAATGCGAGTATTGCGAGAGCTGTGTGGACGTGATTCTCAAGTACGCCGCAAACAACCTCTGGAAAGACTAATAGTTATTATCGATGTTGCCCCGGGCTTGCCTCGGGGATTTTTTTATGTTACGACTTGAGTCAGGAAGATATTTGAAAAAAGGAGATTTTGATGGCAATTTTCAATGATCCGAAAGAAGGAACCGGCGGGGCGAGGCATAGCGACAGAACCGCCGGCGACAGGCTGAGGCACAGGCAAAAAGTGCGTGATGCTATCCGAGGGGATATCGGCAATATTATTGCCGAAGAGTCTATCATCGGCAAAGACAAAGGACGCGTTATCAAAGTTCCTATCCGCGGAGTAAAAGAATACCGTTTTGTTTATGGGGAAAACGCTCCCGGCGTAGGTCAGGGCGGGGATGGAGATGTTCAGCCGGGACAGACCATCGGACAAGGCAAAAAGGGAGCACAGGGACAGCAAGCCGGCGACCAGCCCGGAGTTGATTACTATGAGACCGAAATAAACCTTGATGAGCTGATTGAGATCATGTTTGAGGATCTGGAGCTTCCGTTCATGGAAAGAAAAAAATTCCGCGAGATGGAAGTTGAAAAAAAATTCAAACAAAAAGGGTTCAAGAAAAAAGGTATTCAGGCGCGTTTGAACAGAAAGAGAACGCAGATAGAGCACATTAAAGATATGCAGGGAAACGCCAGATCAACGGATGCGGTAAAAGAAGAAATCAAAAAACTTCAAGCCGCAGGCAGAACAGCAGAGGCCAAGGTGCTTGAGGACAATTTGCGTGCGTGGCAGACGGAGCAGGATTTGCTGAGGGCAAAGCTTAGCAGTAAAGGAAGCGCGATAGAAAGGCGCAAAAATTGGATTCCGATGAGGAACCGGAATAAGCGCTTTGGGCGCACCGTTTTGGAAGTCCGCAAGGACTCCAATGCCGTGGTGCTCTGTATCATGGATACGTCGGGTTCAATGGACACGATGAAAAAGTATCTTGCGCGCAGTTTTTTCTTTCTTCTTTACCGTTTTTTGTGCACGCGCTACGAGAATGTGAGAATCGTGTTTATCGCGCATCACACCGAAGCGCGCGTTGTCACGGAAGAGGAATTTTTTCACAAGGGCGAGTCCGGCGGAACATTTATTTCTTCCGGATACAATAAGGCGCTGGAAGTAATTCGCGAGAAATTCCCGCTTTCCCTTTGGAATGTTTATGCGTTCCATTGTTCGGACGGGGACAATTTTGAATCCGACAATCCTGCCGCGCTAAAAGCAGCGCAGGAACTTGCCGACGCTTCCAACCTTTTCGGTTACGGAGAGATCAAACCCCTGGGTGCGGGATATTACGGCGGAAGCATGATCCAATATTTATCTCAGGTGGACAGACCAAATTTTCAGACGATCCAGATACAGAGAAAAGAGGATGTCTGGTCGGCTTTCAAAAGTTTTCTTGAGAAAGACAAGATAAAGGAGTAACACTATGGACGTAAATTTGGAAGAAATCAAAAAATGGAACGTGCCGATTGAACGGCTTGCAAGAAATTACGGACTCAAAACGTTTAAGCAGGAGTTTGAAATCTGCGATTCCGAAGAAATGCTCTCTTATATGACCTACTCCGGCATGCCTTCGCATTATCCTCATTGGTCATACGGCAAGGGATTTGAGAAGCTCAAGACCCTTTACGACTACGGTTTGAGCGGTCTGCCTTACGAGATGGTAATTAACTCAGACCCGTGTTTGGCATATCTCATGCGTGAAAATAGTCTGGCTTTGCAGATTCTTACGATGGCTCATGTGTACGCGCACAATGATTTTTTCAGGAATAATGATACATTAGCAACTACCCATGCAAATATGACCATCGAAAGGTTCAAAAGCCATGCGAACCGTATCCGAAGTTATATCGCGGACTCCAGCATCGGTCTTGATAAGGTTGAAGCGGTACTGGACGCGGCTCACGCCGTTTCCTTGCAATGCAGGCGGAACCTCGCAATAAAAGAGATGTCGCGAAAAGAACAGGAGCAGAGGGCATTGGACAATGCTTTGCCCAGAGAAGACAGTTTTCAGAATGCCCATAGAAGACAGGAGTATATTGCTCCGGATCTGACCAGGGTTCCTTTGGTACCGACCGAAAATCTTTTGATTTTTATCCGTGACTATAACCGTGATTTGCAGGATTGGGAACGGGATTGTTTTACGATAGTGCACGAGCAGGCCCAGTATTTTATTCCGCAAATTGACACGAAAATCATGAACGAAGGCTGGGCCAGTTTCTGGCACAAGACAATTCTCAATACGTTAAATTTGCCGCAAGACATACATATGGAATTTCTTGTCCGGCATACTCAAGTCCTTTGTCCGACGCCCGGCGGGCTGAATCCTTATTTTGTGGGGTTTGGCACATGGCACGACATTGTGCACCGGTATGACGAGGCTTACATCGGCAAGATTTGCGAAAAGCACGAGGAAATGTACGAGCGCAACGGAGGTGCCGGTGACCTAAAAAAGAAAACCGGGCTTCAGAAGATTTTTGAAGTCAGGGAATGGGCAAGAGATTCGTCCTTTCTGGACAATTTTTTGACCGAAGAACTTGTCAGAGAATTCAATCTTTTTGAGTATCAGCACAGAGGCAACGATATGGTTGTAAGCGAAGTTGCTTCGGAAGACGGCTGGCGCAAAGTCAAAAAAACCCTGGTACAAAATGTCGGCATGGGCCAAACCCCGGTAATCAAAGTGGAAGACGCAAATTACAATAATAACAGAATCTTGTTTTTGAAGCACAGCCACGACGGTCGTGATCTTCAGCTGGAATACGCCGAAAAAACACTCGGCTACATAAAACAGCTTTGGGGCAGGGGCGTTTGCCTGGAGACCATTGTCAATGGAAAGGCTACGCTTTGTTCCGTAGGTGATAGCAATAAATTGGAAATCTCAGGTATTTAGTTTAAAAAATAACCCCGCTTTGCCATCCGTCAACTGACGGAGGCGAATGCGGGGTTTATTTTTTCTCTTTGTTTTCCGTTTTTTCTTTTTCCGCCAGCTCGGCTTCAATGCGTGCTTTGATCTTCCTTTTTTTTAAAGCTTGAATAGCTTTATTCTTTAACGCGACATATATCGGCGCTTTGCCGGCGCGCTCTTCTTTTTTCCGTTTTTTTTCTTCCCATATCTTCTCCTGCTCTTTTAGTGCGTCGGCAAATTTTTTCTCGCGCAGACTTTGGATGTAATTTTCGAATACTTCCGGATTCGGGCGGTAATACGCAAGCGCTATCACACAATTGTTAAAATGTTCCCAAGGGAGTGAGGCGTAGCGGTCGTAATTTTGGTCTCTGCAGGTGTTCTGTTTTTCGCGTTTTATCCAAATTTTAACATTGTAGTCCAGTGTTACATTAAAGAAATTCAAAATTTCAGCAATCGTACAAAGTGATCTGTTCGGAGGAATTTGTATCGTTCCTGCTAAAGTATTATTTCTGAGTATGTCTATCAAAATAACATATACGCTCTCGCCGGGTGTTGTAGCCATAAAAACAACCGTATCTTTTGCTATTTTAGCATGTTTCTGATATTCTGGCTTTAGAATTTCAAGGATGGGTTTTTATGTATTCCAAAGAAGATCTTAATAAACTGCTTGAAAAATGGCAAAAAAGCAGAGGAGAGACTATCCGGAAATTTTTCGGGAATACGGATGTACAGCGCATAACACTATATGGAATATTCCCCGGAAGCAACGTAACTTTAACGTCGCCTTTTGAAGGCCACAAGGCGTGGCCAAATATCGTGGTCCAGGGTTTGGAATTCCATCTTGACTTGCTTTATCCTCATTTGGAAAAATTTATCAGGCGCGAACAGTCTGAAAGTGCCGCCGGATGGAACGGTATAATAAGGTCGGGCCATGACCGCATTGACATGACCTATACGACAGACCGCCACGACCCCGCGTCTATGATAGAGCTGATGGAATACCGGTTTAAATGTGATGCAATGGTCCGCACAAAACTGAAATTGTCGGAGATTTCTATCCTGGAAGTTGTTCGTGAGGATAAAGTATTGTTCCGCGAACCTATCGGGCTGCCGGAAGGAATTAAAAACGGAGATATTGAATTGCCTCTAGTTATTATAAATTGACCTCGCAGTGCGGGGTTTTGTTTTTTATAAAAAAATGTTCTAATATCAGTGTTGAATGGATAAAAAAAATTACCTGAAAATCGGGTTCTCTCCCGATCTCAGCGGCAAAGATAAGCTAATCTACCGGATGCTGGAAATTTTTCCGGGTTTTCTGGCGTGGCTTACGCTCGGAGGAATGATACTGGGCTCTTATTTTTATCCGGTCGGCGCGGCTTTTTTTATAATAATATTTGATATTTATTGGCTGGTAAAAACAGTTTTTTTGTCTTTTCATCTGCGCGCAAATTGGAAACGGATGCAGGAACATTTGCGTACCGACTGGTCCGAGAGGCTTTCACGGCTCAATTGGGGGCATTTGTGGCAGGTCGTTATCTTGCCGATGTCACAGGAGTCAGAGATAGTGGTTGAACATTCATTGGAAGCGATAGCCAAAAGCGCGTGGCCTAAAGAAAAAATGATAGTCGTGCTCACATATGAAGAAAGGTACCGTCCGCACGGAGAAACGGTGGCGCGCGCGCTCAGCCGGATGGCGGAAAAATTCCCGTATTTTTTTGTTACAATGCATCCAAAAGATATTAAGGGCGAGATCCCCGGAAAAGGCAGCAACGAATCATGGGCGGCGCGCGAGGCAAAAAAAATTTTTATAGACACGATGAAAATTCCCTATGAAGACATTATTGTTTCTTCTTTTGATATAGATACGCAGATACCGAAGCAATATTTTGAGATATTGACCTGGCATTTTCTTACCGCCAAAGACCCTGTCCGCTCCTCTTACCAGCCGGTGCCTATTTTTAACAACAATATCTGGGATGCTCCCGCGCTCTCGCGCGTGGTCGCCACGTCCGGCACTTTTTGGCAGATGATGCAGCAGGAGCGCCCGGAGCGCCTTACGACTTTTTCTTCTCATTCAATGAGTTTTAAAACTTTGGTAGGTCTTGATTTTTGGCAGACAAATATGGTGTCTGAAGACTCTCGTATTTTTTGGAATGCCCTTCTGTATTATGACGGCGATTATGAATCATTGCCGCTGTCTTTTCCGGTTTCAATGGATGCAAACCTCGCTCCGACATTTTGGGGAACGGTAAAAAACGTTTACAAACAGCAAAGGCGCTGGGCGTGGGGTGTGGAAAATTTTCCGTATGTAGTTTTCGGGTTTATAAAAAATTCCGCCCAAGGCGGATCCGCCTTTGGCGGAAAAAAAATACCGCTTAGAACAAAACTATACTATACGTTCAATATGATAGAGGGCTATTGGTCCTGGTCCACTAACGCGATAATGATATTCGCGCTGGGCTGGCTCCCCGTGCTTTTGGGGGGGAGGGAATTTAATAATTTGGTGCTCGCCTACAATTTGCCCAACATTACCCGCGTAATCATGACTTTTTCCATGATAGGGCTTATTACTTCGGCGATAATTTCCATGAAGCTTCTTCCTCCGCGTCCCGCGCACTACGGAAAAAGACGCCATACATACATGGCGCTTCAGTGGCTTTTAGTTCCGTTCACAATAACCATTTTCGGTTCAATTCCCGCCCTTGAAGCCCAGACGCGCCTGATGCTCGGAAAATATATGGGCTTTTGGATTACTCCGAAGCATAGGAAATAATCTTATTCAAAATGCAGGGGCTCTCGCGAGAGGGCTTTTAATTTTTCAATTTTTTATTTAACAAACAAGTATCTGAATACGGTCGTGTTGAAACGCTTGTATGTAATAATTATTTGTGCAAGGATGGCGTTATGTTAAAAATTAGAAAAGCGCGCTATAAAAGAAAGCGCATTTATAGTCCTTGGAAGAAAAAATTATTGCTTTTATTTCTCGGCGGCATCGCCGTAGGGGCTATGGGTTCGAAACGCGGGATATCAAGATTTTTTACATCTATTCCTAAAGAATTTCGCAAAATTAACAAGGAATATTTAAGGCAGCTCATCACAGAATTTTATAGAGACAGGTTGGTCGACATGGTAGATGTTTCTGATGGTCAAACAAGGATAGTGCTCACAGAGAAAGGGAAGTTAAGGGCAATGGAGTTTAGTATAGACGATTTGAAAATTAAACTGCCTCCCAGATGGGACAAAAAGTGGCGAGTTGTCATGTTTGATATCCCGGAGAAAAATCGCCAAGCAAGAGATGCTTTAAGGAGTAAATTGCGCGAACTCGGATTTTACGAACTTCAAAAAAGCGTTTTTGTTTTTCCATACGAATGCAAAGATGAAATCGATTTTGTCATTGAAGTGTTTGATATCAGGCGTCACGTACGTTACGGAATATTAGAGAGCGTAACAAACGAGGCAAACCTGCTTAAATATTTTGATTTATTGTAAAATATCTAAAAGCATAAGCAAGTGTTTGACCACGGTCGTAGTGAGATACTTGCTTAGTCGTTTATAGTTATCGTGAGAAGGCTTTTATTTTTGATTTAGAAATGCTATATATTCAATCAAGCTGACCGAAGATTTGTGTTGAATTTTTGGCAACGGCGCGGCAAAGGCAGTTCTTTAACAGAGCCGCAGGGTTCGCCTGAGCGGCATGAAGGAGGATTTTACGGGTAAAAAAGACGGACCGACGATTCTGTTTGATCCGAATTTCGTTTTAAATTCAATGAAAATATGTGAATTTGTAAACGAAAGTATGGAATGGGCGAGGAAACTACACAACATCGCCGGCAAGATAAGCTTAAAATTAGCATATCCTGAGCAGCGGGCCGAATATATGTACTCGGGCATATACTTCGCTCAAATTTTTCCGATAAAAGAAGAAGAATGCAATCATATTGAGGACGAGAAGCATTTTTATAGGGATTTGGTACATGAAACGATAGGCGTCGCATTTGGCGACTATGTCTGTAAAGGTGGGTTATGGTCTCAGGTGTTCAAGAAGAATATACAGTTAGCAATTAATCGAGAAATTTGTCGATTGACCAAGCTGAGCGCGGGAATTGAGCTAATCGAAAGATTGTAGAAAATCGAATATTTATTCAAAATGCAGGGGCTCCATCCGGAGCTCTTTTATTTTTGTCTCAAGCAGAGGATATTTTCCCAAAATTTTTTGCTCAATTATTTCGCGCGCTTCAAAGCGTGCGGCTTCCACCATTTTCAAATTTTTTAACGCTTCCATGCCGATGTCGGAGAGACCGGATTGTTTGCGCCCTGAAAGTTCACCCGCACCCCTGAATTCCAAATCGTATTCCGCAAGCTCAAATCCGGTTTTGGCTTCCGTGAGCGCTTTTAAGCGCCTGAAAATGTCCGCGGAGTATGACGACGGCAAAACAAAGCAATGCGATTTTTTCTCGCCCCTGCCCACGCGCCCTCGGAATTGGTGAAGCTGCGCCAGACCGAAGCGCTCCGCGCCCTCTATCATCATTATTGTCGCGTTTGGGACATCCACCCCAACTTCAACTACGGACGTAGAAACTAATACTTGGATTTTATTTTCACGGAAGACGCGCATTGTTTCATCTTTTTCTTTCGGCGTAAGCTTGCCGTGCATCAGCGCTATTTCAAATTCAGGAAATATTTTTTCGTTCAGTTTTTTGTATTCTTCTTTTACCGATTTCATCTCGGCTTGCATAAAGCCCTCGGACGATGGCTCCGCAGGCTCTATCCGAGGACAGATAACGAATGCCTGCTCGCCTTGATTCAATTTTTGTCTGATAAATTCATATGCCAAGTTTCTGTCTTTCGGGGGCACTATTTTTGTATCAATAGGCACTCTTCCCAGCGGCATTTCGCTGATAACCGAAAGGTCGAGGTCCGCGTAGATTGTGAGCGCCAGCGTGCGCGGAATGGGGGTCGCGGTCATTGAAAGGAAATGCGGCATTGGCATGCCCGATTCCTTGTGCGAAAGTTTTCCGCGCTGGGACACTCCGAATCTGTGCTGTTCATCTACCATCGCCAAAGCCAGGTTTTTGAATTCCACCTTTTTTTCGATTAAAGAATGCGTTCCTATCAAAATCGGAAATTCGCCTTCACGGACCCATTTTAAGAGCTGTGAGCGGGAAACATGCGTTGATTTTTCCCTTGCTATTTTTGACGGAAATTTTTCTGAAAAGCCCGAAGTAAGAAGGCCTACTTTGATGTTTGCTTTTCCCAGTACTTTTGAAAAAGTTTCAAAATGTTGGCGCGCCAAAATTTCGGTTGGGGCCATATACGCCGCCTGCATCCCGTTTTTTGCCACGATATAGGCGGCGCACGCGGCAACGGCGGTTTTACCAGAACCCACATCGCCCTCCAGAAGCCTGTTCATCGGGTGGCCAGATTTGAGGTCAGACAATATGTCTTCTATGGATTTTTTTTGCGCGTCCGTAAGGCCGAAAGGCAGAAGTTTTATAAATTCATCCCTTAATGCTTCAATATTGGAAAGTTTTATTCCCGCGGTTTTTTTTATCTCTTCTTTTTGCGAAGCGCGCATTAATTGCATCAGAAACACCCCTTCAAAAGCAAATCTTTTTTTTGCGGCGCTTGAGTGTTCTTCTGTTTTCGGAATATGCGCCCAGCGGAGCGCCGTTTGCAGAGTCGGGAGATGATATTTTTCTATTATTTTTTCCGGCAAAAATTCATCCGCTTTTACGAGCGCGAGGACTTTGACAACCGCTTTTGATATCCAAAGCGACGATAGACCCGCGGTTGAAGGATAAAGAGGCTGGAGCCTTGAGGAATCTTCTTTGGTAAATTCGGGTACAACACTGCAGGCAACTCGCTCATAGAGCGGGTTTGCTATATAATATCCGTCTTTACGAGATGCAACTGTCCCCGAAAATATCGCGCATGAGCCGGCTGGCAGCATTCGCGCGATATAAGGCTGCCTGAACCAGACCATTTTGATGCGCCCCGTTGGATCTTCCACCGTGGCGTAGGCGATATTCATTTTTTTCTTCCATGTTTTCTCAAAGTCTATTTTTTGGACTCTGCCCCATATGCGGACTTTTTCTCCTGTTATAACTTCCGCTATTTTTTTTAAATCGGCAGGATTTTCATAGCGGTACGGGAAATGCCCGAGTAAATCTTCGGCGGTTTTTAAACCTAAATTTTTCAGCCCGGACTTTTGCTTCGGCGATAATTGCCTGAAAATTTGCTCGAGTGGAGTACTTAGGTCCATATTGCAAATCTTACTGGATTTGTTAGATTTGAGCCAGATTTGAAGGGAAGGATCGATATATTATGGCTGAAAAAGAAACTCTGGAAGCGAGAGTTTCCAGACTGGAAAAAAGACATAGGGACGATGTGAGTGCGCGGGCTGAATCAGTTCAGGTATCAAACTGTGGTGCCTGTGAATTTTTCGGATCGTTCGCCTCATTCGTGCTGAATAAACTGGAATCGTGCGTAGTTTTGGGCGAGACAAGTGTCTCCGTGCGATATGAGGAATCTTACCGGTTCGGTTCGATAGTTTTTACGCTCGCAGACTGGGACCATGCCGTTAAGTTTTTGGAAGAGATCGGCCTTGCGACACGCAAATACAGGAATTCCGAAGCAATAGTGTCTTTGAAAAACAGTTAAACATAAAAAACGTCCGCGGCTCATCTGGACGTTTTTATTTTCTAAATTAGTCCCCCGCAATTTCAAGTATTGCGTCAAGTGCGGACGGCAATTTTTTAATGCCCGCGTCATCGTCGAAATGTCCCATATTGTGTTCCACGATTGTCTTTGCGCCTAATTTTTTTTCAAATAATTCTTTGTCTCCCAAATCAACGTCCGGGTCATTGTCCGAAAAAACAGCGGTTATTTTATTCGCATTCAGTCTTATTTTTTCGTAATTCATCGGTGTTTCAAGCCAGGGCTTTGCAATTTCTTTTTCTTCGTTGGTAGTAAGATGTAATAATCTAAAAAATCCCGCGATGCAGACAACTCCGCCAACGGGTTTTTTGAGTCCTTCAATATAGCGCAATATAGTTTGGCATCCGATGCTGTGCCCGACGAAATACGTATTTACATCTGGTTTTCCGGCAACGGTTGAAAGATGTCTGACCCAATCCTCGATTTTCGGATTTTCGGGGTCGGGCATTGACGGAACAGTGACGTCAAAACCATTTTTTGAAAGCTCGTTTTTCAGCCACGGAAACCAACAGTTTTGCGGCGAGCCGTCCCAGCCGTGGATTATGAAAACCTTTTTTTGCATGGTGCGCCCACGAGGAATCGGACCTCGATATCAAGCTCCGCAAGCTTGCATTCTATCCATTGAACTATGGGCGCTAAAAACTTATTAAAACTTAGCAAAATGGGCGACGCTGTCAATTAGCGATTCTTTTTGCTCCGCTTTTGGGATATATTTCTTAACGATATTTTCTATCTGTTCCGGGTCCGCCCCGCCTAAAGGCATTTTGATATACGGCATCATGCTTTTTTTTGACACCACGGAAAGCTCTTCCTGAATCGGTGGTTTGTAGAATATCCAGAACGATTTGAGTTCAGACCACGGATATATTTTTATCCCGTCCGAGCTAGGATTTTTTACCAAAATTCCTTTTTCGGTGATGGTAAATGTAAATGTCCTCGGCGGGCGCAGTGCGTAAAGGATTACGGTGAACCACCCGACCAGCACTAAAATTCCGAAAAGGAAAGAGCCCTGCCATAGAGCAATCCCTAAGAGAATTATGGCCACAAGCCCCACCCACCAATACCAGTCGGTGCCGCGCTGATGCTGGAAGTATTCAGGAGCTTCCCACGAAAAGATCTCTTTGCCTATCATATAATCCTGCTGCCGGTCCATGATATTTTTTTGTTGGTCCATATACCGATATTATACTCCACGCGTGACAAAAATGAAAATGTTCATTAATATAAAGATATCATGTTGAGGGATATGGCGGATATTTTGGTGGTGGCCGTGCTTATCTACGCGGTAATTTTGCTTTTGAAAAAAACTCATTCGCTTTTTTTGTTCAACGGCATCGGCGTTCTGGTTTTGATATATATTGCCGCGCGCTATTTTAACCTGTATCTTACAAGCTATCTTTTCAGCTTCTTTTTCGGTTTTTTCGTGATAATTTTTATAGTTGTTTTTCAGCGCGAGTTGAGAAGGTTTTTTGAATGGCTGTCGCTGTGGCGCAGATTTTCTTATTCAAAGCGCGAGCTGATACCGGAGACCGTGTCGCTTCAGGTAATAGACGCGGTGGAACGGCTGGCTTTGTCAAAAACCGGCGCGCTGATAGTTTTTCAGGGCGAGGAGCCGCTGGACAATGTCACCGGAGGAGGAATTGCTTTGGGAGGCAGGGTTTCGGTGCCCCTGCTTTTGAGTATTTTTGATACCTCGTCTCCGGGTCATGACGGCGCAGTATTCATACAAGGGGATCGCGTGCGCGCGTTCGGAGCACATCTGCCGCTCGCGCATCATGGAATTAAAAATTTCGGCACGCGCCACCGCGCTGCTCTTGGACTTTCCGAACGGACTGACGCCTTCATTATAATAGTCTCCGAGGAGAAAGGGACGATTTCCGTCGCTGAGGACGGAGAAGTAAAGATTATAACCGATATTGATGAGCTGACCGCACGGCTCCATGATTTTTTGCGGACGCATTTGCTTGAAGACGGCGCAGAATCCAAGAGATGGACTCCCTTTGTGAATTGGAAGGAAAAAGCTGTGGCGCTCTGCGCGTCCGGATTTTTATGGTACGCGTTTGTTGTCCAGCTTGGCGCCGGAACTATTACGCGGATTTATGATATACCGATTGAATTCCGTTCATTGCCCGGGTACACAATAGAAAATGCGAATTTCAACGAGGTCAGCGTTTCTCTGTCGGGACAGAATCAGGATTTCAGTTTCTTAAACGAGGAGCGCCTCAAAGTCAGTATTGACCTTTCGGACAAGGCGGATGGCAGGCAAAAATACGATATAATCAACAACGATATCATCAATGTTCCCGGCTCTCTTTCTATAATTAAAATCTCCCCTCGAACTTTGCAATTTACCATAATAAAATCCCCGCCGGAGCAGTAAGAATTTTTTTGGCGGTGTATTCTACAAATAGCTCGAACGGAATTCTGTCCTCGTCCGCGATTGCTTTGCAATCGGGACTCGGAATGGGCGGGCGGGCAAAATGAAAGACGAAGCCGAGAGCATTAACAATTTCAAGTTTTTAATTGAGTTAAGTACAACTCAATTCAGTGAATTCTTTTTCTTTCCGACCTACCAATTTATCAATTCTTGCCTATGGTACTCTATCGCAAAATAAACTTGTCAGCAAATATATAGCAAATATCTATTTTGTATTGTTCTCGCAATTTGTTGGATTGCTTGAACCTCAAAAAGCTGCGCGATATAGAATTAAATAATTGTAAGAAATCTGCATAATTATCGGAAAAATAATTGCAAGAAAGTAGAAGAGACGTTTTCTAGCTAGATTATTATATGCTTTACGGAGGAAGAACGCCATAATAATTGTACCTGCGATGAGAGGTAAAAATCTAGCAAGATTTAATCCTGTAAATTGAGACTGGAAGAGTGTTGTTCCTATATCAAAAATAAAGCCAGCAATCAAGGCAGAAAGAGTAACCCGAGTAAATTTAACAGAAAGAAAAGAAGATAAAAACTTAGCCCCATTAAATAGCAAGGAATCTAAAATCATGAATAATTGTCCGGGTAGCGTATAGAAAAAGAAAAGAGCTCCGAATCCCTGCGGCAAATAGACTGGGAGGATTTGTGTGCCGATATACCATGCTGTGAATAATTCTAGGACGAGAATGGTCACAGACATAGCCACCACTTTAAATAGGTCGTTTACAGTGAAGACTTCGTTTAATATTCTCATGGTTTTTATCTTATTTAGTTAATATCTTTGCCGCCGTTATTTTAACCACTAGTGTAAACTATATTCTTATGAAAAAAATTCTTTTGCCCTTCCAAATATGGTTCGAGCCGATTTGTTTTCAGGTTCTTTGGCAGTTTGGAATGCTCTCGGCTTCGCCTTTCATTTCTCCCGCCCGCTCAAATCCGCGCAAAGCACTGATATTAAGTATAGCGCATTTGCCGTTTGAAATTAAAATAGCGCGCAAGAGACGCAAAATTTTAATTGGCGGAGGATGGGGTGAGATTCGAACTCACGAGAGGATTGTTCCTCTGACGGTTTTTCCCGATTTTGTTTACAAAACCGAGGATCCGCGCCAACCTTATTTTATACTCTGGAACAAACCGGAAGCGGGAGGATTCGAACCTCCGATGCGGTTGCCCGCATGCCAGTTTTCAAGACTGGTGCCTTCAACCACTCAGCCACGCTTCCGGCTTGTTCCCGAATTTGGATTTTAATGTATTGGCGGGACAAGACCGTTGCCTTCAACCACTCAGCCACCCCTCCAAACTTATTTATTTTGTAAAGAATTTTTCAATCTGTCCAACAGGTGCTTTTTCTTAGTATAGTCCTTTTTCAATATTTTGTGATATTAGCATATATTTCCGGCATTTCCTACTTTTTGTATTGTGCTATAATGGATTTATTATAAATTAATTTAACTAAATATGGGGTTTTTTAGTTCCAGCAAACCGCAGGTTACGTATACGGAGTTCCAAAAGGTCAAACGGGAACTGCATTCAAAGGGTTGGTCCGAGCATGACTTAGATACGCTTGAAAAACAGGCCAGCGGCCATTTGCACGAAGAAGGGTGGAATAAAGGCATTGATCGGAAAGAATTGGAAAAGATGGTCAAGGGCTTGGATAAGAAGACTTACGATTACGGCGTATCGCACAAACAGGTAAAAGAAGCGGGTGAAGCATTAAAAAAGCGCCTCTAAGCATGCCTGCCGGTAGGCAGGGCGCTTTTTTATTTGGCGAGTTTTCTTAAGTTCCGCGCTTCTTCGGGATTAATCTGGTCTTTGGTGTCCATTTGGAGGGGGCGGACGACTTTGTTCAGGTATTCTTTTTTCGACATGCCTGTCTGGGTGTGTATGACTTTTTTTGCGCGCTCGAGCACCAGCCTTTCTTCCTGCGGAGTAATATCGCGGACGCGGCGGAGCGATTTTTGAAAATCACTCATCTTTTTTATGTGCTCATCACCGTCTTTAAAAAGCGACTTAACCATAAATTAATTATAGCGTATTAAATATTTTCCGCCAGAACATTGAGTTCCAGTTCCAGATTTTTTGAAAGCTTTCCCTGAAGTTCAGGCGAGAGGTCCCTGAAGATTCTCTGCCAAAATTTAAGCTCCCGTGAGTCTTCGCCGCGCGTGACGAGCTGGGGAATAATATATTCAAATGTTTCTTTGTCGTTCATATGTGCTGTTTATCCAGAAAATCCGCCATGCATTCCAGAATATGGGCTATTTCAGGGTGTTTTTCTTTTAGTTTTTGAGCTCCTTGCTGTACGGTTTCAAGCTTCAGTCCGGCTTTCATTACCGTTTCTATCGCGGTTATTTTTGCCGCGTGTTCTTCATCGGGCAGGTCTATTAATTGAAAAGCGAACGCGGCGGAACTGCCCAAGGACAGCATTGTGTATTCAAATTTCTCTTTGTTGGTCAGGGCTCTACCGTCGGCGGTTTTTCCGGAGACAAGCTCGGGAGCCAGCTTTAACGCGTCGTCCACCGGCGTATAATCCACGCCCGCTTCTTTGGCTTTGGCGCGGATAAAGATTTTCAATATTTCCAGCCGCGCAAAACGCGCTTTATCCATGATGATACCGTGCTGTTTTTTGGAATCTTTCGGGGCCGAATAATGTTCAAAAATGTGTTGCATAAGAATTTAACTTATATGGTATATTATAACTTATGACTGATACTATCAACAAACTGACCATCGCCGCCGGCATCATGATTTTGGCTGCCTCGGTAATGTTCTTATATTGGCAATTTTATCTTGCGCCGAAGCCCGTTATCCCGCCCATCCAGCCGCCCGTGGTGTATTTTCCTTCCAGTTTTGCTTATGCCAGTTTGGGGGAAAATATTTATAAAAGAAGCAGGAATCCGATTGTGAATAAAGTTCCCGACGCGCCCGCCCCGAATGTAAACCCCATAGACGGAGCTTATAAGAATCCTTTTGATTAATATGAAAAAGATTTTTATTGTTTTCGCAATACTGCTGGTATCAGTTATCCTTGTCCGGGCCGAGGGAATAGATTTTCCCGTTTCCGAGCTTGGCAATTGCGCCGATAAAGCGGCTTGTAAAGCTTACTGCGATGAAACTGCCAATATGGACGCCTGCATTAAATTCGCACAATCTCGAGGACTGATGAACAAAAGCGAGGCGGAGCAAGCCCGCAATTACCATGCCAGAATTGCTTCAAACGAAGGGCCCGGAGGATGCGGCGGCCTGAAGGAATGCAGGGAATTTTGCAGTAAAACCGCTAATCTGGAAACCTGCATAGCTTTTGCAAAAGAGCAGGGAATAAAAGACGGCAATGTTGATGAGGGCGAAAAAATTCTCAAATTCCTGAAAGCGGGCGGGTCTTTGCCCGGAGGGTGCGATTCCAAAGATAATTGCCGGGATTATTGCGGTGATTTTGCGCACGCCGAAGAATGCGCCGCATTCAATAAGAAAGCAGGAATCATCCTGCCGGATAACGAAGTGTTTATAGAAGCCGTAAAAAACGGCGGACCGGGCGGATGCCGGAACAAAAATGAGTGCGAGAATTATTGCGGTGACGCAGCGCACCGCCAGGAATGTCTGGATTTTGCCGTTAGGGCGGGAATATTGAGCGATTCGGAAGCAAATAATATAAAAATTTCCGGCGCAACCGGGCCGGGAGGATGCACTTCGGACGCGTCCTGCAAAATGTATTGCGATTATCCTGCGCATCGCGACGAATGTTATAAATTTGCCGAAGAACACGGGTATCTGACGGAAGCCGAAACCAACACAACAAAAAACGGCATCGTGAGTATCCGCGCCGGCCTTGAACAGGCGCCCGCGGAAGTCCGCGCATGCTTAAAATCCACTTTGGGAGAGAATATTATCGGACAAATCCAATCCGGCAATTTGGTCCCCGGGCCCGGCATAGGCGTTCAGATAAAAAATTGTTTTGAAAAATTCGGAAAGAACGGCAGACCGGCTGAAATTTTGAAAAGCGCTCCAAGCGCCGTAAATACTTGCCTGGCAAACAAGCTTGGGGCAGATTTTAATAATTTGAAAGCAGGCACTTCGCAAGTGACGCCGGAAATGGCGGATATGGTGAGGATATGCTTCCAGCAAAATGATATCCAAAAAATAGGTGCGCCGGCAACTTCAGGCACGCTGAATAGTCCGCCGCCTGTCCAGCCGTCTGACGCGCTGAGGAATTTCTTAAAAACTGCGCCGCCGGGAATTTTGCCCTGCATTAAAACAGTTTTGGGCGCGGATCTGGATAAAATCTTAGCAGGAGAAAACGTGCCTGTAGATACAGCGAAATTAAAGGTTTGTTTTGAGCAATTTCGTCCCGCGCCTCCAAACCCGGTTGTCACGCCTGTGCCGACCAGGATTCCTCTTAATATTAATCTTTCCCAGTTTCCGCCGGAGATTATGCTTTGTATCAAAATGAAGATAGGCGCCGACGTGAACGCTTTTATTGCGCAGCCTGATGCAGGTCTAAAGTTTGAAATAATTGCGAAGGAATGTTCGCTGATGCCGACGCCTTTACCGCCGCCCACATCTACAAATACAGAACCGCCCCCAATTTATATAGTACCGACCCCGACCCCAACTACTACAAGCACGTTTGAAGGTACGGTCTGCATTCAGGTTTTGACGCCGGCTAAAGATCCGGTTACAGGCGCCTGTAAAGTTTTTGCCACGCCATGCAACGTGCCATACGGCTGGGTCAGAGTAGACAGGTGCGAAGCCACCAATACTTTTGACGGCACAACAGTTCCATCCTCTACAACAATTTCTCCGACTTCCTATGCATCGCCGGCGTATTCGGTAGCCCAGGTTTTCACGCCTATACTTTCTATTTTCGGGCTTCTGCTGAAATAATTTTTCGGGCGGGCGCAATACCAAAAAAAATAAATTCGTGCTACGCTTTTCATGTTATTGGAGGCGTGCCTCGCCCGTAGGCCGGGCTACGGCCGAGGGGCTGAGTTAAATATATGCAATACGTATATCTAATAAAAAGTCAGATTTCTAATACTAAATATATTGGTTGCACTAGCGATTTAAGAAAAAGAATGGAAGAGCACTCTATTGGTAAAGTAGAGTCAACAAAAAATTATCGGCCGGCAAAATTAATCGGTTACGAGGCTTTTTTATTAAAATCTGACGCCCAAAGAAGAGAAAAATTTTTGAAAACTACCGAAGGCAGGCGTTTGCTAAAACAGCAGTATAGAGATATTTTAAATAAATAATATTGAAATTTCGTTGGGAGGGCGGAGGCGTGGCTGAGCGGTTGAAAGCAGCACACTGCTAATGTGTTAACCCCCAAAAGGGGTTCGGAGGTTCGAATCCTCCCGCCTCCGCCCTCTCCGCGAAATTATTTGTAAGCGACTCCCGCCTCCGCAGGATTGAGCGCTCGTTCGAGAGATCAACCCGTCTACATTAACAATACGACCAAGTTATCCAAAAAAAATTATTTTAAATATGTCTCCGAAAGAAATTGAATGGCTTAGTTTTTTTGAAGAAGATGGCCATACCATCGTCGAGATACGCAACGATTTAAAAGAGGCTGAAAACAAAACGGCTGTTGTGAATTTGCTTGCTAAAAAATACATTATCCTGAAAATGGACAATGCCATCTTAACTGATGAGGCGGCTCTTAAGACACTAAATAATTCGGCACTATCGGAATCGGAAATATCAAACATCAAAATATCTATTACCTCAGAGGGAAAATCGATTTATTTTAATGATCCAGACATAAAACAGCACTATGCGTCGTAAAAATTGACCCCGCCTCCGCAAAGCGTTATAACAATATGAAATCATTATTCAAAAAACCCGGGGCGTGGGTGCCGATAGCACTTTCGCTTGCCATGCTGGCGTTCATCATTGTTTACATCGCGATGTTCGGCGTTTCTGCACCGAATCCGGATGCGGACGAAGGAACGCCAGCGCATATTTTTCAGCTTTGGCTCGTTCTGGAATTTTTCATGGTGGCGTTTTTTGCGGCCAGTTGGCTTCCGCAGGAGCCGAAAGCGGCACTCCTGGTTTTGGCACTCCAGATCTTTTTGGTACTCATCCCAATGGCCATAGTCTATTATTTGGAGCATTGAAAAGTATGTTGAGGACAAAAAGTTCTTCGCTTGCGCGAAGCGAATAATTCTTGCTAGAATTATTCGTATGTCTATTGAAGAAAACAAATCGCGTATAGAAGAGCACGAAAACGACGGCGCCCTGCTGACACCCGCCGAAGAAATGAAGCGGAGACGTGATGAATTTGATTTCATGAAAAATCTTGAATTACGGATATCCCGCGGAGAAGTTAAAGTAGAGCCTGTGCCGGATAAAGATACAAAAGAGGAAATAGGCGTGCAATATACCGACAAAAAAACCGGAGAAATAATTTTTTGGGAAAATACAAAAAAATATAATTCTGCCCGAAACCGGCAAATGGGCGTAGAAGAAATATAACTATGAAAAACATATCCGGCAGTAAATTGATCGGCGTTCTGCCGACCGACACACTGTACGGGCTTGTGGGCTCCGCTCTCTCCAAAAAACCGTTGAGAAAACTTACAAATTGATTTTTATATTGACGGGGGAAAGGTTAAATCCAGGCCCTCAACCCTGATTTCACTCGCGGACGGGAAAGTTAAGGTTTTGCGAATTTGAACCACTCTTTAACAGATTTGGGCCAGCCCATCAAAAGTAAAAGGGCCAAGGGCGCCCCCCAGTTTGCCCAGCGTTCTACGAAATCCCAAATCGGCATTCCGACTATCGGGCGCAAAAGCGCCGTCCAGAAACCCCAGATAGCGGCCCACAACAACACTGCCGGAACCGGCCGGAAAAGTACTATTAGGGCTATAGAGATATCAATGCAGCCCAGCAAAAAAAGCAGAGTCCCGGCGGTTCCGGGGTCCGACACACCGAACTGCCCAAACCATTTTATCCAATCCGCCTTGCCCTGAAGGGCAAAAACGCCGTGACCGATGAATTCGCCTGCCACCGAGATACGCAAGACCCAGCCGATAAGTTTTGTATTCATAGTTTTATTATACTGTTTTTTTTAAAAAAAGACACTAAAGCGGAACGACCTTATTGATAACCTTGCCTTTTTTGGCCGTTTGAGCTATACTCAAAGGGTTATGAAAAGCAAAAACGACAGGATTTTAGAGCAGAACCAGAACGTAACTACGCTTGCGGTTTTTATAGAGTCTTACAACAAGAGCGTTCCCGAAGGTTTTCCGAAGGCCTCCGTCAAAAGCTTAAGGAAATTCCAGGTTTCCTACCCCGCGCTTTTTAAGAACGGCGACGACTGGTCAATAGACAAACACAGGAAAAAACTGATGGACTGGCTTATTTCAAATGCCGACATCCGTGTTTCATAAAACATATCTCATAAAAATCCGTCCCTGCTAACCGTCGCGGACGGATTTTTTGTTTAAAGTGGTATAATTGCAGATATGGGTTTAGATAGGCGCGCAGGTTTTAGTTTAACGGAAATTTTAATTGTCGTGGGCATAATCGCTGTAATGTCCTCTTTAATTCTTGCTCGTATTCCGGTTCTACGGATGCAAACCCGTGTCGGAACTACCGCGGCCAACATCCAGCGTGTCATCCGCGAAGCCCAGCGCCGCTCCACATCTATCGTTGAATTTAGGGCGGGAAGCGGAGTGTACCCGAGTTACGGGGTTTTTTTTGATTCCGCGAATCCGGCCCAGATAATTCTTTACGCCGATTGTGTAATTGACGACAATCCGGACGGCACAGTAAATAACAATGATAATTTTACTTTCAATCAGTCATCTACGAACTGCGTTGGCACGAACGGCTTGATAGAGACTGTGCCGTTTGAGGCAGGCCTCGTGATCAGAGCTATGCGTGTTTTTACTGTCAATCCGATGTCAGGAACCGCGCAAGCAAGGGTGACGGTTGAATATTTGCGGCCGGAGCCGTCAATATGGATTTCCGACCAAAACGGAACAGTGATAGGCATCGGCGGTGTTGCAATTGATATTTCGGACACGGCCGGTACTTACAAAAAAACGATTGTTATTTGGATAACCGGAAATATAGAAATTTTATGAAGAAGGGTTTTACACTTATTGAAATTTTGGTTTCGCTGTTTTTTCTGTCTCTGGTAATGGTAAGCTTTGTTTCCGTGGTTGTCCTTTCCACACGCTCTTTCCGCTCATCCCGTGCACTGTACCTTGGCTCAAAAATCGCTGAAGACGGAATTGAGCTCGTGGTAAATAAAAGAGACAATAATGTTCTTTGTGTAAAGCCCGGAAACTGTTCCCAGTTATGCAGCTGGAAACAGGGCCTTCTATATACTCCCGGCAGTTCGTGCAACCTGCGGGACCATGATTGGAATGTGGACGCGACAAAGCCCGACCAGCTTTTGGCCGGAAATTGGTTTGATGATTATAATCCTTCGAGCCTGATATGCATCAAATCCGTATCGCAAAATAAATTCGGCGTTTGTACGACCGAAACTCCTATCACCGGCAATTATAACCGCAAAGTTACGGTGACGGATGTTTCCGGGCTTGAAGCGGTCAATGTAAAAAGTACGGTAACCTGGACGGTTAACGGAGCGCCGGCGAGCGTTACTCTGGAAGAAATGCTTTTCGGAATAGACGGGGGCAGCGGCAGCGGTAGCAGCGGCGACCTCGTCGGCTGGTGGAAGCTTGATGAAAATCCCGGGCAGGACGGCACTACTATTGCGGACTGGTCCGGAAACGGGAACAACGGCACTTTTACCACCGGCGAAGGCAATACAAATAAATCAGCAAACGGCATAATCGACAGAGCTCTTACTTTTGACGGGGTGAATGATTATGTAAACGTTCCGAGCGTCAATCCTACTTCCGCAATTACGGTTTCCTCGTGGGTCAAATCCGCAAACACTACCGGATATTCCGGAGTATGGCAGCTGGTCAGCAAATATAACGCATATATTCTCGGGACCGATTCAACAGGGTCTAAAAATGTTTGTTTTATTATTTACAATTCATCCGGCTGGCAGTATGGCTCCTGTTATGCCCCTACCGATCCGCAAAATTGGCACTATTTTACAGGCACCTACGACAGCGCAACCGGCCAGAAGAAGCTGTATATGGATGGCACATTGCGGAGCACGACAAATATTTCCGGCAATATCAGCGCGGATACAGGGCCGTTATTCTTTGCGCGCAGGGAATGCTGTACTGATTCTTTTTCTGGACAGCTGGATGATGTCCGTATTTACAACCGCGCGCTGTCCGCCGAGGAAATTCTTTATCTTTTTAGTCTCGGAGTTCCCGATACTGTGTCTCCGTCTGTTCCAACCGGCCTTTCCGCGGCAGCTGTTTCTTATTCGCAAATAAATCTTTCATGGACCGATTCTACGGATAATGTCGGAGTTGCGGGGTACAAAGTTGAAAGGTGCCAAGGTTCAGGCTGTTCATCGTTCGTTCAAATAGGGGCCCCTTCAGACACTTCTTTCAGTGATATGGGGCTTATTTCAAATACAACATATAACTATAGAGTACGGGCAACCGATGCCGCCGGAAATCTTTCGGGGTATTCTTCCGTTGCCGGTGCGACGACCCAAATAATAAGCTGTTCGGCCGTCGGCAGTAATGCGTTTTTCGGATGCTATTACAACAGTGCTTCTCCCGGCGCTTTTACTACTTTGGCGGCAACAAGAGCTGACTCGGCAATAAATTTTAATTGGGGTACGGGTTCACCAGATCCCGCGATAACTTCAGATTTATTTTCGGCACGATGGACGGGAGATTTTAATTTTTACGCAGGAAACAATACTTTTACCGCCGTTTCGGACGACGGCATAAGATTTTATATTGACGGCGCTTTAATTCCTTTTGATCAGGGCAACGGATGGAAAGACCAGACCCAGACCACATATACTGCGACACAGCTGATGACCGCCGGAACGCACAGGATAAAAGTGGAATATTATGAAAATAGCGCGGAAGCATCGGCGCAGTTTTCTTGGCTGCAGCCCATTTCAGGCCTCATCGGCTGGTGGAAAATGGATGAAAATCCTGCAATACACAACAGCGTGATTGCGGACTCAACCGGCAACGGAAATAACGGCATTTTATCAACCGGCGACGGATCAACTAATAAATCGGTGGCGGGCCAAATCGACAGAGCTCTTACTTTTGACGGGGTGAATGATGCGGTTCAGATTCCAGATTCAAATTTATTGGATGTGCCACAAATCACTATCTCTGCTTGGGTGCGTAAAATATCCAATGCTCCCAGCTGGGGTATGATTGCCGCCAGGCAAGCCGGAACAAGTTACGGTGACAATTGGATTCTTTTCTATAACTCCAGCGCAAATGACGAATATCGTTTCTCCGCCCAAGGAGGAACGAATCTCAAGCTATACAGAAACGGAATACAAATATCTGATAACACCGTATCTAGCAATAATGACATCGGCCAATGGGTGCATATCGTGGGAACTGCTGAAGGAGTTATTCCTCCGGAAACTTCAGCGGTCTGTATAGGAGGCGGTGCCAATTCCAGTACGCGCAACTGCGACAGCGAATATTCCAACGCCGTTATCGATGATGTCCGTATTTACAACCGCGCTTTGAGCCAGACGGAAATTCAAAGTATTTATGACGGCGGAGCGCCTCCGTCTGATCCGACGAATCTTACGGCAACGCCCGCTCCTTCTTCGCGGATTAATCTTTCGTGGACCGCTTCCACAGATAATTTCGGAGTTGCGTCGTACAGATTGGAAAGGTGTCAGGGTTCTGGCTGTTCGTCGTTCGTGCAGATAGCAACGCCCATAGGCACGTCGTTCAGCGACAGCGGTCTCATTTTGGGAACAACATACAGTTACAGAGTGCGTGCGGCTGACGCCGCGGGAAATCTTTCGGGATATTCTTCCGTTGCAAGCGCAACGGTTGAGTCCGTTGCCGGACTTGTCGGCTGGTGGCGGCTGGATGACGGCATAGGAAGTCTGATTGCGGCGGATTCTTCGGGGAACGGAAATACGGGAGTGCTTGCGAACGGTCCGGCATGGACCACAGCGGGACAAATTGACGGAGCTTTAATTTTTGATGGTTCCGACGACAGAGTAAATATCGGCAGCCAGGCCACGCTGGATAATCTGCAGCAAAAATCAATCAGCTTATGGGTGAAATATCCGAGTACGGGTAGTGTTGATGTTCCTGCTTTGGTGGACAAGCAGGACGGAGGTTCCTCCGGATGGCAATTGCGATTAAGTTCCGTCATAAACGGTTCGGATTTGAGGCTTAGATTTGTCCAAAATTTCTCAGGGACTTCAGGAGAGTGGAGTTCCAATGCTTCTACCGTGCCGTATGATTCATGGGTTAATGTAGCGGTAACTTATGACAAGACAATCGATAGCAATCAGCCAACATTTTACGTAAACGGTTCTCCGGTAGCCTTCACCGCAATCAGTAATCCCATCGGAACCTCAGCTGATGATTCGGCGGTAAACGCCTATATCGGAGACCGCTCTGCTTCAGATAATTCTTTTAAAGGTTCTTTCGACGATGTCCGTATTTATAACGGCATACTTTCTGCCGCGGAAATCCAAACTATTTACGATGCAGGAGCGCCTCCGTCTGATCCGACGAATCTTGTGGCAACACTGGCTTCTTCTTCACAAATAGATCTTTCATGGACCGTTTCCACAGATAATGTCGGAGTAGCCGGATACAAACTGGAAAGATGTGAAGGTTCAGGTTGTACATCGTTCACGCAGATAGCAACTCCTTCAGGAAATTCTTATAGCGATACAGGGCTTAGCGAGGGCATTACATATAGGTATCGTGTCAGAGCGTATGATGCCGCGGGAAACAATTCAAATTATTCTCCGACAGCCAGCGCTATGTCACCGGTCCCCGGCCTCGTCGGCTGGTGGAAAATGGACGAAAATCCTGCCATACATAATAGTGTAATTGCAGATTTTTCCGGTAACGGAAACAACGGCACTTTTTCTACCAACAACGGTGGAACGAACAAATCGGTAGTCGGCAAAATCGGCCAAGCGCTTAATTTTGACGGGGTGGATGATTACGTGAATACAAATTATGCGCCAAATATCGCATCTACCGCGAGTTTCAGCGGAAGTTTTTGGTTTAAGACGACCAGTGTAGCAATAGGGCATGAGATTTTAAGCTCTCTCGTTGCTGGTGGTACGCCGCATATTATTTTTGCCGCAACTTCCGGCGGTTGTACTCTGGTCAATGAGTTCAGGTTTGAATTCACGAGCGATAATGGAAGCTCGGCAGGCGTTTGTAGTGGAACATCAAATACATATACGGACGGAATATGGCATCACGCCGTTGGCGTTTTAAACCGTTCAGCTTCTACAATAAGCCTGTATATTGACGGTAAATTTATAAACTCTGCGAGCATAGCTTCTCTCAACGGTTTTGATTTGAGTTCAAACGCTTTTTTTGTCGGGGCGAGAAATACAGGCGGCGTTGGTGGTTTGAATTTTCCCGGCTCCATCGACGATGTCCGTATTTACAACCGCGTTTTAACCCAGCCGGAAATCCAAGCCCTTTGCGATATGGGCACCGGAGGATGTCCTTCTGGTTTGGTGGCACGCTACGAATTTGAAAACAATACCAATGATACTTCAGGAAACGGAAATAATGGTACTTTCTTCGGGGGCACGCCATCATATCAGACAGGAATGGTCGGCCAGGCTTTAAGTTTTGACGGGGTGGCTAATTACGTGCAATCAGCCAACACAATTTCCATTTCTTCTGCCGGCTACACATTGTCGGCTTGGGCTAAAGCAAATGCCTTTACGAATTATGAAGGCATTATAGATATTGATCTGACCAGCGCCAACAGAATTACTCTTTTTGACTATTCAACCGGCGGAAACAGATATATGTTTCTGCATGGCCCCAATGCTTCGGGCGGCGTTGCTGTGCCCGCGGCCATAAATACTTGGTACCACCTGGCTGTTGTATCTGAATCCAATTCAGTCCAAAAACTGTATGCCAATGGTTTTCTTATCGGCACAGCGAACTTAGGTCCGCAGACTTTTGCGGGAACGTTAAGGGTAGGAAAAATGCAGAATACAGGAACCTTCTTCAATGGCCTCATCGACGATGTTAGGCTTTACAACCGTGCCTTATCCCAGCCGGAAATCCAGGCCCTTTGCAATCTGGGTATCGGAGGATGTCCGGTAGCTCCATCTTTAATTCCGCAAAGCCAAATGAGTATTGCATCGGTTGATAGTGAGCAACTGCCGGACTATTCAGCTGCAAAAGCTATCGATGGGAACACTACTAGTATTTGGCATACGCAATACACGCCTACGAGTCCGCCGCATCCTCACCAAATTATCATCAATCTCGGCGGAAGTTATTCCGTGGTAGGACTTAAATATTTGCCTCGCCAAGACGGTCAAAACGGCACCATTATAAGTTATAATGTATATGTAAGTACAGACGGTGTAACGTGGGGTTCAGCGGTTGCGGGCGGTTCTTGGGCGGCTGATATTACGGAAAAAACCGCAAGTTTTTCTCCAAAAACCGGCAGTTTTGTAAAGCTAGTCGCGAACTCTGAATGGAACGGAAATCCTTGGACAAGCGCCGCAGAAATTAACATTATGAAACAATAATGAGAAAATCCCGTGGATTTACTTTAATAGAAACGGTCCTTGCTATCGGCATGTTCGGTGTGGTAATTCTTACAGTAACGACGATGTTTATTTGGCTCAATTCCGTTCAGCGCACGAATCAGTCGCAGGTGGATATATTGAACGAACTCCGGTTCGGCATTGATCTGATGGGTCAGGAAATATTATCAGGCTACGCTTTCTCAAACACGTGCGATTCAGGCTGTAATCCGGTTGCCTCGGCACCCTTCGTCTTTGCGTCAAAAGTAAGGCCGGATGTGCCGACCAAACGGATAGAATATTATTTAGACGCTTCAAGCAAGCGCATAATGCGCGGAGAATTAAAAGCCTTCGGGCCGTGCACTTCGGTGCCGTTGTCGGCGACTCCCGGATGCTATGCTCCGATAACTTCCGATAAAGCGCAAATAAGCCAGCTGACATATACTGTTAAAAACAAGGGCTATAATCTCCAGCCGGTAATTAATATTGCCGTAACAGGCGCGATACAGGGGGAAAGTTTTCAGCTGTCGTCTTCATATTCTCCGCGTCTTAAACAGAACCCGAGCGCAACGCCCCCGACTGATATAGTTAATCCGAGCATAAATATAACAATCCCGACATCGCAACCTACATATACAACAAGCGCGTCGTCTATCAATCTTGGCGGGAACGCCACCGATAATGTCGGGGTCGCCGGCGTTTCGTGGGCAAATCAAACGACTGGCGATACGGGCACAGCCTCAACAAGCGGAACCGATCCTTCCATCACATGGTCCGCGACAAGCATTCCTTTGCTTGGCGGTGCTGATAATATCATCATTGTTACGGCAAGCGATGCGGACGGCAATATTGGTTCTACTCAAATTTTGGTTACTTCCACTGCGCTTCCTCCTGTTCCAATTATTAGTTCCTATCCAGATTGTTCCGGTTCAGGGCCGGGTATTTGGGTTAATTGGCCGCAGATGTCCATGTATACCAAATATCATGTCTACCGTTGCAGCGGGAGCTGTACGCCGACTATGTCCAATGAGATTGGTGTTGATACTTGCGTATACCCTGCAATAACCGGAACTAATTATTGGGATGATAAACAAAATAGTTATTTCACAACATGCAGCGGAAGCGGCACAGTGATAAGCTATGCGGTACCGGATAGCAAGGGCGGGGCTGCTTATTCAACGTGGAGTTACAGCGTTAAAGGGGAAACTGCTGTCGGCAATTTAAGTCCGTTTTCAAATGTTAGAACTGCGTCGCAACCTTATTGCGCCCCTCCTCCAACACCGACCCCTACTCCCACACCGAGTTGTAATTTCAATACGGTCTGTCAATCATCATTAGGAGAGAGTTATAGTAGCTGTCCTAGCGATTGTTCTGCTCCGACGCCTACGCCTACACCGACCCCTACTCCGACGCCGGCAGGCTCTTTTACTTTAACGGCAAACCCGCTGTTGATATTGGCCGGAGTTACCGGCGACGCGGGCACTCCTGCGGATTCCGAACCATCCACCATAACCGTTAACAACGCAGGATATAGCGGCACAATATCATTTTCTTGCTCGGGCGTGCCGGCTGGTTCAATATGTCATTTTAATCCGCCATCTGTTTCTCCGGGAGGATCCTCCATTTTTTACGTAACAGTGCCCGGCAATACAATTAAACGCGACTACACGGTTGGGATTACCGGAAGCGGAAGCATTGGAGGCGTAAGCAGTGCGGTAAACTTGATACTTAGAGTGCTCGCTAAAGGTACCGGAGGAATATAATTTGTATAAATAACGCGTAAATGTATAAAATAACAAAAAAAGACGGGTTCATTATTATCTACACGGTTATTTTTGTCAGTATAGTTTTGGGAATTATAATTTTAATTTCCACGCGCAGCTTTTCGGAAATATATTCGGCAAGATACGAGAACCAGTCTATGAAAGTATTGTACGCCGCCGACAGCGGAATCGAGTGCGTGCGGTATTGGCATACTACCGATCATGTTTTTGATACGTCCAAACCGCAGCAGCCTTACAGCTGTGGCGTTGGTGTGCCTTTTTTGGCGGGCGGAAATCCGCCGACGTCGGTTTGCGAGGTCAAAACTTATAATTTCCGTTTAGAGGGTTTTGCCAGCGGTGCGTGCGTTGATGTTCAAGTTACAACGGTTCCGCAGACGGCCATGATTAACGGAGTTCCGATAACAATCTGTTCAATAAAAGTTATTTCCAGTGGAAAAAATTCCTGCACGGCCGCCGGCGTTAATTTAGTCGAGCGCACCCGCTGGGAGGATATGTAAGGGAGCGCTTTGCGCGAACACTTATGCCGCTTTTGCGGCGAAGGCGAGCGCCCCGCGACACTTATGCCGCTTTTGCGGCGAAGGCGAACACTTACCCGTGCGCAACTACAAGGCCGGTGATATTTTTCGCTCCCGCGTTTTTCAGCGCTTCCGCCGCGTGCATCAGTGTGGCGCCGGTTGTTGAGACGTCGTCTATTAAAATTATAGTCGGAACCACCCCCTTTGCCCCCTCCTTTATAAGGAGGGGGTTGGGGGAGGCATTCAAATTAACCTCAAACACGCCTTCCAGATTTTTTAGCCGCAACTCTTTGTTCTGAACTTCTACCTGCGCCGGCGTTTCTTTTATTTTTTTTAAAATATCGTTCCTCATTGCGATGCCGGTTATTTTAGAAAACTCTCTCGCCAAAAGTTCCGCCTGATTAAACCCCCGTTCATATTGGCGTTTGAAATGCAGCGGAATTGGGATTGTTATAAAATTCCCGACAAGCGCAGCATTTTGTAAGACACGCATATCCGCCTGCTGGCGGATTGCTCTGCTCGCGCCGTCGCGCTGCGCAAGGTCTTCCAAAATACTCGCTTGCCGTGAATTTTCACAAAACATTGCAAACTTTTCCGCGAGCATTTCGGCCAGCGGGCGCGCCAGCTCGCGGCGTTTGCCGTATTTCAATTCCCATACCGCCTTTTTCAGCGCCTCGTCGTAGCGCCCGGCCCAAAAGACGCTCTTTAATGTTGATGGAAGTCCGACTTCCATCAGGAAGTCGGACTTCCGGCGGCAGTCTTTGCAAAATTCTCCTGTATCATTCCTGAATCCGCAAAGCAGGCACCCCGAGCTGTTCTGTGATGAAGAGGCCCGGCAAACCGCGCAAAAGGCTTCATTGGACTTCCCGCACCCGGCGCACCGTCTGGGAATGAGAAAATCGAGAATTTTCTGAAAGTTAAACATTGTGCTAGTATTAAAGCAAAAGATTATTTAAAATCAATGGCATTTTTAGATGTTTTTAAAAATTTGAATATCGGTAAAACCCTCTCCGGTCTTAAAAAAGAGCAGAGGTATTTGGGCGTGGATATAGGCTCTTCTTCAATAAAGGTAGTCCAGCTCCGGAAAGACAAGGAGCGCCCGATATTGGAAACATACGGCGAGCTTTCTTTGGCGCGTTATGGCGCGGACGGGCAGGTAGGCCGGTCAATTAGAATATTGGACGATAAACTGGCTGAAGCGCTGAAAGATATTATGAAAGAAGCGCAGGTAACGGCGCAGAAAGCCACCGTTTCAATACCGATACACGACAGTTTTTTGACTACAATAGAAATGCCGAATCTTCCAGAGGCGGAATTGAAGGAGGCCGTGCCTTTTGAAGCCAGAAAATATATTCCGATACCGATGAGCGAAGTGGTCATAGACTGGTGGATATTGCCGCCGCAAACCAAAGAACTGAAAGCCGCCTCTCCGGGTTCAGGACAAAAAAAATTCATAAATATAATATTAGCCGCGGTGCCGAAAGATGTTATCGCGAAATATTCCGCGATACTTAAAGCTGTCGGGCTTGAGGTGGCAGCTTTTGAAATAGAAGTTTTTGCTTTAGCGCGTGCGTCTCTGCGCGAAGCCTTTGGTTCTATTATGCTTATGGATTTTGGCGCGGCTACTACCAAGATCGCAATTGCCGATGCGGGAGTTGTGCGTTCCGCGCACAGCATCGACCACGGCGGGCAGGAATTGTCTTTAGCTCTGTCGCAGTCACTATCCATCGATTTTGACCGCGCGGAAATTTTAAAAAGGCAGGCAGGGTTCATTAAGCGGCCAGAGAACGAGGAAGTTATTTCGGTTTTGGAGCCGTTGTTTGACTTTGTAACTTCCGAAGGCGAAAGATTCCTTATAGACTGGAAAAGAAAAGGCGGGCGCGCAATTTCAAAAGTGCTCGTCGGCGGAGGAGGGGCTCTTACCCCGGGCATTAAAGACGTGCTTATAAAAACTTACGGCGTTGAAGTTGAACTGATAAACCCGTTCCACAAAGTTATCTACCCGGCATTTTTGGAGCCCGCGTTAAAAGACATCGGTCCAGGCTTTGCCAATGCTGTGGGTCTTGCGCTCAGGGAATTTTGAAAATACCGGGCAAATAAGTTGTTCACAGCCCCGCAGCTGCGGGGCAGGTTTGTCTTTGTGTTTGTGGTATAATAAATTCAATGGCTGAGATTTCAAGTTTGATGCCCAAAAAGGTGTCATCGGGTATGGAATATTACAAGAACGAAGGCTTGGGCGCCCTTTTGCGTCTTTCGCTTATACTTTTTATACTCGCATCCGTGTTAACAGGGCTTCTTTTCGCTTACAAAGGCCTTCTTGCTCGCCAGCTTGATCAGCAAAGGCAGATTTTGAGCGACCTTCAGGTTCAGTTTGAGCCGTCCCTTGTTGCGCAGCTTGAACATGTTGCCAGTACCATTACCAACGCCAAAATGCTTTTAAACAAACATCTTTTTATCACGCCCGTTTTTAATTTTTTGGAAAAGCATACTTTGCCGGATGTAAGTTTCAGCTCTTTTAATTACAGTGCCGACAAAAAAACTCTGACATTGAACGGCGAGGCGCCAAGTTATACGGAAATATCGGCGCAAATCAAAACTTTTCAAAATCAGCAGGAGGTTGCAGCAGCTTCTTTTGCAAATACGGCGCTCCGTGATGCCGGATCGGTGGTTTTTAATACAATAATTAATTTTAAATAAACGTGAAATCACTTTCGGCAATCATATTATTTTTTGCGGCAATCGGGCTTGTATTTATGACCGCGCGTCCGATGTGGGATGAAATTTCTGTTTTGCGCGCGGAGTCAAAAGTTATTGCCGATAATCTTGCTCAGCTTAAAGAGGTTGAGGCCTTGAGAGATCAGCTTTTAAATACATACAATTCCATCCCCAAAAGCGACATTGCCAGACTTGAGGAGTTTTTACCTGCCAAAGCCGGCACGGAAGATCTTTTGGTAAGTATGGAAAACTTTACCAAAGCGTTAGGTATACAGTTAAAAAACATTAATTTCTCCGCCGTTTCAAGCGCTGTTCAGACATTGCCGGACGGGACGCTGGCTCCCGCGGATCCGAAGCTTTACAGCACGGTTAATTACAATTTAACGGTCAGCGCAAGTTATGAAGCTTTCAGGGCGCTGATAGATGTTTTTGAGAAAAATTTGAGGTTAGTTGACGTCAGCGACGTAACTTTTACATCCGCCGACGGCGGCACGTATGGTTTTGCTTTAAAAGTTAAATCTTATTATCAGAAATGATGAAAAATCTTCCAACTATAATAATAGTGTTGCTCGTTATCGGCGGTGGGATTTGGTGGTATCAGACTAACAGTACTGAAGTTGTGCAGATAACTCCCGGGCCGGTTTCCGGGCCGACATTGGAGCTTGTGGCAAGGATAAGAAATATTAAAATGGATACTTCTATTTTTACGGACCAGCAATTTCTTGCGCTTGTTTCTCAGCCTGTGCTTGATGTTTCAGGGTTGGTTACGGGGCGGCCGAATCCGTTCATATCTTTGACGAAACCCGATACGACTGTAAGGCGTTAAATCCACAACTGGTTGTCTGGCTTTGTGTTAAAATAGTCTTATGGCTATAAGAAGCATTTTAGATATATTAGTCGGGTCGGGGGCGATTACCCTTGCCGATTCTTCAGAAATCCGAAGAGAGGCCAGAAAAAAAAATATTCCGATAGAAGATGAATTGTTCGGCCGTGGCATTCCTGAAGCCGATATTTTACGTGCAAAAGGCGAAGCTTTGGGCGTTGAGGTAAGGTCGTTGAGCGGGACAAAAGTGCCGTTTGATCTCTTAAAAACCATTCCTGAAGAATCCGCCAAACATTATAATTTTGTTCCTATAGGTCTCACTGACGGCGTTTTGGAGATAGGGATGACCGCTCCGGAAAGCATTGAATCAAAAGAGGCGCTGAAATTCATTATAGGCAGAATCGGCAAAGCTTTTAAAGTTTTTCTTCTCTCAAAAGGAGATTTGAATATGGTTCTTGACGAGTACAAGGGCATCGGCGGCGAAGTTTCGCATGTTTTAGGCGAGCTTGAGTCTGCGATTGCATCAGACCTTAAAAGTGTTCCGGGCGTGAGCAAGCAGGTAGAGACGCCTTTTATTGAAGACGCCCCTATCACAAAAATGGTCGCCGTAATATTGCGCCACGCAACCGAGGGGCACGCTTCAGATGTGCATATCGAGCCGGGCAGGGACAGCCTTCGTGTGCGTTTCCGTGTGGACGGAGTTCTTTACAGCAGTTTGGTGCTCCCGCTTAAAGTGCATGAACAGATAGTTTCGCGCATCAAGGTGCTTACAAGTATGCAGCTTGATGAAAAAAGAAAACCTCAGGACGGAAGATTTTCCGCAAAGATAGATGAACGCGACATAGATTTCCGTGTTTCCACCTTCCCGACATATTACGGTGAAAAAGTCGCTATCCGTATTTTGGATTCGGAGGCGGGCATCGCGGATTTTACAAAGCTCGGGGTCCGCGGAAGGAATCTTGATGCCATACAGGAAGGGCTTAAACGCCCGTATGGTCTTATTCTGATAACCGGCCCGACCGGCTCCGGCAAATCAACGACGCTGTACGCGATGCTCCAGTCTTTAAATAAAGAAGGCTACAACGTAGTGAGTCTGGAAGACCCGGTTGAATATTCAATTCAGGGTGTCAACCAGTCGCAGGTGCGTCCGGAAATCGGTTATGATTTTGCGCAGGGGTTAAGGCATATTTTGCGTCAGGACCCGGATATTATCATGGTCGGGGAAATACGCGACAAAGAAACCGCCCAGCTGGCTATTCACGCGGCTCTCACCGGCCACCTTGTGCTTTCTACTTTGCACACAAATAACGCGGTCGGCGTAATTCCCAGGCTGGTAGATATGGGAGTGGACCCTTATTTGATAGCGCCTACATTGGACATTGCTATCGGACAGCGCCTTGTAAGGTGTCTTTGCGAAGAATCAAAAGAAGAAGTTCCTGTGGAAGGAAAACTTAAAGAGACTTTAGAGGCCGAGATAGCAACTATGCCTCCTGATTTGAGAAAAAGCATTAAATTGCCTCCGCATATTTACCGCGGAAAAATTTCTGCTTCCTGTCCGAAAGGCGCACGCGGCAGAATCGCGGTTTTTGAGGTTTTGTCCATGACAAAAACTCTTGAAAATATAGTTTTAAATAAGCCCAACGAAGGAGAGATATTAAAGGAGGCCTTTAGCCAGGGCATGATAAATATGCACCAAGATGGTATACTAAAAGTACTGGACGGAACGATCGGACTCGAGGAATTAATGGAAGTAGTATAAAAATAATGGCAAAAACTAAAGTTTTAATAGTAGATGACGATGAGTTTTTGCTTGAGATGTACGCGATGAAATTTACGGAATTCGGATTTCAGGTGGATACTGCCGAGAACGGCGAAGAGGCCGTCAAAAAAGCTAAAGCAGACCCGCCGGATGTAATATTGATGGACGTGGTTATGCCTAAAATGGACGGCTTTGACCTTTTGCGGAATTTAAAAAAGGAGAATGCCGCGCCCGACGCCGTAACGCTGGTATTGACCAATTTGGGGCAAAAAGACGACGTTGAGAAAGGCATGAAGCTGGGGGCAACGGACTACATAATCAAAGCGCATTTTACTCCTTCGGAGGTTGTAAAACGGGTTGAAAGTTTATTAGCAAGGAAAAATAAATAACAAATGGATTACGCCAAATTTCTTGAAGACCTTATAACAATGGTAGCCAAAGAGAACGCGTCAGACCTGCATTTATCAGTAGGGCGCCATCCGACTTTGCGCGTTTCCGGACAGCTTGTTCCTTTGTCAAAAATACCCATATTGACGGCGGAAAATACCCAGGGACTCGCGGAAGCAATGATGGACGCGGAAACTTTTGCCGAATTTTTAAAGAACCACGAGCGCGATTTTTCATATTCTTTTAAAGACAAAATGAGGTTCAGGGTAAACTCTTATTTTCAAAAAGGCTATGTTGGGGTGGCTATGAGGCTTATTCCCGTGCGCATTAAAACCTTGGCCGAGCTCAATATACCGAACGTTCTTCTGGACTTTGCAAAGAAAGAGCAGGGTTTTTTTCTGGCGGTTGGCCCGACAGGCCACGGAAAATCTACTACGCTCGCCGCATTAGTTGACGTCATTAATCACACCAAGGCGGCGCAAATCGTGACTATTGAAGACCCGATAGAATATATTTTTACACCCGACCGTTCAATGGTTGACCAGCGCGAAGTAGGTTCTGATACCGTGGATTTCGGAACCGCTCTGCGTTCAATGTTCAGGCAGGACGTGGATGTGGCGATGATAGGGGAAATGCGCGACCACGAAACAATGGCCACGGCGGTAACTGCGGCGGAAACAGGGCATCTGGTCTTTTCTTCTTTGCATACAAACAACGCGGCGCAGACCATTGACCGTATAATTGATTCCTTTCCCGGCGCCCAGCAGGCGCAAATCAGGTCTCAGCTTGCAAATACCCTTATCGGTGTTTTTTCCCAGCGCCTGATACCGCGTATTGCCGGCGGGCTTATTCCTGCTTATGAACTTTTGATATCAAACCCCGCGGTCCGCAATCTTATCCGCGAAAATAAAACGCACGAGCTTGACCTTGTTATTGAAACAAATTCGGAGAACGGAATGGTTTCTTTCAACAGATCTTTGATGGATTTGGTCAGACGCGGAGAAATAACAATGGAAAACGCCCTTATTTTCTCGCTTAATCCACAGGAACTCCGCATATTATCAGGCAGATAATGTTTTAATTAAAATATGGCACAATACACTTACAAAGCGCGCACATCGGACGGTAAAGAAACCCAGGGCTCAATTGAAGCCTCAAGCATTGATCTTGCTGTTTCATCCCTGCAAAGAAGGAATTTTCTGGTTACCTCAATCGCGCCCGTTCAGGACAAAGGAGGAATTATGGGTTTTTTGGCAAGCCTAGGGCTTTTTGCGTCAGTAAGTCAAAAAGACATCGTAATTTTATCACGTCAGCTTGCAACTCTTTTTTCCGCGAAAGTCCCGATAGCGGAATCTTTTAAGATACTTGTCGGGGAGACCGAAAATCCCGGTTTGCGCCGTGTTTTAATAGGCATTTTGGATGACATACAGGGCGGACTTCCTATGTCGCAGGCAATGGGAAAGCATCCCGATGTCTTTTCCAAATTTTACGTGGCAATGGTGCGTTCTGGCGAAGAAGCCGGCAAAATGGAAGAAATTTTTGATTTTTTGGCGAGCTATCTGGAGCGCAATTACGACTTGGCGTCAAAAGCCAGAAACGCGCTTATTTACCCGGGGTTTGTTTTTGGCGTTTTTATCACGGTCATGGTTATGATGCTTGTGTATGTTATTCCGCCGATAGCCTCTCTTTTGAAAGAAACGGGGCAGGATTTGCCGTTTTATACTGTTGCGGTAATTGCTTTCAGCGATATTTTGCGTAGGTTCGGAATAATAGTCCTTCTTTTTCTGGCGGTATTTACGGTGTTCCTTATCCGTTACGGTCAGACCGAGGCCGGCAAGATTTATTTCGCGAAAGTTAAGCTTAGCCTGCCGATTTTGGGAAATATTTTTAAAAAAATATACCTTGCCAGAATCGCAGACAATCTTCATACGTTGATATCAGGAGGCATTACGGTGGTCCGCGCGCTTGAGATTACATCGGAAGTGGTAGGCAATGAAATATACAGGAGGATTATGCTTGACGCGCTGGAAGCGGTAAAAGGAGGAAGCATGATATCGGACGCGTTTGCCAAGTACGACGCAATACCCCCGCTTCTTTCACAGATGATAAAGATAGGAGAGGCTACGGGCAAGCTGGATTATATTTTAGGCAGTGTTTCCAGATTTTATACCAGAGAGGTAAATAACCTTGTGGACAACATGGTCAATCTTATCGAGCCCTTAATGATTATAGTTTTAGGCATAGGCGTAGGTTTTTTGGCCGTAGCGATACTTTTGCCTATATACAGCATCTCCGCAGGATTCTAATAGATTTACCCTCCGAAGCCCTGTCTGCCGACAGGCAGGCTTGTCGCAGGAGAGGATATCCACAACCCCCTTTTTATGCTTAATATAGTTTGATATAATAGGATTGTAGAAATATAAAGAGGTCCCGATAAGCGGGACGGCCTGCCCCGCCGCAGGCGGGGGTCGATAGGCATCCATTATCAATAAAGAAAAACAAAAAATATGTTAAAACTTTTAAATAGAAAAAATGGAGGAGGTAAGGGTTTTACCCTTATTGAACTTTTGGTGGTTATCGCCATTATCGGCATCTTGGCCTCTATCGTATTAGCTTCGTTGAACACAGCGAGAAAGAAATCGCGTGATGCAAGGCGTATAGCCGATCTAAACCAGATAAGATTAGCGAACGAGTTGTATTTTGATTCAAATAGTGGCTCGTATGCCGCGACCATAGCCGCGTTGGCAGGCGCAGATTCTTGCGGTACGGGAAACAAATGTATAGCTGTAGAACCTACGGCACCGGCACCGGGTTCATACACTTATTGTATAAAGACTGTAAGTGGCAGTAATACTAGCTACGGCATTCACGCTACATTGGAACTAACTGGAGATAAACCGACCGGATCATCAACTTCTGTAACTTGCGACACTGCTATGACTTGTAGCGGTGCTTCCCCGGATGTCGATTACTGCGTAGGACCATAATTGCTTTGAATTTCTGATTTTTCAGCGAAATTCTGATTTTTCAACCAAAAACCCCGCTTCCGCGGGGTTTTTGGGTTATGCCTAAGAAATTGAAGTCGGACTTCGATTTATCGGTCAACTAAGCCTCGCTAATGGGTTCAAGGGCAATATCTGCTATTTCACTAAGATTTTCTTCACTAACCCAATCCAGCAAATCTTTTTTATATTGTTCCGTGCTTTCAAAAATTTCAGATAATAACGCTTTGTCTATAATCTCGGGAAAGTTTTTTTCTCCTGCATAGTCGAGATGACTTGACCATTTATACGATGCTAAATATTTTTCAGCTTTTTTAAGATTTGAAATGCCTTGTTCTCTCCATTTTTTATCTGTTAAGTCTAACGGATTCAAGTGTATATAATAGGGTAGATATAAAAAATGCCGCTCGTCCTTGATCGGCGTCGCTTTGAATTTTCCCTGAAACAAAGGCCCAACTCTTTGATATTTAGCATTAAAATAATTGGTATAACCGGTTCCCAGTTTCCTCATAAACTCCGTAATTCCATTTTCCGTAACCCCTCTTACCATCAGATGATAATGATTCGGCATCAGCGCAAATGCCATAATTTCCACCATCTCTTCTCTTTCTCTAAATTGAAGTCGGACTTCGGTTAATTTGTGTCCAAAATTAAACACCGGGGAAGTATCATTAAATTGGTATAAACTATCAATAAAACGCTTGCGGTCAAAATCATCCATAAATATAAGGCGTTTTTCAACTCCCCTATTAAAGATATGATATATTTCACCGCTTGCCGGTTTCTCGCGGTTCATTATGTCTTATATAGCATTATTTATTACTAAATTGAAGTCCGACTTCAATTTAGTATGTAATGTTGGGATAAAACAGGATAAAATTTAAGTGTGGAGATTATTGTTTTAATTTTTATTTTTGTGTTCGGTGCGATTGTTGGCAGTTTTTTGAATGTTGTAATTTTAAGGAAAAATACAGGGGAGTCTATTATATGGGACAGCTCTCATTGTTTTTCATGCGGCAAAAACTTAAAACCGCGGGATTTGGTGCCTATTTTTAGCTTCGTGTTTTCAAGGGGGCGTTGCCGTTATTGCGGAAGCAAAATTTCATGGCAATATCCGGCAGTTGAAGCGTTGACCGGAGTTTTGGCGCTCGGCGTTTATCTGAAATATTTGCCTCTCCAATATTCCACATTTGATATGGCGGTTTGGGCGTGGCTTATGTCGCTGTTTTATTTTGCCGCATTTTCGGCCTTATTGCTTGTTGCGGTTTATGATTATAAGCGGAAAATAATAGACACTCATTTTATAATCATATTCAGTGTTTGCGCGGTTGTGCCGTGGATTTTTTGGCATCAGCCGAATTTAAGCGATTTTGTATCTTCTTTTCTTATCGCGGCATTTTTTTATCTGATGTGGCGTCTTTCGGACGGCAGATGGATGGGGAGAGGGGACGCTAATTTGGCTTTGCCGTTGGCGCTGTTTTTGGGGTGGCCACTGAATATTATGATGTTGTTAGCCTCTTTTTGGCTCGGAGGCATCGCTGGCATTTTTCTTTTGCTTTTTAAAAATAGCAAGTTCGGCTTAAAAAGCGAGATACCTTTCGGGCCGTTTTTGGCTCTGGGCGCGGTAATAGTGTGGTACGCAAGTTCGTTTTTTGAGAGTTTTTTTTGGTGAACAGCCGCGATAGTCTGTGTATAACCAGAATTGACCGTAATTTGCGATAAAGTTATCATTTAATTAAGGAAAATGAACACGTCTGATTTGGAAAACAACAAAAATATCAGGACAAACTATGTGGTTTTGGGCGTTGCCCTTGCTTTGGTTTCGCTGTTGTATCTGTATTTCAGCTTCTTTTTGTTAAAAAATCCGGCGGAAGTGCAAAAAAGCGCCGCGGAAAAAAGAAGAGAAGAATTAATACAAAGCGTGGTTTCTCCTCCTCCCAAGTCATTCTCCGCCGAAGAGCAGGCGCAAATAACAAAATCCGTTTCCGACCCTAAAGTAAAAACTTTCAAAACATCCGAACAGGAAAAACTAATTAAAAGCTTAACAGAATTATAAATTAAAAAAATAAAAATCTATGAAAAACACATTAAAAGAAATACTAAAGATGGCGGTTCTGGGAAGCACATTAGTGGTTGTTCAGGCCTTTGCTTTTAGCGAGCCCTCCACATCTGCCCCCGGCGGCACTGCCGTAGCGCCTGTTAATGTAGGCGGTGTTGTGCAAGAGAAAACAGGAGGCTTGGTTGTGGGGGCTTTTCGTTCCCGCTTGACCGCCCTTTTGGCGACCGACGGAGGGAATGTCGGAATTGGTACAATAGCCCCTACTCAAAAGCTGGATGTCGGGACAGGAAAAGTTTCAGCGAACGATTATTGGATAGCGGCAATTAATGAGTGGGCAAGCGAGCTGAAATTTACCAACCAATTTACAGTTGTGCGTTCACAGGTTGTAAGCAACGATTCTGTTATTTATTGTCCGGCGTCGTATCCGATTCTTATAGCTTGTGACACTACGGATGACCAAGCTCCTGCTGTAGGTCCGACATCTTTGGCCGGCTATTGCGAGAATGACGGCCCATGTAAGGCAACTTCCGCCGCGCCACCGCAGTTTAGGCGAGGCAATTTAGGCGACCAGATGACGTATCACGAACGCGTAACAAATTCATCAGGACGCGATGGTTGTTGGGCTTACGATTATAACGGCAGCCATATGAACTATCGGCTTGAGCTTATCTGTATAAAGAAATAAAGAAATAGTTTTTAAATTATGAAGTTACCTAAAATATTTTTGTTAGTCTTGGGTCTGTCTTTGATTTTGGGTTCTTCTTGGTTGCTCAGTGTTTCATCTGCTTCTTCTTCCGACAATCTTTCAGGGTGGGCGTTTTCTGATATGCCGGACGAAAAAGATTCCGCTATAGCCGGACCCGGCAATACAGGAAAAGGAGCGTATTGGATTAGTTTTAATTCTACTAATCAAGGAGCGGGGGCTAATTATGGCGTAAGGGTTGACCCTGCGTGCACGACGAATGTTTGTAATATTTCCGGCTATGCCTGGGCGAATCCAAACGACGGGACAATTGAGAATATCGGCTGGATTAGTTTTAACGCGGCCGATGTCGGCGGATGTCCTTCTGGACAATGCCAACCCACGCTAGACCGCACTACCGGCGTTGTTGACGGCTGGGCCAAAGCTCTATGGGCGGATGGTGACGGTTGGGACGGCTGGATTCATTTAAAGGGTCCAACTTATGGCGTGACTGTTTCCGGCTGTAATTGGAGCGGCTGGGCATGGGGCGAGAATGTGCTTGGTTGGATTCATTTTAGGAGCGGCAGTGATTATGGAGTTGTTGGCACCGACAACGCCTGCGTTGGCGGCCCGACTATTAGCTGTTCGTTACCATCGCAAGCAGGCAGAACAATCATTGATTTTGTACCTTACAGCTATTTAAGAGCTTCAAGTCCCTATTCTGCTGGTCCTTTCGGCGTATCTATTAGTGCCGGAAAATATAACATTACGCTTGTCAGTTATGACCATCATCTCGGCCCCGGAGGCTCCGGTAGCCAAAGTCAACCGGACGAAAAATATTTTATTAAGCTTCTGAATTCTAGCGGCGGACTTATCGCAAGCACCAATTCATCGGCAGAGATTCCAAATGACCAAGATTATGTAACCACATTGGTTAATAGTTCTTTTGATGTCACGCAAAACATAGCTTCAATTGAAACATGGCACACTGCTTATCCTTTTGATCCTGTTTTAATGGCAAGTGATCCCGATTTTTATGCTAGCAGCCTCACGCCAGTTTGCGCTGCTTTTGATGATTTAACGCCTCCTCCTGTTTGTATTTCAGGCGATACCAGGCCTTGCACTGCAATCGTTTTAACTCAAAGCTGTCCCGGAACTGAAGCATGTATTTCCAATAATTGGAGCGGGGTTTGCGATGATATTCCCGCTGACGGATGTCCGGTTATACAAATCTGTAATAATGGGATTCGTGAGGGAACGGAAATTTGCGACGACCCGGCCGGCAACGGTGCCTGCCCGTTAAACTGCAATTCAACTTGTACCGCTTTCAACTCATGCCCAATCTGCGGTGACGGCGTGGTTAACCAGTCCAGCGAAGAATGTGATACGACGGACCTAAGCGGCGAAACTTGCATATCGCTGGGATATAGCAGGGGTACTCTAAGCTGTACGTCTTCATGTAAATTTGACCGCAAGGAATGCCTGAGCATTACGGAGATTTAATTGCAGTGGTATAATTTAGGCAATGTGCGCCTTAAACAAACAAAAGAAAGGTTTTGCTTTGGTTGAGCTTATAGTGGTTATGGGGATTATGCTTATGGTATCTGGCCTGACGATAGCGAACTTCCCCGCATTTAGAAGCCAAATTGCGGTAAGCATAGCGTTGCATGAATTACAGCTTTCTTTGCGCCAGGCGCAGGCGTATGCGATTGCTGTCAGAGAGTTTAGCCCTGCTTTTACCGCACCCATTTGCCAGCCACTGGTTTCTCCTCCCGCGCGTTTCCCTCCTTATGGAGTTTCAATTACTAAAAATACTTCGACTTATGTGCTATTCGCAGACATCGCTTGCGCGGTAAAAACCATTCCTCCTTATAATAAGCAAATTTATAATACCGGTTCGGTCTATGGTTCGGAAATGGTTGCGACTAAAGTCATGCAGGGAGGAGCGAAAGTGCTTTCTATCGACGGCTGTAACGGAATGTCCTGTATCGCGCTTGATATCGTAGAAGTTGTTTACCAGCGCCCTTCTCCAAGCATAATTATACTCGGACATAGTTCTGTCTGGGCGTCTTATACGTGGGTAGATATCACAATTTCTTCTCAAAACGGCGCGTTTACAAAGGTTATGAGGGTGCGGACTAGCGGGCAAGTTTCAATACAATAAATATGAAAAAAGCATTAAAGCGCGGATTTTCTTTGATTGAAACAATGATAGCCATCAGTGTTTTGGTGCTGGTAATTACCGGGCCTTTAACGCTGGCCGCACAAAGCTTAAAAGCCGCCTCCGCGGCAAAAAATAATTTGATCGCTGCTAATTTGGCGCAGGAAGGCATTGAGCTTATCCGCCTTTACCGGACCAATAATATTTTACAGGGGCGCGGATGGATGGAAGGGCTTCTTCCTCCCGGGCCGGCGGAATGCCAGTCCCCCGCTAACGGTTGTTATATTGACGCTCTGAATTTTGACGGTAGCACCCAGAATTTTGAAATAAAAAATTGTTCGGGAGGTTTTTATCCGAACGGATGCCCTCTTTTAAAAATGAACGCGCGTAATTTTTATAATTATACTTCCGGAAATACCACTATTTTTCAAAGAACGATACGCCTTAAGAAGATAGATGACGATATCGTGCGCATTAATGTGACTATTAACTGGAAGGGAAATACCGGCGGTCAAAGCTTGAGTGTTGAAGAAATTATACTTAACTGGCTTAGATTGTAATGAAAAAAAATAATTTATTTGCGGGCAAGCCGGGGTTTAGTCTTATAGAAATAATAGTTTCTTTGGGGGTTTTCGGGGTTGCGTCCCTGATAGCCGTCTCGTCCCTGCTTGCAATGGTTGCCGCGCAAAGAAAGGCCATCAGCATACAAAGCGCTTACGACGACCTCCGCTACGGAATAGAGGTAATATCAAAAGAGATGCGCACGGGAGATGTCTTTTACTGCGGAGTTTGGGCTGATATTAATACGCTTTCCCCATTAGATTGCCCGCCCACCGGCGCGGGCGCGCAGGCAATCACGTTCGTTAATGCTCAAGGGAAAATGGTAACTTACAGGTTTAATACTAAGGCTTTAAGCGGAGTTTCGATAGGATTTATGGAAAGATCGCTTGACGGCGGCGTTACGTGGGAACAGGCTACGGGCGACAACGCAAATTTACAGGATTTAAGATTTTATGTAACAGGCTCTAAATCATTTCAAGATGAAGCTACTGATGGTGAACTACATTTTCACGCTATAATCACGCTAATCGTGAATGGTTCGGCGGGCTCCGGCAAATCAAAGTCACAATTTAGCCTTGAAACTACTATGACTCAAAGATTAGTAAGATAAATTATACTTGCCCGTAGGAAAATTTATAAAAACTATTTATGCAAATAAAAGATTATAAACCAAGGAGAGACGTGTTAAATGGCAATATAAATGTCGATAAATTTTTTAATGGGGTGCAAAAAAAAGGCATCACATTATTATTGGCAATGTTAATATCTTCAACCGCGTCGCTTCTTGGTTTGGGAATTTTTATGATAGTTTACGGGGAGCTTGGTATTTCAACCGCTGCAAAGGAATCGCAAATAGCTTTTTATGCCGCTGATTCCGGTATTGAATGCGCGCTTTACGCCGATGTTATGTTGAACTCGTTTTCTACATCAACGCCGGCCACCGATATTAATTGCAACGGAACTCCTGTGACTTTGCAATCTGCTTCCGACGGTGTGGGAGGAGTGACCTTTAGGTTCAATTTTACGGTCATGCCGGGCAGGTCCTGCGCAACGGTTACAGCGATGAAATTAGGCTCCGGTAAAACAGTCATAGATTCTTTCGGTGAAAACGTCCCCGATTGTACCACTTCAAACGCCCGCGTTATTCAAAGGGGGCTTGAGATCATGTATTAATATGGCGCCAAAGGAGGTAAAAGTACGCTTAGAAAAGCTGAAGGCGCTGATAGATAAATACAGGCACGCTTATCATGTTTTAAACAAATCGGATATCTCGGACGAAGCTCTGGATTCGTTAAAGCACGAATTAAAAAAACTGGAAGATAAATTTCCTGAACTGATAACTCCAGATTCGCCGACGCAAAGAGTGTCAGGCGAACCTTTGAAGGAATTTAAAAAAATAAAACATAGCGTAAAAATGCTCTCGCTTGAGGATGTTTTTTCCGCGGAAGAGTTTTCCGGATGGGCTGAACGTATCAGGAAGCTGGAGCCGTCGGGAGCGTTGGAGTTTTATTCTGAACTGAAGTTCGACGGCTTGGCGCTCTCGCTTGTATATGAAGACGGAGTTTTAGTTTACGCGGCAACGCGCGGAGACGGGCAAACCGGCGAAGATGTCACACAAAACGTACGGACAATGGAGTCGGTGCCGCTCGGCATTCCCGAAAAAAAGAGGATAGAAGTAAGGGGCGAGGCGATAATTACGAATAAGAATTTCAATGCGATAAATAAGGAACAAAAGAAAAAAGATTTAAAAGAATATGCCAATTCCAGGAATCTTGCCGCGGGCTCTTTGAGGCAGTTGGATCCTAAGATTACCGCTTCCCGCAAGCTGGATTTTTTTGCTTATGACCTTATCGGCCTTGATGAAAAATTGCACAGCGGAGAACACGGGGCGCTGGGAGAAATGGGGTTCAAGACAGGCGGCGCTTATGAGAAAATTTGCAGAACAAAAGAAGAGGTTTTCTCGCACCACAAAAAGATTGCCGAAGCGCGCGGGAAGATACCTTACAATATTGACGGCATTGTTGTTTCCGTAAATGACAATCGTATTTTCAGCAGACTTGGAGTCGTCGGAAAGACTCCGCGCGGCGCAATCGCTTTTAAATTTTCACCGAAAGAATCCACAACCGCCGTTCTGGATATAATCGTTCAGGTTGGGCGTACGGGTACGCTTACGCCCGTTGCGGTTTTGCGTCCGGTGGATATCGGCGGAGTAACGGTGTCGCGCGCGACTCTGCACAATGATGACGAGATAAACAGACTGGAGCTGAAAATCGGCGATTCAGTTGTTGTAGGGCGCGCGGGAGATGTTATCCCCGATGTAATAAAAGTTCTTACGGAACTACGCACCGGAAAAGAGAAAAATTTTCATATGCCGCGCGTTTGTCCAGTTTGCGAAAAAACTGTTGAGAAGAATGGGGTTAATTGGTTTTGCGTAAATAAAAATTGTCCGGCAAGGCATCGCGAAGGAATGTATCATTTTGTTTCAAGAAAAGCTTTTAATATAGACGGTCTTGGCCCCAAAATACTGAACGCGTTTTTGGATTACGGCTTGATACGGGATATTTCCGGCATATTTGAATTAAAAGAAGGCGATATCGCGCCTTTGGAAAGATTCGGCGAAAAGTCGGCGGAAAACATCATCAGGTCAATAAACGGCGCCAAGAAAATTACGCTGGCGCGCTTTATTTACGCTTTGGGAATATTGCACGTGGGGGAAGAGACGGCGATAGATTTGGCCGAACATTTTAGGTCGCTTACAAATTTAGAGAACGCGGAATTTGAAGAGTTAAACAACATTCCGAACATCGGCGGAGTTGTGGCGAAAAGTCTTTATGAATGGTTTCGTGAAGGACGCAATAAAAATTTGATTACAAAATTATTAAAACACGTTGAAATAATCAATCCCAAAAAGCGCGCGCCGGGAAAGCTTACGGGAAAAACATTTGTTTTGACCGGCGAGCTTGAAGCTATGAGCCGTGACGAAGCAAAGGCGAAAGTCCGCGAGCTGGGAGGCGACCCGTCGGAGACCGTAAGCAAAAACACGGATTATGTTGTGGTCGGCGCTAACCCCGGCTCCAAATACGCCCGCGCCCAAAAACTGGGCATAAAAATCTTGGACGAAAAGGAGTTTTTGAAGATGATAAAATAAGCCCGCCGGGGGCTTTTTTTTATTGACATTTTAGGCTAGAATAGCTTTATGATTTCCAAGGAAGATATTGAACATTTGAAAGACTTGGCAAGGGTTGAATTTGGAGAAGAGGAGACAAAAAAACTCACAAAAGACTTGGGAGATATTTTGAGTTATATAGATGTCTTAAAAGAAGCCGATGTTTCGGGCGCGGGCGAGGCAACCCACGCAATTGATTTGAAAAATGTGATGCGTTCCGACGCATCATCCTCCGAAGCTTTAGCGAAGGAGGATGAATATGAAGTTGCTAAAGACCTTATCGATTCTTTTCCTGAAAAATTTGATTCCGGCCACGGCACTTATCTGAAAGTTAAATCCATTTTGTAATGAACCTCGTAGGAAAATTTTTAAACGGCGGTGTTGGCATAATATATTCTAAGCCGGTAATAGTCTATACCGGCATATTATTTGATGTAAATTTTCTAACAGGGTGAACATAGCCGAATTCCATGACGCGCTGAAAAATAAAAAAACTTCCGTCCGCGAAGTCACTATTTCTTATCTGGAAAAAATAAAAAAAGCCTCGCCCGTAGGGCTATGGCCGAGGGAAAATGCAGGCCTCAATGCTTATTTGGAAGTTTTTGAAAAAGAAGCAACTGCGCGCGCGGAAGATCTGGACAAAAGAATCGCGGAGGGAGAGAAAATTACGAGGCTTATGGGAGTGCCTATCGCGGTAAAAGACAATATTTTGATACAGGGGCACACGGCAAGCGCGGCTTCCAAAATTTTAGAGAATTACACCGCCTTATACGATGCTTTTGTTATTGAAAAATTAAAAAAAGCCGGGGCGATATTTTTGGGCCGTACCAACATGGACGAATTTGCGATGGGCTCTTCCACGGAAAATTCCGCTTACGGTGTTGTGAAAAATCCGCATGACCCGGAAAGGGTGGCCGGAGGCTCGTCGGGAGGTTCCGCGGCGGCGGTTGCGGCGGGAATGGCCATGGGGGCGCTCGGTTCGGAGACGGGAGGCTCAATACGTCAGCCATCCGCTTTTTGCGGTACGGTTGGGCTAAAAACGACTTATGGCGCGGTTTCCCGCTCGGGGCTTATGGCTATGGCTTCTTCTCTGGACCAGATAGGGCCGGTTGCCATGACTGTTGAAGACACCAAAAAAATATTCAATGTTATCGCGGGAAAAGATGAATTAGACGCGACTTCGACAGAACTTGGCGGTCCGACCGCCAATGGGCGGACGGACCGCCAAGTTGCTAAGATTGGCGTGCCGCGTGAATATTTCGGCGATGGTTTAGACCCGCGCATCAAAAAAACAATTGACGGAGTAATAGAAAAGCTCGGCAAGAATTATGAAATTGTTGAAATAAGCCTTCCTTATACTAAATACGCTTTGGCCTGTTATTATATAATTGTTCCCGCGGAGGTGTCTTCAAATATGGCACGGTACGACGGAATAAGGTATGGTGCAAGGAAAGAAGGCAAAGACCTTCTGGAGGTTTACAAAAAAAGCCGGGGCGAAGGGATAGGTTTGGAGGTGCGCAGGAGAATTCTTTTGGGTACTTACGTGCTTTCGCACGGGTACTACGACGCGTATTATACTAAAGCCCAAAAAGTCCGCAGCCTTATCAAAAAAGATTTTGACAACGCGTTCGTTAAGGTTGATGTTATACTTGCGCCGACCACGCCCACTCTTCCTTTCAAAATAGGCGAAAAAGCCAAAGACCCGCTGTCAATGTATCTTTCAGATATTTATACTATCCCCGTCAATTTAGCGGGCATCCCCGCTCTTTCTTTGCCTGTAGGATGGGCCGAAGAGAGCGGAAAGAAACTGCCTGTCGGGATGCAGATAATCGCCCCGCATTTTGAGGAGGTAAAATTGTTTGAATTAGGTAAAATAATAGAATCATGGACCAAATAGATAATATAAAAACAGGAATATTAAATCACGATTTTTCCAATGCGATATTTATATGGGAAGCGATAGTTTTTCCTATTTGCGTCGCGCTTATATACGGCATTATTTACAGCCTCAATAAAACAAACGCTATTTATGCAAAAAGACGGAAAGAATTGTTAAGAGGCAGTAAAGAAGCGGATGTTTTTAGCACGCCGGAATCAAGAAATAAAAATATTCAGGAGTGGGTGCTTATTGCTGCAAAGTCGCGTTTGCCGGACGAAAACGAGCGCAAGTTCGCCATCATTGCGGCTGACGCGCTGATAGAGCGGATATTGGATTTAGCCGGTTACCACGGGGAGAATTTGGGCGACCGCCTGAAAAAAATAGAATCTTCCGACCTTGATTCGCTAAACGATCTTTGGGAGGCGCACAAGGTGCGCAACCGCATTGCGCACGAAGCGGGATATAAGCTGTCGCCGGAAGACTCGGCGCGGGTTATTGCCTGTTTTGAGAAAGCTTTAAAAGAGTTAAGTTATATTTAAATGTTATTAGAAGTAGTCCATTGGTCAACTTCGGTGGCAACCATTGCGGTGGCGGTTTTCGGATATTCCGACCAGATAAAGCTTATTTTTGACCACAAAAGCACGGGCGGGCTTTCTTTTATAATGATAATTTTAGCTTTTTTTTCGTGGTCCAGCTACACTCTTTACGGCTGGCTCCATAAAGATAAAAAACTTTTCTGGTCCAATCTCCTCGGCACAGTGTTCATTTCCATAATCCTGGCCTCTTTTTTTATTTTCTAAATTATCCGGCAATTAGCTTTTCTACTCTCTCAAATAATTTTTCTTGGCCTTCAGAGTCAATTGTTGCATCTTTTGGCGCTACATCCGTTAGAACTCTAAGCGTATCTCTCAAGTCTTGAAGTAATTTTTTCCTATCCTGCTCATTGGCTTCTAAGACATATATTGCTCCCGCTAGAACGCCGCCGATCTGCGTAAAATCCGTACCATACATTATTTTTTCCTGCATTCCATTGCCAACGATTCCGCCTTGTATATACTTTTTTCTTTTTTCGCCTAATTTTGCGCGAAAGGCTTCCAGCGAATAATCGGCTTCACCGGAAGCCTCTTTGTTAGGTGTAATTTGTTCTTTCATATTTCCATTCTAAGACAGCAGAATGAAGCTGTCAAATCCGGAAGTGGATTGTCCTAAAAAGAAAACCTGCCGTATGCGGCAGGTTTTCCGGTCATTTGTAGCGGGGCGTGGATTTGAACCACGGTCTCAAGGTTATGAGCCTTGCGAGATACCACTTCTCTACCCCGCATCGTAAAAATTATTTCAACCTCCTGTTTAGATACGCTCTTCCGAAGCCGCTTTTTAATGCTTTTTCTCTTTTAATAGCGGCCTCTTCTGACTTACAAGCTTCATAATAAATCAGTTCAATCGGAAGTCTATATTTGGCAGCATCAACTTCACCGTTGATGTGCTGTTTTATCCGTTGCTCTAAATTTTTAGACCAACCGACATATAATTCGCTGTCCTTCTTGCCTCTCAAGACATATGTATAGAAAAACATGGATTTCCGAGCGAGATACCGCTTCCCCGCCTGCAACGCTATGCGTAGCATTGCGGGCAGGTCTACCCCGCATCGCAGATATATATTCTAACAAAAAACCACGTTTTTGCAAGTTGTGCCCAAAATGATACGATAAAAGCACAATGAATTTGTGGGTCGTATATCCCGCTTTAGCCTTAATACTCGGCGTTCTTACGAGCGTCTATTTGTTCGTAGCTTGGTTCAGACACCCTCCAAAACGCCCGCCGTTTCTTTTGTATTGGTCAGGGGCGCTTTTTTTAATGTATTGGTTTCAAGTGCCGGTTATTTTAACCAATCTCGGCAGTGCCACAACGGTAACCGCTTTCAATTTCTTTTTCGCCATAACTTTTCCGATAACTTTTCTTGCTCTCATATTTATCTACCGGGGCGTGCTTGACGCTTTGGATATCCGGATAAGCAAGACGCAAAGAAAAATTTTCTTTTTGTGGTCTCTCGCCGCCATGGCGTTTTTCGCGTATCATTTCATAACACGGCAGGGAGTCATAAATTCTTATACATTGCCGCTTATCGGAAATATCGTGTTTTATTTTCCTTTGCGGTCGTTGACAGCCCTGACATTGGTATGGTGGGTATGGCGCGCGAAACCGAAAAATCTTTACGGTGTTCTCGGAGTCTGCTTCATTATCGCGGAATCTTTGCTCGGTATTTTCCGCAATTTTTTAATAATCAAATATGTTCTTTTGTATCCTCCGCAATTTTGGTACGTCGTGCTTTCCGGGCTTAAGATATTTTTTATCCTGCAGACCGCGAGTATAATTCTTCTTGTTTTCGGTTTTTTCTTCCTGCACCGCGCGTGCTGCGGGCGGGAAAATTAAAGGATTCCGCGCATTGCTATTTTACTGAAAGGCGCTATTCTGGGCTTAGAATTAGGTTTGATTTATGCTTAAGTTCCTTGTAATTTTGTTGTTGACTTTATTGTCCGGTTCGCCCGTGGAGTCCGCCGTTACGGAGGAAGACTGCGCAAAGGACGCAGACTGCGTAAATTATTACGCGGAACTCGGAAATAAGAATTTCGAAATTTTAAGGGAAATCAGAAACCGCTATGTGAACGAGATCGGTTTTGAAAAATTGGTTACCGCTTTTAGAAAGGGCGGGATGCAGGAAGTTTTTTCTTTGTTAGATCCGCACAGTGATTATTTCACGGCTTCCGTGAAGGCCGGAAAAGAAGAGGCCAATAAATCTTTCGGAGGCGTCGGTATAAGAATGCGCGTGCGGAACGGAAAAGTTTTCGTCTTTGCGCTGGTCAAAGACAGCCCCGCAATGAGATCGGGAGAAATTAAAAAAGGCGACTTCATAATTGCGGTAGGAGACAATTCAGCCGAAGACGTAAAGAGCGATGTGGTTAGCGGATGGATTCGCGGAGAATTAGGGACGGACGTAGTATTAAAAATGCGCCGCGGCCGCGCCGAATTTTTCGTAACTCTGAAAAGAGAACTGATAAAACCGGCTGTTTTTCCCTCCGTGGTTATCGGCAGTGCCGGATATATTTATTTGCCGAAGTTTGAAAAAGGAACTGCCGGAAAAACCGAAAAAATTAGCGCTTTTGACCGGATTAATAAAGCGATATCCGAATTTCCGCCATCCGTGAATGGGCTGGTCCTTGACTTAAGAGACAATCCCGGCGGGTCGCTGAATGAAGCTGGTAAAGTTAGCGCAATATTCCTCGAGCTTGACCAATATATAGTAAGGGTTGTCCAGCGGAACGGCGTTTATCACGGTTTCGGCGCAAGCTACAGGGGCGCTGATACAAAAAAAATTGGATTGCCTATGGTTGTATTGATAGACGAGCTTTCCGCAAGCGCTTCGGAGATAGTGGCGTCCGCATTGCAGGATAACAAAAGGGCAGTAATAATCGGCATGCCGTCTTTCGGAAAGGCGTCGTCCCAAAGCGTTTACGGCTGTGATGACGAGAACGATTATTGGAAAGAACTACTCGAAGGAGATTGTTTTATTTTAACCACCGGACGCGTATACAGAGCCAGGGGGCGGACTCTGCAGGCTAAAGGAGTGATTCCGGATATTGTTGTAGACGGGGGCGGCGATGACATTGAAAAAATGACGTTTGAACTGGCTATTTCGGAGCAGACTATTGCAGGACATCTGACGGGAGAAGAAGAAGGAGAATTAACTCCCGACGAAAAATCCCGGTTCAGTCTTCTGAAAGAAGACAGGCAGCTCTATGTCGCTTTAGAAGTTTTAAAGATACTAAGCGGAAAGGAGAAGCTATGACGCGTTTTATCTTAATGTGTGCATTGGCCGTATGGCTGGTTTTCCCGGATAAAATTCTCGCGCAAAATTCGTACGAACTGAACTTTGCCGCTTCTGATGAGGAGTTTGAAACGGCTTTGAAAAAGGGGGACGCACTGCGCGGGTTTGCCGTAAAAAGCGCATATTATTACGCAAGCGGCGAAAAAACTAAAGAAAAGATAGACGCTTTCGTGGCAAGCATCAGGAACAGCCTCCGCCCCGTTTTTATTTACGGCAGGGAGCTCCGGCTCGAAATTTTTGAAAAATGGTTTCAGGCATCAAGAAATTTTTTTCAATGTAAAGCAACGTCGGCCGGGGCGTTCTCAACCTTGCCGATAGGAGACGCGCTGGCGGAAGCGACAAATGAAGGACGTTTACCCGGAAAAACTTTTCTTTTGTGCGAGGAGGGTCACGATGGCCTTCTGACGGAAGATGATTTCAGGAACTGGATTGATGGTTATTGGAAGCTTGAGAAGCAGAAATTCAGAGAAGAAGGGTACGCCACGCTAAATTAAATTTTGTTTTATATGACAAAAATCCGCCTCTTCGGCGGATTTTATTTTTTTCCGAGCCGGAAAAGTCTTGATGTGTTAAGAAGCACAAGCACGGAGCTTAACTGGTGCCAGAGCGTGCTCCCGAGTATTCCGATGTTTCCCGAAACAACGAGCCCCGCGGTTATAAAATGGATGACGGTCGCGATTGCAAGGTTGCCTTTTATCGTGCTGAATATTTGCCTGGAAGAACGGATGCTTCTCGGGAGTACCGCAAGGTCATCGTTTATAAGCACGGCTCCGGCGGCTTCAAGCGTAAGGCCGACTCCGCGCAGTCCCATCGCGATGCCGATATCCGCGGCGGCAAGTGCCGGAGCATCGTTGATGCCGTCGCCGACCATCGCTATTTTTTTACCTTCTTTTTTAAGTGTGCCGAGAAAACCGATTTTATCCGCCGGAAGACACTCCGCTCTGAAGTTTTCTATACCGAGGCTGGCCGCTATTTTTTTTGCGGCCGCCTTGCTGTCGCCCGTGAGCATAATGACCGCAAAGCCCATGTTTTTTAATTCGGCAACGACATTTTTTGCGTTTTCGCGGATTGCGTCTTCAATAAAGAAAATTCCGGCAAGGCGCCCGTCAACCGCCATGAAAACCGCCGACCTTCCGGATTCGGCTGATTTTTGCGCGAGGTCCGAAAACTTTTCATCTATCGCTATACCGGCATTATTTATATATTCGCGTTTGCCCAGAAGAATATGTTTGTTTCCGGAGACCGCTTCAATCCCCATACCTTTGGCGGTTTTAGAATTTTCGGCCGGATTCAGTGCCAGATTTTCTTTTTCCGCTTTACGGACCAGCGCTTCTCCCAGATGATGCTCTGAATATTTTTCCACACTTGCCGCCAGGCGCAGGATATCTTTGTCGTCGAAACCGGGAGAGGGTAATATTTCGGCGACTTCGGGCCGGCCGTTCGTCAGCGTGCCGGTTTTATCAAAAACTACAGTATTTATTTTTGTGAGATTTTCTACCATCTCGGCATTTTTAATAAGAATGCCGTGCCTGGCCAAAGTGCTGATGCCGAGGGTTGTGGAAACGGGGACGATTATCGCGAATATAACAGGCACCAGAGCTATCCAGAGCGCGATAGACTGCAGGATATCGCCTGCCGCGAGATAATATACAACACAGAGAATGAGGGTTATGGCGACCGTGGCTTTTGCGTATACGGCGGTGAATCTGGAAAGGGGAGCGTTTTTCGACTGAGCTTCTTCGACAAGTTTTTTGACCTGGGCGATGGTGGAGTTTGCGCTTGTTTCGGAAGCCAGCATTTCCGAATAGTCCCCGATATTAATTGACCCTGCAATCAGCTTTGAACCTTTTTTCTTTTCAATGTGTTTTGATTCGCCTGTAACGACGGATTCGTCGAGCACCGCGTAGCCGGAGAGGAGAACGCCGTCGACGGGTACGCGCGAGCCGGCTTTCAGCGCGATGGTCTGGCCTTTTTTAATTTCCGAGATTTGTATTTCAATTGTTCCGCCGGCGTTTTTGAGAAGCGCGGTAGACGGCAAGGATCCGGAAATATTTTCAACGGATTTTTTAACGCGCCAAACAACATAGTCTTTAAACAGCCCGCCAAGCAAAATAAGGAAAACAAAAAAACCGGCAGTCCGGAGTTCGCCAATATAAACGAGCAATAATATCGTCAGTATGACTGGAAGGCCCAGATCTACGCGTTTATTTTTATAGAGTTCACGCCAAATCTGGACCGCAAGCGGATAGAGGCCGTAAAATATGCAGGCAATCAGAAAATATCCGCCGCCGGCCGGTCCGAACATGTTAACGGACAAGGCTATCGGAAGCGCGATAAGCGGAGGTAATGATTTTATGAGAATCCTGCCCATCCGGTAATTATAGCATCCATTTCAATCCTCCAGCACTTTGATTACCAGCTTTTTGGAGAGCCCGCCAACTGGCGGATGCAGCGGCTTCACACTTGATTTTTATGAGGTTTAGATTATAGTTAAGCTATGAAAAAGCGCAAAGAAAATATATTGCAATACGAAGCCATTTTTGATCCAAATGGAGCTGGGTACACGGTTACTGTACCTAAATTGCCAGGCTTGGTTACCGAGGGAAACAATATAAAAGAGGCGCGTGAAATGACTAAGGACGCAATTAAATGCTATTTGGACGCCCTGCTCAAAGACGGATTATCTGCGTTCGGCTCGCCTCACCGTGAAAAAGTTATCGTTGGCGTATAATTAATTTTGCCAAAATTACCCCGCATACCATCAGCGTTAGTTATCAAGGCTCTAAAACGAGCCGGTTTTTATGAATATCATCAGAGCGGAAGCCACATCCAACTTCGGCATCAGGTTAAGCGCGGACTGCGAGTAACAATTCCATTTCACAGAAAAGAGCTTACTCCAAAAACGCTTAAATCAATAATTAAACAGGCGGGAATTGCGGTAGATGACTTCATAAAATTAATTTAACAAATTCGGCTTATAGGCAGAGAACAAGTACCCCGCTTCACGGCGGAGTGTTTTTGTGCTAATGTTTCGTCAGAAGTTTTTTCATATGGCTTTTTAAGGAGTAAGGATATGGAATTGAAAGAGGGGCGCGCAGAGCTTAATCTGACGAATCCAAAAACCGACGAAGATTTTTTTGCCATCGGCAGGTTCATTCTTTCCCGGTCGACCTGTCTGAAAACCCAGACGGCGGCGCTTATTGTAAGCGAAGGCAGGGTAATTTCCTGGGGAGTTAATATGTGTTGCCCTCAGGGACAGGTTTACGGCCTTCCGGTTACGGAATGCCCGCGCATGAAAAAGGAAACAGGGACTTATTACGAGCTTTGCAAGCCGATACACGCCGAGATCGTCGCGGCCATCAATGCTTTCGGTATAAGCCACATTGACCGCAAAAGCCTTTGGCATTTTCCGGGCTTTACCATTAAACTCGCGGATTATCAAGGATTCTTCAATGTAAATAAGAACTCGCTTCTTTATCTTTTGGGCCATTATTGGGCCTGCACAGAATGCGTGGATTTTTTGAAGCTCATCGGCATCATGGAAATAAAGTTCGACGATTTGTCAGGAGGCGATACTTTCAGGGCTTACAACGCGAATAATCTTACTGGTAAGAACGAAGGGGTCGACGCGTCAGGATGCATTGTCGGGGGGATAGTGAGCGTTAAGATATATCCGCCAAAAGTGAATGATTTTTGCGTCCGGAACGATGTTAAAAAGGAGGATGTGACTATTTCGCCCTCGGAAGACATTTCCGGTGATCCGCAGGAATTGGACAGGCCGTTTCTTTATCTGATAAAAGTACCCTCCGGCAGCGAAATATCAAAAGCAAAATTATGGAACAAAGACAGCGCGGTTCATGGCGCCGAAATTTTACTTAGAAAATCAGCCTGAAAAATATAATCTCGAAAAAGCCCGTTTTTGCGGGTTTTTTGTTTTTTAATCTTCCAAAACCTTGATAACCAGCTTTTTTGATGGCTTCCCGACGCCCATTTTTTTCATAAGGGTCTCGATTTGTTCTAAAGTATACATTCTGTAGTTGTTTATGGGGTGGCGGACGGCTCTGAATTTGCCGGCGCCGTCCCAGTTGCGCAGAGTCAGCTCGGTTACACCGATTATTTTAGCCGCCTGTCTGATAGTCAGATGCCTTTTTTCCATAAGTGCCTTTATTATATACCCCACTTATACACATTGCCAAATTGTAAAGCCCAGCCGATGTTTTATAATGAGGGGTATGTTTAATATAAATTTTATGAGGGGTGATTCTTATGAAGCGCCCGAAGGAGAAGAAAGAAATTTCTTCCAAAAGTCCGCCGAATGGTGTCTTATCGCGGTAGCATTTCTATTACCGGTTTGGTTTTGGCCAAATACGCTTTCCGCAGTTGAGTTTAATAAAGCTCTTATGCTTTCCGTGCTTGTTTTTGCCGCTTTCCTGTGTTATTTGGCGCAGGCAATCACGTCCGGAAAGACAAAACTGCCTTTTCACTGGTCGTTTCTATTATTACTTGGTTCTCTTATAATTTGGCTTGTTTCGGCTCTTTCGTCCCAATTTTCAGGCGGATTATGGGGTCTTGGCGCGGAACCTACGTCTTTTTTGTCGCTTCTTGTCTTTACTCTCTTTTTCCTGTTGGTCGGCGCGGTATTCAGCAGTTTTGCGGATCTCTTTAAGGTTTTTACCGCGGCATTTTTGGGTTTCGCTCTTTTGACTTTGGCGTCGCTTTTTTCTGTTTTCGGATGGATGAAATGGATGGGCGGGCTTTTTGCCGACCCGACTTTCAACACCGTCGGCTCATGGAATAGCCTGGCTTTGGCTGAAGGATTTTTTATATTTATGGTTTATCCTTTAATGGCGCATTTGAAAGGGGTGGCACGCACCGTGCTCAATGTATTTTTAGTGCTCGCGCTCGTCCTTATGTTCGTGATAAATTTCCAGCTCGCATGGATAATAACCGGATTTTTCGCGCTTGTGATATTGAGCTACGCGATATGGAGAAGAAATGTTTCTCCTGCCGCGATAGCGATTCCCGCGCTCATCCTGTTCCTTTCTATTTTTGGGATTTTGAAACACGATACTATTATTGCGCTTACTATTCCCGCTCCGGTTGAGGTCGGTGTAAATTATCAGGCGACGATTGATGTCGCGAAGGGAGCTCTGGAACAAAATATTCTTTTGGGCCCCGGCCCGGGCAGTTTCGGATATCTTTGGGATTTGTACAAGCCGACGGCGATTAATAGCACTGTTTTTTGGCAAGTCAGATTTTCAAGCGGAGCTTCTTTGCTCATGACAATGCTTGCTGAAACGGGGATTTTAGCGGGCTTAATGTTTGCGTTGTTTTTGATGCTGGTTTGGTATTTGGGCATTAAAGTCACCACTTCGCAATCAGAAAAAATGCCATCGGCAATCTCTTTGGCGGCGTTTCTGATGCTCTCATACATGCTGGTTGTTTGGGCGCTGTATCCTGCAGGATACACCCTTACTGCGCTTGGGTTTCTTGCATTGGGGCTTATTTTCGCTTTGGCGCATGTGTCGGGAGGTGTTCATTCTTATACTCTTTCGCTTTTCGGTGAAGGACCAAAGGGCCTTGTGTCGGCCATGGTGGTTGTAATTCTTATCATTGCAAGTTTTGGCGGGCTTTACGTCGCGGCTTCAAAATATATCGGGCAAGTAGCTTTCGCTGACGGATTGAACGCCTTCAACAGAGACGGCAATGCGGATAAAGCCGAAGCACAATTGTTACTCGCCGCGCGCTCGGAACCCAGAAACGACATTTATCTCCGCAATTTGTCGCAGTTATATTCATTGAGGGCGCAGTTTTTACTGCAAAATAATGCCGTTCCGCGCGATCTTTTGGGCTCCCAGTTCAAAGATATGCTGGACAAAGCAATAAGCGCCAGCCAGCAGGCATTGAGCAAAAATCCGATGGATTACCAGAACTACAGAATTTTCGGGAAAATTTATGAGTCTTTGGTTCCTTTGAATACTCCGGGGGCGCTTGATGCCGCGATTGCCCAGTACGATGAGGCTATAAAACATGCTCCGACAAATCCTTTGCTGTGGAATGACAAAGCTACAACATATGTTTCCGATGCTACAACTCGCAGGGACCTTCTTATGCTAAAAAAAGCCGAAGAAGCTTTGCAAAAAGCCACCGAATTGAAACCGGATTATACGGAAGCATACTTTCTTCTGGCACAGGTTTTTGACGCCGAAGGCAATTCTGCCGAAGCGATAAAGAGAAGCGAAGCCGCGGCATTGCTTGGGCCAGACAATATCGGCAGTCTTTTCCAGTTGGGACTTCTATATTACAAAGACAACAGAGTAGACGACGCAAGAATAATTTTTGAACGCGCTGTTTCAATTAACGAAAATTATTCCAACGCAAGATATTTTCTCGGTTTGATTTATGACAGGCAAAACCGGAAATCCGACGCTATTGCCCAATTTGAAAAAATATTGGGGCTTAACCCGGGAAACGGCGAAGTAATAAATATTCTAAGCAATTTGAAGGCCGGTAAAAGCGCGCTTGCGGGAATCGTTCCTCCCGAGGCCGCTCCTGAAAAAAGAAGCCAACCCCCGGTTCCTGAAAATTCCGTAAAAAATGGCCCCAGCGGGCAATGATATAGGCGTGATTATTGCTAAAGCAATAAAAAAATAGTATCTTAAAACTCCTCCGTCAGCGGGGGAGTTTTTTTGCTTTAATAATCGCGGAAAATGCTATAGAATTAGTTTAAGATGATAACGCGGTTAGGTAAATTTTTTAACAGGGATCTTTCCAATATTCATCACGCGGCGTTTTGGCTTGCGATGTTCGGGATATTGGCTGACATTCTGGCGCTTCTCCGCGACAGGCTTTTGGCTGGAATGTTCGGCGCTTCGCGCACTTTGGATATTTATTACGCGGCTTTCCGTGTGCCGGATTTCATTTATACTATTATGCTGCTTTTTACTGCTTCAACCGCGATAATCCCGATTTTTTTGGAAAAATACGCGGAGAGAAAAGACAGCGCGGCCGCGGAAGCTTTTTTGGGCTCGCTTATTTCCTTTTTTACAATTCTAATTGTTGTGATAGCCGCCGCCGCTTTTTTTCTCATGCCGTTCCTCATGCCTCTTTTTTTGCCGGGTTTTTCTTCGGACGATATGCAATCCGCGGTTTTATTGGGAAGGATCCTGCTTCTTTCACCGGTATTTCTCGGGCTTTCAAATATAATTTCAAGCGCGACGCAGTCATTTAACCGGTTTTTTGTTTACGGCCTTTCAGGAGTTTTTTATAATATCGGAATTATTATCGGTATCGCGGTGTTTTACAAATGGTGGGGGCTTGCGGGGCTGGTTTGGGGAGTTGCTTTGGGCGCGTTCCTTCATATGGCGATACAGCTTCCTTCGCTCTCCAGCGTCGGCATCAGGCCGAAATTTTCAATGCGCTGGGATAAGGATATTAAACACATTGCCCGGCTTTCTTTGCCGAGGACGCTGGGCTTGGGCATTTCTCAAATTACATTGACGGCGCTGACGGCGATGGCCTCCGTACTCGCTTCGGGAAGTATTGCGGTTTTTAACCTCGCTTTGAATTTACAGAGCATACCGATTACCATTATCGGCCTTTCATACAGCGTCGCCGCGTTTCCGGCTTTGGCATCATTCTCTTTAAAGAAGGCAAGAAGCCGTTTTGAAGAGCATTTTAACGCCGCTTTTTTACATATACTTTTCTGGGCCTTGCCGTTTTCCGTGCTTCTTTTGGTTTTGCGCGCGCAGGTTGTAAGAATAATTTTAGGAAGCGGGAATTTCAGCTGGCCGGACACAAAGCTTACGGCTGCGTCGCTTTTTATCCTTTCGCTGGCGGTCGTGTTCCAGAGCTTGTTTTATCTCTTGGTCCGTGCTTTTTATGCCGACGGGGAATCCTGGAGGCCTCTTATAATTAATCTGATATCGGCACTTCTTTCTTTGGGATCGGCGTTTTGGTTTGTCGGCGCTCTGGCACAGGGAGGTTTTTTACACGCTTTTTCCGGAAGCCTGTTCAGATTGGCTGATGTAGAAGATATAAGGGTTCTGGCCCTCTCCTTGGGCATGCTTGCCGGAGCTGCCATAAATTTTATTTTTTTATCTTTTACTTTCAGGATAATTTTCGGGTGGTTTCCGGCAAAGGGGTCTTTGAAAAGCATATTGGAAATATCTGCCGCCGCGGTTTTCGGGGGCATCGGCGCTTATTGGGGGCTCAATGTTTTCGCTTATGTTTTTAATCTGCGCACTTTTTTCGGGATTTTTTGTCAGGGATTTTTCGCGGGCATTCTGGGGATTTTGATAAATGTCGGGGTTTTGTGGATATTAAAAAACCGTCAGCTTCAGGAAATACATAAAAGCCTTATGGCGGGATTTGAAGAACCGCCCAAAGATATCCATCAGGTTGCCGCTCCTGAACCCGAAAAATTGCCGTAATTCGCGGGAAGTATTAGTATCATTATTAAAGTTATGTCCTCTAACATACGAAATTTTTGCATCATTGCGCATATTGACCATGGAAAGTCTACCTTGGCCGACCGCATGCTTGAAGTTACGAAAACGGTGGAAAAACGCCTGATGCGTGAACAGTTTTTAGATATGCATCCGTTGGAACGTGAGCGCGGGATTACAATAAAAATGCAGCCGGTTAGAATGAATTATTCTAACGGGTCAGGGCCAGAATATGTATTAAATTTAATCGACACTCCGGGCCATATCGATTTTAATTATGAAGTTTCGCGGGCGCTTGCGGCCGTTGAAGGCGCCGTGCTTTTGGTGGACGCGACGCAGGGAGTGGAAGCACAAACGCTGTCCAATGTTGAGCTGGCGCGTTCTTTGAAGCTCATGATAATTCCAGTTGTAAACAAGATAGATTTGCCGCAGGCGAGAATCTCGGAAACAAAAGCGGAGATAAGAAATTTGCTCGGCGTGCGGGACGAAGAAATTTTAACCGTATCCGCAAAGACAGGAGAAGGGGTAGAGAGGTTGCTGGAAGAAATAATAAATAAAATTCCCGCGCCAGCCGGGAAGAAGTCCGACTTCCCGGGGAAGTCGGACTTCGAGGAGGCCGGCGCTACCAAAGGTGTCTGCGCTCTTATTTTTGATTATGAGTATTCAACCCACCGCGGAGTTATAGCACATGTAAGAGTTTTTGAGGGTGAGATAAAAAAAGGTTCAAAGTTAAAGCTTGCCGCGACCGGCGAGACATTTTCGGCCGGAGAGGTGGGGATATTCAAGCCGGAGCTCGCGGCCGCAGACTCGTTAGGCGCGGGAGAGATAGGGTACGTGATAACTAATATAAAGGAAGCAAAAATAGTTCGCGTGGGAGATACGGTTCTCGGTGCCTCATCCGCTTCACAGGCGCTTCCGGGGTACAAAGAAATAAAGCCGGTGGTTTTTTCAAGCGTTTATCCGGAGGACCAAGATAAATTTGAAGACTTAAAACGCGCGCTTGAGCGCCTTAAGCTTGTGGACAGCGCGCTATTTTTTGAGGAAGAATCTTCGGGCGTTCTTGGGAGGGGTTTCCGCTGCGGTTTTCTGGGAATGCTCCATTTAGAGATAGTTGTGGCAAGGCTCGAGCGCGATTTTAAAGTGGAAACTATCGCCACGACGCCGAGCGTGAAATATAAAATAAGCACGCGGAAGGGTGAAATAGAAGTTTACGCTCCTCACCGGTTTCCGGACGAAAACGAAATAAAAGACATTTTTGAACCGTGGCTTAAAATTGAAATTTTACTTCCTCCGGATAAGCTCGCGGGCGTCATAAAACTTTTGAACGAACACGAAGTTGAAGTCGGGGATACTAGCAAATTTTCCGACACGCGGGTTAGGATAGAGGGCAAGATGCCTTTGCGGGAATTGATGCGTGATTTTTTTGACGAATTAAAAAGTGTCTCGTCGGGTTATGCTTCGCTGAATTATGAGCAGGATGAGATGCGTAAAGCCGACCTTTTGCGTTTAGATATTTTGGTCGCGGAGGAAGCGGTGCCCGCGTTCGCGAGAATAGTTCCCAGGCGCAGGCTGGAAACGGAAGCGGAGGCGGTTGTTGAAAAGCTGTATCACATTTTACCGAAGGCTTTATTCGCGTTAAAAATTCAGGCCAAATCCATGGGACGCATACTGGCTTCGCGTACAATAAAAGCGGCTTCCAAAGATGTTACCCAGCATATGTACGGAGGCGACCGCACGCGCAAAATGAAACTTTGGAAAAAACAAAAAGAAGGCAAAAAACGCCTCTCGGCGGAGGCTGATTATGATATTCCCCCGGACGCGTATCTGAAGTTGATGAAAAAATAAAAGCCCCGGCCGAGGTCGGGGTTTTTTGTTTAATTTACGCATCTCTGCGCTTAACCATGCGTTCTATTTCTTTAAGAACTCTGACCTTTGCGGCAAGGCGCAGAGTCGATATTCCGTACTGGTCTTTTGTTTCAAGGACTTTTTTTACGCAGCGCGTCAGAATTTTATCAATTGTTTTGTATACGTCGTTACGTACATCAGCCTCATCAACTTCGTGAGGAACGTCTCCTCTGTTTTTGCGCCATTCGCACCCGGAAGCTATGACCCCGCCCGGATTCGCGATGACGTCGGGAATCACGAGTATGCCCCGGTCTTCCAAGATTTTGTCGGCGTCATATGTGATTGCGGAATTTCCCAATTCTAATATTCGTTTTGTTTTGATCAGTGCCGCGTTGTTTTTGTGGATAAGTTTTTCGCGCGCGGCAGTGATAAAAAGGTCTGATTCGGTTTCAGTTACAATCTGTTCCGGAGTTATTGCGTCACCCAGCTTGCAGGCTTCGAATGTTTTATTTGTCTGATAGTAATTGAATAACTTTTCGGTGCTGAGTCCGTTCGGATTATAGAGACCAGAACCAACGTCGCTCACGGCAACTATAATCCCGCTCGCATAGTCGAAATCTTTGTTTGTGAGAAGGTTAAAACAATTAACACCAACATTCCCAAATCCCTGAAGGGCCACTTTCGGCACATTTTTGGTTTTAACAAGCTGGTTGTAAACTATAAGGCCTCCTCTGGCTGTTGCGTCTTCTCTGCCGGGACAGCCGTCAAAATCTATCGGCTTGCCGGTTACTACCGCGGCCGCGTTGGGTCTATGCAGAATGGTATTGAGCTTGCCGTAAAACCTGTACATCCACTTCATGATTTCTGCGTTTGTTCCGTAGTCCGGACCAGGAACATCGATGTCGGCATCTAAGAGGTTATGCACCAGCAGTTCAAGAGTTAAGGCGTTGGTAATTGACCAAAGTTCGTCAGTGGTACGCTTGGAAGTATTGAGGTTGAGACATCCTTTCGCGCCCTTGAACGGTAATCCGGTCAGCGCAATTTTGTCGGCCATATCCATTGTCAGAGTCTGGGTAACGTCGATCATTTCTTCTTTTGTTTCGTATTCGGCGTATCGCCAGCCTCCTTTGGCAGGATGCGGCTGTCCGGGTTCGTGAGTGTCAATTTGATGTATTCTCACCGCTTCAAAATACTCTTTTCCTTGCAGGGTCATGGCCGGAAAGTTCAGCTCGGTAATTTGCCCGCCATTGCAAAGCTCTTCAACCAGCTTAGCGTTCGTGTTTGCGATTGCCGCGGCTTCGCGCAATCTTTTTATGCAATCCTCAAAAGTGCTAGTCATTTCCCGCTCCTTTTCAACGAGCTGTCCCTATGCGAAATAGGGCAGTATCAAAAAAGCGACCATTGACAGCGCCACGAGTGCCGCGACGATATTCCAGACGATCTTAACTTTTTTGACATGTCGTTTCATGCTATAAAAATAGTATAATGTATACGCGGGATTTTCAAGAGCGCAAAAAATTTGAGCATTTTTTCTACTCATGGTGGACTGTTCTGGCTACGGCGGGGCTGCTGATAGTTGTTGCGGCCGGCATTATGGGTCTTTGGCGGAAAGAACGCATATTGAAGGCGGAAATAGCGGATTTGGACGTAAAAACAGCGGAGACCAAAGCCGCGCGGGAAAAAAACTCCCAAAAACTGGAGGCTTTAAATACGCAGGAAGGCGTTGAAGAAGCAGCGCGCGGAAAATTCAATTTAAAAAAAGAAGGAGAGGAGATGGTGGTTTTTTTGGATGAAAAAAACGTAATCAAGGAAAAACGCGGATTTTGGGCAAATACAGAAGCCTCCACTGTGCGCATTTGGCAAAACCTGAAAAATTGGCTAAGCTTTAAGTAATTATGTTCCCGGAATTTTTAAAACAGAAATATATAATAATTTTAGCGATAGTCATATTATTGGCGGGCGCGGCAGTTTGGTATTTTGGGTTTGCGCCGGTTATGAGCGTAGAAGGCAAAAACGTGAGCATTGGTGAATTTTCAAAGATCAAAGGGGCAATTTCCCGTTATGATGAAGTATCCCACGCGGTAGGAACAACCACTTTGCCGGTTGAGCTCAATAGGCGCGCTTTAAGCAATATTATAGAAATAATGCTTGTTGATAAGCTAGTTTCCGAGACCGATCCCTCAATAAATCAAAGAGCTGAAGATGTCGTCAAAGAAGCGTTGGCGGGCAACAAGAATTTTTCACTGGCCGATGCAGCGGAGCGCCTTTACGGACTTTCTGAAAAAGATTTTATGGACCTTGTGCTTATTCCTCAGGCAAAAAGGAGCCTTCTCTTAGACCACTTTAAGGATGACCCAACCAAGCTTAATGATGCGTGGGAGAATATAAACAAAACCGCGGACATTAAGATTTATTATCCGGGATATTATTGGGAATCCGGGGAGGTAAAGACGAAATAATTGTATTTGATGATAGAAAAAAACGGCCTTATGGCCGTTTTTTTGTTTTATATCCACAATAACTATTTTTTTTGACCATGCGCCTGATGTGGCGTACCCATTTTTTGCCGGCGAACTTTTCCAGGCGCCGTTTAATGGTTTTACAAATAATGCAGCATTCGTTTTTGCCAGTGCAGAAATGTTCCAGCGAAAGTTCATAAATATGCAGCGCATCTTGTTCTGAAAAGCTTATTCTTTTCATTTAAAATCTGTTTCTAATTAATCCTTAGCGCAGATGCACCTCCGATGCAAGGTCGGGACGAGGAAGTCCCCCCGCCTGCAACGCTATGCGTAGCATTGCGGGCAGGGAATCGCCTCTCGCAGTACTCTGCTCGAAACCCCCGGCTCCTCTCGGAGCTTGCGGCCTGCGCCCGTTGCTTTTGCACTTTTATAGACGACGTTAGAATCTCTCTCATGACGCCAATCACAGAAAAAGCCGAGGGGTTGATACCTCGGCTTGAGTATTTGCGGGCTAAAGAACAAAGCCCGTTCTGATGCTTCCTTTTGGAATGAAAAATTCATATCGTTCAGAACTCACAACTCCGAAAAACCAAAAGATCGGGTTAGAAAATTCTCTACTGAAGCTCTTTAACGCCCCATCTTCTCTACCTTCCTCATAAATCACCACATTGTCAGAAACCTCGACCTTGCCCGGTACGAAACCGCCGCCCTGCTCTTTGTAAAAGAAGTAATACTGTTTTGATTCTATACTCCCTGTCCCAAGCACAAAGCTACCTTTAATTCCATTGATGTCGCGCATCGCAATCAATTTTGCCGTGCCGGAATTTTGCCACTTTTTTGGCAAAATACACCCCACCAGAAATGCTAGTCCGGCTCCAATCGTTGCTACGACGCCGACCAAGGAAAGACCCGAAAGCGAGAGAAAGAAATAGTCCAAAAAATCGCTGGCATAACGGAACCAATCGGCCCAACTAAATACGATGACTAGAATGGGTAATCCAATGACAAAGATCATCTTTTTCCTCCTGTAATGAGAAACCGCTGTTTCTATGAGCAGGATATCATGGAACGGGTTTTTAGTCAATATTTTCAGTCGAAGGTTAGAACCTCAGCCAAAACATCAAAAAGCTGTTTTCTTTTCAGAGGATTTTATTATTCAGCAATAAAAAGTTCCATTTCCCTATACGGGCAACGAGACCCTGTTAGAACCCGCAAGATTTCTGAAACAGAAACAGAAATTGACGCGCAAGAGCGCAAAAAGTCCACTATTGTGCGGAATACGGGAATCGAACCCGTACCTGCTGCTTGGGAAGCAGCCATTCTGCCACTAAACTAATTCCGCGTCGGGACCACGACCGCTTTATCGTTATGATATAGATTTTTGGGAAATATTGCAAAATAAAAAACCGGTTCTTTAGGAATCGGTTTTTGAATCTTTTTTTTCGTGTACTTCTTCCCGCCTTGCTTCGCGGAAATTTTTCAAAATGGCCACGGTCCGTTTACGGGAATAATCATAGAGCTCGGAAAGTTCGTCATAATATTCTTCTCTGGCATGGCTTGGATGTATGAGGGCATATATCGGCTTCCAGACGTATTTCCAGAGCATAAGTCCGCTTATGGCGCCAAGGACCGTGACCAGAAGGTCCATATCCGTATCAATATTGCCCTTTTGCATCATTTCCGGCAGAGGCCAGTATATTTGTCTGGTTTCGGCTAAATACGGCAAAAAAATATTTTCCAGCCACGGCCGAAGCCAGATATCAAAAGGCATCTCAACCGCGAATTCCCAAAATACTCCTATCAGCGCGCATTTGCCGATGATATTCATTGTCCATTTACGCGCCGGCTCAGTAGAAAGTCTGTCGCCATATATCAATATCCAGCAAAAACCTATGCCGAAAAGATAATGAGACACGGTGTCAATCTGCCAGCGCCAGTTCCATAATTGCGTGGGCTCATGCCCGTACAGCCAAAGAGGTCGCCAGCCGAAGCAATAAATAAACGCCATGGAAAGTACGGTCATTGAATGCAGGAAAATTTTATCCTGTGTTCTCCGCCTTATTCTGGCGGCCAAATTTTCTTTGTTTGTTTTCAAAACTGCCCGCCGTTATTTTCTTTGTTTACCATACTAGAATCCGGTATTTTTGCCAATACCCCGCAGTTGCGGGGCAGGTTGCTAAATCTCTAATTTCGCCGTAAGATTTAGGCAGATTATTTTTTATTGAAAAGAGGTAAGTCAGGTGAAAAGGATATTTACATTTGCTTTTGTGTTTCTGTTTATCTTGATTTCCGCCGATTCCGCTTCAACTGATTCTGAGCCGGAAAAAATCGAAAATTATTTAAAACTTGCGAAAACTTTAATGGATCGCGAGAAAAAATTGCCGCAAGCCAGCTTTGTCTATGCAACGGACGGGTCGCTTGTCGGCTGTTTTGCGTCAGAAAAAAGAACAAGGCTTTCGCAGGATAAGATACCGGTAATGTTGGAGCGGGCAATTATTGCGTCGGAAGATAAGAATTTTTACAGTCACTACGGAATTGATCCGGCGGCGGTCGGCAGAGCGGCCTGGAATGATATTTTAGCGGGGAAAATTGTTCAGGGCGGCTCATCTCTTACGCAACAGACGGCAAAAAATTATTTTTTAACAAACGAAAGGTCGTTTGACAGAAAGAAAAAAGAGGCATTGCTGGCGCTCAGCATTGAGCGCACGCATACTAAGCGTGAGATTCTTACCGCCTATGTTAACGTAGTTTTTTTAGGCAGGGCACATGGCTTTGAGGCCGCCGCGAAAGCATATTTCGGACGCCCGGCAAAAGATCTTTCGCTTTCTGAAACCGCGTTTATCGTCGGACTTATAAATAATCCAAATCTGTTGGCTGTGAAAGACGGAAAAGATAAGGTTAAGGCCGCGAAAGACATGGAAAAAAGATTCCAAGAAGCGCTCAAAAGAAAATACCGAGTTTTACGGCTGATGCGCAATGAAAACATGATATCGTACGCGGATTTCGCGCGGGCATATTGGGAAAAAATCAATATCTTGCCTGAAGGGGAAGACTGCAAAAAACAAGCCCCTTATCTTTTGGAGGATATCAGGAAGGAATACAAAGACAAGTTGCCATTGCTTTCCGGAGGCTTGAGATTAGACTCAACTTCAGACCCGTTTATTCAAAAAATAACCGATGAAGCTTTGAAAAACGGTCTGAATAGTTATCGGATCCGGCGTCCGGAAAATGCGGAAAAAGTACAGGGCGCGGCCGTTGTTCTGGATAAAGATACCGCGGAGATCCGTGCGATGGCAGGCGGAGAGGATTTTAACAAGAGCGAATTTAACAATGCGACGCAGGCTCTTCGCCAGCCCGGCTCCGCTTTAAAGCCGTTCACCAACGCGGCGTATCAGAAATATGTCTGCAAAACCAGCCGCGAGCACTGTATAATTCTGGACAGGCCATTTCCGATCTCAATGGGGGCCGGAAGAGGCATACATTATGTGGAAAATTATCCATATAGCGGGGGCATGCCCAGATACCGCGGACCTGTGACTCAGGATATTCAAATTATGGAGTCCAGAAATGCCGCAACTATTTGGATGGCGGCCGCGACCAGGCGGGCATGGATAAAATTGCTCATTCCTCAAAAAATGGCGGAGCACGAAGAAAAAAAGGAAGAACGCATTGCTTATTACAGGAACCTGAAGTACAGCGCGGCAGGAGCGTTCCGTGAATATGAAAGGGAGCATGCGCGCATTGCAAGAGGCGTGCTTTGGGATCCTGAAGACGAAATGCGCTGGCTTTCCGATCTTGCAAAAGACGTCGGAATAAGTTCAAAGCTGGAGCCGTATCTTGTTACGGCAATCGGAGCGTCTGAAGTTAAGCTTTTAGAACTTGTCGCCGCGTATATCCCTTTCTTTAACGGCGGCTTCCGGATTGCTCCGACCATGGTCAGGGCAATCTACGATTCCAATGGAAAGCCTTTAGCGGAAAAAAAAGAAAAACATCCGGAACCTGCGTTTGTAAAGGGAGACGACGAAGAAAGCGTCATGGAAAATGCCAGAATCGCTCAAAATATGAAAGAACTTTTGCAGGGCGTTGTTGACGGGTCTACCGGAACGGCGCATGTTTTGAGGAAAAGTTTTCCCGAGGGCGAAATCGGATGTAAAACAGGTACGGCGACCAACGCGAAAGATCAGCCGACGGACAACTGGATAATCTGCGCTACTCCGCGTTATGTGATTGGCGTATGGATCGGGCTTTCAGACAAAGAAGATCTCGGCAACAGGCAGACCGGCGCAACGAACGCCTTGCCGATTGCCAGAGAAATCATGGAGAAAGCAACCATGGTAAATCCTCACGAAACATTTGAACCTCTCTTTCCGATATTGTTATCTGTTGAAAACAGTTCGGCAGAGCCAATTCCGTCTGAAGAATCAAATAATAATGAGGCGGAGGAAGAGACGAAAGTACGGTTAGAAGCTGAAAAATCAAAGACCCCGCAAGAATAATTGCGGGGTTTTACTTTTTATTAAATTGCGCTATTCTGGCAGATAGATTTTGACAGGATAAAATGATAAAAATAGTCCGTATCTTATTCTTGCTGTTTTTTGTTTCTCAAAACGCCGACGCTTTAATGAAGGCCGATATGCCCAAATCCGCAAAGCAGGGAAGCCTTGTAAGAGTTCTCATAACCGATCCGGAAGGCGGACCGCACGATGTGCATTTTTATCCGGTAGGCTGGCCTGAAAAGCCGGACCATCTGGAAGTGCACGCGGTGCAGATTAATGCCGATACACAGCTTGCGCTTATTCCGATAGGCGCGGACGCCAAGCCGGGCTTGGTGCTTGTGTCGGTTTTTTCGCGGACTTTCGGCTATTCGCTTACTCTTGAAATAAAAGAAGCCGGCTTTCCGGTGTCCAGAGACACTCAATTTGTCGGAGAATTGAAAGGCAAACTCTTAGATGATTTCCGCGGACAAAAAGAAGAATTAAAAAAGATATTTACGGAAAGAACGGAGAAACGTTATTGGCGGGAAGACCTCAAATTTTCTCAGCCGCTGAAAAATATGGAGGTTACCTCGCCTTTCGGGAAAATTCGCCATAAAGTCAGCAAAAAAGACGGCAAATGGGATATTAATCATTTCGGCGCCGATCTCCACGCTGATGTCGGGACTCCCGTATATGCTGTGGAAAAAGGAGTGGTGCGATTAGCGACAAAATTTCTCGCGGAGGGTAAAATTGTCATTATTGACCACGGTTACGGATTATTTTCTCTTTATTTCCACCTTTTAAGGCTAAAAGTATACGAAGGAGACATCGTTAACAGAGGCGATGTGATTGCTTGGTCCGGGCAAACCGGCGCTGCTATCGGTCCTCATCTTCATTTCGAGTGGCGCCTATACGGCACCGCAATAAGCCCATGGAATTTCATGCCGGAGCCGCCTATGTTCGAACAAAAGGCGGTCCCGCCGCCTGCTAAGAAAAAAAGAAGAGGTGCAAAGTGAAAAAAATTGTATTTATTTTAGCGTTGTGTTTTCTTTTTTTTGTTTTTGAAAGTAAAAGTGCCGCCGAATCGCTTATTGTAAAGAAAGTCCACGAAGCTCAGGAATTGCTTAAGGATTCAGAGGTTTCTTTTGAGACGCAGGAAATAAAAATTTGCTCGCGCCCAAAAAATAAAAAAACAGTTTGTAAAATAGAAAGCAAGGTAGTAGCAAAACTCAGTGTTCTTAAGGCCTGGGATTCGGGTGAGGATAAGTTTTATGATATCCGTATCCGATTGCCGTATCCTCTTCCGAAAAGCGGTATTGTTTTTGAAACTCTCACTAAAGATTTTATTGTTGAACATGTTTACGGACGATATGTCGGCAAATTTGCTTTCAGGGCTTCGTATCAGGGGAAAAGCGTTCTCGTGCTTGCCGGAAAGCATTTGTGGGTCCCTCCAGCTTACGGAGACAGCCAAAATTATAATTTGCTGAACGAACAAGCGGAGGAAATCATATACACACCGTTTGCAGATAGTCTTTATGATAAAGACGCAGTTTTAGACGGTGCACGATTCCTAAAATCAGAAGTAGTCCGTGCGCTGGAAGATTTGAGGGACAAAAAAGTTGTATCAAGGGCCCTGCCCGGGAAACTTTTGGCGGATTTTGCGCCGTGGGAATATCCTTTCAATCTCGGCATCAACGAACAGATGGACCATCAAAAGTTTGACCGTGATCATCAATACACCGCCGAAGAAGTTCTTATAGAGTATGCTTTTAATAGGGAGAAATCTTTCAGACAGGCGGTTTCTGTGGCAAACGCAAGAGGTCCGTTTCAGTTTACTGATAACGGCAACAGCAAGGCGCTCGGTACATATTCAACTGTGGTAAACGCTTATAAGGATGCAGATTTAACAGAAGATTTCGAAGCCGGAGCGCAGGATTTGCAGAATATCATAAAAGCCGCGATTTGTTTGCTCGATCTCGAGCTTTCCAATATGTCGGGCGATGCGCACAGCTTATTTGAGCAAGATTACCGGCGCGGCGCTATCTATCCGTCGGCAGCTTACAACGGCGGTTATGGTACGGCACGGGCGTTATATAATTGGATAAAAAAGAATAATTATGAGATAACTTTTGACAATTTTCATCCGTCGCCGCAAGCATTCGCTTATTTAAGAACGTCTGTTCGGTATCAGAACGTGAAGCGCGGCAAAAAAATAGTAAGAATTTCGGTAAAATCAACAAAAAAAATAGTCAACACAGAAACACCATATTACCTGAGAAAGCAGATGTATCTTTGGAAATTAACAGACGAATTAAAAGGGCAACTATAGGTTGCTCTTTTTTCTTGCCCTTTGCAGGCTTGGCGTAACAGGGTTTGTTGTGCTAGCTTAAAAAAAGATTCGTAGTTTAACTATGTGGGATTGGACCAGAGACGGCGATCTAAAAAATGCGTACGGCGCATTGAGCCGGTTCGAGAAAATATTGCTTTTTTTGTGGGCCTCAGTTCTGGTTTTATCCAGGCTTGCGGACGATTCGCAAACATATATGTTTGTAGGAAAAGTTCTGGGCGCGGCCGGACTGTCTTATGATACCGCCTTTACATTTCTCTCAGTCCTTGTTTTGGGTATTTTTTTAACAAGGCCGGATTTTATAAAAACGGTTTTTGCCCGTCCGAGATTTGATTTTAAGATTTTGTGGAGCAGTTGGTGGGCGCTGGCGTTGGTTGCGGTTTTGACCGTTCTGGGTGTTTATTCTGCGTTCCTTGTTTATAGCTGCAACGAAGTAGTTGTTTCTATGGGACGCACCGCATTGTCCGCGAAAGCCGTAGACCGTTTGTTCGAGGCTTTAAACGAAGAGGTGGCTTTCCGCCTCGCGCTCTTTTATGCGGTTTCTTTGATAAGCAGGTCAGGAGGATTTATTTTCAGCGTGTTTTTCTTCGCGTTGGCTCACGGAAACAACAATTGTTACGCGCACAACATGCTTTTCGCCGGAGTGCTTTATCAGTTTTTGGTGCTTTGGACAGGAAGCCTTTCTGCGCCTTTGGTTCTGCATCTTTTTGCAAATTCCATGATATATTTTTTATCCAAGGGATTTTAATTACACAGCCCCGCTCTAGCGGGGTTTTCTTTTTTTTGAGCCCACGGTCAGAATCGAACTGACGACCTTTCCCTTACGAAGGGATTGCTCTGCCGACTGAGCTACGTGGGCGCTTATACTTTTGTAGCATAAAAACCGGGAGTTGACAAAACCTATCTTTTTTGTTTGAGTTTACAAAGAGTTCTTAAAATGCCGGAAGGTAATCCTGACCGACCGCAAAGGCAGGAGAGCGGCTTTGTCTGTTAGAAGTAGCAAAGCGGGAGGATACTATCGTGAGCAGCGATAGCGAGAAGTTTCATTTTTTAAAAAAATGGCTGAATTTGGCACAAATGGCGCTGGAGGATAAACGCGATTCGGTGCGGTTGTCCAAAATAGCGCAAAACATAATCAGCGAGCGGCAGCAGGAAGAACGGGCGCTCGATATGAACCGACAGGCGCGAGAAGTAATCGATAATTTAATCTTAAAATCCATGAGCGGAGAGATTAATTTTTGTTTGGACAATCATGCGCTTCTGCGTTATGAAAATGAGTTGAATACCTGCAAAATCACGTCTGATTATCCAGTAAGCGAAACGCAGTCTAGCAACGGAGACTTAAAAGCCGTTTTGAGCAATCACGATTTTTACAATTCTGTTGAATTGCCATTGAGCCGGCAAGACCAAGTATTTTTCTTTAATTTATGGAAGGAAAAATTGCAGGCGCGGGACCAAGCTTTATTGCGTCGATTTGCTAACGATATTTTAAAAAACTGACCAAGAGTTGCGGTCACGGAATTACCGTGGCCTTTTTCTTTTCTCAAATTCATGCTACAGTTTTAAGCATGGAAGCTAAAGATAAGAAATATATTGAAGAACTTTCATCAAAGGTCCGCAAAGAGGCGGACCGTCTTTGACCTGCGGCAACTTAAAGAAAATTTATTGAAACTGGAAAGCGAGGCAGGCGCACCGGATTTTTGGAAAGACAACCAGAAAGCGCAAAAAGTTTCTGGGGAAATATCGTATTTGAAAGAAAAAATTTCAAAGTGGGAGAAATTGGCGGGGGATTCCGCCGGCGTTGCTGAGCTATCTCAAATGGCCGAAGACGAAAGCGTGGTTTCGGAAATTTTAAAAGAAGCGGCGCGGATTGAGCGCGATTTTAATAATCTGATTAAGATAGAATTATTTACCGGTAAGTATGACGCGGGTAACGCGGTGCTTGCTATTTATTCGGGCGCCGGAGGAGATGACGCTGAAGAGTGGGCGCATATTTTATTTGAAATGTATGAGAAGTACGCAAGGATACGGGGGTGGAATTTTAAGACGATTCACAGCCACCCCAACGAACTAGGCGGCATCAGGAACGCGTCAGCCATGATAACGGGTAAATTCGCCTACGGTTATTTAAAAAAAGAGTACGGAGTTCACAGGTTGGTAAGAATATCGCCTTACGACGCCAATAAGCGGAGACATACTTCGTTCGCTTTAATTGAAATATTGCCCGAAATAACTGATCCCGAGGAAGTTCCCATAAAAGAGGATGATTTGGAGATAACATTTGCACGTGCCGGCGGGCCCGGAGGGCAAAACGTCAATAAAAGAGAAACGGCAGTCAGAATTTTACATAAACCCACAGGAATATCCGTCCATGCTTCTACTGAGCGCACCCAGCAGGCCAACCGGAAGCACGCAATGGGCATTTTACGGGCCAAGCTTTATGAGCTAGAATTAAACAAAACGGCTCACGAGAAAAAAGAGGCGCGGGGAGGCCAGATACCGCAGGCTGAATGGGGCCATCAGATAAGGTCGTATGTTTTCCATCCGTACCATATGGTCAAAGACCACCGCACAAATTTTGAGACAGCGGATGTGGAAGGGGTTTTGGCCGGAGATATTGATAAGTTTATAGAAGCGGAACTAACAGTATAATTTTAAATGATTTATTTTGACAAAGTTTCAAAAATATATTCGCCTACCTCCATCGCCTTGGAGGATGTTTCTTTTACCATTAAACCGTCGGAATTTATTTCTCTTGTAGGGCCTTCAGGCGCCGGAAAATCAACCTTGCTTAAAATGCTTCTTGCCGAGGAACGTCCTACTTCCGGCACGGTTTTTTTTGAATCGCACGATGTAAACAAAATGACACGCATTGAGCTCCCGAAAATAAGGCGCAGGATGGGAGTTGTTTTCCAGGATTACCGTCTGCTCCCGCATAAAACCGCTTATGAAAATATTGCTTTCGCGCTGGAAGCGGGAGGCGCGCCTGAAGAAGACATTGAGCGCGATGTCCCGCAGGTGTTGGATATCGTGGGTCTCACCGATAAAGCATGGCATTTTCCCGGTCAGCTGTCAGGAGGCGAAAAACAGCGTGTAGCCATTGCGCGGGCCATTGTTTCAAAGCCGGACGTTGTCATCGCTGATGAGCCTACCGGAAACCTGGATCCTGCAAATACGCACGATATTATTGACCTTCTCCAAAAAATCAATGATATGAATAACACTATCGTTATATTGGCCACGCATGACAAAGAGGTAATCAATTCTCTCCGCCGCCGCGTGGTTACGCTGGACAAAGGCAAAGTTGTCAGAGACGAGGAAAAAGGGAAGTATGTTTTGTAACAGGATATTTTTATAATATAATTAACTCATGGATCAGATAACTTTTAAGCGGGTATTCAAATGGGGTTTCATCAATTTTTTCAGGAACGGCGTTGTAAGCGTTGCGACGGTTTTAGTCATGTCTTTGTCTATTTTTATGATAGGCATTGTTGTCATGGGCAGTATTTTTTTGAACGGAGTTATCGTGAGTTTGGAAGAAAAAGTGGACATCAGTGTTTATTTTAAGCAGGACGCCGCGGAGCAGGATATTTTATCCATGCAAAAAAATCTGCAGGACTTGCCGGAAGTTAAAGACGTTAAATATGTTTCCAGGGACGAAGCCCTGAGAATTTTTACCGAGCGCCATCAGGGAGACACTGTGGTACTGCAGTCTTTGCAGGTTGTAGAAGAAAATCCTTTCTATGCAAGTCTTGAGATAAGCGCGAAAGACACCGCGAAATATGAATCAATCGCGCAATTTTTGGAGAATTCAGAACAGGCTTCGCTGATTACTGCCGACGAAGCGGGACAAAAAAAGATAACATTCAGGCAAAACCAGGCGGCCATTGAAAAGCTTACTTCTTTGCTGTCTACAGCGCGGCTTGTCGGTTTTGCGGTAAGTATTATGCTGGCCTTTATTGCCGTATTGGTCGCATACAACACCGTCCGCCTTGCAATTTATAATTCCAAAGAAGAAATATCGGTTATGCAGTTGGTAGGAGCGTCAAATGCGTTTATCCGCGGGCCGTTTTTAGTTGAAGGAGTAATGTACGGACTATTGTCGTCTATTTTTACTATTGCGGTTTTTTACCCCATATTTTGGTGGACCGGCAAAAAGACAGCTTCTATTTTCGGAGGCCTCAATGTTTTTTTATATTTTACCGCGAATATTCTGGAAATCGCCGCGATACTTATCTCAACGGGGCTTATTCTGGGAGTGCTTTCTTCCGCCTTCGCCGTCCGCAAATATTTGAGGGTGTGATTTTAAAAAAAAACCCTTAAAGCGGTCCGATTCGCTTTAAGGGTTTTTATGGCGGTTTCTTTATTTGTCGATTGCTGTTCGAAAATCTTGAATTGTTATTTCAGCATCCTGGCCGCAGATGTCTTTTAATACTTCCAGAATGGCGGGCTCGATATCAGCCCAGTGAAATGCGCGTCCTTTTTCAATCTGCAAGCTATAAGCGCGCATATTGAGTTCAGCAACACCCGGAGTTTTAAAAATACCGCGCACAAGCACTTTTTCTTTTGCTGAAAGAGCGTTCCACGTTGCCCCTTTTTCTCTAAGAGGTCGCACGAAATTATAAGGACTACTAAATTCAATGTTTAGATTGAAACGCGTGTAATCAGTATTGAGGCACCTGTCAACGATTATTCGGTTGGTCATGGGTTTTTCCTCCTTCCTCATTGTACTCACCCGAATTTTCAAAGTTGCGTTTCGGACTAACGCGAATCTAAAATAGCATTGATTTTGTCTTATGTCAAGTTTTTCAGCCTTCGCCGTCCGCAAATATTTGAGGGTGTAAAAAGAAAAAAGCTGGATGTTTCCAGCTTTTTTAAATACTTTGCAAGAGCACAGCACATTTTTTGTAGCGTTCAGCGGTGAACATCCAATAATTTTTCAAATGATTAGGCAGATCGGCTCTTTTGACCACTTTAAATCCGCGCCGTTTATAGAAATTGAAGTGGTAATACATTGTTATCAAGGCAAGAGTATCCGTGTCGTGTTCTTTTGCGATGCGCTTTCGGTAAACAATTAACGCCGAACCAATGCCGCGATGGCGATATTCTCGCTCTACAACTAGATGAGTAAAAATTGCGGATTTATTGCCAACGAAGTTCAAACCGGCGCATCCGACGATTTTATCATCTAGCTTTGCCAGCCAAAAATTTTTAACCGGCCCCTCTATGCCGTCTCCGATATTGGCTTCTCGGATCAATCTATTTATGTCTTTTCGATGCCGCTCATCCGCTTTAACGATTTTTATTTTCATCTCCGCTAATTCTCTAAAACAAAAATAGCGCAATACGCGCTATTGTGTCAATTACAGCAAATATTTGAGTGTATAAAAAGAAAAACCGCTGTTTGCGGTCTTTAAGCTAACTGGTATATATGGCTTAATTCTGCGATTTTTACGATAGCTTGTTTTTTGAATTCACCAACCCATTGCAGTTCTTCGCCCTTAGGAACTTTAATTACAAGCAATCCCCGCCAGTTTCTTTTGTCTGCCGTACTAAGGCCTAAAGATGTAACCAGCTGCATTGCCTGCGCTTCGGTCACTTTGTCTTTAAAAAGAACAACAATTTGCCCTTCCGTATATTGCATAGATTATTACCAAATCTCATCTGGCTAGATAATATCAAGGTAAGACGTGAAAAGCAAACATTACTCGTACCGCAAAGCTTCAATGGGGCTTTTTTGCGATGCCTGACGGGCGGGGTAGATGCCGAAGACAAGGCCGACCAGCGCCGATACGGATAGGCCGATTATCGCGGCCGATACCGGGAACACGAACATCCAGTTAAGGCCGAGTACTTTTGAAAGTATTATGCTGACGCCAAATGAAAACGACGCGCCAAGTATTATGCCGATGAGTCCGCCCAAACCCGTCAAAATTACCGCTTCAAGCAAAAATTGCGTCAGTATGTCCCTGCCCGTTGCTCCCAGTGCTTTCCTTAAGCCGATTTCCCGCGTCCGTTCGGTTACCGCGACGAGCATGATGTTCATAATACCTATTCCTCCCACCAGAAGCGATATCGCGGCTATGGATGTCAGCAGAAGAGTTAATATGCTTGTTATGTTTCCCAAAGTTTTCGCGATATCCGCCGATGTCTGCACAAAAAAATCATCTTTTTCGGGGTCGGTTATTCCGTGCGATTCGCGCAGGGTGCTTTTGATATCGGATACGGTCCGGCTTACGGTTTCATCGGAATCGGCCTCAACAATAAAACGGTTAAAATATTTGATGCCCAAAATATATTGCTGGGCGGTTGTGTAAGGGACAAGCGCTATTTCATCAAAATTAAAAAACGACACCTGTCCTTTCAGCGGCAAGACGCCGATGACGCGGAAATTTTTTCCTTTTATCTTGATTTTTTGGCCGACCGCGTCGGAAGCCCCGAAAAGCTCCGTCTTTACTTTCGAGCCTATAACAATGCCGTCGGACTGGCTTTTTATGTCGTCTTCGGTGAACGGATTTCCCTCGGCCACGTCTAAATTAAAAATTGAAAATGCTTTCTCAGATACTCCCAGTATGGTAAGGCTATATGTTTCCGCGCCGTAAGAAGCCGTCCCGCTGGAAAAAACCAGCGGCATTATTTCTTTTATCGTCGGGGCATTCTCTTTTTTTAAAAGCGCGGCCAGATCTTTTTCTTTGAGCGTGGTGGTGAGGGTTTGTGCGATATCCGTCGGGCCTTTCGGTTCGCGTCCCGGTATAACCGCGATAGTTTTTGAGCCAAGGCCCTGAATTTGTCCCAAAATCAAATTTTGCGCGCCGTCGCCGACGGATATTATTAAAATTATGGAAGTGATGCCGATGACAATTCCCAAAATTGTAAGCAGTGAGCGCGATTTATGCGTCCTTAGGCCCTCAACGGCGGTTTTAAGGCTGTGTTTGATTGTCATTTGGAATATTCGTCAGATTTATGCCTGTCTACGACTTTTTTATTTGATTCAATTTCCCCGTCTTTCAGCCTGATAATGACTTTGGCGTGCTCCGCGGTATAAGTTTCGTGGGTTATCAGAACTATTGTGTGCTTATGTACTTCGTTTAAGTCCCTGATTATTTTCATAACGATTTGTCCGGATTTGGAGTCCAGATTGCCCGTGGGCTCGTCCGCAAAAATAACTTTCGGATTCATCACAAGCGCGCGTGCGATGGCCGCTCTTTGCTTTTCTCCTCCCGAAAGCTGGGAAGCAAGGTGATTTAAGCGGTGGCTCAGGCCGACGGATTCTATCGCGTCCGAGGCCAATTTATTCCATTGCTTTTCCGGGATGCCGGAATACATAAGCGGCAATTTGACGTTTTCAAGCACGCTGACGCGCGGAAGGAGGTTGAATGCCTGGAATACAAATCCCATTTCGCGGTTCCGGACTCTGGCCATTTCTTCGTCGGTAAATTCATCTATGGTTTTTCCGTTAAATTTATAACTGCCTTTTGTGTGGCGGTCTAAAAACCCGAGTATATGGAGAAGCGTGGACTTGCCCGAACCGGAAGGGCCCATTATTGCCACAAATTCTCCTTCGGAAACATCCAAAGAAATTCCTTTCAGCGCAAGGGTTGAGGTCTCGCCGCCGTCACCGTAAGACTTTTCCAGGCTTCTTACTTCTATAAGAGACATTTATTCTGTTTTCGGAATTAGGATTTTTTCTCCCTCAGTTAATCCTGAGACAATCTCAATGTTTCCGTCGGAGCCGGTAAGGCCTGTTTCAACCTCACGTTCCTCCGTGCTGTTTTCTCCGAGATAAATTGTTACATATTTTTTGGAATTTTTAGTGAATATTGTCCGCGCCGGAACAGCCAAAGCTCCGTCTTTTTTTGCCGCCGAAATGTCTATATTCGCGGTCATGCCGGATTTGACGCGGTCGTCTTCTTTGGAAAACTGAAAGGTGACCTTATAAGTGGCTACTCCGTCTATTATCCGCTCCGCAGGATCTACAGAAACAACTTTCGCTTCAAAAAGTACGCTGCTTCCGTATGAGTCCAAAGTGACCTTGGCGAGGTTGCCGATTTTTATTTTTGCTATATCCGCCTCCGGCACGTCGGCTTCTATCTGAAACTGCAAATTGGAAATTACGGAAACAATTACTGTGTTTCCCTGCACTATTTCTCCTACTTTAGCGTCTTCTTTGGAGACGACTCCGGAAATCGGCGAGGAAAGCGCTGTTTTGGCGATTTGTGCTTCTATATTTTGGACATTTGCTTCTGCGGATTTGATTGCGGAAGAAACGGCATAAATATTGTTGTCGTTCGTGACCTTTTGCACGTTAATCGCCTGTATCTTGCCTGCTATAGCGGTTATTTCCGTTGCAATATTATTTTTTTCCGCATTCAGGCTTGTTTTTTCCGTGGAGGTCAGCGTGGAGCCGGCAGGCACCGCGCTCAGAGTGTTTTGTATTTTTTTCAAAGAATTAAGAAGGGAAATGAGCGCCGAATCTATTTCCGGGTGCGTGCGTGATACGGCGGCGCTCTGTGTCATGCCGAAAGCTCCTCCCGAAGCGGAGCTTATGGATTCGTTATTCCACCTGCCACCTCCGCTTTGCCCGAGAAATGCCATGATGGCGGTTTCTTTTGCCAAAGTTATGTTGGTGCCGTCTTGGTCATTTGAACCGAAATGTGCGTATTGAATGTCGGTCAGGGTAAAAAGAGAGTTTTTGGCTACCACCAATGTTTCCAGCGCAGCGCTGATTGCCCCTTCGTACACATTTGCCAGGTCGGCTTCAGCCCTCCTTTTTACATTATCAAGATTTTGCGCGCCGAGGTCGGCTTTTGCTTTTGCGAGCTGGGCCTGCAGTTCGGAATCGTCAAGCCTAAGCAAGGTTTGCCCTGCGCCAACCCTGTCTCCGATTTTTGCGCCGACATACGCTACCCGTCCGCTTTTCTCAAAAGCTAGGTCAACGCTTGAAGCGGGCCTTACTCTGCCTGTTACGCTTACTTCCTGAACCAGATTTTTTATTCCGGCCGTGACAAAGCTTGCCGTAGGTTCATTTTTGTTTCTTCCAAAGTAAAAATATAAACCGACTAAAATAACAGCCACGACAACGGCAATTATCCGGGATTTGGTTAAGAGTTTGTTCATGGCTTAAATTGTAGCACTTCGGGTTCTTTTTTTAAATAGAAAAAACCAGGCGTAAAGTGCGGCGAGAAGAATGATGTCGGGGAATAATATTATAGGGTGGCTCCACGGGATGCCGTTCACTTCCAGACCCGAAATCGGCCACAAAAAAGGCGTCGGGAAAAAAACATGGGAGTGCGTCGGAATATCCATGAGAATATGCAGACCCCAGGCGGACATTTCCCAAAGCGGTTTTTTAAATATCGCCCAAATTATTAAAAAGGCTATCAAAAAAACTATCAGGCTATGTGTAGCATTGTAAACATGAGAAATATATGAGGGGATGAGCGAAGGATCGGGAGGTTCCTGCCGGATATCGGGCAATTTGCGCAGTCCTAAAAAAATACTCACAAAAAACGGACCAAACGCCAGAAAGTCCGGGGCAATTCCGAATGCGGCCGCCGTCCAAAAACTTTTTTTATTTTTTCTTCCGAAAGCGAGCCCTCCCCAAAGCCCGTGTGATACGATGTCCATTGCGTAATCTTATCAGAGAACACCGCTCTTGTTCAAAATCATATATTGTGATATAGTGTTAAATAGAAATTTGAAGCTAAAAAGGAGCGTGTATGAAAAAAACGATAGCTTTGTCCGTGCTTTGTTTTGCGCTGTTAGGCAATGCGTTCGATGCCATGGCCGGGTTGAGGGGTCTTTATCTTTTTATGGAACTGCAGACGGTAAGGTTTGGAACAACGAAGCGTTTTTACGACATCTTCAGTTTCGATGAGGTGTTGAGGCAGTCCGTGCCGCCGGGAGCGAGACGTATTTGCGAAAAAACCGTTGCGGGATTTAATTATATTTTTTGGATAGAGACAGGCGATGTATCGCGAAATGAGAACGTTTTTATGGCTACTATCAAACAATCCAAAAAAGGAAAGCAAATCGGCGGCTTCAGCGGAGATATCAGCGTTGCGAACGTGCCCGTGAACCACGGCGAAACGCACTTATTCACCGTCTTCGAGAGCTCCCCGGTGTTCTACGCGAATATCTGGGGGACGCGGGACTTGAATTCAATTTCCGAAAACCATCAGCTAGATACATACGACGCAAAACTTGAATGCCGGTACACTTTTCAGTGATCGGCATTTTTTATTTGTGCCAATACTAATATATACTGAAAGCATGGCTGATTTTTTTGAACTAAATCTGGTTGATGATGTAAACAAAAGTGCGCACCGGTATATAAAAGAACGGTGGGGCGGCTATTTCATTGTGCCGGCAATATTACTTCCCGTATTCGCGGTTTTTGAGGCATATTATTTCGGTGAGCCGAGAATATTCTTAATTGCAGCGGTAATCTGGGTTATAGGCGGGTTTGCATGGGCTTACTCTGTCGCAAGAAAGGAATTTATGAGGCAGTTTGCCAAAGCCAACGGGCTCAATTATGTGGGCGGCGGGAACCAGGAAAATCTGAAAGGCAATCTTTTTAAAAAAGGGAACTCTAATAGCCGTAAAACCACTCATCTTGTTGAAGGCGAGAAGGGCGGGTATAAGCTTGGATTTTTTTTCTATTCTTACGATGTCGGAAGCGGAGACAGCAAGAGAACATATGAATACAGCGTCTGCGAAATATTTTTTAAGGGACACGCGCCGGATATTGTAATTGAATCAAGAAGCGACTGGGATTTTATAAGTTATGCCGCTGACCACCAAAAAGAAATGCCAGTTGAAGGTTTTTTCAAAGAACATTTCGGAGTTTATGTTCCGGAGGATTTTGAAATAGAAACTTTGGAGATATTTACGCCGGATGTCATGGCTTACCTGATAGACCATGCTAAGAAATACAATTTTGAATTTATTGAGGATAGGCTTTATATTTTTAAGCAGGGATTTATCTCAAAAAGAGCCGAGCTTCAGGAATTTTTTACTACGGCAAATTATCTGGTTGAAAAACTGGCCCCGCGCATCTTCCGCCTGCATGATGACGTATCTGCCATGAAAGAATTGCGGGGAAAATAGTGTATAATAAAACCTATTTCTAAGTCAGTTTCTGTTTTCTTAGCCTGGTGCTTTTCGGGGTTATTTCCAGATATTCGTCTTCAGACATAACTTCAAGTCCGCGTTCTATTGTGAGCGGAAGCGGAGGAGTGAGCGTGATGGCTTCGTCGGAAGATTTTGAGCGTGTATTGGAAAGCGTTTTCCCTTTGGTCGGATTTACCTGCATTTCGTCTCCTTTCGCAGTGTTGCCGATGACCATTCCTACATATACTTCAATGGTCGGCCCGATATATAAAACTCCGCGCTCCTGAAGATTCCAAAGAGAATATCCGAGCGCTTTTCCCGCGGTCATTGAAATCATTGAGCCGGTGGGGCGTTTTTTTATCTCGCCGGCGAACGGACGGAATCCGATGAAGCGTGAAGACAAAATGCCTTCGCCTTTCGTATCTATCATAAATTGGTTGCGGTAACCCAGAAGGCCTCTCGTCGGCCCTTCCATTATTATTCTAACGGTGTTGCCGTGAAGGTGCATATTTTGCAAAATCATTCCGCGCTGGGAGAGGCGCTCGATTATCGCTCCCTGGTACGCTGATGGCGCGTTTATTACCGCTTCTTCAAACGGTTCAACCGTAACGCCGTTCTCTTCTTTCATAATTACCTGCGGCTGGGAAACCTGAAGTTCGTAGCCTTCTCTCCTCATGGTTTCAAGCAATATCGCGATATGCAGCTCTCCTCTTCCCGAGACCACAAAAGTGTCCATTGCCGAGAAATCTATTCGTAAGCCCACATTAATTTCCAGTTCGCGTTCCAGGCGTTCCCGTATTTGGCGCGAGGTCACAAATTTTCCTTCGCGTCCGGCAAACGGCGAATTATTTACTAAAAAATTCAATTTAATCGTCGGCTCGTCTACTCCGATGGCGGGCAATGTTTTTGCATCGGCCGCGCCTGAAATGGTCTCGCCGATATCAATATCCGGCAGGCCGGCAATCAGCACAATATCGCCCGCGCCGGCGCTCTCCGCGTCAACCCGTTCAAGGCCTTTGAAAGTGAAAACTTTTGAAAGTCTGCCCGCTCTTGCCGCCTGCCCCTGTTTTTTTACAAATACGTTTTGGTTCTTTGAAACAACGCCCTCATAAATGCGGCAAACCGCCAAGCGCCCCAAAAAATTATCGTAGCCGAGATTGAAAGGCTGAAGACGGAGCGGCTTTTCTGCGGCTTCGGGAGTTGAGGCCGGCGGAACATGCTGAAGTATCGCTTCAAGCAGCGGAGTTAGGTCTCCGCCGGTTGGCGGATGAATCGGATCCAGCTTTCTTACTGCAATACCCGCCCTGCCGTTCGCGTACACAACAGGAAAATTTGACTGCGCGTCCGAGGCGCCGAGCTCTAAAAACAATTCCAGAACCTGTTCTTCGCATTTGTGCGGGTCGGCGGCAGGCTTGTCTATTTTATTTATTATGACTATCGGCTTTAATCCCAGCTCCAGAGATTTTTTGAGAACGAATCTGGTTTGCGGCATCGGCCCTTCCTGCGCGTCCACCACCAAAAGCACGCAATCTATAGCACGGAGCACACGCTCTACTTCCGAGCCGAAGTCGGAGTGTCCGGGAGTATCTATAATATTTATTTTTGTCGGAGCTTGCGGAGATCCTGAGCTTGTCGAAGGAGTCCAATAAACCGCGGCGTTTTTTGAGTAAATTGTAATACCGCGCTCCTGCTCAAGCTTGTTTGAGTCCATTGAAACGCCCTCTTCCGCCGCTCCGGTTTGGCGCAGCAAAGCATCGGTAAGTGTCGTCTTGCCGTGGTCTACGTGAGCGATTATTGCGATGTTTCGAATATCCATTTTTATTTCCTTCTTATTAAAAAAAGCCCCGAACGCCTCCGCCAGTTGGCGGATGCCGAAGGCTTTTATATAGTACACGATTTTTTTAACCTTGTCAAAACAAAATGAGTATGCTAATTTTTTGCGAGAGGAGGAAACTAAATATGCCTGTCGTAGTAATTTATGGGGTGCCGGGCGGAGAGAGCTCGGTGCAAATTAACGGTTTATTCCGCCCGGGGATTAGGGAGGCGATTGCGGATATACCGCAGCTCAAATGCACTGTCTGGGACATCGATGTTCATATTCTTCGCGATATTACCGAAAACCACAGGCGGGAAAATATTGACGTAGTAGTCAAACTTTATGAGAAGCCGGAGCGCACGGAAGAAGTGCTGAATACTATGTGCGAAGCGGTCATTCAAAAAGTAAAGGAATTCAGATTCGCTAAAGTCGTCGATGTAGACTGCTATTGGGAATTTCTTAACCCAAAACCGTCACGATAATATCGTGCGGTTTTTTATTTGTTATTTTTTGAGAAGCTCTGCGAATTCTTTCTGGACTTTTTCAAGTTTAGGATTGATGATTAGCTGGCAATATGGCTGGTACGGATTTTTTTTGTAGTAATCCCTGTGCTCTTCTTCGGCGCGGTAGAAATATTTCAACGGCTGTATTTCAGTGACCACGGGAGCGCCTCCGGGATGCGAGGCGTCAATTTCCTTGATAAAAGCTTCAGCTTCCTTTTTTTGCTCTTCATTATAATAAAGGATTATTGAACGGTATTGGGCGCCTTTGTCCGAGCCTTGCTTGTTTAGGGTTGTCGGGTCGTGTGCGGCGAAGAATATTGTTAAAAGTTCGCGGTAAGAAATTTTTGCTTGGTTATATTCAACGCGGACAACTTCCGCGTGGCCCGTGCCTCCCGCGGAAACTTCCTCGTAAGTCGGACTTTTGCCTGCTTCCGGCGGGGCACCGCCCGCGTATCCGGGCGTGACGGAAATAATACCCGGAAACATTTTTCCGCCATAGGCGGATCCGCCTCCGGCGGAAAAAACCGCCTCCGTGCACCAAAAGCATCCTCCGCCGAAAACCGCTATTTTATTTTGTTCGGGCATTTTTTTAAGTATAGCAATTTATTATCCTCCCGTCTGCCAGTTTTTTATCGCTTCCAGCGGCCAGACGAGCATTACAATATTCAGTGTTAAATTGTCGCGTATCATAAACCCCACATAAAGCTCCATTATTATTATAAGCAGGATAGTCACCCAAACGGGCAATTTTCTTGCGAGCCAAAATCCCCAAATCATGGATAAAACATCAAATACTGAATTGATTACGCTGTCGCCGTAATAATCTAATGAAATAGTGACTTCGCGGTAGCGGTTTATTATAAAATCAGTATTTTCAAAAATCTCCCATGATATTTCCGCAAATAACGCCAGAAGAAAGCTTAAGGCAACGGGCCAGCCGAATTTTTTTCCGATAATTCTCGATATCCAGTAAAAAACAAATCCGTGGATTATGTGCGAAAAAGTATACCAGTCCGTAAGATGCTGGGAGTTTTCGGAACTATATGTAATGCCGTGCCAAAGCTTAATGTACCCGCATTTGCAGATAGGCACCTGGCCCATAAGAAATAATATGCCCGCAAAAACAGCTATCATCGCGGTGGCTATCAGCAAATAAGTTCTGTTTGAAAATCTGTTTAGCATTCATTTATTATACATCGTACGCTAACTATTGCCAAAAAGTCAGATGTGGTGTATACTCTGGAAAGAAATATTTTTTGAAGGAGGTTCTGACGTTTGAAAATATCGAATGGTGGCATGTGACTGTTTTTATTGCAGGGTTAGTTTTAGGAAAGCTTTGGTGGGAAAACAATAAGCCCGCCGTAAGGTTTTCAGTTCCGGGCGCGGTCAAGGTGTCGGTAAGATTTAGCCGCCGGGAAGATGAGCTAAACGCGGAGATAAACGAAAGAATTCGCTCCGCGAAGAATGCGGAGGATATTGTTGATATTCTGGACGAATACGGATTAAGCGAAAAAAACGAAGCGGATTTGCTCGCAAAAGCACTTACTCTGGATCTTTCCACACATGATTGGGTGGAAATTTATCTATCCGCCGAAAGCGAAACCGAGCTTGAGGAAATCGCCGAAAAACGCGCAGGAGACGCGCTTGAATAGTCAAAAAAAGAATGCAAAACCAAAAACGTCCGCGGTTAAATCGGGGCGTTTTTTTTGTTTGGTTTTATCTTGAAAATCTTCCTCTGCCGCCGTAGGAAGGGCGCGAGGAGCTACGGCCGGAGAAACGGCGCTGGGAGAAGTGGCGGGGGACTATTCTGTATTCGGTGAATTTTTCCTCGGTTATTTCGGGGTGTTTGGAAACGTCTATCACGGTTCTCAAAAGTTTTTCTATCGCGCGGACGGAATCTTTTTCGTCGGGCATTGCGAAAGAAATTGCCCGGCCCATCGCGCCGGCTCTTCCGGTGCGCCCAATGCGGTGGACATAGTCGCCGGGATTTTCAGGCAGGTCGTAATTGATGACCACTTCAATGCCGGTTACGTCTATTCCGCGCGAGGCAATATCTGTGGCCACAAGCACGCGGTATTTTCCGGATTTAAATCCGTCCAATGCCTCTCTCCTTTGCGCGAGAGATTTATTTGAATGAATCTCGGATGCCGAAATCCGCATATCTTTAATACTGCGGCAAATTTTTCTTGCGCCGTGCTTGGTTCTTGAAAATACCAATACCGAACCGCGGTATTCACCCAGCAGTTTTCCGAGCAGGGAAGTTTTGTTTTCTTTTTTTACGATAAATAATTCCTGCGTAACTCTTTCGGCGGCGGTGCCTGGGCGGGCAATCTCAACCCTCAAAGGCAGTTTCATATGCTGGTTGGCAATGCGCACGATGTCGTCCGGCATTGTGGCGGAAAAAAGCATGGTCTGGCGGTTTTTGGGAACCGCGGTCAAAACTCTTTTTATTTGCGGGGCAAAGCCCATGTCCAACATGCGGTCGGCTTCATCTAAAACCAAAATGGAAATATTTGCCAAAGATAAAGTGCGCTGTTCAAGATGATCGATTATTCTGCCGGGGGTTCCGATAACAATATGCGGGTGTCTGCGGAGCGCGTCTATCTGGGGCCTTATTGAAGCTCCGCCGATAAGTACCGCGGTTTTCAAACCGAGAGTGTGTCCTACCTGGCGCAAAGCTTCGTCTACTTGAAGCGCGAGCTCTCTGGTCGGCAAAATTATCATGCCTTCCGCTTTGCTTTGCGCGATGTGCTGGATCATCGGGATGCCGAAAGCGAGTGTTTTCCCCGTGCCGGTTTGCGCTATGCCGATGAGATCTTTCCCTTCAATGGCAACCGGAATAGCCTGTTCCTGAATGGGGGTGGGCACTGTGAAATTGAGCTTGGCCAATATCTCAAGAAGTCTCGGCGCAATGCCAAGACCATAAAATGTAGAGTCATTTTGCATGCTTTTCCCAGCTTAGCATAAAACACATCATAAGTCAATCAGCCCTTTATTTGTCGGGGCATTTTGCATATTATTCGTCTTCACCTTATAATCATAAAATTCGTTTGAATGCGGATATTGACGTATAAAATTAAATATTGTATAATTTAACACAAAATGATACTGACCAGAACCACAAAAGAAATGGTGAAAAAGAGCGAGATATCCATTATTTCGTTGGTAGATGCCCTCATTGAAGACGCGGAGCATTTGCGTGCTTCAGACATACATATAGACCCTAAAGAAAAAGAAGTGGTTGTCAGATTCCGCACGGACGGAATTTTACTGGATGTCGCCACATTGCCGAAAGACATTCAGTCGCAGGTCATCTCCAGAATAAAAGTTTTGGCCGGCCTCCGCACCGATGAACATCAGATAGCGCAGGACGGAAGATTCCGTATTTTCATGGAAAATAAATCTCCGGTAGATATCCGCGTATCCATTGTCCCGACTTTTTACGGCGAAAATGTGGTTTTGCGTTTATTGGCCGAGCACGACGATAAATTTACTCTGGAAGCTCTGGGATTTTCTCCAAAAGACGCGCAAAAAATAATCTCCGCCGCCAAAAAGCCTTTCGGCATGATACTTGCTACCGGCCCGACAGGTTCCGGCAAAACAACTTCGCTCTACACTATTTTAAAAATGCTCAACAAGCGCGAAGCTTCTATAATTACAATTGAAGACCCCGTTGAATATTCTATAGAAGGCATCAACCAGATACAGGTCAATCAGCGGGCCGGCCTTACCTTCGCCAACGGTCTGCGCTCAATGCTCAGACAGGACCCTGACGTTATCATGGTCGGCGAAATACGCGACACGGAGACAGCGGGTCTTGCCGTAAACACGGCTTTGACAGGCCACCTTGTGCTCTCAACTCTTCACACGAACGACGCCGCCACCACTTTGCCTCGGTTGCTTGATCTGGGAGTTGAACCGTATCTGATAACTTCCACCGTCAACGTCGCCATAGGCCAGCGACTGGTAAGAAAAATTTGCGACGGCTGTAAAAGCACGAGAGCGCTGAACGCCGGGGAAAAAAAGAGTCTCGCGGAAACAGAAGGGCTGCCGAAAGCGGATTTTACGCAGATATCTTTCGGAAAAGGGTGCGACGACTGCGTTGGCACGGGTTACCGCGGGAGAATCGGCATCTACGAAGTGCTTGCATTGGACGAGCCAATCCGACAGGCGATGCTCCGGCGCGACTCGGCGAATGTAATAAAAGAACTCGCCATCAAACAGGGAATGAACACTATGATAGAAGACGGATTCAGAAAAATAAAACAGGGAGGCACTACTATAGAAGAAGTTTTAAGGGTTATACATGAATAAGCGTTTTTCATTGCAGGATCAGGCGTTTTTTGCGCGCAGGCTCTCAATGCTTGTCAGGTCCAATGTTCCTATTTTGGACGCACTGCGGATGATGAAAGCGCAGGCCCGCAATAAAAGCACGGGGCATATGTTTGATCATATGATAGCGACTACCTCAAACGGACAATTTCTCTGGAAAGGGATGGCCGACTATAAAAAATCTTTCGGCGATTTTTCCGTCAATTTGGTAAAAGTCGGCGAGACATCAGGCACTCTTACGGAAAATCTTATTTATCTGGCCGACGAGCTGGATAAAAAGCGCGAACTCAGAAAAAAAATGATGAGCGCGATGCTTTACCCCGCGGTAATATTGGCGGCCTCGCTCGGAGTGACGGGGCTTCTTACCGTATATCTTTTTCCGAAGCTTATGCCGGTTTTCCAAAGTCTGAACGTTGAGCTTCCTTTCACAACGCGCGTGCTTCTGCACACAAGCAATTTTTTGATAAATTACTGGCATTACCTCATTTTGGGTTTTATCGCTTTCATTATAGGTTTTATTTTTCTGCTCAAAATTCAGCAGGTCCGCTATTGGTTTCTGCGCGTTGTTATAAGCCTTCCTCTCATCGGCGGATTTGTGCAGGATTATCATCTGGCGAACACCTGCAGGACTTTATCAATGCTTTTGAAAAGTTCGGTCAGAGTTATGGAAGCGGTCAATGTTACGGCAAATACGTCTTCCAATTTACTTTATCAAATCCAGCTGGCGGAACTTTCCAAGGCTATCGCGCGCGGCTCCAATATTGCGGACCATATGGAGCTTTCACCGCATCTTTTTCCTCCTCTTGTGCACCAGATGGTGGCGATAGGCGAGCGCACGGGAAGCCTTAGCGATACTCTGATGCACCTTTCCGAAATATACGAAAAAGAATTTGATGACAGGAACAAAGCTTTAACTTCCATAATGGAGCCCGCGCTTATGTGCATTATGGGCCTCATTGTCGGATTCATTGCGGTATCAATCATTACTCCGATCTATGCCGTCACCCAGAATATTCATCCTTAATACAAGCTCGAAGACGCATATTTTGGAGGGCATTACGCAGCGCGTCGGCGCGAGTACTAGGAAAAAATTTACCAAAATTTTATTCCGTGCCCGACAAAGTATGCGTCAGAGAGCAGGATTCACTTTGATAGAAGTCCTCATCGCGCTGGCAATATTCGGATTCCTTATGGTTTTCGGCGTTATTGCCGGCATAGATACTCTTTCGCGATACAATTTCCACGCGGAAATTGACAACGCCGCGGCGCTTTTGCAAAAAGCTCGGAGCGAAGCGATAAATAATATCGGAGGCGCCGCGCACGGTGTGCGCTTTGACGACGCTTCGTATATTATTTCGTTCATCGGCGCATACAGCCCTCCGGCGTATGAATATAAAATCGCGAAAAACTTCACCGCAACTTATACGGGAACCGCGGAAATAAATTTTGACCAATTATCAGGACGGGTGCCAGCGTGCGCGACTCCATGCACCGTAACCGTCAGCGACGGCGTTAGAAATAATATAATAACCATAAATTATGAAGGCGGAATTGATTACTAAGAATAGCCACTTAGCTGTCGGACAGCTAAGTAGAAATAAAGGTTCTGGTTTGATCGAAATACTTATTGCTCTCGCGGTTTTGTCGCTCTCAATCGGCGCGGTTATTTTGCTTACCTTCGCGAACCAGAATTTGAAAGTGGATGTTGAAACGAACAATGAAGGAGTTTCGATTGCACAAGGTCTTATTGAAGACCTGCGCGCGCAAGCTAGGCAAGATTTCGGTTCGGTTGTTACGGTCGCTCCGACAACGCCGGACGGTTATTACACAAGAGGCGCCGTCGTGACGAACATAGATTTTTTTACAAAACTTATTACAAGCACCGCAACATGGTATGAGTCTGCAACGAGACCTGTAACAGTAACTTTCTCAACAGTCGTCACCGACCCTGAAACAGCGATTGGAGGGGATACGTGTACAGATGAATTCATTGGAGATTGGTCCAACCCCCAGCGCCTTGGGTATGGAGATATTACCAGCAACACCGGAGCAACCGGTTTGGATGCGTTCAATCACAAGGTATATCTTACAACTGATCCTAGTGGAGGACCGCAAGATGATTTCTATATTTTTGATGTCAGCGACCCGTCGCCTCCCGGAAATGATTTGCCGATTCTCGGCTCTCTCGATACAACGTATGGGTTGGAGGATGTGAGGGTCGCGGGCAGGTATGTCTATGTTGTTGCCGCAGATACCTGGACGGTGCAGCTCTTAACTATAGATGCTCTCAATTCCGCAAATCCCGTCATTGTGGCACAGTTGGATGTGACCGCGCCCGGTATAGACGGTTATGGTAATACTCTTGCTTATTCCGACGGCAAAATATATCTGGGACTCACCAAATCCGCAGGCCCGGAATTGCATGTCATTGATGTTTCAAATCCTGTTAGCCCTTCGGTTATCGGAACTTTGGAAACGAACAGCGCGGTCAATCATATAGTAATAGACAGAGATAATGATTTGGCGTATCTTGCCGTCGCTTCGTCCACTGCCGGCCAATTGTGGAAAGTGGATATCAGCAACCCAGCAAGTCCTGCCGTATTGCAGAAGTTCCTTCCCGGTGCGAGCAACTGGGTTGGGCAGGGTGTCGCACTCTCAAAGACTACTTCGGATATTTTTCTCGGCCGTATCAATACGGTGGGGCCGACCGCTGTGGATCTTTATGTGCTTGATTCTGCTGATATCACACAGCCGCCGCTTGATACCGTCACACAGACAAAAGACGATGGATTCATGCGCATGGTAATCAGAAGCGGGCTTCTATTGGCAAGCAACAATCAACCCAATCTCGGATTCCAAGTTTGGAATGTTGCTGACCCAACAAATTTGACAATGTTAGGTTCAGTCAACATCCAACAGGCTTCCACTGCAGGAATGGATTGCGAGGGCGAGACTATTTTTATCGGTCAGCGAAGCAACCGGGCCCTGCAAATTATCGGTCCGGGATTATGATTACAGAAAAAAGCCTGCCTGCCTGTAGGCAGGGATTTTCACTTATAGAAGTAATAATATATATCGCGCTTATGGCGTTTCTGACGGGTGCGGGCATCACGGCCGCGTTTTTTGTGATAGATTCATCCCAAAAAAATAAGGGCGAAGTGAATGTTCAGGCAGAAGGCAATTTTATTTTGAGAAAAATAGATTGGGCGCTTACGGGAGCGGCCGACGTATCATGCACAGGAACGCCGTGCACAACTCTCACCGTCACAAAGGCGGGCGGGCCGTATATTTTTTCGTATGACGGCTCAAAGTATTTCCAATTGGGCGGGCTCAATTTGAACAGTTCGCTCGTCACCGTAAGCGGTGTTGTTTATTCCATAGACGCAACTCCGCCGAAAAAAATTACGGCGGATTTTACGGTCAACGGCAAAGCGTTTAATTTAACTAAGTATTTAAGGAAGTAATTATGAGTTCACGAGGCGAAGCAAATTTCAAGATCTTGCGCAGTGCGACCGGCACGAGCAGAGCGATTTTTCAGCAGAAAAATACGCGTGTCTTGAAAATTGCTACGGCTCGGGAACGACACGGATTTATTGCGCTAATAACTTCAATAATCCTTTCGGTAATTTTGCTGGTGGTAACTATTGCGCTGAATCAGACGGGATTTCTGACAAGGGGAGAGGTTTTGGAATCAGAATATAAAAACAGAAGCATTGCTCTCGCCGAAGGCTGTGCGGACATGGCCATTATCAGGCTTGCGCTTGACCCGGCGTATTCCGGCAACGAATCATCGGTTGCGGTGGGCTCCGATACCTGCGCGATAGGCACAGTGCAGCAGGACATGCCTGTTTCTGGGCAAGCAACTATAAATACCAGCGCAGTTTTTCCCGCTACTTCAGTAACCAATCAGGGAGCGGTTACAAAAATCACCGCCGTCATCAACAGCGCGGATTTGACCGTCGTTTCCTGGGTAGAAAACCCCTAATTTGGCCTATCGGCAGGCAGGCTTCATGAGTACTTCATGACCCTTGCGCGATATTTCGTGATATGCTATGGTGTTCCCACATTAAATATTCCTAAAAGGTCGGTCATAGAAGCGAATATTATATTATTAAGCTTAATAAATAAAAAAATAATGAATAAACAAAACAAAGGACTTGCCCTGAGGAATTTGAAGGGTTTTACACTTATAGAAATCTTGGTTGTCATAGGTATAATCGCCATCTTGGCGGCTGTAGTTTTGATAGCCATCAACCCTGCCAGGCAATTTGCCCAGGCAAACAACTCCCAGAGGAGCGCAAATGTTAATGCTCTTTTGAACGCAATCGGTCAGAGACTGTCTGACAACAAAGGAGTATTTGCCGGAACGTTCACCATTGGCGCAACGACCTATACTTGTGGACCGCTTCTCACAACTGCTGGCGCGATTACAACTGAGATGGCTGCAGACATAACGACTGCAACGGGCGATCTTGGATGTCTCGTTCCTACTTACATGCCGAATTTACCGACCGACCCGACTTATTCTACCGGGACCGATACACTTTATGACGTAGCGGTTGATGCTCAAGGACGTGTAACGGTTAATGCCCCGGCTTCACAGCTCGGAGCGACAATCTCCGTCACTCGCTAATAATTAAATTTTATTTAGCAATTCAAAAACCCGCTCTAAGGCGGGTTTTTGGTTTGTTTTGAAAAATGCCATAATAGTAATATGGATATAAAAAAAGATAACACTAATCAAAATAATTTTTCAGAAAGTATATTGAAAGGAAGGATGGCGGAAACTCTCGTGGAAGAATTATTAAAGAAATCTGGAAATACCGTTTACCGCTTTGGTTATGAGGCAATTATGCAAAATTTAACGCAGATTAAAAAGAGCTTTGATATTCACAGTGAGATGGGCGAGAAAATTCGCACTATCCCGGACTTTGTTGTAGTCGATGGGAATGGGGCCCTTACACTGCTTGAGGTTAAATTTAGATGGAATGGACAATTACATATAGAAGATAAAGAACGGCTAAAGCGAATACGAAGTTTTTGGAACCCGAGGATGATTTTTGTAAATTGTTATACTAAACCATTTTTTCGGATTTCAGATGGTAAGTATATTGATGAAAAGGGCGAACTCATTTCAAAACCGCTTATGGAGGAAGCTCAATGGAACATCAGCCCGACAAATTATATTGAATTTGAAGCTTTGGTTGAAAAATATCTAAAACCAACTCTTTGGCCAGAATCATCGAAGCAGGAAGGGTTAGCTGGTTAGTAAAAAGTTTTTACACACCAAAAACCCAACCTGGAGGTTGGGTTTTTGATATTGTTTTTTATCCACAAATGCGTTATTATCATGCCACATTCGTGCCATGCTATTATAAGTAATAAGGTATACATATGGTAAAAATTACGCATAAGAAGTTTGATAACTTTCTTGACAAGCTCGTAGAAGAAGAACGGAAGACAAACGCGCTTCCTGCTTTGTCGTCTCTGGATAAGGCAAAACTTGATCACGAGATTGCTATCGAACATTTATACTATTCAAGCAAGATTGAAGGTACAACGCTCAATAATACGCGGATAGAAAAAGCAATTCATGGAACATCATCGGCGTTTACCGAAAGATAAAGTTGAAGTAGAAGATCGCGAGGCGGCCGGTTTGTGGAAAGCGATTGCAATGTCAAAGAAAATCGGTGAGGGCGCTGAAAAGATTACCTTAGATACGATTCTAAGCATTCATAAAACAATGCTTGGTTCGGCTCTTCCGGAAGCCGCTGGCAGATTTAGAAAAGACGGTGAAGACGTAAATAAATTAAAGTGTATTGAACCGCCACCAGGACGATTGGTTAAAGACCGCATTTATGTTTTTTGGAAAGATTTCGACAATAGATTAGCCGTTATACCAAGACATCCAAAAAATCAAACTAAGCACCAACTTAAGAAATGGAGGGAAAATGTCATAGATGTCGCGGCTTGGGCTCAGCATGGCTTTGCTTCTATTCATCCGTTTTGTGATGGCAATGGCCGCATGGCACGGCTTTTAACAAATATCATACTTCGCAGATATGGCTTACCGCCCACGTCAGTTCATTATGAGGGCGATAACAAAAGCCAATATTTAAAAGCGCTATGCCAAATAGATGAACATAGAGATTATGATGCTCTGAAAATTTTGATTATCAAAGGTATTATGAATTCTTATAAAAAAGAAGCAAAGGTAAGGATGCGGAAATATTCCGAGTAATCAAAAACCGCCTCATCGGCGGTTTTTGATGTGCGGGTATTGAAATAGTAAATTATTGCGCTATTCTGATAAACAGATTGAAGTTTTAATATGCAATTGTTGGGAATGCTCGTTTTGGTACTCGGATATTTCGGGTTGGAGATAATGCTCGGCATGCCGGATACGGCCTCGGAAATTTGGCTGTTTTCGTCCGCGTACTTCGCGGTTTGCTTGGTGGCCCGCGGTGTAGGCACGATATTGTATCAGGAAAGCCGTGCTTCGGCAGGAATAACATTGTTATGGGGTATTTTGCTTTTTTTAATCACAGTCTGTTCGCCGGTAATCGGAGCAGTTTTTTCAGCGGTAATAATGGGAGCCTTCACGACCGTATTATTAATATTGTTCCTTTTAGACGCTTCAACTTAAAACAAATTATCAAAATACCCTGCCTTTGAGGCCGGGTATTTTTTATTTATAAAATTTAAATTACTACCGCCAAGGCACTCCGATTTTTGGAAGGAGCCAGCGGTCCAGGCCGACCCAGCCGGCGTTGCGCCATGCAAGCATAAGGAATATCGCAACCAAAAACATTACCGGGTTTGTTGAGACTGTTCCGGCAAGAATAAAATTCAAATTCATAAATGTGCCGAAGAAAGCGGCGATGCCCACGAACGCCCCCAAAATGAGGCCGAGGCCCACGGCTATCTCTCCGAATGTTACCAAATATGAGAAAAATGTTGCGTTCGGCAGAGCGACGTTTTGGAGGAAATCCGCATACCAGCTTGCGACTTGCGGGTGCTCTCCTCCTGCTTTCGCGATTGCCCCTTTAAAGAAGCCCGTGATAGCCGTTCCGGCTTTGTCACCTGCCCAGGTGGGGCTGGTAAACTTGCCCCAGCCGGCATTGAGCCATTGCCAGCCAAGCCAGATGCGCAGGGGGAGCCATGCCCAGGCAAACAGGGTGCTGGAAAACAAAAACCGTGATAATTTAGGCTCCGGTATTTGTATATTGTTCATACATACATATTAAACCCTTTTCCATATGTTGTATAATATGGTTAAGGGCAATGCCTGTATTTTATGGTTTTAGCTGAAGAAATAAGAATATTTTTAAAAGGGGACGTGGACGGCAGAGCTGAAACGCTTGAGAAATACGCGCGCGACGCGAGTCTTTTTTATATTAAGCCGTCCGTGGTGGTCTTTCCAAAAGACGCGGGGGATATCATGCGGCTTGTTGATTTTGTAAACCAACAAAAGGAAGAGGGGAGGAATATTTCGCTGACGGCGCGCTGTGCGGGCACCGACATGACGGGAGGCGCGCTCACGGAATCTATTGTTGTTGAAATGACAAAATATTTTGATAAATTCGTAGAATTGGGAAATGACTACGCAGTAGTCCAGCCGGGAGTTTTCTACCGCGATTTTGAAAAGAAAACTTTGGAGAGGGGAATGATAATGCCGTCCTACCCTGCCTCGCGCGACCTCTGCACGGTCGGGGGAATGGTGGCGAACAATTCAGGCGGAGAGAAAACCCTGCGTTACGGAAAAACGGAGAATTATCTGGAAGAGATAAAAATGGTGCTTGCGGACGGCAAGGAACATTCGTTCAAAAAATTAACTGGGGAGGCTCTCAAGGCAAAGATGGTGGAAAATTCATATGAGGGGGAAATTTATAAAAAACTCTGGAAGATTATCGCCGACAACGACGCGATTTTAAAGAATGCCAAGCCCGACGTAACTAAAAACTCTTCAGGCTATTATCTCTGGAACGTCTGGGACGGCGCTAAAAAAACTTTTGACATCAATAAGCTCATCGCCGGTTCGCAGGGCACTTTCGGGATAATTACCGAAATAAAATTTTCACTTGTCAGAGTTAAACCGAAATCCAGGCTGCTTATTATTTTTCTGGACGACCTCAATAAACTGGGCGAGCTTACCGGGCGCATCCTTTCGTTCAAGCCCGAAAGCTTTGAGTCGTACGACGACAATACTTTCCGCATTGCGATAAAATTTTTCCCCGAAATACTGGAGCGCATCAAAGGAAGCTTTATCCGCATTGCTTTGGCTCTTGCTCCGACGGTGTGGATGATAGTCATGAGGCTCTTTAAGCTTCCGAAGCTGGTGCTTTTGGTTGAATTTGCCGAAGACACGCAGGCCGAAGCGTACGACAAAGCAAGGCGGGCCGCGGAGGCGGTTAAAAAAGATTTCGGTTTAAAAACACGCGTGACAAAAAGCACCGAGGAAACGCAGGAATTTTGGATGATACGCCGGGAAAGCTTCAATTTGTTGCGTCATCATGTCCGGGGCCTGCGCACCGCACCCTTCATAGATGATTTTTCCGTGCGCCATCAGGTTTTGCCGCAATTTTTGCCGAGGCTGTATGCGATATTAAATAAATACAAGCTTCTATATACTATCGCCGGACATGTCGGAGACGGCAATTTCCATATAATCCCGCTTATG